>Ga0207646_10002709_pt1 | contig 20764 bp, 40 predicted proteins | sample KBSK5502metaG_FD_184343 | JGI IMG/M metagenome (GOLD analysis project Ga0207646, IMG submission 184343) | Corn, switchgrass and miscanthus rhizosphere microbial communities from Kellogg Biological Station, Michigan, USA - KBS K5-50-2 metaG... | ecosystem: Host-associated > Plants > Roots >...
TGGGAAGGGGTGGGGGAGGGGAGTGGGGACCGCATAAGCCCAGGTCAGAGGCCACGTCGGCGCGTGCCATTTCGCGCCGTTTCCGTGCCATTCTTGCGCGATTATGCTGCATTCTGGCGGGGGAATCGTGCGTTATGGCCGCTAATGTAGTCCCGTGGCTTGCCTTTAATGGCACCATAACGCTTGTCCGTCTTTACCGCCACCGGTGCGCCTTTTCCGCACCCGCACCCGCACATTCCGCGCGGAACTTTGGCCATATTCATACGTTGCAGGGCCCCGTTATGGCCGTGGATAAACCTTAGCGGCTCCCCCGCTCGAGCGCCGTACCGCTTGTCTGTTACGGTAGCCACCCGGGTAGGCCGGCCGCACCCACATTGGCAGTATCCCGGGGCCGGACGGGCCGGGCGGTGGCCGCGGATCCACCGGTTGGGACGGCCCTTAACCGCTCCCGTCCGCGCGTCTGTGCGCCGCGCTACGGCCGTCTTCTCACCGCAACCGCACGCACATAGGCCAGGGCGCCACCGCGGCCGCTCACCCCGCCACGTGTAGCCGCTAGTCATCGTCCGATCCGCTTTCTAGCTCCGGCCGGGCCCAAGAGTCCACCGCGCCGGTATGGACTTCTCCGCCAACCGTGGCCGTTACCGACCATCGTCCGGCCTGCTCCGCGGCCGCTCCGGCGTCCTCGAGCTTCTCCCGTTGCTCCGCGGCCGCTAGCGCGTCCTGGTGCTCCGCGCATGATGACGTGAGCGCAAAGCGGTGTGTCTGGACGGCCCGGAAGTTACGGAATAGGGCCCCACAGTGCGGACATTCCCACACGTCTTGGCGGATAGAGAGCGTGACCTTCTCCCACCCGTGTTTCTCCGCGTGCGCTTGCTCTAGTTCGACACCGCGCCGCTTGTGATACCGGTTTAGCGCGTAGAGGACTACCAGCGCCAAGACGGCCAGGGCTACATACCGGTATTCCGCCGCACTCATCGCCGGTCCGGTCCCGTGAGGAATCGTCTTCCATCGGGGGGCTTCGGCGGAGCGGACCGCCGGACGGGCCCGAACGATCCCGTAACGATCGCGCGGGCTACCAGGACGCCAAGCACACCGCACGCCGCAAAGATAGCTACGCACGCGTCCCGGGCTACGATGGCCATTCCCGGATCCGTGTTCACCGCGCCAAGCAAGACCGCCGCGCTCCCGGCCACCCCGGCGATAGCGGCCAGCATCCCCCCGACGATCCCCCATAGCGGGGTGAGCCGGAGCGCTGCAACGACCCCCAGGACGGCCCCAAACACGACGGTAGACACTACCGGCCCCGGGTAATCGCGTTGGCAATCATGCCCACAATAGCTAGCGCGCCACCGGCCAGGGTCCAGCACACCCCGGACATTACTGGCCCCCGCTCTTGGCGTTCTGCCCACCTTTGCGGGGCTCCGTGCCGGTGAGCGCGGCCGCTAGCCAATAGCCGAACTGCGCCGGATTCCGCTCCCGCCACGCCATGAGAAGCTCCGCGGCTACCTCGTGAGGGATCGTCTTCTCCGGGTGAGCCCGGTCAAAGCGGACCGGTGCCTCAACGTCCCCGAAGTTGTCCGATACGCTCACCGGTTGCCCTTGGCTTTCGCGTCGGCCTTGGCTTTCGCTTTGGCCTGCGCCTTGGCGTAGGCTTTGGCCTGCGCTTCCAAGTTACCCGCGCGGCGGGTGGCCGCACGATCGCGCTTCTGCTGAGCGGCCGCGCGCGCCACCTTGGCACTTGACCGGCGTCCACGGTTAAACGCGTTAATGTCCGCTTGCGAGGGTTCGCGCTTGAAAATACCCACGGGACCTACCTCCCAGATCGGGGCTACTTAATGCCATACTAAGCCTAACGGGCCCCGCGTGCCTACCCATCCGGGGCCCGTCCTACTTTGTATATAAGGGGGTGGCTTGGGGGTTAGACGGCCCGGAGGTGGGCCCCGGAGCGGCCGGCGGGGTTGCGTGGGCGGGCCCGTTGACGTGGCGCCACTGGGCTACCAGCGCCGTCACGGCCGCTATCAGTCCCGCGGCCGCGGTGATGACTCCCGCTATTGCTCCGCTGCTCACGCGCGTCCCTCCGGGCCCATTGTTGAGCGTTCCACCATCGAATCTGCCATAGACCTGGATCATCCTCCGTGAACCCGGCCGCGCGCAACCGGCGGTCAGTTTGCGTCTCTAGGTCCACGGATCCGCGCTCCCCCCCGTCTCCGCTGGCCGGAGGTTATACGTCTGGTGATCGTCACAGTAGCCGGGACACCGGCACCCGCCGCACATCCAACAATGCTGGTGCCGGCACCCGTACCACGCACAATCTTCGTCGCAATCGTGTTCGCACGGCTCATCTTCGTATTCGTAATCGTCCATCGTTCCTACCTCCGTGGGCGCGTGGTGCGCCGGTCCGGACGGCCATCCGTGCGGGGCCCCGGGGGCTTGGCCCGGCCGTCCGTGCGGTCCGGACCGGCTCTAGGTATCTACTTTACGCCGCGGGTGTGACTAAAATCAGGGCCCATGACCGTAACCGTTGGGGACGATGAACTAGCCGCCACGCAAGATGAATTTTTCACCGCGGAAGACCCGGAAGACGTGACGGGACCGGGACCGGGGCCAGGAGCGGCCGCGGGCGGGCCCCCGCCGGACGATCCGGACCGCGCGCCGTACGGGTGGACCAAAGACACCCAGACACACGAGTGGCGGCCTAAGAAGTCTCCGGGCCGCCCGAAGGTCACGCCACCGCCCAGCGCGGAAGACGTGGCCGCGGCTCCCCCGGTCACCGGGCAGCAGGACGCGCCACCGCCACCGCGGAAGGGACGCCGGCGGGGCCCGGCTCCCACCGATGAGTCCGTGCCAATGCCCAAGAGCGGCTTTATCGCTAAGGGGGTTGACCGGCTCTACCGTCGCGCCGGCCGTTTCCTTCGGATCCTTGACGATGAGCTAGGGCTAGCGGTCATTGAGTGCTCCCGGCCGGATCCGGACGATCCGGACGCACCCACCGCCGGCCAAGCGTGGGAAGCCCTAGCGCGGGAGAATCCCCGGGTTCGGCGCGCGTTGCTTAACGCGCTCAAGGGCGGGACCTACCAGGACTTGCTCATGGCTCATGCACCTATCGCCATGGCGTTGCTCACCCGCGATTGGGTGCGCCGGTTGCTCCCCGGGGCTTCCTTCGAGCGCGCCGCGGAAGCCATGTTTGTCCCGGAGCCGGAAGACGCCACCGAAGACGACCTCACACCGGAAGACGTGGCCGACATGCAAGCGGCCGCGGAAGCCCAAGCACAAAAGATCGCATCCAAGATGGGGGTCAGAGTCCCGCCGGGGGTTGCGGCCGCGGCCATGCGCGAAGCGGAAGCGCGCGCCGCACGGGCGGAAGCCCCCGAAGCATTCCAGCGCCACCAACCCGCCAGGGGTGGCTCTAGGGCTAAGCGAAGGGCCGGCCGGTGATGGTAGAAGCGGAGCCTACGCACCGGCTCTACCGGGTTAACCGGTGGCTTGCCGTCCACCTGTTGGCGTTCGCGTTGCGCCATGGGCTCAGTGACGCGGAAGCCCTAGACGCGCTCCGGCGCGCTTACCCGCACCGCGCCGCGGATGTTCATTGGCGCCTAGCGATCGTGGACGCCGCGGACCGGGTTAACGCGGAGCGGCATTGGCGGGGCCCGTTCTGGCGAAGGTCCCTTGACGCGTGGCGGGGGAAGTGACCGCACCCACCCCCTACGGGACGGCCCCGGGGCTCCGCTCGAGGGGACGTGAGCGCTACCTGGCCGCGGAGCCACCGCCGGACGATCTAGCACCGGTGCTCCCCTTTGATCTGTTCTATGAGCGTGTCTTTGATTGGCAGCAGGACCAGCACATTGGCATCATCGGGCCCACGGAGCAAGGCAAGAGCAACCTAGCCAAGTGGCTCCTACGCCGGCGCGGTTACGTGGCCTACCTCTGTATCAAGAGCGAAGATGAGACGTTGGCCAGTTTCACCCGGGAAGGGTGGATCCGGACCGCGGATTGGCCACCGCGGCGGGACCGGCGGCCGCGGCGGGAGCTTACCTGGTCCGAAGCCCCGCGCCGGCTGGTCTGGCCGGATGCCAGCAACCGGCGCGCGGCCGTGCTCGAGCAACAGCGCGTCTTCAACGCGTGCCTCGATGACATTTGGACCAGCGGCCGCGCGTGCGTCGTATGGGATGATTTTTGGTATATTGTCCGGATTTTGGGTATGGAGTTGGACGCCAAGCAGAACTTGCTGAACGCGCGTTCTGCCAAGTCCTCCCAGGTGATCATCAGTCAACGGGCCGGCGGTAACCGCATGGTAGAGCTAACGGACCAGCCCACCCACTTGTTCTGGGCTAAGGAAAGTGACCCCCGTAACCTGATCATCGTGGGGCCCGCCTCGAGCGTGCGGCGGGGCTTCGTGGAGCACCTCGACCGCTACCAATTCTTGTATGAGAACACGCGGACCGGGGTTCGCTACCGGATCACCGCGCCACCGCCGGAGTAGCCTTAGCTAGCTGGGAGCCCCCGCCAGCCCCGAGAGCGCAAGCGCAGCCCTGGCAATGAAAACAGGGACCGGGGGCACCGTTGCAGTAGTGCAGTAATGCAGTAATGCAGTAAGGTCGGGGGGTGGCCGACGATCTGACCGGCGTCCCCACCGGGGAGCTACGCCGGCTCAAGGAGTCAGTCCAGCGCGCCACCGCCCTAGCCCTAGCGCTGTGGGCCGTCGTGATCGTGCTGGCCGTGACCCTGGCACGTAAGAGCGTGATCAGTTGGCCGGACCTGGTAGAGACGGTGGCATGGCGTGGGTGATGAGTCCCCGGCCGTGGCCGTAGCTACCGCAGACGCACCGGATACCGAAGCCTTGAGCGCCGCGGACTCCGCGGCCGCCGCTGGTGCGTCTCAAGTCCATGCCGAGCAAGCCGGCGTAGCCGCCGGGGTGGCCGCACAAGCGGCCGCGGTGGCTACCGAAAGCGCGGCCGTAGCGGATAACGCTACCGGTGCCGCGGCCGTGGCTACCGGTGCAGCGGAACGGGCGGAAGCGGCCGCGGCGCAAGCCGGCACGGCCGCGGACCGCATAGACGCCGCGGTGGCCAGGCTCGAGCAATTCAGCGCGCCACCGGCTCCCGAGACTCCCCCGGCTATGCCGGAGCCGGAGCCGGAGCCGGACAAGCCCGACAGACAGCCGACCACGCCACCGCATTGGATCAACCGCCCAATAAGGGGGCGGAGAAAGCGGTAGAGCGTGGATCACTTCCACATCGGATTCTTTGAGTTCCTGGTCTGGCTGGCTTACTACTTCCTGGCCAAGGCACTCTTTGTCTTTATCAACATCGAAGCCCGCCGGAACAAGTGGCACGTGCCCGCCGGCGTCTCCGGGCTTTTCTCCTAGAAGGGTTACGGACAGACTAATGCCCGCAGCACCCACGGCCACTAGCGCCGCAACGGACCGCGCCGGAGCCCCCGGTGGCGGCGTGTCCTTTATCCGCGGAAGCGGTGAAGGGCGGTACGTCTTTGAGGTACAGTCCGGCATCGTCCAAGGTGGCGCGCAGGACATTGGCCCCATTGACGTCAAAGCGTACGACTACATGCGCTCAATCCTGCTTTTCGTTCAGGCCACCGGCGGTGGCGGGACCACCGCCACCTATTCCAGCGATGCGCCGTTTAACGCGCTCTCCTACGTGAGAGTCAAGCAGCCCAACGGCCAGACGATGTACTCCGTTTCGTCCGGCTACCACGCCGCGATGATTCACAAGTACGGGCTTATCCGGCCCACCCCCTACAGCGATCCGCGGAGCAACGTTAACCCGGTGGCGGTGAACTTCTCCACGGCCACTAGCGGTAACTTCTCCTTCGTGGTCCGCATTCCCTTCGAGCTAGACCTACGGGACGCGCTCGGATCACTGCCGAACAAAGACGCGGCCGCGCCATTCACGCTTGAGATTGGACTTAACTCCACAAGCACCATCTACACGGCCAACCCGGCGACCTTCCCCACCATCCGGATTACTCCGGTGCTGGAGGCGTATGACCAGCCCCCGGAGTCTCTCGACAATCGCCCGGTGGAGACGGTCCCGCCGAACATGAACACACTGCAACGGTGGACGGAACAGAGCATCACAATGGTCAGCGGATCGTTTGATGCGCGCGTGAGAAAGCTGGGGAACTACGTCCGGGAGCTTATTTTCATTACCAAGAATGCTTCCAGCGTGCGCCAGACGGCCGCCAACGGGTGGTCTGATCCGATGCAGATCGTCCTAGATGAGGACGTGAAGGACAACGTTCCGTTGTGGCTGTGGGCCCAGGACATCGCGGAAATCTGGGGGTACGGCGCACAGTCCTTCGGCGCGACGGCCGCTCCGGCGATTGACACCGCCGGGGGCCCGGACACCGGGGTATTCCCGTATCAGTACTGCTGTGACCGGGATAACCCGTTTACCGAGGACGTGGCCAAGTACCTGCCCACGATCGAATCCGAGGACTACTTGCTACGCGGCCAGTCCTGGGGGGCCAACGTGGGCAAGCTGGTTGTCCTCAAGTGTGAGGTATTGCCGCGGGGCGATATCTTCGGAGAGGCGTAGGCCATGGATCAAGAATCCGGGTTCGGCGTAAGCCACCTGTCAGAGACGCCCATCACCGCCAGTTTTGGGCTTGTCCTGCTTTTCGTCCTGCTAGTCCTGGTGATTCTCCGCCTGGTCTTCGCGGATGTGGGAGTCTCCGTGCGGGGGGGTGCCAAGTGAGTCTCCGTGACTTCTTCACGCTCCCGGCCCTGCTCATGTTCATCATCGGCGTACTGGTCAGCGGGTGGGTCATGTCCGCGGCCAGCACCGCACGCGGGAAGGTGGCCGGCTAATGCGGGTCAAAGACATCTGGGACATCTTCGGCGGTATTCTCCTGGTGGCAATCATTGCCGTCATCTTGACAAAAAAGAATACGGCGAAGGACGTGAGCGCCACCGGGAAAGCGTTTACCGGCGCGCTCTCCACCGCCGAGAAGGGCTAGCCGGTGCCGGCCCAGCATCACCGCCAGCGGGCCGGGTTGCGGAAGGGGACCGGCCGGGGTGGCATCCCCCACCCCGGCGAGGGCGGATATGACTACCCGCGCGGTCCCTTCGGCGCCACCGGGTTCCCCGGCTCCACCCCGGCCACCCGTGGCCGCGTCAAGGGGCAGGGCCCTGGCAACCGGCGGGACCAGCAACTTAACGCGTCACAGATTCGGGACCGGGATACCGGGCCGGAGTTTGCGGACGTTGGGCCGGTGCGCGTCCCCAAGCCCCAGCCGCGCTACGGCGCCAACCCGTTCCGGCCGGGGACGGAGCCGGCGCCGGGCAACCGGTTTGTTCGCGCCAATGGCTCCCCGCGGCTCCCGTTCGCGCGGCAGATGCGGAGCACCTCGCCGGAGCACCGGATGACACCGGTGATCGGCGCGCTCGAGCTGCCCGAGCGGAAGCCACCGCGCAACAGTTACGCGCAACGGTGGCGCGCGATTCCCGGGATGGTGCGGGCTTACTCCCCGGCACCCAACCCGGGGAAGACGGGGGCCCGGATGGTCGGGCCGTCCCAATACCATCCCGGCGTGATGATCTACGGTGCGCCGGATGGTAAGCCGGTCCCGGGGATGGACTCCAACCCCGGGCCCCCGCCGACCGTTGTGGTCAGCTCCCGGTATGTCTCCCACGAGGGGGCCCAGGAGGGTTACGCGGTTAACCGGCCGCTCGTGTTCACGAAGGGCGGAAGCCCGAACAACTACCCGCCGGGCTACGCCGGTGACCGTCACTTGCGCGGGGGCCGGATGACCGGGCAGCGGTACTTTGGCGCGATCGAGGATCAGCAGAGGATAGGGATCCCTTCGGACAGTTACGGGATCCAGCGCAAGCGCGGCCCCCGGCACCGGCCGGTGCGGTTTGACCTTCCGGCGCCGTGGACGGCCAACTATTACGATGTTCCGCCGGACGAAGGGCGCCAGGATCCCGATATGATCCACCGCAACCGCGGCCAGCCCGGCGGCCGGTCCACGCCGGTCAAGCGCGCACGGCAGGGCCCACGGCGCACCGGGAGGCGGTGAGGTATGCCGGACACCGGCGGTAGCTCTAAGGCGGCCACGGCCAAGCGCGGGGCCGGGGGGGCGTGGTTTACGCGGAAGATCGGACCGCTCCCGGCGTGGGGGTGGGGCGTGGCCGCGGTGGGTGTCTATTACTGGTACACCCACTACGGCCCGGGTGCTTCTAAGGCGGCCGCGGCGCAACAGCCGGCCGGTGGCGGGCTCAAGACCTACGCTCCCAAGATCACCCAAAATATTACGGAGACGGCCCCGCGCAAGCCCCCGGCCGGGAAGCGGCCACCGCGGCGCAAGCCACGGCCCAAGCCCAAGCCCAAGCCGGGCCCCCGGCCGCCGGGGAATGCGGCCGCGGCCGTGGCTCCGGCCGGGCCGGCGGGGGTGCGGCCACCCGGCGGGGTGAATCCCGGCGGGCCGGATAAGAAGCCCGGCGGCCGCAAGCGGAAGCCACCGCCACCGCCACCGGGCCCACCGCCGGCGCCGGTCCCGCCGGGCCCCGAGCAAGTGGCATCGGCGGACTACGCGCCGGCTGGATTCCAGACCGGCGGGGCCGTCAATGCGGACACTAACCAGCCCGTCTACTGGGAGTGGCAGCACGCCCACCGGGGCCCGGAAGTCCCCATGCCCGTTCAGGCGTACGCGCCTATGACCAGCGGAGCCGTTTATGATGCAGCAAGCACCGGCGCCACCATCGCCGCGGCCGGTTGAGGAACGGGTAGCGGAGCTAGAGCGGCTCCTAGGCCACGTCCTCGCCCGAGCGCGAGAGCACCCGGTAGGCCGCAAGGTGCTCCGCTACCTGGGGATCGGGTAGCCGTGCGCGCGTCCGTGGTGATGTTCCTAGCCGTATTGCTATACATCATTCACCGGTGGGCCACGAACAAGCCCGCGGTCACGCTCCCGATCGTCATGTCAGGAATATTTGTAATATTTGTAATCGCGTTGCTGGATCAGGGCCGGACGGAGCCGGTAGCGCGCGGGTTCGCGTGGCTGTTTTTCATCGTGGCCGCCTATAACGCGGTCCCCGCTCTCACCGGAGCGGCCAAGTCTGGCAAGACCGCGGTCCGCAACGCGGCCGCGCAACAGACACCGCCGGCTACAGCGATCTAGAGAGGGGAGGGGCTATGCCATTGTTCGGAAACGAAGCCCGCGCGGATATCAAGTTGGGCTTTTGGATCGGCGTGGGCTTGCTGCTGTTGGGCTTGCTGCTGGCCGTGATACAGACGATTATCGGCAAGGTCCGGGGCTAGCGCCATGGCTGTTGACGCCGCCGGAGTGCTCGCCGGGCCCATGCTCGTGACCGCGGTCACCGCGGAACTTGTCTACCAGCTAGTCGGGGCCAACATGTCATCCCCGCAGACAGCGGAGCTTAACGCGGAAGCCCGCGCGCCGACCATTGACAAGTGGGTGCGGCTCACCAACGCGGAAGCGGCCGGGTGGATCCTGCTGTTGATGATCTTGGCGCGCAGGCTGTGGGCTTACGTGCTACTGGGCGGGCTCATAGCCGCGGTGGGAATGTGGCTCAAGTACCGCTATGCGATATCGTCCGGCCTGTCAGACGGACAGCCGGGGACCGAAAGCTACGCGTAGGAGCGTGCGATGAGCCGCAACCGCAGACGGCCGCGGCGGGGCCCGGCCGGCCCTAACGTCCTAGTCGAGGGGGACACCGGGATAGCGGCCGGACCGCAAGGCGGCGCTAAGGACGGGGCCACGGAGAGCGGGGACCTGGCCGCGCGTGAGTTTGGCGTCCCCCAAGCGGATATCCCCGGCGGGCTCAAGCACCTCGTTAACCCGGAGTCCGTCCCCGCGGCCACGGTGGAAGTGATCCCCCGGCCCGCGGACTACCACAAAGAGCACGGGGTAGAGCCGGACGACTGGGAAGGTTACCAGGTCCCGCCCGATGAGAGCATACGGGAGCGCGCGGAGCGGCCGGCGCCGGAGCCCCATTGGAACGATGCGGTCCCGGTCTACATCACAGACGGCCCCGGGAAGGGCAACCGGATACTAGCGCTAGTCGTGGAAGGGCCCGTCACCTTCCCGTCCGGCACCGTGGATCCGGTCCGGATTGCGGTCCGGGATCCGCACCGGCGCAAGTTCTGGATCGTGAACGAGACAACCGCCAGCGGGGCAGGTGCGGCCGGCCCGGGTGTGCGGATCGGGGATTGGGAGACAACCGGCGACGGCCGCGGGCTGTTGATCCCCGCGGCGCAGATGAAAGACTTTAACTCCCAAGACGATATCTACCTGATCAACAATTCCGGCTCAAGCGTTACCGTGTCGTTTGGGTATGAGACGATGGTCCCGGCCGCGGGGGTCGAGCCGGTCAAGGCGTAGCGGAGGGTAGGCCGTGGAACGAATCCTATGGTTCGGAATATCACCATACCGGCGCACCGGCTACGGCGTGCAAACCCGCATCTTCGCGCCACTGTTCCGTGATCTTGGCTACCGGGTAGCTATCGCGCAGATGGGGGCCCCGGGGCCCCACGATCCGGGACCGGACTTTGACGGAATCCCGATCATCGGCCCCGCGCACCGGGAGTACCACCTTCCCCGGCCCATGGATATCCGCAAGGCACTCGGCGGGGAACCGGACCTTATCGTAGTGCTCAAAGACGCGTGGGTACTCCCGCCGGAGCAGTTCCGGCCATACCGGACCGCGGTATGGGTCAATATCGACTGTGACCCTATGGGGGAACGGGACCGGGCTTTCTTCCGCGACTCAATGGCCACGCCGGTGGCGGTGTCCAAATTCGGCCAATCCCGGCTCCGTGAAGCGGGGCTGTCCGGCCGCTTCTACGTCCCCCACGGGCTAGACACCGGCTTTTGGTGCCCGGGGAGCCGGGCCGAAGCCCGCGCCAGACTGGGGCTCCCGCCGGGAGTGTTCATCGCCGGAATCAACGGGATGAACCTGGGCATAGTCCCGCGCAAAGCGTTCTATGAACAATTCCGCGCGTTCGCTGAATTTGCGTTCCGGCTCTCCCCCGGGGCCCTGCTACTAGTTCACAGCAACCCGGACGCGCACCGGCTCCCCGGGGCCAATCAAGGAGTTGACCTCCGGCGCCTGGCCGCGGCCGCCGGGCTCTCCCCCGATATGATCAAATTCGGCGCCCACTCCAACATGGCCGAAGATCAAATGTTGACCTGGTACAGGTCACTAGACGTGCTGCTTAACGCGACAATGGGGGAAGGGTTCGGAATCCCGATCGTAGAAGCATTGGCGTGCGGGATACCGGTCATTGGCACGGAATGTACGGCCATGACCGAGAAGATACCCACCGGCGCCGGGTGGCTTGTCCGCGGTCAAGAGTTCTGGAATGAAGTCCACGGCGCTACATGGATGGTCCCGCAAATTGGGCAGATCACCGCCCAACTCGCCAAAGCGGTAGCCGGGAAGCATAGCGCCGCGGTGTGCCGGACCGTCGGGGTAGCGTATGACGCGCGGCGCGTCCTCTCGGACTACTGGCAACCGGCCCTGAAGGAGCTACTAGCGTGAGCGTGATACGGGAAGCGGCCGGGCTCCGCTGGTATGTGGACCCGGAGACAGACGACATCTTGGGCCCCGAGCATGAGCAGACCATAGAGTCTGCGGTGCTCGAGCTACTCCCGGCCCCGCCCGAAGGTGGCCACCGCTTCCCCGCCACCGGCGGAGTCCTGCTGGACATCGGGGCCCACGTCGGCCACTACACGCTCCGCGCGGCCGCGCTAGGCCATGCCGTGATCGCGGTGGAAGCCAACCCGGAGACGGCCGGCCGGCTACTGGCCAATGTGGTGCTGAACGGGCTAGACGATCGGGTCCGGATCGTCCCCCACCCGGCGTGGGATGAATACGAGTCGATTACGTGGAAGCCCTACCATGAGGGGAAGATGGCCGTCCGGAACGGGTCCGGCCGCGTCTACCCGGATCCGCACGGCGCGCTGTGGCCGGTAGTCCTAGATGATCTGGATATCTCCCGGTGTGACGTGGTGAAACTGGACACTGAGGGGGCGGAGCTTCACGTCTTGCGGGGGATGCGCGCGCTGTTGAAACGGTGCCGGCCGGTGCTGTGGGTGGAGTTGCACGATTGGACCGGCGCCTACCATGCGCAGGAATTGGCTAGCCTGCTGGGGGAGCTTCACTACCGGTGGGTCAAGGGCGGGGACTGGTCCGGGCTTACCTACTGGCGGTGCGATCCCAAGTGACCACCCCGGCGACCTCGAGCACGGCCCAATGGTGGGTGACGCAAGAGCCAAGCGGCGCGCGCGGCGGTCCGCCCGTCTACCGGGCCGTCCAAGCGGCCACGTCCCCGCCTAACGAGGTAGCCGGCCCGTTCCCCACTGAGGCGGCCGCGCGTCAGGAGATTCTCAAGCTGGAGAATCAGACCACGCTCCCGCCGGCTCCGTCGATTCCTAACCCGTTTGGGTTCCTGGCCGCGCTGGGGTGGATTCAGGAGATAGGCCATTGGGTGGGGCTGGCGGTGGCCGCGGTCACCGATGTGCATATGTGGATAAGTCTCGGGTGGCTGGCGCTTGGCTTCTGGATGCTGGTTATCGGGATCCTGTTGTGGCTGAAGATTCCGCAGCGCGCCGCGGCCGCGGCTAAGGACGTGGGCGAGGCGGCCGCGGGAGCGGCGGTGGCCGCGTGACGGAGACGGCCGTAGAGCCTAGTCCCGGTGGGGAGGTAGACGTCGATACCGGCGGGGGCTCCGGCGGCCGTAGGAGCGGCGGGACGCGCGTCCGGGTGGTCCCTGGCACCGGCGCCGAATCGGGGCCCCATGTTACGACGCCGCTCGGGGATGCGCCGGTGATCCCCCTGCTTCTGGCAGGCTTCGGCGCCTACCTGTTGTGGTTTGGCGTTAAGTATTGGCGGGGGGCGGGCCCGGCTGTCTGGCCGTCCTACCCGATTAAATCCGTGTTGCAAGGGCACGGGCTCCCGCCACCGCAGCCGGCCCCCGCCGCGTCCGATGTGGTCACTTCGTATGAGTCCACGCTTGGCGCGCAAATAGCGCAGCAGGAAGCGCTCACCACGTCCCCGGGCGGTGGGACGGTGGCGGGCTCGAGCATCGCGGCGGATGCGTCTAGGTATGTCGGGCAGGTCCGTTATGTGTGGGGCGGGGCCAACCCTTCGGGGTGGGATTGCTCTGGGCTGGTTAATTGGGTGTGCGGTCATGACCTGTCTTTGGCTATTCCGGGGCTCCCGCGGGGGACACAGTTTGATGGCCAGACGCACGGGCCGGACGTGGCCCAATGGCTGGCGTGGTCCGGGGTGGCTCACGTCACCGGGCCCCCGCAACCGGGTGACCTGGTGTGCTGGGGGCCCAATAGTCATATGGGCGTGGCGGTGTCCGGGACGGATATGGTGAGCGCGCTCAACCCCGCGCAAGGCACCCGGAAGACTCCCATAGCGGTTACCCATACCGGGATCCCTACCTATGTCCGGCTCCGCGCTACCGGTGGCTCCCCGGCGAGCGGGGGGTCTGCGCAGAACACGGCCAAGCTGATGCTTGGCCGGTTTGGCTTCGGCTCGGATCAATTTCAAGCGCTAATCGACTTGTGGAACCGGGAGAGTAGCTGGTCCCGTACCGCGTGGAATCCGTCCGGGGCTTACGGGATAGCCCAAGCGCTAGGCCACGCGGGGCCGGGGGAGTGCGCCGTGGGGCCCCGCTCTGTGGGCTCTAACACCCCGGGGACGAATTGCTCTTATGGTGGCTTCGGCTTGTCTTCGGACGAAGCGCGCGCGGCCAATGGCGGGAGCATGGTCCCGCAGATCAAATGGGGGCTTGGGTATATCCGCTCCACCTATCACACGATCACCGCGGCGTGGCAGCATGAACAGCAATTCGGGTGGTACTAAGGTGATCCTGGCCGCGCTGGTAATCATGTGGGTGATCTTGTCCGCGTGGGTCATTGGGGTGATCTTGGCCGCGGGGTGGCCCGATGAGCGGCCGCGGCCGGCCCCCGATCCTTACGCCGCGGCCGTCCAAGAGTTCCGGACGGAGCTTAACGATTGGGACCGGCGTGGCGGCCGCTAAACCCAAGCCACCGCCGCGGCCGCGGCCACCGTCCCCGGCCCGGGGGGCAGCGGACCGGCTCCCCGGCGGGGACTGGACTCCCGTGGGCGAATACCGCAACCGGAAGTCCGTCACGCTAGACGGGAGCGGTAACGGCTCCGTGAGCTTTGACGTGCGGAGCAGTAACCAGCGCTACGTGATTGGCTTCATTGTGGTGAGCACCAACCAGAGCCCCAGCGTGGCGCCCTACCCCACGGCCACGGTCTACGAAGGGCCCCAGCAGGCCGGCATGGCAGACGGCGCATCATGGACCGGTAATCAAGACGTGTTTCGCGGCCGCTTCGTCATGGACGCCGGCACAGACCTCACCGTAGCCTTTACCGGCGGTGTTGCTGGCAGCAAGGCCACCGTGATAGTTGAGGGGATCAATGAACTACGGTCTGAACTTGCCAGGCGGGGCTACTAGGCGGGAAGCGCTCGAGCTACTAGGGATGGTGCTGGTCATGGCCATGATTCCGGAGAATCCACTGGTGGGCGGGACCGTGCTCCGGCGCGCGGCCATCCAATCACCCAACTTCGTGACCACCGTCTCCGGATGGTCCATTAACCAGGACGGCTCCGCGGAGTTTAATAACGTCACCATCCGCAACGGCCAGGTAATCTCGGGGACGCAACTTTACTACTCAAGTCTCCCCCCGGTGTCCGGCAACCTGATCGCGTCTATCTCCACGGTGAGCGGGACGGACTCCGCGGGGAACGCTTACCTTCCCGGGATCGTCACCTATAAGAAGATCACCGCGACGGACTTCCGGGCCGTCTCCCACGACTCCGGCGGCATCAATTTCTGGAAAGCCACCGCCGCGGGGGGGCCGTGGTCGCTGGTATTTTCCATTACGTTGCAAGCGGATGAAATTGGCGTCAACTTTGCAAGCAACGTTAACGCCGGATCCGTGGTGATGGGGGAAGCCCTGGCCGCGCTCGAGGTGTCCGGCGGGGTGAACGTGCTAGACACCGGGATAGTATGGGCCGGTGGCGCCACCGGTGACAAGCTGGCGCTAAGCAACGCGGGGGGCCCGCCCATATTGAGTGTTACTAACACGCTGTCAAGTTCCACCGCGGCGCTCCAGGTCAAGGTTAACAATGCGACCGGGGACGTGATGTTTACCACCATTGCCGGGGGGCTTACTTCCGCATTTCACCGGCTAGACACGGACACTAACGGGCAATCCCGGATCCTGCTGGGGAATGGGGTAGTCTCAGCAGAAACAGCGATCTACCGCGCCGCGGCCCACTTGTTCGGGATAGACCCGGTGGCGTTCAATAATGCCGGGACCGCCGAAGTTGACCAGGTGCCCACGTTTGCCAACTCGTGGGCACAGGTGGCCGGGCGCGTCCTCACGTCGTTCCGCAGAGTAGCGCAACTTGATGATATGGAAATTGTGGGATCCGTGACGGTCCCCGTGGGGGTGGCCAACGGGCAGAACATGACCACCGCCATCCCCGCCGCGTACCGGCCGGCGCACACTCAATCGTTTACCGGGTGGGATATCACCACGAACCTTCCGGTCCGGCTTGATATCACCAATGGGGGGCTTATCCAGTTCGCCGGGCCGGTGGGCAACACCGCGGCCGGGCATACCATGGACATTCCCTGTCAGTTGATCCGGCTCACCGAATAGCCGGGGAAGGGGAGCCATGCCGGGAGCCCCGGATCCGGTGTCTGTGTTGTGGGAGCCGGCCGCGGTCAAGTTCATGACCGGAGTCCGCCAGGCTAACGGCGCATGGTATGGGATCCGCATCGCGGACCCAGAACCGCGCCACGTCCTCAGCTTCGGGGAGCGGGGAATAGATGTGCTCGAGCGGGACCGCGCCGGCACCGGCGGGCTTGACGCGCGGGACCGGTGGCGCCGCGGGTTCGTCCGGGCCGTCTACCGGCGGGCCCGGGGGGGACCGCCGCTTGAGCTACAGGTGGGTATCAAGATGCCACGCCGCGGGGTGATCCCCCCGGGCCGGTACGTCCGCGGCCGCATACTGAAGGGCAAGGCGGCCACCGCGCGCCACAAGCAACAGCGGATCACGGGCAACCCCGCCGCGCGCGCCGACCCACGGGCCCGGGACTGGTGACCTCGTGCGGCTAGGGTCGGTGGAAGCTCTCACCGTGATCATTGGGACGATCGTCGGGACCGGGCTGGCCGTGGGCGAATGGCTCCGCCGCGTCTTGCGCCGGCGTGAGGCCAGGGTGGCGGAGCGGTTCCGGCGGTCCGTGCAACAGATCGTAGACGCGTCCGCGGTGGACCTCATCGCACGGCAAGCAAGCTTCGAGCAACGGGTCCAGCGCCACCTAGAAGCCCAAGACCGGGCGATAGCCCGGCTCCCCGGCGTGATCCGCAACGGAAACTTACCCGGACCAGTTGACACCCACCCCCCCGGGGGTTTACTTTGTATATACAACGTCAATCGTCCTGGTAGGAGGACACAATGAGTGATCAGCGCAATTACGGGACCTTGGACCTGCATCTCCACGGGGAGCAGATCACAGAGCCCCGCTACTTCCCCCCCAACTCCCACGGTTCCATCCGGGAAGCCTATGGCCGCTTTGGCGTCCGCGGCCACGGGGCTAGCGTCACCCTCTACTTTGAGAGCCGCGCGCAAGTGACCGCCATCCGGGAAGCCCTGGCCGCGCTCGAGACGGAATGGCCGGAGCCCGCGCCGGAGTCCGTGGAGACTACCCGGCTCATCTGCCGTATCTGCCAAGAAGACGTGATCCGCGCGGCCGCGGACACCCCCGGCACCCCCGCCGGGACCGCGCTCCACGCGAACTACATGACTCGCAAGCATGATCACGGCCCGGAGCCGGTCCCCTACACCGGCCCCGCCACCCCGCCGGCTCGCGGGCCCGAGGTAGTCCCCGCCGAAACTCAAGCCGAGTTGGTTTGGTGCGAATCGCCCAACTCAGACGGCCACTTGGGCGCGCACAAGTTGACTCCGGATTGCCGGTATCCGCACAACACCGGCCAATACCCGGAAGACGCGTCATGACCGGCCCTACCGCCGGAAGCCCGGCCCCCACGGGGGCCGGGCCCGGCCGTCCCCCCGGCCCCACCGCGGCCGCTATGTCCGATGTGATCCGCGGCTACGCGGACCGCGCGGACCGGTGGCGCATCCGGGCAGACCAGCTTGAGACGCTACTTACCGAAGTAGCCAGGGCCCGCACGCGCGCCACCGCGGCGCACGCCGAAGCCTACCTAGCCGCGGAAGGGACACAGCAAGCCCGCGCGGCCACCGCAGACTTGGCCGCGGCCGCGGCCGTGGAGGACCTCGAGACGCTCACGGGACGCGCCGAAGCGTTCCGGTTGATCCTGGCCGCCGAAGCCCGCGCAGACGCGCACAGCGCCGCGGCGGATGCGCGGTGAGCCGGTGCGCGTGCGGGGAGATACTCCCGCACTACTGCCCCTACACCGCCACCGGCGCCGGCTACCCGGGGCCGGATCCCGGGGGCCCAGACGTGGCCGTGCCGGTGGATTGGCTAGCAGACATGGGAGGACGGGACCAATGAGCATTATCTTCGAGGATTGGCGCTGTGAGTGCCAGCATCCCCCATCGGCGCATGATGACGGGTTCGGATGTACCGAGCCGGGATGTCCGTGCCTGGCCGGGTGGCGGTTCGAGTGAGCCGGGCCCGTGGGCTTGACCTACAGAACAAGCTAGCCGCCTACCTGGTGGCCAACGGGTGGCCGTCCGCGCAATCGGTAGGCTCCGGCCGGGAAGGGGTAGACGTACTTGGATGCTCCGGGATAGAGGGAACTCCCGGCGTGGCGTGGGAAAACAAGACCGCCGATGAGTTCCGGATCCTTGAGTTCGTGCGCCAAGCCCGCGCGCAAGCCGGCGCGCTAGACGTGCCGGTAGTCGCCTACTGGCCGCGCGGCTCCGGTGCCATGTCGGTGGCGCACATTCCCACGATCATCCCCCTAGCGTGGACCGTGCGCTTGCTCCGGGGCTCCGGCTACGGTGACCCCCTCGAGGACGGAAACGGCCATGGCCGAACATGAGTTCGATGACACCCACGAATGCCCGGCCAACGGTTGCACCGCGCGCGTCCCGTATCACCAGCTAGCGTGCCGGCCGCACTGGTACAGGATCCCCAAGCCCTTCCGGGATGCGGTGTGGCGCACCTACCAGCAAGAGGGCCAGGGCTCCCCCGCCCACACAGCGGCTATCCGCGCCGCGGTGGGAGCGCTGAACGGTGAGCACTGAACGCAAGATGCTCAATATGGACATTGAGACGGCCGGGGTAGCGGACCGGTGCGCCGCTATCCTCACGCTCCGGCTAGGTGAGAAGGTGACGCGCGTTGGCGCGGTCCGCATCGCGCTAGGGGAGCTTCAAGACAAACTGTGGGAGACGGCCGCGGAAGCGGCCGGGGTAGACGTAGGCTTGACCGATCAAGGGGAGCGGGTAAAGGGTGGGAACGATGGTAGGTAGAGACGGGAGCGTAGTGGCCGGAGTGCTTGGCGTCCTGGCCGTGGTAGTCATCTGGCGGTGGGCCGATGCGGTGCTGTGGGCCCTTGGGTGGCCGCGGCGCTACCTCCGGGCCCGCGGGTATGAGCACGAGCTAGCCCGGCACACCGCGCGCGCGTTGCTCGAGGAACTAGAGCGGCCGGCAACCTACGCCACCGTAACCATTCCCCGCGCGGAAGTGTCCGGGGAGCCCCCGTGGCCGGTGATAGACGGGCCCGAGTGGGACGCGCTACCGGAGTGGGCGCATCCATACGCGGACCGCTCGAGCGCGCACGGGCTTAACTCCGGCTCGAGCGGATCCGACTATCACGGGGGAGAGCTTCCCACGGCCGGGGAAGGTGGCGCGCGCCGGCCTATGGGCATGGGGACGCGCGCCGCGGGGGAGCCGGGATCGGAACTCTACGGAGCACCCGTCCCGGCCCACCCAACCGTTACCCTCAGTTACGGTGAACTGGAACTCCCGGTAACCGAGCGCGACGCGGCGATAGCTGAGACTTGGGCCCGGCTTTCCGAAGCATGGGCTAGCGAAGGTTCCGCGGGGATCCCCCAACCGGCCAGGGATCCCAACTCCGGAGCAGTGGAACGCGGCCGGGAGGGTGACGGAGCCACCGGGACCGCAACCCGGGAGCTAGCCGCTTGGGCGCCGGAGTCCGCTAGGCAAGCCCACCCGGGCCCGCTAGACGCGTCTAGCCCCGCGCCCGGGTGGGCCCCATCCAAGCTGGGGACGCGCTTTGACGTGGAGTTGGCCGCCGAGTGTGCCCGGTATGTGCGGGAGCAAGATGCGGATGTGACAGACTACCTAGAGCGCTTGCTGGGGGTGACCTGGTAATGACTGACACCGCAGACACCGGCCCCATCTTCCCGGACGCCGCGGCCACGCCCCAGATGTTCGATGCTGCGGACTGGCGCAACCTTCCCCACGGCCACTACTGTGCCGTCTACGGAGACGGCCACCCCGGCGGGTTCAACATTCCCACGGCCGCCGAAGTGGCCAGCATCGGGGCCCCGGACCACCGGGTTATCACGGTCCGCGGTAACGGCCGCATAGCGTCAATCATTGACGGCCGGCCGGACAACAACCTAGACGACCCTACGGTGCGCGGGTTCGTGCGGGAGCGGATCAACCTAGGCGCCAGTGCGATCATCTACACCCCGCGCGCCTTCGTCCGCGGCTACCAGCGGGCCCTGCTGGACGGTGGGGCCACACAGTTGCTCTATGGCTACCGGAAGCTCTATTGGTGGATTGCCACCCTTGACGGGAAGGAATGGACCGCGCTCGAGCTAGCCCAGGACTTGGCCGCGGAGTGGGACGCGCTGCTTCCCCCGGATCGCATCTGGGCCGTTCAGTGGGACCAGCAACCGCAGCTAGGGCCGTCCGCGCGCGTAGACGTCTCCCGGGTGTTTATGGAGTTCCGGCCGTGACCGCGGAGCGCGTCACCCTCGAGCACTCCGGCCCGTTGCGGGTGGGCCCCGGCTCCGCGGCTCATGAGGCAAGCCTCATAACGTTTACCCTGCTAGATGAGCTTTGCGCGGAGATAGCGCACCAAGACGCCAAGCACGGGCCGTTTACCGGGACACGACTGGGCCGGTCCCGTCTGGCCGTGGCCTGCCTCGAGGATGAAACACGGGAAGCGGTGGACGCGTGGCGAGCAGACCGGGCCCCCGGATCCGGGTGGCCACACTTGCGCGCGGAGCTACTCCAAACCGCGGCCGTGGCGCTCCGCGCGATCCGGGATCTTCCGGGAGCGTGACGCCATGGGGGAGCATCGTAAGACGATACGTCTCACCGCCGGGGAAGTGTCCGGCGCCAAGTGCCCGGCATGCCCGGCGGTGCTCCAAGCCACCGCGCCGGTAGGCGGGGGCCACGCTACCGAACGGGAAGGGCTCCGCCAGCATTGGCTAGTAGTCCACCCCACCCGGCCGTTTAAGGAGCGGGACGCGCGATGATAGCTCCGGCTGCGGCCGCGGGAAGCGCGCCGATCTCCCCCCCTTCGGCCAGTACCGCGGCCGCGGCCGGTCCCACTCTGGTTAAGGTGCTCGAGCCAGAGACGATCCGTCAATGGTGCCGGGCGTGCGGCCGGGCGACTCCCACGGTTACGGAGTCCAACGAAAAGACGTACTGCTACGTCTGCCACAACGGGGAAGACTCTCCGGATGACTACTGAGAGCAGACGCGGCGAGCGTGCGCGGCCGGCGCGCGATTGGGGCCCAGACCTCGAGCGCGCGGCCGCGGACC
>Ga0207646_10002710_pt1 | contig 20762 bp, 21 predicted proteins | sample KBSK5502metaG_FD_184343 | JGI IMG/M metagenome (GOLD analysis project Ga0207646, IMG submission 184343) | Corn, switchgrass and miscanthus rhizosphere microbial communities from Kellogg Biological Station, Michigan, USA - KBS K5-50-2 metaG... | ecosystem: Host-associated > Plants > Roots >...
AGGCTCCGGCGGCCCGCGCTGCGAGGTCTTCGCCGCCGCGGAGGCGTTCACCGCCGCTGCAGCAGAGCGGCGACGAGGTTCTTCCAGATGGACGGGCGCGCCGGCGTGTAGGTCAGGGCCCAGGCCGCGGCCCGGGCGGCTTTCCACGACTCTCCGCGGGCTCGATGGTAGTAGGCGGCACGCTCATGGGCGCCCGCCACCTTCGCGCGTAGCCGCCCTCGATAGGGCCGAAACGCGGGGTCGGACCGCAGCAGGGCGTACACCCGGTCCCAGGCCAGTCTGAGCCCTCCTCCACGCATCTCCCGCCTGGTCAGGCTGGCCGAATGCTGTCGGTACAAGGCCGTGATCCTCGGCACGAAGAAGAAATCCGCCACGGCGGCCAAGCGGTACCACAGGAGCACGTCCTCGGCGACGCGAAGGCTCGGCTCGAACCCGCCCAGCCGCAGCAGGAGCTCCCGCTTGACCATGACCGTCCCGATCCACGCGAGGGAAAACTCGAGGAAGTTCGAAATGGGCCGGCGCAGCCTCAGGGCCCGACCCGATTGGTACGCCGGGGCCAGGATCCGACCCACGACATCGTCCTTCTGGTAGTGTCCCGTCTCTTCGAGCGACCCGTCCTCGTACCACATTCGAAAGTCGGCACCGATCCACTCCGCCTCGGGCTCCGATTCGATGGCCTGCCAGCGCGCTTCCAGCGCGCCGGGCAGCCACACGTCGTCGGCATCGAGGAACGCGACCCACGTCCCCCTCGCCACACCGATCCCGACGTTCCGCCCCCCCGCCGGCCCGAGATCCTCGGCGTTCTCCACGATGCGCACGCGGCCATCTCGCCGCCAGAAGGCGAGCACCTGCCTCGTCTCGTCATCCGGGCTGTGATTGTCGACGACGACGACCTCGAGCGAGCTGACGCCACTCTCCTGGGCGAGGACCGAATCGATCGCCTCGGACAGGTACTTGCCCGCCCGGTAGCACGGGATCACCACGCTCACCTGACGTTCGCCCATGGAATCCCCTCCCAATCTAGTCCGAGAGTGGCGGGGGCTCAGAAGACAGGCTGGGCAGCGGAGAAACCGAGTGGAGGCGGCGGCGAAGAAGCCGCGTGATCAGCACGAACGCGCGCTGCCGCGGTACCGCGTGGTCATAGACCGTCCCATCCCTACCAGAAGACGCATCGCCGAGTCAATCGCAAACCGCCTTCTTCGTCCTTGATAACGGCTGGGGTTCGTGAGACAAGCAAAGCCCAAAACTTCCGCGGAGGCTTGCTCATGAGAGGCCGTCTGACCGTCGTTTCGATCGCGATCCTGGCCGCCACGTTCTTCCCGATTTCTCGCGCGGATGCCCAGCAGACGACTCTCGTCGTCACCGGCTACGGTGGGCGCTGGTCGGAGGTGATGAAGAAGGCCCTCGTCGAGCCATTCGAGAAGAAGCACGGGGTCAAGGTCGAGGTGGTCACCGGGATCACGACCGAGTGGGTGGCCAAGCTCCTGGCCGCCGGGCCCGACAACCCGCCCTACGACGTGGTCTTCGGCAACGAGCCGGCGTTCCCGATCCCGCGCGAGCGCGGCTTCTTCGAGAAGCGCAACGAGACGCTCGCCCCCAACATCAAGAACCTCTACCCGAAGGCTCTCATCGGCGACACGAGCCTCGCGATGTTCTGGGGGCGCATCGGCCTCGCCTACCGCACCGACTCCGGCCTCAGGAAGCCGACCTCCTGGAAGGACTTCTGGGACGAGGTCTACACGGGCAAGCGGGCCACCTACGTCATCGGCAACACGCTCGGCATCAACTTCCTCTTCATGGCCTCGAAGCTCTACGGCAAGGACTTCTTCGACATCGACACCGGGGTCGCGGCCATCAAGCGCGCCCAGCCCAAGCTGGTGGACTTCACCGGCACGGTGGAGAAGCAGCTCGAGCAGAAGGAGGTCGTGCTCGCGGTGCTCCACGACGCCTCCGCCTACGATCTGCAGAAGCGGGGCATCCCGGTGGACTGGGTCGCACCCAGCGAGGGCCAGCCGATCCTCGACCAGATCGTCCAGGTCACGCGCGGCTCGAAGAACAAGGAGCTGGCGTGGAAGTTCATCGACGCCTACATCTCGCCCGAGGTGCAGCTCGCCTTCGCCACCGAGCTCTTCTGGAGCCCCACCAACAAGACCGTGAAGGTCCCCGCCGACGTGGCGAAGAAGATGATCAGCGGACCGGCCGACGTCGACAAGCTCGTGCTCTTCGACTGGGCACACGTGGCCAAGCAGCGGCCCCAGTGGACCGAGAAGTGGAACAAGGAGATGCGTTGACCGCCAGCGGCACCGTCAGGCTGACCGACCTGGCCAAGCGCTACGGCGCGACGCGGGCGCTCGACGGGGTGTCGCTGGCGGTGGCCCCGGGGGAATTCTTCACGCTCCTCGGCCCCTCCGGGTGCGGGAAGACCACCACGCTGCGCTCGGTGGCCGGCTTCGTGACCCCGGACGCCGGCGAGGTGGTGATCAACGGCACGGTGGTCACCGGAGTCCCTCCGCACCGGCGACAGGTCGGGATGGTCTTCCAGCATTACGCCCTATTCCCCCACCGCACCGTCGCCCAGAACGTGGGCTTCGGTCTCCGCATGCAACGCGTCGCGAAGCCAGAGATCAACCGTCTGGTGGACGAGGCCCTGGCCCTCGTGCAGCTCCCCGGCTACGGCAGGCGCTATCCGAGCCAGCTCTCGGGCGGCGAGCAGCAGCGGGTGGCGCTGGCCCGCGCGCTCGTCACGCGCCCGGCGGTGCTGCTGCTGGACGAGCCGCTCGGAGCGCTCGATAAGAAGCTGCGGGATCACATGAAGATCGAGCTCAAGAGGCTGCAGCGCGAGGTCGGCATCACCACGATCTACGTGACCCACGACCAGGAGGAGGCGCTCACCATGTCCGACCGCATCGCGGTGATGCACCGCGGGCGCATCGAGCAGGTGGCCGCGCCCCGCGGGCTCTACGAGGCGCCCGCGACCGCCTTCGTGGCGGGCTTCATCGGCAACATCAACCTGCTCTCGGGCCGCGCCGCGGGCTCGAATACGGTCGCCTGCGGCACCACGACGCTCGCGGCCACCGGCGCCGTGCCGGCCGGCGCCCCCGTGGCGGTCGCGCTCCGCCCGGAGCGGATCCGGCTCGACCCCACCGGGACGACGGACACAGTGCTCGCCATGACGGTCGTCCACGTGGTCTACCAGGGCGAGACCGTGCGATACATCCTGAAGAGCGACGCGGGGCTCGAGCTGCAGGCCCTCGAGCTCGGCGAGGTACGCTTCACCGCCGGCGCCAGGGTGCGCGCGGGCTGGGCGGCGGCGGATGCCCGAATTCTTCGAGAGGAACCCCGATGACAAAGCTCGGCCTGATCACGGTGGGGCAGTCGCCGCGCAGCGATGTGGTGCCCGAGATGGCGGCGATCCTGGGCGGCGACGTCGAGATCGTCGAGGCGGGCGCGCTCGACGGGCTCACCCCCGACCAGATCGCCCCGCTCGCCCCGGAGGGGGACGACGAGATCCTCGTCACTCGGCTGGCCGACGGCTCGTCCGTCTTCGTCGGGAAGACGAAGATGATTCCTCGCATCGAGGCCAGGATCGCCGCGCTCGAAGACCGCGGCGTCGCCCTCAACGTGCTGCTGTGCACCGGCGAGTTCCCGAGGCTCGCCGCGCGCCGGCCGTTCCTCGAGCCGCAGCAGCTCCTGCTGGGCCTCCTCCGCGCGATGACCTTCCCCGGGCGCCTCGGTGTCCTGACGCCGTCCGAGCGCCACGTGCCCCAGACCATCGCGCGCTGGCGCGCCTCGGGCTTCGACGCGCACGTGGCCCCGCTCTCGCCCTACGAGGAGCACGATCCCGCCGCGGTCCGCCGCGTCGCGGACGCGCTGCGGGCCGGGAACGCGGGCCTCGTGGTCATGGACTGCATCGGCTTCCGCCGCAAGACGCGCGACGAGATCGCGTCCCTCACCGGGGCGCCGACCCTGGTGGCGAACCTGCTCGTGGCCCGCGTGGCCGCGGAGCTTCTCGGCCGCTGATCCGTGACCCGCGGCGCCCGCATCCTGCTGCTCGGGCCGTACGTGCTGCTGCTCGCGGTGTTCTTCATGGTGCCCCTCCTGCTCATGCTCGCCATCAGCCTCTCGCGCCAGTCGTTCGGCCAGCTCGAGTGGGCGCTGACCCCGCAGCACTACGTCCACTTCTTCACGGACGCGTACTACCTGGGCGTGCTCGCGGACACGCTCTGGCTCGGGGTGATCACCACCGTGGTCTCGCTGCTCCTGGGCTATCCTCTGGCCTACCACCTGGCCCTGACCCGCTCGCGCTGGAAGCCGCTCCTGATCGTGTTCATCCTGTCGCCCCTCCTCGTCGGCATCGTCATCCGGTGCTATGGCTGGATGATCCTGCTCGCCGACCGCGGCCTCATCAACGCGACCCTGATGCAGCACGGATGGCTGACCAAGCCGCTGCCGCTCATGTACAACAAGTTCGGCGTGACGGTCGCGCTGGTCCACGTCTTCCTGCCGTTCATGGTGCTGTCGCTCACCGGGGTGCTGAAGCGCATCGAGCCCCAGCTCATCGAGGCCTCCCAGACCCTGGGGGCGTCGCCCCGCCGCGCCTTCCTCGAGGTGACGCTGCCGCTGTCGCTGCCCGGCATCCTCGCGGGCTCGCTGCTCGTCTTCTCCCTGGCCATCAGCTCGTTCGTGGTGCCGATCCTGGTCGGCGGCTTCAAGGTGCACGTCCTGCCGATGGTGGTCTACGAGCAGGTGCTCTCGGTGTTCGACTGGCCCTTCGGCGCGGCCAACGCCTTCGTGCTGCTCCTGATCTCGGTGGCCCTGATCGCGGTCTACATCAAGGTGACCGAGCGCGCGCTCCGGGGGATCGTGTGATCCTGCGCGCGGCGGTGGGCCTCGTCTACGCCTTCCTCCTGCTCCCGATGGTCATCGTGGTGCTGGCCGCGTTCAACGCGGGCAACTACTTCACGTTTCCCCCGCAGGGCTTCTCGCTCAAGTGGTTCGCCAACTTCTTCCAGCGCCGGGAGTTCATGCAGGCGCTCTGGCTCTCCACCGAGCTGGCGTTCTGGACCGCGGTCGCGTCCACCGTCATCGGGACGGCGGCCGCCGTCCCGCTGGTGCGCGGGCGCTTCCGCGGGCGCGACCTCCTCAACGCCTTCGTCACCTCCCCGCTGCTCCTGCCCCAGATCCTCACCGGGGTCGCGCTGCTCCAGTTCTACACGCTGCTCAAGATGCAGGCCTCCTACGGGGCGCTGCTCATCGGCCACATCGTGGTGACCACGCCCTACGTGATCCGCACCGTCACCGCGACGCTCACCCACTTCGACATGGCGCTCGAGGAGGCCGCGCAGAGCCTGGGCGCCCATCCGGTGCGCGCGTTCTTCGAGATCACCCTCGGGGTGATCAAGCCGGGCGTGGTGGCGGGGGCGATCTTCGCCTTCGCGATCTCCTTCGACAACTTCACCCTCTCGCTCTTCCTGACCAGCGCGAAGCTCACCCCGCTCCCCATCGAGCTCTTCGCCTATCTCAAGTACTCCTTCGACCCCACCGCGGCCGCGGTGTCCGCCTTCGCCATCGGGGTGGCGCTGGTGCTCGTCCTCGGCATCGCGCGCTTCATGGGGCTCGAGGAGTTCACCGGCTTCTGATGAGATAGACCTGATGCGACCAGTCGGGGCGGACGAGATCGAGAGCCTGGCCATCGGCGCCTGGATCCTGGGCACCGGAGGCGGCGGCAGCCCGTACCTGGCCCTGCTCAACATGCGCCAGCTCTACCGGCAGGGCGTGGTGTGCCGGCTCATGGACGCGTCCGAGCTGGCGGACGACGACCTCGTGGCCGTGGTCTCCAACATGGGCGCGCCGCTCGTCGGCCAGGAGCGCCTCACCGACCCGAAGACGATGGCGCTGGCCGTCACCATGATGGAGGAGTACCTCGGCCGGAAGTTCCGCGCGGTGATGTCACTCGAGATCGGCGGCGGCAACTCCATCCAGCCGTTCATGGCCGCGGCGATGCTGGACCTGCCGGTCATCGACGGCGACTGCATGGGGCGCGCGTTCCCCGAAGCTCAGATGACGAGCTTCGCCATCCACGACCTCCGGATGTACCCCCTGACCCTGGCCGACGTGCGCGACAACGCGGTGGTGGTGGCGCGCGCGGCGAGCTGGAAGTGGATGGAGCGCATCAGCCGCAAGGCCTGCGTGGAGGTGGGCTCCATCGCCTCCACCTGCAAGGCCCCGCGGACCGGCAAGGAGATCAAGGAGTGCGCGATCCTCGGCTCCACCACCAAGGCGATCGGGATCGGCCGGGCGGTGCAGGCCGCGCGGCGGGCCCACCGCGATCCGATCGACGCGGTGCTCGAGGTCGAGGCCGGCATCAGGATCTTCGGCGGCAAGATCCACGACATCGCGCGCCGGACCACCGAGGGCTTCCTCCGCGGCACCGCGACCATCGAGGGCCTCGACGACTTCCGCGACCACGATTTCAAGCTCGCGTTCCAGAACGAGTTCGCGGTCGGGTGGCTCGACGGTCTACCGCGGGTCATGACACCCGACCTGATCTGCGTGCTCGACACCGTCTCCGGCGACGCGATCGGGACCGAGACGCTGCGCTACGGCCAGCGGGTGACCGTCATCGCCCTGCCCGCGCCCCCGATCCTGCTCACCCCGAAGGGGATCGAGCACGTGGGGCCGCGGGCCTTCGGCTACGACCTCGACTTCCGCTCGGTGTTCGCGTGAGACGGCGGATCGGCATCGACGTGGGCGGCACCAACACCGACGCGGTCCTCCTCGAGGAGGACGCGGTGGCGGCGGCGGTGAAGACGCCAACGACCCCGGACGTGACCGCCGGCATCATCCGCGCCCTCGCCACGCTGGTCGAGCGGGCGCCCGCCGCCCGTGACGCTCAGGCGGCCATGATCGGCACCACCCACTTCACCAACGCGGTGGTGCAGCGGCGCGACCTCGGCCGCGTCGCCGCGGTGCGCATCGGCCTGCCTTCCGGCGCCTCGCTCCCGCCCTTCGTCGACTGGCCGGAGGACCTCGCGGCGCTGGTGCGCGGCGAGGTCGTGATGCTGGAGGGCGGCCACGAGTTCGACGGCCGCCCGCTCGTCCCGTTCGACGCGAAGGGCATGCGCGCGGCCGCCCGCCGGATCCGCGAGGCCGGGATCCGCTCGGTCGCGGTCGCCGCGGTCTTCTCCCCACTCAACGCCTCGTGTGAAGAAGAAGCGGCGGCGATCTTACGCGACGAATGCCCCGACGTCGCGGTCACCCTCTCCCACCGGCTCGGTCGCATCGGCCTGCTCGAGCGCGAGAACGCGGCTCTGCTCAACGCCTGCCTCATCGAGCTGGCCAGGACGACCACGCGCGCGTTCAGCCAGGCCCTGCGCGCGAGCGGGATCGCGGCGCCGCTTTACCTTACCCAGAACGACGGCACCGTCATGCTGGCGGAGGTGGCGGAGGCGTATCCCGTCTACAGCTTCGCGTCGGGGCCGACGAACTCGATGCGCGGCGCCGCGTTCCTCGGGAAGCGCGACGAGGCCCTGGTCATCGACGTGGGCGGCACCACCACCGACATCGGGAGCCTGCGACACGGCTTTCCCCGCGAGGCCAACAACGTCGTCGAGATCGGCTCAGTCCGCACGCTCTTCCGCATGCCCGATCTCCTCTCGCTCGGCCTGGGCGGCGGGACGATCGTATCGATGGCTGGGGTAGCGCCGGCACCCTCGCTCAGGATCGGTCCGGCCAGCGTCGGCTATCGCCTCACCGAGCAGGCGCTCGTGTTCGGCGGCGACGTCCTCACCGTCACCGACGTCGCGGTCGCGGCGGGGCTCATCGACCTGGGCGACCGCAAGCGCGTGGCCTCGCTGCCTGCCGCGCGGGTGGAGGAGGCCCTCGCCCGCGTCCGCGCCATGATCGAGGAGGGTGTGGACCGGATGAAGACCGACGCGGGGGAGACGCCGTTGATCGCGGTGGGCGGCGGGTCCTTCCTGGTGCCGCCGCGCCTGGCCGGCGTCTCCGAGGTCCTGAACGTGCCGCACCAGGCGGTGGCCAACGCGGTGGGCGCCGCGATCGCCCAGGTGAGCGGCGAGGTCGACCAGATCTTCCAGGACCTCTCGCGGGACGAGGCGATCGCGCGCGCCCGCCAGCTCGCCACCGACAAGGCGATCGCGGCCGGCGCGGACCGCGCGACCATCGACGTGGTGGAGGTGGAGGATCTGCCGCTGGCCTACCTGCCCGGCAACTCGCTGCGCACCCGCGTGCGCGTCGTCGGGGAGATCGCGCGGTGACGTGCCCGCCTCTCCTCCGCTGGCTGATCGCCGGCTGGGCGGGACCGGAATGGGCCCGGTGGAATACGGGGACGTGCACATCTTGACGATCCCCGACGACGGGCCGGTCCGCCTGGTCAAGAAGCGATACGGGCCTGAGCCCTGATGGGCGACAACGGCCAGTTGGCCCTGGCGCGCAAGTTCAGGTACAGTATGGCTGCAGCGCGAGAGTCTCGCGGAGGCCGCACATGAGCGATGAGCTGACGACGAAGGTGCAGGACCTGATCGACAACATGATCAACCCGGCCGTTGCCGGCCACGGCGGCTTCGTGCAGCTCGTGGACGTCAAGGACAACAAGGTCTACTTGCAGATGGGCGGCGGCTGCCAGGGCTGCGGGGCCGCGGACATCACGCTGAAGTCGGGGATCGAGCGGCTGATCAAGGAAGAGCTCCCCGAGGTCGAGGAAGTGCTGGACACGACCGATCACGCCTCGGGCGAGAACCCGTACTACCAGCCGTCGAAGTAGGGCTGGGAGGCGGCCGCCTGCCCATCAGTTTCGCTCACCAGGCCTAGCGGCCGCGGCTCGCACTTCGACCCTCTCCCCGTCCGGGGGCGAGGGTTTCGCGTCTCGAGGCCGGGGTGAGGGACTCGCCGCGCTGATCCGCGCCACCCGCCGCCGTACCCAGTCCCCCGCGCGAATCGCCAGCAGGAGCACGAGCGCGGCTGCGTAGTAGTACGGATCCGGGTTCGCCTTCTTCGCCAGCCACAGGTAGTGGAGCACCGCGCATACCCCGATCACGTAGACCAGCCGGTGGAGCCACTGCCACCGGGCCCCGCCCAGCCGCCGGATGGCACCGGCGGTGGAGGTAGCGGCCAGGGGGATCATCAGCACCAGCGCGGTCATCCCCACCGTGATGTACGGGCGCTTGACGATGTCGGCGCCCATCTGCTTCCAGGCGAAGAAGTGGTCGAGCACGAGCCACACGCTGAAGTGGAGCGTGGCGTAGAAGAACGCGAAGAGGCCCAGCAGCCGCCGCAGCGCCACCGGCCACGACCAGCGGAACAGGATGCGCAGCGGGGTCATGGCCAGGCTCGTGAGCAGGATGCGCAGCGTCCAGTCGCCGAGCCAGGTGGTGATGAAGCTGATCGGGTTGGCGGTCAGGTTGCCGCTGAGCGCGCGAGAGCCCAGCACCGCGAGCGGGGCGAGGCAAGCCGCCCAGACGAGGACCTTGAGCGCGACGCGGCCGCGCCGGGTCACTAGTACTGCTTCTTGAGGTCCATCCCCGAGTAGAGCCCCGCTACCTGGTCGTAGCCATTCCACATGAGCGTCTCGCGCCGGCGAAACTCACCGATGCGCCGCTCGGTCGCCTGGCTCCAGCGCGGGTGATCCACCTTCGGATTGACGTTCGAGTAGAAGCCGTACTCCTGCGGGGCCGCCTTGTTCCACGCCGTCTTCGGCTCGTCACTCGTGAGCCGGATGCGCACGATCGACTTGGCGCTCTTGAAGCCGTACTTCCACGGGATCACCACGCGGATCGGCGCGCCGTTCTGGTTCGGCAGCACCTGGCCGTACATCCCCATCGTGAGCAGGGTCAGCGGGTGGAGGGCCTCGTCGAGGCGCAGGCCTTCCGTGTAGGGCCAATCGAGGCCGCCGAAGCTGAAGAGACCCTTCCGCTGTCCCGGGAACTGCTCCGGATCGACGAGCGTGGAGAACTCCACGTACTTGGCGGCGCCGGTGGGTTCCACCCGCTTGAGGAGAGCGGAGAGGGGGAAGCCGATCCACGGGATCACCATGGACCAGCCCTCGACGCAGCGCAGGCGATAGACGCGCTCCTCGAGCGGGGCCATCTTGAGCACGTCGTCGATGTCGAAGGTCTTCGGTTTCTGAACGAGGCCGTCGACCTGCACCTTCCACGGGCGTGGCCTGAGGGTGGCGGCCAAGCGCGCCGGGTCCTCCTTGTTGACCCCGAACTCGTAGAAGTTGTTGTAGCTGCTCGCGTCCTGGAACTTGCTGGGCGCGTCTGGGATGTCGAAGGCCGGGTTGCGGGTGGCCGGCAGGGCCTGGCCGGCCGGCGCGGCGGCCCGAGCGGCGCCCGGGGCGAGCGCCAGCGCGGCCGCACCCACCATGAAGGCCCGCCGGTTCAGGTAGAGGGCCTGGTCGGTGATCTCCCCGCCCTTGATGTCGCCGCCCCGCTTGATGAGCATGTTCCCCTCCGTAGAGCCGAGTGTATCAGCGCCCCGGCCCGGGATGTTACGAGGGTGTCAACCTTCGCCCCCTACCGGGAGAGGGGGTCGCGCGGAGATCCCCCATCGGTGGGCCTCCTTATTTCTTCGGGGTCGGCCCGACCCGGCTTCTAAGATGTTGGCGCCGACCATGAAGATTCGCGGCCGCATGATCGCGTTCGCGGCAGGGCTGCTTCTCGCGGCCTGCGCCACCACGCCCGAGGGAACCTACTTCGCGCGGCCCACCGATCCGAACACGGCCCAGATGTCGGGTATCCTCCACCGCGCAGCCATGGCGGGCGGCGACGATCCCCAGCGCTACGGTTTCGCCTTCATCAAGAGCCCGACCGCGGCGGCCTACAGCGACGAGGACGCGACCTTCTACTTCACCGACGGGCTGATGCGCCAGCCCGCCCCGATCATCGAAGCGGTGGTGGCGCACGAGGTGGCCCACGAGGTGCTGGGCCACGTGGGCACTCGGCGCAAGCTCTCGCTGTCGCTCACCGCCAGTTTCGCGGCGCTCGGCATCGTGGCGCCGGGCGCCGGGCTGCTCGACTTCGTGGTCAACCCGCTCGTGGTGCGGGCCTTCGGCCGCCACCAGGAGCTGCAGGCCGACCAGAAGGCGATCGAGATCCTGCGCGCGATGGGGCACCCTTCGCCGCGCCGGTCGCTGGCGACCGCGCTGCAGGCGCTGGCCGCCCATACCCCCAAGGAGCGGGAGGGACTCGAAGGGCTCCTGTCCACGCATCCCGCGCTCGACGATCGGTTGGCCGCGATCGAGCCGCTCGAGAGGCCGGCGAAGCCGGTCACTCCGGTCGCGCGGGTGAAAGCGCCGAAGTAGCCCCTCAGGGTGAGGGGTGATATGAGATCGGCCGGGTACCGGCCACGAGGTCGGAGAGACCGCGCCGCTCGCGCGTGAACAGCATCGGCAGCCGGCCGAGCCCGAGGGTCAGCACGCACAGGCCGCCGCCCAGACAGCGCAGCAGCGCCCGACCGTAGCCGGCGGGCGCGCCGTCCCACCGCACGACCGCGACCCCCAGCAGCATCTTGCCGAGGGTCTGCCCGCAGCCCCCGACCAGCACGGTGTGGTAGACCACGTGGAGCGCTACGCCCAGCAGCAACACCGCCAGCGCCAGGAGGAGGCTGTCGAACGCGTCCATCGGGCGCCGCCTGAACGCGAGCACCGCGGTCATCAGCCACATGGCGGCCAGGCTCCAGACGATCACCCCGACCAGCGCGTCGGTGATCGCGGCGGCCGCGAGCCGCCACAGCGCGGGGCCGCCGCGCGTCATGAGCCGACCGGCTTCTCGACCGGCTCTTCGACCGGCTTCTCTCCGTAAACCCGGCGATACTCCTCCCACGAGAGCATCACGCGCTTCACGAACGCGCGCGTCTCGTTATAGGGGATCTGGTCCACCCAGACCTCCAGGTCGTCGGAGCGCCGTCCCGCCCACCATTCACGCACGCGGGTGGGGCCGGCGTTGTAGGCGGCCGCCGCGAGCCGCGCGTCGCCGAACTCCCGCAGGAGTCCCGCAAGGAAGATGGTGCCCAGCTCGAGATTGGTGGCCGGCTGGTCCAGCACGTCCGGATCGGGGAACGGGATCTGGCGCGCCTGGGCCACCGCGCGTCCCGTGTCGGGCATGAGCTGCATGAGCCCGCGGGCGCCCACCCGGGAGCGCGCCGCCGGGTAGAACGAGGACTCCTCGCGTACCACCGCGGCCACCAGGAACGGGTCGAGCGACGCGCGGCCCGCGGCGCCGGTGAGCGCCTCCCGCCAGCCGAGGGGGTACAACATCTCCCAGAACTCGCGAGGCGACGCGACGCCGCCGCGGGCCGCGCCCAGGAAGCTGCGGCGCAGGATGCGGAGCGCCATGTGGTAGCGCTCGTCGGCCACGTAGGCGGCCGACAGCGCGTAGAGCCGGCGGGGCTCGCCTACCGAGCGGCGCGTCAGCTCGTCCATCTCCTCGTCGGCGTACTGACGCAGCCCGACCCCCCGCAGCGCTTCCGCCCGGGCGAAGCGCGCGTCGCCCTGGAGAGCCTCGAGCGGATCGGGTGGGAACGCGAAAGGCGCCGGCGTCGCGCCCGGCGTCGCGGCGGGCGCGCGCTTGGCGGCCAGCAGACCGTAGTAGCTGCGCGGCACGTCCCGCACGAGCTGGGCGAACTGGCGCGCGGCCTGCTCGCGGTCGCCGCGACGCTCCCACGCGCGCCCGAGCCAGTAGGTGGCGGCCTCGCGCAGGCTCCCGCCGCCGCGCGAGGACTGCAGCCGGCTCCATCGCGCGGTGGTCTCGACGTGATTGCCGCGGAACCACGACATCCACCCGAGCCGCCAGAGCGCGACCGGGGCCTCGTCCTCGTCCGGATAGTCGGCGGCGAGCCGCGTGTAGGTCTTCTCGGCCTCGGCGACCTTGCCCGCGCCTTCGAGCAGCTCGGCCTTCAGGAGGAGGGCATCGGAGGCGTCGGGGCTCTTCGGGTGCTCGCGCACCAGCCGGTCCAGCGTGGCCAGCGCCGCGTCGCGGTCGCGCCGCTGCCGGAGCCGCCCCAGCTCGAGCAGCCAGGCGGCGCGGCGCTCCCCGGTCGCGGCGGCCAAGGCCTCGTTGGCCGCACCCAGGGCGGCCTCGTCGCGGCCGAGGCGGCGCGAGGCGCTCATCACCACGCGCAGCGCGCGCTCCCGCACCTCCGGCGCCGGCCGCTCGGCCGCGAGCGCTTCCGCCTCGAGGCGGGCGCGCTCGATCAGGCCGGCCGCGAGCAAGCGCTCGGCTCGCGCGGCCCGCTCCGCCGGCGTGGTCGGCGGCACCGCCACGCCGTCGTCGGCCAGCGCTTTGAGCTGCCGCTCGGCCGCATCCTCGTACAGGCGGGGGGCCTGCAGCCATAGCGTCGAGAAGACGCGCGCGGCCTCCGTCCGGTCGCCCATCGCGAGCAGCGCCTCACCGAGCGTGTACCGCGCGCGCGGCGCCTCCGGGTGGTCAGGGGCACGCGCGAGCAGACGCTGCAGCAGTGTCACCGCGCCCGCCGGATCGCCGGCCGCGCTGAGCACGCCGGCGGCGCGGATCAGCGCCGAGGGGGTGAGCCCGCTTTCGGGCGTCCGATCCGCCGCCTGCGCCACGAGGGCGCGGGCCGCCTCCGCATCCCCCAGCCGGAGGACGCAGTCGGCCTGATAGAGCAGCGCATAGTCCTCGAGCGGTGTTCCGACCCACGCGGAATCGCCAAACTCCTTCGCCGCCGCCCCCCAGTCCCCCGCCGCGTGCGCCCCGATCGCCGCCACGAACCGCTCGCGCATGTCCGGCGAGAGCGGAGCCGGCGCCGCCCCCACCAGCAAGAAAGAAACGAGACACGCGCCCGCCGCAGACCGCCTCATGCCGCCAGTGTACCAAGCCCCCGCGCGCCTACCGCAGGGCGTCCTCGCGCGCAGCGGCGGCCGCCGCAGCCCGGCGCGTGTAGAGAATCCGCTGGAGCGCGGTCACGTTGGTGAGGACGGCGAGCACCGTCACCGCCGGGGTGAGCACGTTGAAGGTGGCCCCCGCGATGAGCACGATCAGCCGCTCCGGCCGCTCCATCAGCCCGATCTCGCAGGCCAGCCCGATGGACTGGGCTCGCGCCTTGGTGTAGCTGATCATGATGGTGCCCACCATGGTGATCATGGTGAGAAGCACGCCCTGGGTGTCGGCGGCGCGATGGTAGTAGAGCACCACGCCCAGCAGCACCACGAGGTCGGAGTAGCGGTCCACCACCGAGTCGAGGAAGGCCCCGTACGCGCTCACACTGTTGGCCAGCCGCGCCAGCGAGCCGTCGAAGAAGTCGAACAGGCCCGCGAGCGCCAGCAGCAGCGCGCCCACGCGCAGCCGCCCGTCGGCGAGGGCGAGGGCGGCCACGATGCTGACGCCGAGCCCCACGACGGTCAGGTGATTCGGCCGCACGCGAGCCCGGAGCAGCGCCCGCGCGACCGGGTCGCCGAGCCGTTGGAACGGCGTCTTGTAGTGACTCAGCATCTAGAACGGCTTCAGCAAGGCGTCTTCCAGACTCTCGCGCACCCGGGCCATGGCCGACTCGTCCTCGAGGCGCCGGCCCTTCCGGTCGGTGAGGTAGAAGGTATCGTAGGCCTGATCGATCTCGGTGGCGATCCGCGCGCTGGCGATGTCGAGCCCGTGGGCGGAGAGCGTGCGGGTGATGACGTAGAGCAGACCTACCCGGTCCGGACACTTGACCTCGAGCACGGTGTGGCTGTCGGAGAGCTGATTGTCCAGCGTGATCTTGGGCGGTCCCGCCACCCCGCCCTCGCCGCTCGGGTGCGACGCCCGCCGCCGGGCGAGCAGGTCCTCCACGCTCGCCTCGCCGCGGAGCACGCGCCGCAGCGCCTCGAGCGTACGGCGCCAGCGCGCCTCCTCGGTCACCGCCTCCCCGAACGGATCATTCACCTGGAAGGTGTCGATGACGATGCCATCGGCGCGGGTGTGGATCTGCGCGGAGAGAATGTTGATGCCCTGGGCCGCCAGCGAGCCCGCGATGAGCGAGAAGAGGCCCGGCACGTCGCGGGTGGCGACCACCAGCTCGGAGGACCCCAGGTCGGGATGGTGGAACAGCTCGGTGGCGAGCACCCCTTCCTCGGCGAGGCGGTCCAGCAAACGCAGGTGGGCCGCGATGCGCTGGGGTGACGTGGTGGCGAGATAGCGCTCGGAGAGCAGCGCCAGATGCGCCATCACCGCCGTGCGCGGCACGTCCCCGCGCATGGCTTCCGTCACCCGCTGCGCCAAAGCCTCGCGGCTCGGCCGCTCGCGCTGGCCGCCGGTGATCCGCGTCATCGTGCGCGCGTAGAGATCCCAGAGGATCTGGGCCTGCCAGCCGGTCATGATGCCCGGGCCCACCGCGCGCATGTCGGCGCACGTGAGCAGGTAGAGCATGCGCAGGCGCTCCGGGCTGCGGCACACCTCGGCCAGCGACTCCACCGTCTTGGGGTCGTCGATGTCGCGGCGCTGGGCGATGTGCGACATGGTCAGGTGGTGCGCCACCAGGAAGATGACCTTGTCGGCGTCGTCCGCCGGCAGCCCCATGCGCGCGGTGAGGGTCTCGATGAGGGGGATGCCCTTGGCCGCGTGCCCGTGGCCCTTGGCCTTGCCGATGTCGTGCAGCAGCATGCCCATCATCAGGAGGCCCGGCCGCTCCAGCTCGCTCACCACCTGCGCGTTGCCCTCGGAGTCCGGGGACTGCCCAGGCGCGAGCGCCTCCAGGTTCTGCACCGCGATCAGCGAGTGCTGGTCGGCGGTGAACTTGTGATAGACATCGTACTGCACGAGACACGTCAGCGCGCCCCACTCCGGCATGTAGCGACCCAGCACGCCCAGCTCGTGCAACTCACGCAGGGTCTGCGCCACCCGCCCCCAGCTCCGGCAGATGCCGAGGAACAGCTCGCAGGCGGCCGGGGAGGCGCGGAAGACGTCGTCGATGAGGTCGAGGGAATCCTCGATCGCCCGCTCGACGTCGATGCCGAGCTCGAAGCCGAGCTGGTGGCTGTGCCAGAACACCTTCAGCAGCCGGAGCGGCTCTTCCCGGAAGGCGCGCCCGTCCGGCTGGGCGAGGTGGAGCCGCTCGTCGATGACCACGAGCCCGTCGGCGAGCGCCTCCTGGCGCAGCCTCCGCTGCACGGTGGCGCGGCGCGAGAGCGTTTCACGACAGCGCGCGATGAGTCGCCGGGAGACGCGGTGGATCACCCGCGCGTGCAGGTAGTAGTCGCGCATGAACTTCTCGACGGGGAGCGACAGCTCGTCGGCGGCGTAGCCGAAGTTCTTGGCGATCTGCGGCTGGATGTCGCGGGAGAGCACGTCGTTCTTGTGCCCGGAGAGGAAGTGCAGCTCGTTGCGCACCCGCCACAGGAAGGTGAGCGCCTCGTCGGCCGCCTTCTGCTCCCGCGCCGTGATGAGCCGCTTGTCCGCCAGCTCCCGCAGGGTCCGCGTGCCGAACTTGGTGGAGGCCAGCCACATCGCGGTGTGGATGTCGCGCAGCCCGCCCGCCGACTCCTTGATATTGGGCTCGCCCATGTAGGGCGACCCGCCGAACTTGCGGTAGCGCTGGTCCCGCTCGGTCAGCGTCGTCTCGAGGAACTGGGCGAAGTCCTTCTGGTAGACGTTCTCGGCCAGCACCTTCCGGAACCGGTTGAACAGGCGCCGGTCGCCCACCAGGAACCGCGCCTGCTGCATGGAGGTCCGGCTCGGGAAGTCGGTTCGCGCCATGGCCAGGCAGTCCGGCAGGCTGCGGACCGCGTGGCCGACCTGCAGCCCCAGGTCCCAGAGCGCGTAGAGCAGGCCCTGGGTCACGCGCTGCACGTAGGGCCCCATCTCTCCGTCGTAGATCAGCATCAGGTCGAGGTCGGAGAGGGGGTGCAGCTCGCCCCGCCCATAGCCGCCGAGCGCCACCAGCACCAGCGGGCCCGGGGTGAGGCCCTCGCGCTTGGCGTCGTCGACGGCGAGCCGGTAGAGGGTGGCCAGGAAGCTGTCCATGAACGCGGCGTAGGCCTGAACCGACTGCTGGCCGGACGCGCCCCCCAGGTGCGCGGCGCGGAGGAAATCCACGTTGGAGGTGAGGTGCTGGCGTAGCACCTCGAGCCTCAACCGGCGCCGTCGCTCGGAAACCTCGGCAGCGCTGCCGTCGAATCCCTTCTCGGCCTGCGCTTCGACCCGGCGGACCTGTCGAAGCAGTTCCGCAGACATGCCGAAACGGTAGCCCGGAGCGAAAAGAAAGTCAAACTTGGCGCGAACTTGTATCGCAGTTACAATGGCGCCCTATGCGAGCCCTGTGGCGAAGCGTGCTCGATCAGGTGGCGCCCTACGACGCGGGCATGTCGCTCGAGGCGCTGGCGCGGGAGCTAGGCGTCGACGCCGTGCTGCGGCTGTCGGCGAACGAGAACGCGCTGGGACCCTCGCCGCGGGTGATCGAGGCCATCCGGCGTGAGGCCGCGCGGGTGCACCTCTACCCGGACGGCGGATCCACGGAGGTCCGGCAGGCGCTCGCGAGCCGGCTCGGTGTGTCACCGGAGTCCATCGTGGTCGGCAATGGGGCGGATGAGCTGCTGGCCATGCTGGCGCGCGCGGCCTACGATCTGGGCGACGAGGTCGTCGTTCCCCATCCGGCTTTCGAGCCCTACGACACCGAGGCGACCCTGGCGGGCGCCACCGTCGTGCACAGCCCGCTGCGCGGCTACGAACAGGACCTCGACGACATGCTCGGCCGCGTCACCGCGCAGACGAAGTGCGTGATCATCTGTACCCCGCACAACCCGGCGGCCACCATCGTGCGGCGGCGCCCTCTCGAGCGCTTCCTCGACGCCCTCGGCAGCGACCCTCCGCTCGTGATCCTGGACGAGGCCTATCTGGATTTCTGCGACGACGACGACACCGCGGACGGAGTCGTGCTCCAGCGTCGGTACCCCACGCTGATCTCGCTGCGGACGTTCTCCAAGATCGCGGGGCTGGCGGGGCTCCGCGTCGGCTACGCGATCGCTCGGCCGGAGCACATCGAGCGCTTGAACCGGGTGCGCGCGCCCTACAACGTCAACCGTCTGGCTCAGATCGCCGCGGTGGCGGCGCTGGCCGACCCCGAGCACTGGGCCCGCACGCGGCGCGTGGTGCTCGAGGAGCGCCCCCGGCTGCAGGCCGCGCTGACCGAGCGGGGCGCGCCCTCGCCCCCATCCCAGGCCAATTTCATCCTGGTGAACGTGGGCGATCAGGCGGGGGCGCTCCGCGCCGCGCTGTTCAAGGCGGGGATCCTCGTGCGCGACGGAGCCGGCGTGGGCTTCCCTGGCCACCTGCGCATCGCGGTGGGCACCGCGGAGCAGAACCGGCGCCTGCTGGACGTATGGGACGCGTGGGTGGGCGGGACGACCGCTCGGGCGTAGGGCAACGCGCTCTACTTTCATCTGCGGGGGCCCAGAAATGGCCCCCGCACTCCCCCAATTCCGTGCCGCGTGCACTCACCGGCGCTTGGTAGACCAAGCGGGAGTCCGAAATGGCCCCCGCACTCCCCCACTAGCGGGCCTGGCCGGGGAGGGACTTGGGCGGCGCCGGGCGGCCGCGGAGCTGGCGCTCGAGCTGGGTGATGCGCTGCTTGGCCGCGGCGCCTTCGGTCCGGAGCTTCTCGGCCTCCACGTAGACCTTCTTCAGCTCGGCCGACAATCGATCGGCTCGATCCCGGCTGTCGACCCACTTCCCCCACAGCGTCACGGTCAGCACCACCAGCAGCAGGCAAGCGCTGATCAGGAACCAGGGGCGCCGCGGGCGGATCCGGCGGGCGAGGCGGGAGTGCGACGCGGCCGTCGCGGGGAGGGCCGCCCCATCGGGTTTCATGTCGGGAAGCCTACCACCCGGCTTCCCGCGAAGCCAAAGGTTTGCGTTATGATCGCGACGAGGTCCTCAATGAGGAACGCCCTTCTCACCTCGGTCCTCGTGCTGGGCCTGGTCGCGGCCACGACCGGCTGCAGCCGCTACTACTGGTCGCAGCCGGCCGCCACCGCCGAGCAGTTCGCGCGTGACAACCAGGAGTGCCTGGGGCAGGCCTCGAGCGCGCTGCCACGCGGCGCCGCGGGCGATGCGGTCAAACAGCTCTACTACGGCTGCCTGAACCGTCGGGGCTACGTGCGGGAGAAGCAGGTCGATCCGCCGCCGCTCGGCTCGTATCGCGGGGTCGAGAGCGGTGAGGAGTTCGCGGCGGCGGCGCGAACTGCCGGGCAGATCTCGCGGCAGAGCTTCGAGCAGCCGCTTGCCCAGCTGGACGACCTCAAGGCGCGGGGCCGGATCACGGAGGACGAGTACGCGACGATGCGCCGGCGCCTGGTGGAAGGCGTCACACCTGTTTTGCTGACACCCGCTCCGGTGGCCGCCACGCCGGTGGCGGCCTACACCTTCGAGCTCACGCGGGACGGCGACACTCTGCGGGGCACCTCGATGGGGCCGAACAATCTCCTGGTCAAGGTCGAGCTCACGCGGGAGCGCCGGTGAGCCGATCCACGGGACTGCTTTCGCGTTTCTTCGAGAGCGTGACCCGGCAGGCCTTCGGAGATCTGGCGATCGATGATGCGGTCGCCCGCCGCTACCTGACCGACCTCCTGACCCGCTTCGTCCGCACCGAGGCGCTCCGCACGCTCCGGGAGCTGCCCGGCCAGCGGCTCGACTCCGTGGCCGACTCGCTCCTGGCCATCCAGCATGTCTGGGAGTGGGAGTCGCCGGGGTTCAACCCGGGCACCGAGCAGGTGCTGCGGCGGCAGATCGGCGACTACACGCTGTTCATGACCGGGATCTTTCGCGATCACGTGGACCGCCTCGCGGTGACCGGCTACTACGAGCACGAGGGGCGCCGGGCCTACCGCTTCGTGGCGGAGGTGGCGCGCGCGCGGTCCGAGGCGGAGGCGCCGCTCTACCGCCGGCTCTCGGAGCGCTTCGAGATGTACGCCGGCGCGCTGACGTACGCCCGCAAGGTCTACTTCCGGGCCACCGCGGTGCCCGCGGACGCCTGGCCCGCGGATCCGTTCTTTCGCGCGCTGCTGGCCGAATGACCGCAGCCGCTCCGAACGACGAGGCGGAGGCCTGCCTGGCCGCCCTCGAAGCGGCCCTCGGGGGTGGAGAGCTCCCGGCGCTCGCGCGCGTGAGCCTGGCCGCGCTCGACCGGGCCCTGCGCGCGCTCGCGAAGCACCGCGGTGCCGCCGCGGTCCCACTGCTCGAGCGCCTGGCCGGCGCGGCGCCCGACAAGGAGCAGCGGCGGGCCGCGCGCCGCGCGCTCTACCGGCTGGAGCAGGCGGGCGTCCGCCCCGCGCGCGCGGCCACCCGGGCGCCCGCGCGCCCGGTGGTCACGCGGGAAGCCGAGCAGCCCGTGCGCGCCTGGCTCTCCGGCATCGACGGCAGCGGCTCGCGGGCCGCGTGGATCCTCTTCGAGGGCGGGCTGGGCGGCGGACTGCGCCTCTGCTCGCTGATCCTGAACGACGAGGCGGGCATCATGGACGCGGCGGGCGGGCCCATCGCCCGCAAGCGGCTCGAGGCCGAGCTGCGCGGGCTGCGGGAGAGCCAGAAGCTGCCGTGGGTGGAGGTGGACGGCCGGCGCGCCTGCGTGCTCGTGGCCGAGGCGCTCGCGCTGCACGAGCGCCTCGGCACGGTGCCCCCACCGGAGTTCGCCAGATGGCGGAAGTTGATTGGCGAGGTGCAGCCGAAGGCGACGCCGGGTGAGGTGCAGCCAAAGGCGAGCCGACTGCCGGGTGAGGTGCAGCCGAAGGCGAGCCGAACGGATACAAGAGAGAAGCTTCCGGTGGC
>Ga0207646_10002711_pt1 | contig 20757 bp, 20 predicted proteins | sample KBSK5502metaG_FD_184343 | JGI IMG/M metagenome (GOLD analysis project Ga0207646, IMG submission 184343) | Corn, switchgrass and miscanthus rhizosphere microbial communities from Kellogg Biological Station, Michigan, USA - KBS K5-50-2 metaG... | ecosystem: Host-associated > Plants > Roots >...
TGTGCGGGCCCCCGTCAATTCCTTTGAGTTTTAACCTTGCGGTCGTACTCCCCAGGCGGGGCACTTAATGCGTTAGCTACGGCACTGCCGGGGTCGATACCGACAACACCTAGTGCCCATTGTTTACAGCTAGGACTAACGGGGTATCTAATCCCGGTCGCTCCCCTAGCTTTCGCGCCTGAGCGTCAAGGGCGGGCCAGCAGATCGCTTTCGCCACTGGTGTTCCTTCCGGTATCTACGCATTTTACCGCTACACCGGAAATTCCATCTGCCTCTCCCGCCTTCAAGTCCCGAAGTTTCGAACGGCCTCTCCCAGTTGGGCCGGGAGCTTTCACATTCGACTTTCGGAACCGCCTGCGCGCGCTTTACGCCCAGTAAATCCGGACAACGCTCGCAACCTACGTATTACCGCGGCTGCTGGCACGTAGTTAGCCGTTGCTTATGCCTCGAGTACCGTCGGGTGTCTTCCTCGAGAAAGGCGGTTTACGACCCGAAGGCCTTCATCCCGCACGCGGCGTGGCTGCGTCAGGGTTTCCCCCATTGCGCAAAATTCCTAACTGCTGCCTCCCGTAGGAGTCTGGGCCGTGTCTCAGTCCCAGTCTGGCTGGCCATCCTCTCAGACCAGCTACGGATCGAAGCCTTGGTGGGCCATTACCTCACCAACTAGCTAATCCGCCGCAGGCCCCTCCTAAAGCGTCTTACGACTTTGAGCACCGAAAACGGATCGGTGGTCACATGCGGTATTAGCGACTCTTTCGAGTCGTTATCCCCCACTTCAGGGCAGGTCACCTACGTGTTACTCAGCCGTTCGCCACTAGCCTTTCCCCTTGCGGGGATTGGCTCGTCCGACTTGCATGTTTTATGCACGCCGCCAGCGTTTGTCCTGAGCCAGGATCAAACTCTCCGACAAAAAATCAGACCACCCTTTCGGGCGGTCCATTTAAGCTTCGAGTTCGATCAAAAAATCAACGAGACCGCGCTTGGCGTTCCTGCCACTCTTCAGCTGTTAAAGATCGTGCCCCGACCTCCTATGTGGAATCGGCCTACGGGCGTGATGCGGACTGTAATCATACCGAGGCGTGCCGCCCATCGTCAACCGGAGCGGCCGGGCAAAGTGTCGCCAAAGTGTCGCCCAGGAGACACGTCCGACACGTCAGCCGCCCAAATAGGCCCTGGCGACAGCCTCGTTCCGCAGGAGCTGCGCGCCTGTGCCGCTGACTGTGAATCGACCGAGATCCATGACGAACGCGCGGTCCGCCAAGCGCAGCGCGCGCAGAGCGTTCTGCTCCACCAGCAACATCGTCGTGCCTTGACGTTTGAGGTCGGCGAGGACCTCGAAGATCGACGTGACCATCAGGGGCGCGAGCCCCAGCGACGGCTCGTCGAGCAGGAGCATGCGCGGCGAAGCGAGGAGCGCCCGTGCGATCGCGAGCATCTGCTGCTCGCCTCCGGATAGATTGCCGGCCGGGAGCGCGCGACGCTCCTCGAGGATCGGGAACCGCTGCCAGACGCCGCGCAGTGCGACGCCACCGCCTTGGCCGCGCGATCCCATGAGGAGATTCTCCTCGACGGTCATGCGCGCCAGGATCTCACGGCCCTCGGGCACCTGGACGAGGCCGGCGGCGACGATCGCGTGCGTCGGGGCCCCCGCGACGTTGCGTCCGTCGAACACGATGCGTCCGCCGATCGGGCGCACGAGCCCTGAGATCGCCGCCAGCGTGCTGGTCTTGCCGGCGCCATTCGCGCCGATGAGTGTGACGACTTCGCCGGGTTCGACGGCGAACGAGATTCCGTGCACTGCTTCGACCGGACCGTAGGCGACGCGCAGGCCATCGACCTCGAGCATCACGCGACCGCCTCAGTTCCGAGATACGCCTCGCGCACGGCGGGATCGCGCTGGATCTCCGCGGGCGCGCCGTCGGCGATCTTGCGGCCGAAGTTCAGCACCGCGACGCGCTGGCACGTGTCCATCACCAGACGCACGTCGTGCTCGATGAGCAGGATCGTCAGGCCCTCGACCAGGAGGCCACCGATGAGCTCGCGCAGACCGGCTGACTCCGTTGGGTTCATGCCGGCGGCGGGCTCGTCCAGGATCAGGAGGCGCGGCTCGGCCGCGAGAGCACGAGCGATCTCGAGACGGCGCTGATCGCCGTATGGCAGCTCACCGGCCAGAGTGTCCGCGCGTCGCCGGCCGAGACCGACGCGATCGATCAGTGCGAGCGCGCGTGCGCGGTGCGGATCGGACAGCGCCTGCGGACGCGGAACCATCCGGGCGAGCACGTCGGTGCGCATGCGGGTATGTCGACCGACCAGGACGTTCTCCTGGACGGTGAGACCTTTGAACACGCGGACGCCCTGGAACGTGCGCGCGATGCCGAGCGCCGCGAGACGATGCGCGGGAAGACGCGTGATGTCCGACCCGGCGAGACGGATCGTGCCGCCGTCGGCGCGTACGACGCCCGAGATCAGATTGATGAGCGTGGTCTTGCCTGCTCCATTGGGGCCGATGAGGCCCAGCGCCTGGCCCTCGGCGATGCGCAGGTCGACTCGATCGACCGCGGTGACGCCGCCGAAGCGCTTTGTGACGCCGAAAGTCTCAAGCAACATCCGCCGCTCCGATGCGGGAGAGACGTCGCGTGCGGCGAACCTCGACGAACGTCACCAGGCCGCGCGGCAGATAGATGATGACGAGCAGCAGGATCGCGCCTTGGAAGATGTCGCGGTAATCCTTCAGAGGGCGAAGCAGCTCGGGCAGCGCTGTGAACAGACCCGCGCCGAGGATCGGCCCGAGCACGTTCGGGATGCCACCGACGACGGCGAATACGAGTACCTGCACGGCCTTGGTGAACCCGAAGTCCGATGGATCGATCGAGAAGGTCACATGCGCAGAGAGTCCTCCGGCCCACCCCGCGATGAGGGCACCGATGACGAACGCTGCGAGCTTGTGACGACCGACCGCGATTCCCTGACTGGCCGAAGCGATCTCGTCTTCCCTGATCGCCGCCCACGCGCGCCCGAGCGTGGATCCCTGCACACGCCACAGGACGTACGCAACGATCGCGAGCGAAAGGTAGATATGCCAAAGCTCGGTCTTGGGAGGGATGCCGTTGAGACCCTGGCCTTTTCCGGTGATCGGCGTCGCGAGCAGGATGACGCGCACGATCTCGCCGAACGCGAGCGTGGCGATCGCGAGGTACACACCACGGAGACGGAACACGATGGCCCCGAGCGGCAGCGCCAACACAGCGGCAGAGACGGCACCGATGAAAAGTGCGAGCGGGAACGGCGTGTCCAGATGGCGGCCGAGGAGCGCTGACACATACGCACCGACACCCATGAACGCTGCATTGCCAAGTGTGAGCTGGCCCGCGTAGAGGGTCAGCCACACGGATAACGCGAGCAGGGCGCTTACGCCGATGACGGCGATGGTCGTCGAGTAGGTGCGCAGGAAATCGAAAACGGCGTCCACTAAACGCGGTCCGGTGACTTCTGCCCCAGCAGGCCGGTCGGTCGTAGCACGAGGACGAGGAAGAGCAGGCCGAACGCGAAGGCGTCGCGCAGCTCGGTCGGCAGGTAAACGAGGCTGGCCACCTCGCCGAATCCCAGGATGTAGGCGCCGATGACGGCGCCGGGAAGACTCCCCATGCCACCGACGACCATGACGGTGAACGCCCGCAGCTCGAGCGGCACCCCCATCTTGGAATCGAGGGTGTTGTACGCGAACGCAAGGAGGACGCCCGCAAGGCCGCCGAGGGCCGATGAAACGAAGAACGTCGCCGCGATAGCGCGGTCGACGTTCACGCCGAGGAGCCGCGCCGCGCGCGGATTCTCGGCGAGCGCCCGCAGGTCGCGCCCGAGCTGGGTCCGTCGCAGTACGTACGTGAGCGCGAGCATGAGCGCGACGGTCAGGACCACGATCGCGAGACGGATGCCTTCGAAGGTCGCGTCACCGACGCGAAACACGAACGCCGGCACGGCACCGGCCGGAAAGGTGATGAAGTCCCCACCGTAGCGAAGCTCCACCAGCCGCACCACGATGAGCGTGACCGCGAGGCTCGAGATCATCGACGAGAGCGCCGGCGCCCCACGGCGCCGAAGCGGTGCGAACGCGACGCGATCCAGCACGATCCCGAAGAGTCCGGTCACGAGGACGGCGATCGGCAGCGCGACGAACCAGGGCAGCCCGAGGGTCCCGATGACGAACAGCGCGATGAACGCGCCGAGCATGAACACCGTCGGATGAGCGAGGTTCAGGATGTCGAGGACGCTGAAAACGAGCGCGAAGCCAAGCGCGAACAGTGCGTAGATGCTGCCGATGAAGACCGCGTTGTAAAGTTGTTCGGCCACCGGGGTCTAAGCCCCGCTTCTCACTGGAACGGGGTGAACTGACCGTCCTTGACGGTCATCACGAACGTCGGCTGCTTCACGTCGTGGTCGGCCGTGAACGAGAACGCGCCGAGCGGCGTCGCGAGACTCGAGACGCCTTCGAGCGCCTTCTTCAGCGCGGCATTGTTCGTCGCGTTGCCCGAGCGCTTGAGCGCATCCGCGAGAACGTTCACCGCGGTGTACGACTGTGCCGCGAACTGGTCGGGATCCGTGCCGAATCTGGCCTTGTACGCGGCGACGAAGTCGGTGTTCGTCTTGTCGGTGCTCGCCTTGGACCACGCAGTGCCGACCACGATCAGTCCGGCATTCGCGTTCGAGAGAAGCGCGGCCGAGTTGAGGCCGTTCCCGCCGATCACGCGCTTCCCGGGCATCTGCTTCGCGACCTCGTCGAGGATCTTCCCGGCCGCGCCGGCCAGAGACGACGCGACGATCGCGTCCGGAGTCTCGCCCTTTGCCTGCGTGACGAACGGCGCGAAGTCGACATCCTTTGCCGTGTACGCGATCTCCTTCGTAACGGTCACGCCGTTCGCTTTGAACGCCTCCTTGAAGATCGAAAGGTCGTCGAGCTCGAACTTGCCGTCGCCGTAGATGATCACGACCTTCTTAAGTCCAAGCTTCTGCGTCGCGGCCTTGACCGTCTCCGGCACCGCGGACTGCTCGCCGAGCGACGCGCGGAAGATCCAGTCGCACGGGCCGTAGTCGCACTTGCCCACGATCCCAAGTCCGGTGTTGGAGATCGCGATGACCGGGACGCCGGCGGCCTGCGCCACGGGATGCGCGCCCGCCGCGACGGCGGACAGCGTCGGTCCGAGGATCGCGACGACCTTGTCCTGCTCGATGAACTTCTTGAACGCGGTGATGCCCTGGTCGCGGACCGAGCCGTCGTCCTCGACGATCAGCTGCAACTTCGCGCCGGCGATGCCACCGGCCGTGTTGATCTGCTCGACCGCGAGGAGTGCGCCATTCGACTGCTGCGGGTTGTAGAAGTTCGCGGCGCCCGACTTGGCCGTCGCGAGGCCGATCTTGATGTCCGGCTTCGGCGCCGCGACTGTCGCCGACGCGGGGTTCCCACTGGGGGTCGTCGTGCCGCCTCCGCAGGCCGCCAGGAGCAGAGCGCTAGCGAGGCCGACCGCAGCAAGACTCCTCATCCGAGCACCTCCCCAAACTGGCGTCACTGAGGGACGCAGGGAATGGAGGATACGACTACAGAGCCCGCCGGCCCTCCAGCGCACGGCTGACCGTCACCTCGTCGGCGTACTCCAGGTCCCCGCCCATCGGAAGGCCGCGCGCCAAACGCGTCACGCGCACACCATTTCCCGCCAGCAGCTGCGCGATGTACATCGACGTTGCCTCGCCCTCGAGATTCGGATTCGTCGCCATGATGAGCTCATCGATCCCGCCACCGCGGACGCGCGTTACGAGCTGCGCAATCTTGAGGTCATCGGGTCGCACGCCATTCACAGGAGAGATCGCGCCGTGCAGCACGTGATAGCGACCCTTGTACTGACCAGTGCGCTCGATCGCGAGCACGTCCAGCGGCTCCTCGACCACGCACACGATCCGACCATCGCGCTCATCCGACGAGCAGATCACGCACGGGTCGGCCTCCGCGATGTTGAAGCACACCGAGCAGTAACGGAGATCCGTCTTCACCGAGCGGATCGCGGCGGCCAGCGCGTCGGCATCGGGCAACGAAGTGCGGAGGATGTGGTACGCGAGCCGCTGCGCGGTCTTCGGCCCCACGCCGGGCAGCTTGGAGAGCTCGTCGATGAGGCGCGCGAGCGGGCGCGCGAGGGCGCTCGGCATCACATACCGGGGATCTTGAGACCGCCGGTCACGCCGCCGAGCCGCTCGGCGGCGAGCTCGCGCGACTTCTTCAGCGCATCGGTGAACGCCGCGACGACGAGGTCCTGCAGCGTCTCGACATCGTCCGGGTCGACCGCGTCCTTCTGGATCCTGACGGATTTGATGTCCTGCGTCCCCGTGAGGACGACGACGACCGCGCCGCCGCCGGCGGTCCCCTCCACGGTCGCGGCCGCAAGTTCCTCCTGCGCCTTCGCCATGTTCGCCTGCATCTCGCGAGCCATCTTCTGAAGGTCACCCATGTTCTTCATCACTCGATCTCCAAGATCCGTTCTGGACGCCGGAACGTTTCGAGCGCGGCCCGCAGCATCGGATCCTCGGCCGGCGACGGCGCGTCCGCAGGCAACGTCTGCACGACGCAGCGCACGCGCACGGTGAGGCTGAGGCGCTCTGACAGTCCCTGCTCGAGCTCGGTGCGATAGCGATCCTGCCAGTACGCGCGTGCGAAGTCGTTGTCGAAACCGATCACGACGGTGCTGCCGTCGACCGTGACCGGCTCCGCCTTCACGAGCTGCGACGCCTTTCCGACGCTCTGCTCCTTCACGTGCGCGACCATCTCGGCCCAGGCCTTCTGCACGTCGGCGAGCGTCAGCGTGACGGTCTGCGCTCGGCGGGCCGCGAGGTCGATCACGCCCGAACGCTCCGGCGCGCGTGCCTGCCCGCGCGTCGGGGCGCCACGATCCGACGGCGTCGTCGTCGGACGCGTGACGGGCGTGGAATCGCGCCGCTGCGACGACTGGGTCGCCGGTCCGGTGACACCGCTTTGCGTGACGAGATCGAGGATCGCGAGCTCGAGCGGCAGCGGCGTACCTTCGCTCGTCTTCAGGTGCTGCTCGGTCTCGATGAGGCGCTTTGCGATCCCCGCGAGCCGCGCCAGCGGGAACTTCGGCGCCTGCTCCGCGATCTTCGCGGCAACGCCCTCGCTCGCGGTCTCCGGCGGCTTGCCCGACGCGTTCGCGAGCACGAGCGCGCGGGTGTGATCGATGGCGCGCTTCACGAAGAGGCGCAGGTCGCGGCCCTCGTCCACCAGCTTGCCCACGAGGCGCACGCCGGCGGCACCGTCGTTCGCGGCAAGCGCGTCGAACAGCGCCGCGGTCTCTTCCCACTCGGAGACACCGAGCAGCTCGTCGACGTCGGCGAGCTTGACGCCGCCCTCGGAGAACGCGGCGACCATGTCGAGGACGCTCTCGGCGTCACGCAGCGAGCCTTGGGCGTGCCGCGCGATCGCCTCAAGGGCCGCCGGCTCGCACGTCAGGCCCTCCTGCTCGCAGATCTTCGCGAGCTGCGCGACGACGCCTTTGTACGGGATCCGCCGGAGGTCGAAGCGCTGCGTGCGGGAGACGATCGTCGCCGGGATCTTTCCCGATTCGGTCGTGGCCAGCACGAAGATGACGTGCGGCGGCGGCTCCTCGAGCGTCTTCAGCAGCGCATTGAAGGCTTCGCTCGTGAGCTGGTGCGCCTCGTCGATGACGTACACCTTGTACTGACCCTGCGACGGCGCGAAACGGACCTTGTCGCGCAGGTCGCGCATCTCATCGATACCGCGATTGGATGCGGCATCGATCTCGATGAGATCGAGGAACGTGCCGTCGCGGATCGCGACGCAGTTCTCGCAGCGGTCGCAGGGCTCGCCGTCCTTCGCCTTGGTGCAGTTCACGGCCTTCGCGATGAGCCGCGCGATCGTCGTCTTGCCGATGCCGCGCGAGCCGGCCAGGAGATACGCGTGGGCGACCTGGCCGGAGCCGATCGCGTTCTTCAGCGTGCGGGTGACGTGCTCCTGTCCGACGATGGCGGCGAAGGTCTGCGGCCGATAGCGGCGATAGAGGGCAGAGCTTTCGGGCACGGCTCAACGATAGTCGAGCGGCGTTCGCCGCTCTCGTCTGCTTGGCGGGTGCGCTTCGCGCCCGCCGCAGTAGAGAGGAACGGCCGTGCACCCTCCGTCGATCACGGACATCGCGAACACGCACACGCGCACAGCTCAGATCAGGCTTGCCTGCGGCACGCGACGGCGACCGCTTACCGCTGCTTCCTTCCGGATCTGACGGGGTTCACGGACCGACGCTGCACAGGACCCGACCGTCAACGCCACGCGACGCACACAGGACCCGCGACGCCGGACCTTGGGAGGGAATTCAGCCCCGCTGGAGCGGATTGCGGGTACAGGGCACCGCTAGCTCCCCGCCTAGCACGGCCGCCACCATGGTATCGGCTAGTGGTCGCGCGCGAGGATCTGATCCGCGACCTCTCGCAGATCCTTCCCCCACACGTCCGGTTTCTCCAGCAATGGATTCCAGAGTGCGCCAGGGCGCGCGACGAACGCGCCTGCGGCGCCTGCGCGCATCGCGCCCGCGACGTCCCACGCGTGCGCGGCGACGAGGCGGATGCGGTCCAGCGGCACGCCGAGCTTGCGCGCCGCGGCGGCGTACGCCTCCGGCGCCGGCTTGAGCCGCTTCGCGTCATCGGCGCTCAGCGCCTGATCGAACAGATCGCGGATGCCCGCATTGGCGAGCTGCGCCTCCTCGACCTGGCCGGTCGAATTCGTCAGCGCCGCGACGCGGAAACCGGCGCTGCGCAGCCGGGTCAGGCTCTCGCGTACCTCGGGATGCGCGGGAAGCTTGCGCACCTCGCCGAGGATCGCCTTTTCATCCGCTTCGGACACGGTCACGCCGCGCTTCTCCGCGGTGAGCGCGAGGGCCGCGCGGAAATGCGAACCGAAGTCGAAGTACGGGCCGGTCACGGTGAGCAGGAGCGCGGACTGCAGCATCGTCGCGAACCACTCGCGGCGAACGGCGGCGTCGCCGAAGACGCGTTTGAAGTGTGGGTCGAGCGCGGCAAGGTCGAGCAGCGTCTCGTTGACGTCGAAGACGAGCACACGGTCGCGCTGAGGTGCCATCCTGCGGAGAGGGCGGGATTCGAACCCGCGAGCCTTTCGGCTACCCGCTTTCCAAGCGGGCGCACTCGGCCACTATGCGACCTCTCCCGCGGTGAATTATGAGAGCGCTGACCTCTGCTCGGGCTAGTCGATCGCGAAGCGCGCATCGGGATTCCAGGCGATCTCCCAGAGGTGACCGTCGGGATCCTGGAAGTGAGCGGAGTAGCCTCCCCAGGCCTGATCCGCAGGCGGACTCGTTACCTTCGCACCCGCAGCGCGCGCCTGCGCGATGACCTCATCGACCTCCTGTTTCGAGCGCACGTTGTGCGCGAGCTCGAAGCTCGCTGTCCCCGTGACCTTGACGTGCGCCACCGCGGCGAGGGATGTCCTCGGCCACAGCGCGAGCTTCAGGCCCTTGCGCAGCTCGAAGAAGACGACGGCGCCGTTCTCGAACTCCTCGCCGACGATCCCGTCGGTCGGCCAGCCGAGGCCGTCCCGATAGAAGGAGAGCGATCGCTTCAGATCCTCAACGCCGAGAGTGATGAGGGTGACTCGCGGTTCCATCAGCGGAGAGGGCGGGATTCGAACCCGCGAGGCTTTCGCCTACCGCTTTTCGAGAGCGGCACCATCAACCACTCGGACACCTCTCCACGCGTAAGTTTATGGGCAGCGCTTTCCCTAGACTCGAAGTGCCGATGCAGGTACGCCGCTTCCACTACGCATGGGTGATCGTCGCCGTGACGCTCGTGACGCTGATGGCGGCGCAGGCCGTGCGCGCCGCGCCGGGCGTCATCATCGTTCCGCTCGAGCAGGAGTTCGGTTGGGATCGCGCGGCGATCTCGCTTGCGGTCGGCGTGTCGCTTCTCGCCTTCGGCCTCGGCGGGCCGCTCGGTGGCTGGCTCCTCGAGCGGTTCGGGCCGCGAAAGCTCCTGACCGGGGGGATCTTGCTCATCGGCGCGGGTCTCTTCGCGCTCATCAACATCCGCGAGCTCTGGCAGCTCTACGTGGTCTGGGGCATCGTGATCGGCCTCGGCACCGGCGCGGCCGGGCAGGTCGCGAGCGCCGCGATCGCGCAGCGCTGGTTCCGCACGCATCGCGGATTGATCGTCGGACTCTTCGGCGGCGCGACCTCCGCCGGCCAGCTGGTGTTCGTGCCGGCGATGGCCGCGCTCACCGTCGCGGTCGGCTGGCGTGCCGCGATCGCTCTCCTGCTCGGTGCGGCGGCGGTCGCCATCGTGCCTCTGGTGCTCCTCATGCGCGACCGCCCCAGCGATGTCGGGGAGCGTGCCGTTGGCGAGGGCGCGACGCTGACCGCGGCGGAAAGGGCGGACGATGCGCGGCGCACGCCACTGCGCGACGCGGTGCGACGCCGCGAGTTCTGGCTGCTGGCGATGAGCTTTTTCGTCTGCGGGTACACATCGAATGGCCTGATCGGGACGCACCTCATCCCCCACGCGGTCGAGCACGGATTCACCGAGGTCGCCGCAGCTGGTGCCGTCGCGCTGCTCGGCGCGCTGAACATCGTCGGCACGCTCGCCTCCGGTTGGCTCACCGACCGCTACGACAATCGCAAGCTCCTCGCTGGGTACTACGGCTTCCGCGCGATGTCGCTATTCGCGCTGCCGCTCATCTACGACATGCGCGGGCTGCTGCTGTTCGCCGTGGTCTACGGCCTCGACTGGATCGCGACCGTGCCACCGACGGTGAACCTCACCGCGACGATCTTCGGGCGCGCCTCGGTGGGCACGCTGTACGGCTGGATCTGGTTCGCGCACATGGTCGGCGCGGCTCTCGCGGCATACGCCGGTGGCTTCTTCCGCGTGCTCCTCGGCGACTACCACCTCATGTTCGTGAGCGCGGGCATCCTCGGATTCATCGCCGTGACGCTCGTGTCGCGGATCCCGGAGAGCGGGCGCGAGGGACCGCCGAGGGCGTTCGAGCCGGCGCAGGCCTGATCCGCGCGGCTGGACCGCGGTAGCCGCTAGACCGCGGCCGCTTCCTTCTCCATCGCGGGCGTGTACTTGCCGAGCGCCGCAGCGGAAGTGAGCCTCGCGCGATGCTGGAACGCGCGCTGCGCCGCGGTCACGTTGGCCGGCTTTCCGGACCAGGCCTTCTGCGGCGCCGCTTGCAGACCGCGTCCGTATGAGAAGGACAGCGTCCACGGCGCGCGAACTTTCGCCGCGTACCGATTGATCGCGTCAAGGTTGATCGTGGCCTCGTCGTCCGACTGGCCACCCGAGAGGAACACGATCCCCGGCACCGCGGCCGGCACCGTCGCCCGGAAGCATTCCACCGTATAGCGCGCGACCTCGTCCGCGCCGACGCGTTTCGTGGCCTCCTTGCCAGAGAGGACCATGTTCGGCTTCAGCAGCATTCCCTCGGGGCGCACGCGCTGCGCGGCGAGCTGGATGAACACGGTGCGTAGGGTGCGGATCGTGACCTCGTTGCAGCGTTCGATCGAGTGGGTGCCGTCCATGAGCACCTCCGGCTCCACGATCGGGACGATGCCGGCCTCCTGGCTCAACGCCGCGTAGCGGGCGAGCGCGTGTGCATTGACGCGCACGCAGTAGTCGGAGGGGATGTCGTCGCCACTGATCGTTATCACCGCGCGCCACTTGCTGAAGACCGCGCCGAGTCCTTTGTATTCGGCGAGCCGTTCGCGCAGGCCGTCGAGCCCCTCGGTGACGACCTCGCTGGGAGAGAACGCGAGTGGCTTCTGGCCTAGATCGACCTTGATGCCGGGGTGGATGCCCTGGTCCTTCAGGATCTTCACCAGCGGCGTACCGTCAGCAGCCTTCTGACGGATCGTCTCGTCGTAGAGGATCACACCGCTGATGTATTCCGAGATGCGCGGGGTGCGGAACAGCGTCTCCCGATACGCGCGGCGATTGTCCTCGGTGTTCTCGACGCCGATCGCGTCGAACCGTCGCTTGATCGTCGCCGTGCTCTCGTCGGCGGCGAGGATGCCTTTGCCCGGAGCGACTAGTGCGCGGGCGACCTCGGCCAGATCTGACACGCCGTCAGGATACTCATCACGCCGACGGGACGCCGCGATGGGTCGCGAAGAAGTCACGTAGCAGCGCCTCGCTCTCGGCGCGGCGCACCCCCAGCCGCCACTTTGGATGGTGGTTGAGCTTCGGCTCGTCGAAGAGCTGCGCGACCGAGACGACCGCGCCTGCCTTGTCGTCCGGTGCGCCGAACACGACGAGTGGCACGCGGGCGAGCACGATCGCACCGGCGCACATCGCGCACGGCTCGACGGTCACGTAGAGCGCCGTGTCGCTGAGGCGCCAGCGTCCGAGGGCGTTACCGGCGGCGCGCAGCGCGATCACCTCGGCGTGCGCGGTAGGATCGTGGTCGATCTCGCGGCGGTTGTGGCCGCGCGCAATGATCGCGCCGCCGCGGACGACGACCGCGCCGACGGGCACGTCATCGTGCGCCGCGGCCGCGCGCGCCTCGGCCAGCGCCTCGTCCATCAGCCGCGGGTCGTCGCCAGCGCTCGGGAGCGTGCGTGCGTCGAGCGTCGGTTCCATCAGATCCCCAGGTAGCGGGCTTCGACGTCGCCGGCGGCCGCGAGCTCGGCGGTCGTGCCCGAGAAGACGATGGTGCCCTTGTTCATCACGTAGACGCGCTGCGCGACACGTGTCGCGAGCGCGAGGTTCTGCTCGACGAGGAGCAGCGACAGACCGCTCTCGCGCAGGCGCACCAGAGCGTCACCGACCTCGGTGACGAGCTTCGGCGCGAGACCCTCGGACGGCTCGTCGAGGAGGAGAAGCGCCGGATCGCGAAGCAGCGCCCGGCCGATCGCGACCATCTGCTGCTCGCCGCCGGAGAGCTCGTCGCCGCGGTTCGCGAGGCGCCGCTCGAGAGACGGGAACAGCGCGAGCACACGCGCGAGATCCCAACCGCCACCGTTCGACCGCGCCGCGATCGTGAGGTTCTCGCGGACGGTGAGATCCGTGAACACCCGACGACCCTGCGGGACGAGCGCGACGCCGGCGGCCGCGACGCGGTGCGGCGGCTTCGCGGTGATGTCGCGGTCGCCGACACGCACCGTTCCACCGCGCGGGCGTACGAAGCCGACGATCGCGTTGATCGTCGTGGTCTTGCCGGCGCCGTTGCGGCCGAGCAGCGCGACGGATTCGCCCTGGCCGACGTCGAGCGAAACGCCCTGCAGCACGTGGCTCTCGCCGTAATACGCGTGCAGGTCGCGCACCGCTAGGGTCATGCGACGACCTTCCCGAGATAGACCTCGTTCACCAACGTGTCGCCGCGCACCTGGGCCGGCGTGCCCTCGGCGATCACGCGGCCTTCGTGAAGGACGGTGATGCGCTCAGCGAGCCGGAAGACGACGTCCATGTCGTGCTCGACGATGACCAGCGTCAGCGACTGGTCGAGCGACGAGATGAGATCGGTGATGCGGCTCGTTTCCGCCGGCGACATCCCCGCGGTCGGCTCATCGAGCAGGAGCACGCGTGGCCGCCGCGCCAGCGCGACCGCGAGTTCGAGCTGCCGCCGCTCGCCATGAGACAGCGCGCGCGCGGCGACGGAACCTCGGCCAGCGAGACCGACGCGCTCCAGCAGCTCGTCGGCCGCGGCGAGCTCACTTGCGGGTGGAGTGCGGAACGGACGATACGGCCCGGCTGCGGCGGCCACGCCGATCGCGACGTTGTCCCGCGCCGGAAGCGGGTCGAAGAGCTCATTCCTTTGATACATCCGCGCGACCCCGCGGCGCGCGAGCTCGTGCGGTCGCCGGCCGGTCACGTCCTCGCCCGCGAGCCGAACCTCGCCAGCGGTCGGCTCGAGCTCCCCGGTCAGCACGTTGAACAGCGTGGTCTTCCCCGCCCCGTTGGGACCGATGATCGCGCGGCGTTCGCCCTCGGCCACCTTCAGCGTGACACCCGCGAGCGCCTTGATCCCACCGAAGTCCCGTCGCAGCTCGCGCGTCTCGATCATGCGCGCACCCGTGCGTACGACGCGCGGACCAGGCCGACGATGCCTTGACGCGCCGCGAGCACGAAGACGATGAACACCAGACCGAGCACGGTCTCGGCGAACGCGATGTACGACGGCATCACGCGCTCGATGAAGAGCACGACGATGGCTCCGATGACGGGCCCGACCAGCGTGCTGGCGCCTCCGATCAAGACCGACACGAACGCCTCCACCGAACGCGCGACGCCGACGTCGTTCGTCGAGACGAAGCGGATCGAGTAGGCCTGCAGCGCGCCGCCCACGCCGGCGATCGCGCCCGCCACGACGAACGCCGACAACTTGAGACGCGTCGTGTCGTAGCCGAGCGCGCGCATGCGACGCTCGTTCTCGCGCAGCCCGACGAGCGCGCGTCCGTAGGCCGACGACCGGAGGCGCCACGCGAGAAGCAGGACCAGGAGGAAGACGACCGCGACGAGGTGGAACAGAGCGTCGGGTCCGTTGAAGTCAAGGCCGAACAGCATCGGGCGCCGCACACCCGAGAAGCCGTTCGATCCACCGGTGATGTCGGCTGCCTGGAACGCGATCGCGAACACCATCTGCGCGAAGGCGAGCGTGAGCATCAGAAAGAAGATCCCCGCGGCGCGGACGGCCACCGATCCGATCACAAGCGCGAGGAACGCGGAAACGAGGATCGCCGCGCCGAGGCCGAGGAGCAGGTCATCGCTGCCGAGACGCTGGCCCGCGATCGCGGCCGCGTACGCCCCGGCGCCGAAATACGCCGCATGGCCGAGCGACGGCATCCCGGCCGATCCGACGAGGAGGTCGAGCGAGAGCGCGAGGATCCCGAGGATGAGCATGTCGCGGAGAATGCCCGTCGCGTAGCGCGACGACTCCCATGGCGCCGACCAAATCGGAAACCCAACGAGGAGAGCTGCTGCGAGCGAGAGGGCGACGGGCGCGACGAAACGCTTCATGGCGGGACCTGCAAGCGGCTGCGGGTGACACGGCGAGTCGGGTTCTCGCGAGCGAGAGTCGAGGGGCCCCGCCAAGGCGGGGTGTGGCGCAATGCGCAAGGGCGGGGATACGTTTCGAGCGAGCGAGAACCCCGAGCCGGGGCAGGACCCGCAGCCGCGCACGCCGGCATCAACGAGCGATTCGGATGCGGCCGAGGAGACCCGTCGGTCGCAGCAGCAGAACAAGCGCCATCACAGCAAAGATCATTGCCAACGCGAACTGAGGAAACAGGACTCGTCCGAACGTGTCGACCGGTCCGATGAGCGCGCTACCGGCGACCGCGCCGGACAGTGTGCCCAGACCTCCGACGACAACGACGACGAGCGAGTAGATGAGGTAGTCGACGTCCATGCCGGGATAGATCCCGAACACGGGCGCGGCGATCACGCCGGCGAGTCCGGCAAGCGCGGCTCCGACGGCGAAGGTGATCGCGAAGAGACGGTCGATGTCGACGCCGAGCGCCGCGAGCATTGGCGCGTCATCGACACCGGCTCGGATCAGGGCGCCCACGCGCGTGCGCCGGTGCACGACCGCGAGAGCGACGGCGAGCGCGGCGCCGAACGCGATCACGAACAGCCGGTACACCGGGTAGTCGCCGCCCACGATCGTGATCGCGTGGTCGAGTCCGGCTGGGAACGGGATCGAGCGGATCTCGCGGCCCCAGCTGAGACCGATGAGGTCCGCGATGACGAGCGAAACACCGATGGTGAGCAGCACCTGATCAAGATGGCGCCCACGCAGACGTCGGAGGAGCAGCGGCTCGATGAGCAGACCGAGCGCGCCGATGAGCAGCGGCGCGAGCACCAGCGCGAGCCAGAACTGCCCGGTCCGCTGCACGACGGTGAGCGCGATGTAGGCGCCGAGCATGTAGAACGCGCCGTGCGCGAGGTTGACGACGTCCATCATGCCGAAGATCAGCGACAGTCCGGCGGCGAGGATGAAAAGCAAGGCGCCGAACGAGATGCCGTTCAGCGCCTGCACGACCGCGGTCTCGGGAGTCATCCCGAAAGACTATTTGCCCGGATCGGTCACGCGAGCGACCTTGCCAACGATCGTGTTGACGGCCTGGCCGCTCTGCACCTTCACCTCGCGGATATAGATGTCCTGGATCGGGTTGTGCGTTTCCTTGTCGAACTCGAAGTCGCCGCGAGGGCTCTTGAACTTCACGCTCTCGAGCGCGGCGATGAAAGCGTCCTTGTTCGAGGTGTCGCCCTTGACCGCCTGGAGCGCGAGGTCAACCGCTTGCATCCCGTCCCAGGCCTGCACCGCGAAGACATCGGGCAGCAGGCTGTACTCCTTCTGGTACGCGTCGACGAACGCCTTGTTCTCCGCGTTGTCGAGCGTGACGGCCCAGAACAGCGAGGTCGTCGCTCCGTTCGCCTGATCCCCCACTTCCTTGAGCACGTCCTGCTCGGTGAGGAACCCGGCGCCGTTCATCTTGTAGCCGCTCGCCGTCATGCCGAGCTGCGTCCACGCCTTGATGTAGTTGATCGCGTCCGTGCCGGAGAAGAAGGAGTAGATGTCCTTCGTCTGCTGGCCCTTCAGCTGCGTGACGAACGGGAGAAAGTCAGCGCTGCCGAGCGGCGCCTTGAGCGAGCCGGTGATCTTCCCGCCGCCTTTGGTGAAGCCGCTGGTGAAGTCCGCGGCCGATTCGTTGCCGAAGCCGTAGTCGGCAACGAACGTGAAGACCTCCTTCACACCCTTCTGCGTCGCGAAGTATTCCCCGATCGGATAGCTGATCTGGTATGAGCTGAACGAGCTGCGGAAGATGTACTTGCTCTTGCACGAGGGCTTGCAGTCAGTCGTCGTGCGTGTCAGCGCGTTACCGCCGGCGTTCGTTTCGATGAAGATGAGCTTGGCCGCGTCGATGGCGTTGCGGACCGCGTAGGCGATCGGTGTCGCGACGATGCCCATCATCAGGTCAACGCGATCCGAGTCGATGAACTTTTGCGTTTTCTGCGCGCCGACGACGGGATCGTTCGCCTCGTCCTCGTAGATCACGGTGACCGGCCGGTTGGCGAGCGCTTCGCCCTTCTGCTTGAGGTAGAGCTTCGTCGCGCGCTGCATCGAGTTGCCGAGCTCCGCGTACACCTTCGTGAACGGCAGGAGCATCCCGATCTTGAGAGGCGGACCTGGCGTTGCGGTCGGTGCGACCGACGGGCCGTTCGGACTCGGCGTGGCGGCGGGAGCACACGCAGCGAGCGCGGCAGCTGCCGATGACACCGCCAGGAAGCGCCGTCTGGTGAGTCGGTAGGCGCGCCGCTCGGCGCCGCTGTTCTCGTCCATGTGCCTCCCCTTCGTAGTGGTCTGACCGCGGCGAGCCTATCCACCACCCCGCGGGCTGGCAAGCCCTCAGCCTCGAAGCGCATCTACTTTTGGTATCTAGCATACTGCTATATGTTTGCTAGTGCCCATTACGTAAGGGGAGGCAAGACATGATCCGCGAGAAGCCAGCGTTCATCGCACCGGGTCTCATCACGTTCCTGGTCCTGGTCGTTCTCGAGCTGCTCACGATCGCGGCCCTCGTCACGCTCATCGGCGGACGCGCACCGGCCATCGTGATCGTCCTCGACATCCTCGCGGTCGCCGCGCTCGGCATCTGCTTCGGCGGGTTCCTCATCGTGAGCCCGAACGAAGCGCAGGTACTCCAACTGTTCGGCAACTACGCCGGCACCGTCGGTACGCCGGGATGGTGGTGGACCAATCCATTCACGCTGCCGCGTCGCAAGGTCTCGAAGCGCGTGCGCAACTTCGAGAGCTCGCACCTGAAGGTCAACGACCACGACGGCAACCCCATCGAGATCGCCGCGATCGTCGTATGGCGCGTCACCGACACGGCGGAGGCCGTGTTCCAGGTCGACGACTACGAGAACTACGTGAAGGTCCAGACCGAGGCCGCCGTCCGCAACCTCGCGACAAGCTACGCATACGACTCGCACCAGGAGGACCAGCTGTCGCTGCGGACGAGCAGCGACGAGATCACCGGTCGCCTGCGCAGCGAGGTGCAGGACCGTCTCGCGAAGGCTGGCATCGAGGTCATCGAGGCGCGCCTCTCACACCTCGCGTACGCGCCGGAGATCGCGCAGGCGATGCTGCGTCGCCAGCAGGCGAGCGCGGTCGTCGCGGCCCGAACCCGCATCGTCGAAGGCGCGGTCGGTATGGTCGAGATGGCGCTCGAAGAATTGTCGAAGCGCAGCGTGGTCGTGCTCGATGAAGAGCGGAAGGCGGCGATGGTCAGCAATCTGCTCGTCGTCCTGTGCAGCGAGCAGAACACGCAGCCGGTCGTGAACACGGGCAGCCTGTACACCTAAATTGGCCGTGGCAGAGAAGAAGGCCTACCTCCTGCGCGTCGACGCGACGCTGCACGAGGCCCTGCAGAAGTGGGCGGCCGACGAGCTGCGCAGTGTGAACGCCCAGATCGAGTTCGTGCTGCGGCGGGCGCTCCAGGATGCGGGTCGCCTGCCGACGGGGCCGCCGCCGGCTAGGCCGACTCGCGCTCGAAGAGCGTAGCCAGACCCTGCCCGACGCCGATGCACATCGTCGCGATGCCGTAGTGGCCGCCGCGCCGCTCGAGCTCGCGCAGCACCGTGCCTGCGAGCCGCGCTCCGGACATCCCGATGGGATGCCCGATCGCGATCGCACCGCCATTCGGGTTCGTGCGGTCCTCGGGCAGCCGGAGCGCTCGGATGCAGGGGATGACCTGCGCGGCGAAGGCCTCGTTCAGCTCGATCGCATCGCATTCGTCGGGCGCGACGCCGGTGCGCTGCGCGAGCTTGCGCACCGCCGGGATCGGGCCAAGACCCATGTAGTCCGGATGCACGCCGGCCGAGGCGGCGGCAACGACGCGCCCGAGCGCGTGTAGCCCGAGCTCGCCCGCCTTCTCGCGCGACGTGATGATGAGCGCCGCGGCGCCGTCGTTGATGCCCGATGAATTGCCCGCCGTCACCGTTCCGTCCTGCTTGAACGCGGGCTTCAGCTTCGCGAGCTTCTCGACGGTCGAGTCGGGCCGCGGATGCTCGTCCTCGTGCACCAGCGCCGTCCCGTTGTGCACCGGCGCGATCTCGATCGCGAAGAAGCCGTCCGCCTTCGCCTTCGCATATCGCTGCTGACTGCGCGCCGCGTATTCGTCCTGCTCCGCGCGCGAGATCTTCTCTTTCACGCGGACGTTCTCCGCCGTCTCGCCCAGAGAGATCGGGTGGTAGCCGAGATCGACCATGCGCGGATTGGTCAGACGCCAGCCAAGCGTCGTGTCGTACAGGACGCGCTCGCCACGCGGGAACGCCTCCGACGGCTTGAGCGTGACCTGCGGTGCGCGCGTCATGCTCTCGACGCCGCCGGCGATGACGATATCGGCCTCGCCGTCCCGGATCCGGCGCGCCGCGTCGTTCACGGCCTCGAGACCTGAGCCGCACAGTCGATTCACCGTCACGCCGGGCACCGAGTCCGGCAGGCCCGCGAGCAACGCCGCCATGCGACCGATGTTGCGGTTGTCCTCGCCGGCCTGATTCGACGCACCGAAGACGACCTCGTCCACCTGGTCATCGCCGATGTCGGTGCGCTCGAGCACCGCGCGGATGACGTGCGCCGCGAGATCGTCGGGCCGAACCTGCGCCAGCGCGCCGCCGTAGCGGCCGATGGGCGTGCGCACGTACCCGAGGATCACCGCGTCACGCGGGTGACGGCTCATCCTTCTATCTTCCCTCAAACTTCGCCGGAGTCTTCGACGTGAAGGCGCGCACGCCCTCGGCGTAGTCGCTCGTGCGGCCGGCGCGATCCTGGAGCGACGACTCCAGCTCAAGGAAGGACGCGAAGTCGCGGTCCCACGCCGCGTTGAGCCCCTGCTTCGAGAGCGCGTACGCCTCGGTCGCTCCCCGGGCCAGACCGCGCGCGTACTCGCGCCACTTGTCGGCGAACTCGTCATCGGGCCACACGCGCGTGACGAGGCCGATGCGTAGCGCGTCGTCCGCGTTCACGGGATCGCCGGTGAGGATCATGTCCGTCGCCCTTCCCCACCCGACGATGCGTGGGAGGAAGTAGGCCGATCCGGCGTCGGGCACGAGGCCGACGCGGGTCCACGCCGCCCGGAATGACGCGGACGACGACGCAACGCGCACGTCGCACGCGACAGCGATGCCCAGACCCGCTCCCGCCACGACGCCGTTGACCGCGGCGACGACCGGCTTGCGCATCGCGCGGATCGCCCCGATGAGCGGGTGATAGCGGCGCCGCAGCTCGTTTCCAAGCTGAAGGTCTTCGCCGGCCTCGACCGTGAGGTAGCGGTCGCGCAGATCCTGCCCGGCCGAGAATCCACGACCGGCTCCGGTGATGACGACCGCACGCACCGCCACGTCGGCCGCAACTTCGTCGATCGCGAGCGCGAGCGCGCTCGTGAGGGCTTCGTCGAAGGCGTTGAGCACCTCGGGGCGGTCGAGCGTGATCACGGCGAGCGCGCCGTCGCGCTCGAGACGCAGCGGCCCGCTCACTACTTTCCTTTGAAGCTGGGCTTGCGCTTGTTCACGAAGGCGTCGACGCCTTCCTTCTTGTCCTCCGTCGCGAAGAGGAGGTAGAACGCCTTCCGCTCGAACTCGAGGCCGGCGTCGAGGGTCGAGTTCCACGCGAGATCGACGGCCTCGGTCGCGAGCCGCGCGGCGACGGGCGCCTTTTCCGCGATCGTGCGCGCGAGCGTC
>Ga0207646_10002712_pt1 | contig 20754 bp, 13 predicted proteins | sample KBSK5502metaG_FD_184343 | JGI IMG/M metagenome (GOLD analysis project Ga0207646, IMG submission 184343) | Corn, switchgrass and miscanthus rhizosphere microbial communities from Kellogg Biological Station, Michigan, USA - KBS K5-50-2 metaG... | ecosystem: Host-associated > Plants > Roots >...
TTAGCCTTTCACACGTCATGCACACGCTTTCTCGGCAACCCCAGGCAGGTCGGACCGGAGTGCTTATTGCCAGCCGCTATCCGCTTTCGCAGCTTCTAGACATTCCGGAAAGCATCCTCTGGGGTCAGGGATTCTGTTCGCCTGATAGCGAGAAGGTGCGGCAACATTGGGCCAGACGAACGCTGTTCGCGCTTCTGCACAGTCCCTGGGGTGAGATCGAAGTGGCCAACTTCTATATCACCCCCGCCAATCATTTGGAGCTGAATGCCCACGGGGAAAGACGGCTTTATCCCACGCTCAAGCTGGATATACTCACCGGTGTCTACCATGCGCTTGCCACCCCGACACATCGGCCTCGTCTGCTGTGCGGTGATTTCAATACGCCACAGTGCGAGCGAGCCAACGGGGAGATCATCACCTGGGGGTACCAAAGGAGACATGGGGGCTATACGCTAAAAGATCACCATCAGCATGAACTTGAGTTCCGCATCCTGTATGGGCTGAATGACTATGATCTTTGCGATGTCTTTCGCAGGCTGCACGGCTATGCCGAACCTTCCCAGGACGAGGGATGGAGTTGGTGTTATCAGAACCGCATCAGGTATCGCTTCGATCATATCTTTGCCTCCAACGCGCTGCGTCCCCGTCAAGCACAGTACCTTCACGCCTTCCGTGAGCTCCGTCTCAGCGATCATGCGCCTTTGGAAGCGCTTTTTGAGCCAACAAGCAGGCAAGATGCATAGCCGCACAGTGATTACGCTGATTACGGCGATTACAGTGATGATGGTGATCGCATGGCTTACGTTCTTCGAGTCACCAGCGAAAGGAGTGACGTCTCTATGGACTATCGCAGACTTGGCCGCACTGGTTTGAAGGTCTCCTGCTTTTGCCTCGGCACAATGCAGTGGGGCTGGACTGCCGATGAGCCGACCGCAGGGGCTGTGATGGATGCGTTTGTGGAGCACTGTGCTTTGTCGAATAATGATTCCCGCTTCGCCATATAAACCTGCCACTTTTTGAGCTTGGATAGCAGAGGTTAAAAAGTGGACCTTGCCAGCATTCTTTGCCGAAAGTGCGGTTTGTCATTAACTGACTGCCAAAAGATTTTTTCGTTTTTTCGGACAGTGGCAAGCCGTTTTTGCCTGTAAAATTGGTTCTTGCAGCCGTCTTTATCTGACAATGCGGCAAGTTATTGTGACAAGCCATTGCTTTTCAGTACAGAATGGGGTATGCTCTTCGTGGAGAAGAGTACTTCATCGTCTTGCAACTGGCCTCCCGTAGATGAAAAGGAACACACAGAGCAGCGGCTCCGCTTCGTTGAACGAGGGAATCTATGCTGACTGACATACAGTTCCAGCAGTGGTGCTTCCGTCTTGGTCTCTCAGTTGAGACACGTGACCTCATTGCTCGTCTTCGTACTTCTCCCCCAGCTCGCCGTGTGGGCTCCCATGCTCACAATGTCAGCGGAGCCTATGCCTCTCGCAAGATGGGCTGTACCATCCAGTTTGAGAGTCACAAGGTCGAACTGTGGGCCATCTATGACATGGAGTACGATCAGGCGGTGTTGGAATACTATGACCAGCCCATGGTGCTCGAATTGCGCTATACATCGCCATCAGGACGGCCAGTACACGTTAAGCACATCCCTGACTTCCTGGTCCTGCTTACAGATGGGGTGGTGCTGGAAGAGTGGAAGCCAGAAGACCGCTTGCGAGAACTCTCGATTAGCCAACCCCATCGGTATCAGCGCGATGACCAAGGACGATGGCGCTGTCCTCCTGGTGAGGAAGCTGCTTCCCGCCTTGGACTCCGGTATCGTGTGCGATCATCGGCGGAACTCTCCCCAACCTACATCCGCAACTTGATTTTCCTGGAAGATTATTTTTTTGCGTGCGTTGTTCCCGCCAGTCACTTCATGGCACTGCTCGGCTGCGTCACTGCTTCTCCAGGAATCACACTGGCGCAGCTGTTGCAAGATGGCGCTCTTGCTTCAGTGGATAGTGTGTATGCCCTCATCGCTCGTAATCACCTGTATGTGGACCTCAAAGCTGCACCCCTGGTTGAGCCACAGCATGTATTCGTCTACCCAGACCAACCGACAGCGGAATCACAAGCACTGCTGCGAGCAGCACGCCTCGGTGCTGCCGATCGGGCCGAGAGCGAACGATGGTCATCGCGTCTTCCTCCAACGACCGGTACCCATGTGTTATGGGATGGGAAGCTCTGGCAGATTGTGAATATGGGACACACCATGGTCACACTCCGCTCGGAAGAGGGAGCGCTCACCGACCTCGCTCGGGATTACTTCCTGCATCAGATCGACCTGGGAATGATCACGGTTCCTCGTCCACCTACCACAGACGAGGTGTCCCGTTTACACCCGGAAGCCCAGCAGCTCCTGCGCGAAGCCTCTCCGGATGCGTTAGCGACCGCGAACCAGCGCTGGTACCTGGTTTCCGCCTACCTTGAGCAGCGCCATGAGGAGGTAAAGGGATACTCGCCGCGTACCCTGCGAGCCTGGGCGGCACGCTTGCGAGAAGCTGAGATCAAGTACCAGTGCGGCTACATGGGTCTGTTGCCGAAGACTGCCAGGCGAGGCAACAGAACGAAGCGCACGTCGCAAGAGTCTCGTGACCTGCTCGATACCTTTCTCGCTGAGCAGTTCGAGACGCCAACGCAGCCACATGCACGCGCGGTCTACCGGGCGTACCATCGGGAATGTGTGGCGCGTGGCCTGCCAGTTCTCTCTGAACGAACATTTTACCGGCAGCTTAAAAGCAGACAGGGCACTGTGCAGACGACGAAGCGCAAAGGGACGCGCGCTGCCTACTCCCAGACGCCGTGGTATGGGGTCCTGACCCAGACCACTCCTCGCCATGGAGATCGCCCCTGGGAGATGGTGCATCTCGATCACACGAAGCTCGACCTGGAACTCGTCTCCCAGCTTGGCACTCCGCTTGGACGCCCATGGATCACCTTTGCTACCGATGCCTACTCGCGACGTATTCTGGGCCTCTCCCTCTCGTTTGATCCCCCTTCCTACCGTGCATGCATGATGGTTCTGCGCGCCTGTGTGCGCCGCTATGAGCGCTTCCCGCAGTTGATTATGGTGGATGGCGGGCCAGAGTTCAACAGCGTGTACTTTGAGCGGTTGTTGGCTCGCTACTCCTGCACGAAAAAGACACGGCCAGGGAGCGAACCCCGCTTCGGCTCAGTCATTGAGCGGCTGTTTGGGACGACCAATACCGAGTTCATTCACAACCTGCGAGGAAACACCCAGGCCACCAAACAGGCACGCATGATGACATCCGTGGTGGACCCCAAACAGTTGGCCGTCTGGCCGCTTCCAGACCTCTATGAGTACCTCTGCACCTATGCCTACCAAGTGTACGACCAAAAAGTGCATGAGGCCCTTGGGCAGAGTCCACGCGACGCCTATCTTCTCGGTCTGGAGCGCTTTGGGGAGCGCTCCCATCGGCACGTCCGTTACAATGAGGATTTCGTGATGGAAACGCTTCCCAGTCCTCGGAAACAAACCGCCTTGGTCGTCCCAGGCAAGGGAGTGAAGCTCCATTACCTGTATTATTGGAATGATGCCTTGCGCCACCCGGAGGTGGAACGGATGCAAGTCCCTATCCGCTACGATCCGTTTGATATCGGCACAGCCTATGTGTATTGCCGGGGTCAATGGGTGCAGTGTCTTTCTCAGTATTACCAGCAGCTTCACGGACACTCAGAAAAAGAGCTCTCGCTTGCCACCGAGGAACTGCGCGAGCAGGCCCGCCGAAATCACCAGGCGGCAACCATCACACCGCTGCACCTGGCAGAGTTCCTGGCGAATGTGCAGGCCCACGAATGGGTGTTACTCCAACGGGTGCGCGATCTGGAGCAAGGGGCGGTCGTGCATGCGCTGGATGCCGACGTTGAGGGGAAGGTAGAAGCGCTCGCACCTCCGGTGGAAGACTCTACATACAGCTTCCCATCAGTGAATTTGGAAACCGTTCCTGCCTTTGAGGAGTACCGCTTATGAAAGATTCCCGTCGAGAGACGCCCACAGCTGACCACGCACTGTCATTCGAAGCTCGGGCGAAGCTTTCTACATTCAAGGCTTACACTGTTACGCATCCCCTGCTCGAAAAAACGGGGACCGCACTTATTCAAGCGCTTCGTGAGCCAGCAGGCTTTGCCCATGTGCTGCTCTATGGACCCACTGGTGTCGGAAAAACCACGGTGCTCATGCACGCGACAGCGCATCTCTCCCCTTTCTTTCTGTCTCAAAGGACGCTCGCACAAGGATCGGTATCCTCTCTCGGCACTCGCGCTCTGTATCAGTCAGAAGTGCGCGCTCCCTCTCCCCTGCTGCTTCTGGAGGCAAGAATCCCTGATGGGGGAACGTTCAACCGAGCAGACTACTACCGCACCGCGCTGATCAAGCTGGGGGAACCCTTCTACGGCGAGTATCGCGTAATTGACATCCATGAAGGTCAGACCTGGGAAACGAAGACACGCACCAGGGGTCGTGCAGCCCAGTTCAGTGACTCTGGGCAGCTACGTCATGCACTGGAAGACGCCGTCGTTCGGCACGGCGTCCGAGCCATCATTATCGACGAAGCCCAACATCTGATGAAAGTAGCAAGTGGGGCGAAGCTCTTGGACCAGCTCGAGTGGCTGAAAAGCATGAGCAATACGATGGGCGTGGTCCAAGTACTCGTTGGTACCTATGATCTGCTGGATTTGCGCAATCTCTCCAGCCAGGCAGCACGCCGTGGACACGATATCCATTTCCCACGCTACCAGTTTCAACAGGAGGCGGATCAGATCGCCTTCCAGCGCGCCCTGCGTGGCTTGCTGGAACACATCCCACTGAAGAACGATCTCCAGGACCTCATGAATCATTGGTACTATTTCTATGAACGCAGTATTGGATGCATTGGGGTGCTCAAAGACTGGCTGGTCCGCACGGCCTCGGATGCGCTTCACAGTGGTGTTGACCGGCTTGAGCTAGACCGAGTGACTGCGCATGCGTTGTCAAACGCCCAGTGCGAACGGATGGCCACAGATGCGGCAGCTGCCGAGCACCGACTGCACTACACGGAAAGTAGCCGAGAACACCTCTGGAGCCTGCTCGGGATGAGTGTGCTTCCAGCAAACCAGAGAGAGCTCTCCGCGCAGGATCAAAAAGATTCATCTCCCGGATCACATCCAGGAGTAGAGGTGCCCGAGCCTCATCCTCGATCTACACATCTGCGTGTAGGCCAAAGGGCTCTAGAACGCGATCCGGTAGGAACAGCGGTACAGGCCGAAAAACCAAAGAAGTGCTCTTTTTCAGGGGAAGTGAGTCTTTCTCTGGCACAGCTCCAACAAGCAGGCATTGCAAAACTCCAATGTCCAGAATGCAGTGCCACATGGGCTGCTCGCATTCGAGGGGACACAGTGTTATTTCCTTCACACCCACCACGCACAACCAGAATGACGCAAGATATCTCACGCTGGCTCAAACAAGAGGCAGGATGGACGCTCTACAAAAGAGGCGAGTAGAACGAACGTGAATTATTCAGGAGTTGAAGATGGCAGACCCGTCGCGACAACCGACAGTACCACCACGCAATGCCTTGATCCGTCTGTGTCAGTGGCTCTGGCCAGGACTTCGGTACTTCTGGCTCACTATTGTGATTGGTGGTGTTGGCCTTAGTCTCCTGATAAGGCTCACGTCTACAGGCTTCAATATCAATTCGGCCCTGCTGGAATGGATCCATGATCAATTGCCTTTCGTTCTTGCTGGTAGTGTTTTACTCATTGTCCTCACAGGGGTGGTCTACTATCTTGGTCGGCCTGTAGATTCTCCTGCACGGGTGCTTCCAATACCGCGGGATCGGCAGGACTTGATTCGTCGACTCAGCGATGAATATCACAGGCAGCAGACCCAGTCCTTGCAGGAAGCCGCGATGAAGTCATTGGAGGGGCAGGAACCAACGGCTGTGACGCTCTCCTCTGCCCCGCTGATTTCCTGGCGAATGGATGTGCCTGGGAAGGCTTCACTTGCTGCTCCTACCCCGATTGTGCAAGCCTATGATCAGGCTAGTGCGGGCTTGCTCATCCTGGGTGATCCTGGGGTAGGGAAAAGCACGCTCCTGCTGGAACTCGCGCTCGGACTGCTTACTCGTGCCGTGCAGGACAAGGAGCAGCCTGTTCCCGTGCTTATGAATCTCTCCTCCTGGGCTCTCGACAAACCCCCACTGACGACCTGGTTGGAGAAGCAGTTGCATTCGATGTGTGGTATCCAGCGTCATCTGAGCCATGCCTGGATCGAGCAGAACAAGATGCTGCTGCTGTTGGATGGGCTGGATGAAATGGAACCGTCTGCTCGAACCACCTGTATTACATTTATCAATGACTATCGAGAACAAGCGGAGCATATCGTTCGCCTCGTCGTCTGCTCTCGCCGTGATGAGTATTGGGCGCAAGAGGGACGGCTGAGTTTACTTGCTGCCGTCGAGGTTCAACGGCTGACGCCCGATCAAGTCGAGGGCTATCTTGAGCATGTCGGTGAGCCACTGGCGGTCGTGCGGGCTGCGCTGCAGAGGAATGCCGTCCTGCGGGAGCTGGTCACCACGCCGTTGCTACTGAGTGTGGTCACCCTGGCCTATCAAGGCAAAACGGTCCAGGACTTGCCGCTCTTGGGTTCAGCAGAGGAGCAGCAGCAGATCTTTGAGCACTATATCGGGCGCATGTTGGAACGACAAACAACAAAGCACTATTTCACACCGCAGCAGACGAGGCACTGGCTGACGTGGCTGGCTCGCCAGCTGACGGCACACCAGCGGAGTGAGTTGTACCTGGAGCAGTTCCAACCGGATTGGCTCCCCACGAGGCAAAGAAACCTGTATCAATGGAGTTGGGTGGGTGTCGGGCTGGTCTTCGGGCTGGTCTTCGGGCTGTTCGGGCTGCTCGTCGGGCTGCTTAGCGTGCTGTCCCATGGGCTGCTCGTCGGGCTGCTCGTCGGGCTGCTCGTCGGGCTGTTCGGCTGGCTGTTCTTCGGGCTGTTCGGCTGGCTGTTCTTCAAGGAGTACTTCAAGGGGTACAAGGTGGTAGAGCCAGCAGAAAAACTCATATGGTCGTGGGAAGAATTCTGGGATAGCCTGCTCAGCGCGCTGCTTAGCGGGCTATTCCTCGGGCTGCTCGTCGGGCAGTCCCTCGGGCTGCTTAGCGGGCTGGTCTTCGGGCTGCTCGGCTGGCTGCTCAGCGGGCTGGTCGTCGGGCTGCTCGGCGGATTTTCAGGAAAACAGCTTACCACCGAGCGCTCCATGCTCCCTCCAAACGAAGGGATACACCGTTCTCTAAAAAATGGGCTGCTTTTGCTCACTGGTTGCCTTCTCGTCGGGCTGGTCGTCGGGCTGCTCGGCTGGCTGTTCTTCGGGCTGGTCGTCGGGCTGGTCGTCGGGCTGGCCCTCGGGCTGGGTGCCGCTGTCCAACACTATACTTTGCGCTTCTGGCTATGGCAAGCGAGATGCACACCATCTCCCTGGCGCTATGTTCGCTTCCTAGAGGAGGCCACCGAGCGCAAACTGCTGCAAAGTGTCGGAGGCGGCTACCGCTTTATCCACCCGCTCTTCCAGGAGTACTTTGCAACGCTTGGAACAGGGACATCTGCCGGTGCTCCGTCGCACTCGTCATCACAACAACCCTAGCGTTCCCCTCTCTCAGAGCAATTTCAAGCAAAAAGAGCAATGCAAACATGGGCGAATATTGCGGTAATCGTTGTTAGATCCCAAAAACCTTACCGTATCTCATTTTTTATGGCAAAGCGGCAGGGTTATTTGGCAAAGTACAAGCACGGTGGCAATTTCTTGGACACGGCGGATTTCTACTCGCGCTGGCTCTCGGGCCATCGCGGAGGGGAGTCGGAGGACATCATCGGGCGCTGGATGCAGCGGCGTGGCAACCGCCACGAGATGATCATCGCCACGAAAGTTTATCAACCGGTGGGAGAGCATCCCAACGACCGGGGACTCTCGCGTAAGCATCTGATCGAAGCGCTCGATGCCTCCCTGCGCCGCCTGCACACCGACTACCTCGACCTCTACCTGGCACACGTCTTCGATGCCGAGACGCCCATCGAGGAGACGCTCGAAGCCCTCAACGATGCGCGGCGCGCCGGCAAGATCCGCTATGCGGGCAACTCCAACTATCCCGCCTGGCGCTTCGTCGAGGCTCTTTTGAAGGCGGAGGGTATTGTCAACTTAATTTTTTCTCTTGATGAGTTTTCCCCACAACGGCCTCTAACACTGCGTAAAAGTCGTACTTATAAGCGAGAAAATAGGGAAGAAGCTCCACTTTCAAGGATTTTTTCGTCATTATCTCTACCATTTTGATTGAGTTGACAATACCAAAAATAGAATGGCAACGTATAACCATCTATGCATGTAGATGTTTCTTTCCTATCAAGGGTGGCGTTCCGTAAGCTGTAGTCCGCCCCTAAATAGCCAAGTGGTTTCCGTTCGCTACGCCTGGGATGCCCTTTTTCAATATTCATCGCATTCGCTTGCCGCGCTGCCCTTTTTTGGGTGCGATCAGCTTACCATAACGGTTCCTGCGTGTCCCTGGTCCTCCTGGTTCTTCAAGCTTTGCTACAGGAGTTGTTTTCATGGGGCCACGATAGCGGTACACTTTGCCTGTTTTTGTTGGGCTGTCATACGTCGTCTTGAGCGGCATAGGCTCCGGTTTTTCCAGAAAGCCCCAACGCATGAGCCAGTCTTTTTGCGCTTGCGTGGCGGTCCCTGCTTGCACGCAGCGCAGAAGTCGCTCTTTTTTCTCATAAAAATTTTGATCGTCTTGTGCTGTCATGACTTATTGCGCTCCTGTATTTGTGAAGAGCTCTTTGGTAGCTCGAGCCTCCTCACTCATCTCCGTTGCCCTGATCGCTGCTGACATACCGTGCGAAATTCTTGACGGAGTTGCGATAAGGAGATCTGATCATTTCCGGTGAGTAAGCACAAGAAATCCATAAGAGACCACGTCAGCAACAATCCTTGGCGTGCCATGTAGATACCAACCGAATGTAAATGGTGTTGATCATCGTAATCAAGCAATATATACCCGACAAGTTGGTGTAACCATGAGGAGTCGATTCCCGCCCGGATACTGGATTTAATCTCGATCAAGCAGTCATCTACGATCAAATCAGCATCTGCTCCTCCAACATCGCTACTTCCAGCGAACGTGGGATTGAGTGTGAATGGCCGTGATAAGAGAGGGTGATAGTTGTCGTAGAACAATGTAGATAATGTGCAGAGATCGTCTACCCAGGCATTTTCAGGTATGGCCAGTAGTTCATCAATGCTCTTCCTGGGAGCAGGTAGTAAGAGAAGCTCCTCCGCATAGTGGCCAGTTCGGTAAGGTTCTTCAAAGAGTCCTAAGATGAAACAGTAGCGTGCCAGCAAACGCTCTTCATCTGGTTCCAACCGCCGTCCAATTGGTTGTATGGTATGTAAGGTTGCATCAAGACTGTCGAAGAATGCTATGAGTAGTTCTAACGAATACGGCCCCTGTGCTACCTCAAAAGAAGTCCTCGTACTAGCACTACCCCTCCCAGGGAGAGGAATATTCATTCCCTTCGGCATAACCCTCCAATTGAAAGAACTATCATTTTCATTTTCCCAAGGCTTCACAACGAGTTTAGGCGCTCCATACCACGCAGCAAGGTGTTCTTTCGGAGTAACCGTGAAGTAGTACCGAATGCGGTAGTCGATAGCCATACCGAGATGGCCGTATATCGAAGATGCAAAACCAGGGTTGATAGTCCTCGCCCCTCGTAACTGAGGGTTAGCAATCCTTGTTATGCTAGGAGACTGAGAAAATCGCTGCCGGATAAACTGCCCAATGGGGCTGTTTGAGTCCCTCAGGTGAGAAGTGAGTGACATAGTTTTTCCCTCATTCTGCGCTCATTGCAGGCATCTCTTCCCTGCTTGAGCATAACAAGATGGTGCTGATTTGCCATATTGTTGACTACCTCATCAATAGTCGACTTTGTCACATATCGTTCAGCCTTCATTCTACCATGAAGCATGCTTGTTTTGCAGCATGCATAGCTTCATTCTCTTCTATGTCGTGCTTCTGTTGTTTCCGCATATAGCTTTCATGAACGATAGGGTATGTTCCGCCTTTACGAAATGTTACACTATTGACATCTAACTGCCATCTGTTTTTTCACGACCCCTATTACGCTGCTGGCTTCGCTGTAGTCGCCCTTCGGCCGTTCTCCTGGGAAGCGAGGGGGCAGCCACTACCGGATCGACGAATTGCTTTTCTTGTTTATGACCAGGGTCGTGGTCTGTCGGCATCGGGAAATTGTTGTAGCCTAAGAGGCTACCCAGAACTTGCATGGCATAGCGACGACTCAGCAGGCCACGTCGCATGGGTTCCTGAGCTTCGAAAGTCAACAGGCAATCCAGGCAAGCAGTCTCGCAAGTCTCATCATGCTGCTGATTCACGAACATGGTCCTATATGCCTCCTCCAGCCATTTGTCCCCTACTGCCATCAGTTCGCGCACGTGACCGGCTCCACCTGGCACGTTGTCGTACAATACGGCCCCTAATCCTCGCCCCTGTATGCCCGCTGCTGTGACTAACGCTCCCAGTTCGCGTCCGTCCAGTTCCAATAGTTTCGCACCGCTGATCTGCAATGCCTGTGTCAGTGTCCAAAGAAGTGTGAGGTTAGCCGCCTCATGTCCTAAACTGTCAGAGAAATCCAGCATCAAGGTATCGGTCGTTTGTTTGGCAGCGAGCACACGGTTGCGGAGTACCTGTGGCACCTCATCATTTTTCCAACAGGTATACGTATCTTTGGTTGCTGTTAAAGCTGCATGCCACTTGAAGGACCTGAGAAGATTCACCTGTCCATCACCGAATTTCTTTTCACTTTCGGCATAGCCACACTTCAGGCAGATGGCGAAGCCTTTTCCGTACTCGCCCTCGTTATAGACCAACAATTCGCCATCTTCGCGATAGAGAGCACGTAACCCTGCGATTCCTGCATAGTTGTTCTGTTCAGCGATATCTGCGCCTTCGCGCTGGGCAAAGGTGACCGTTGCTTGCTCAGTGCGACCGACACGCTCGACATCAGTGCTGAAGCGGGGCGGGTCCCAGGCCGCGCTGCTGAATCCATGCATGGGCAGCAGAAAATACTTTGGCGTACTCCCCGCTTCCCCACCGCAGATGGGACAGGAACCGAGTGTCCCTGCGGCAATTTTGTAATAGAAGTGCCCGTTGATACACGTGGTATATTGGCCGCCCAGGCCCAGATAGTTGTTGATATTGGCTCCTGTCCAGTGTTTGAGGAGGCCGTGAGAGGTAATTATTTTTCCACCGACCAGCAATTGCGAACCGGGGACATATTCACCTATTGCCAGCAAGCCGCTTCGTTCCAGGCGGTACTGATCTTCCTCGCGATATTTGTTGGCCCCTTTTGTTTCATCTGGCACAATCACACGCAGGCGTTGATTGCCAATCGGGAAACCGTAGCGCGGCAGGAACTGTCTATCCGCCAGGGCCTCGATAACTGTTGTTTCGTAGAGTGCCCGCATCTGATAGCGCAATGCATTCGCCTGCGCTGCTGCATATGCGGTGGTCCCGGCATCGACAAAGAGCCAGGTACGGAGCAGAGCATCATATTCCTCGCGCCAATCTGCAATAGCGTTGGCGAAGTCGTCGATTACAGCGTTGAAAAAGGTACTCCAATCATCGAGAGCGAAGACGGCTCCCGTTTGCTGGAGCAGGCGCTGTAAGGCAGAACGATAGTCGCTTTCACCCCAATCTCGTATCCAATACAGGTACGAAAGGAAATGTCCTTCCAGGCCCGGCTCGTGGTAGGCTGAACTCCACCAGGGCGCTTCCTGGGGGACATGCCAGTCCATTTCAGGTGCTTGGAGTGGCGGCTTGGGAGTATTTCGTTCCCAGTACAGAGGGAGCGGCACACCGCAGAAATCGCCCATGTTACCAAATGCTCGCATTGCTCCCACATGCATATCAGGTGGGTAGATCAGGCGGAAAAAGTTGCCCAACAGGAAAGCGTGGATGTGCCGGATGGCGATACGCTGACGATCCAGAAACACGTTGGGACTACGCAGAGGTCGTTTGAGATATTCATCGAAATGCAGGAATACCTCGCGATCAAAAGGACCGGGATGACAGAAGGTGACCACGATGGAGGAACCATCCGCGCGACGTCCAGCGCGGCCTGCACGTTGCAGGTAATTGGCTTTGCCGGGCGGCACATTGCTCATCAGCACGGCACTCAGACCTCCGATGTCGATACCTAATTCCATTGTGGTTGTGGAACTCAGAATATTGCGAATGCCAGCCTTGAACAGGTCTTGCAGGCGGCGGTTCTCCTTGGCCGAGAGTTGGGCGCTATGCTCTTCCGCCCACAGGCCAATACTGAAGATCGGCGACGAGGTAAATTCGCGGCGCTGGCGCATGACCTTCGGGTCCCGGTCAAGCGTTTCCCCGTCCACGCGCTCCAGATCAGTACTGCCCGTTTCGGGCGCACAGCCCAACACCTCTCGCGGCCAGATATGCCGGGTGATCGGGCTGCGATAGAGGGCCATCGGCTGGCGCAAACCCAGTTCTGGGAACTTGAGTCGGATCGCCCAGGCCATCCCTTTCGAGGTGGATTGCTGCTGAGTTTCCAACCATGGCAGCGTATTCCCGGCGTATCGCTGAAGTTGGCGGAAGGCCTCGCGCAACATCATTACCGCGTAATCTTGCGCCCCCGCCTCACTGAGGCCACACTTGCGTAGCACGTTAGTAGCAAATCTGCGGCGAAGCTGGCGCGCTTCCGCTCCAACAAAGCGTATCAGGCGCTTACCCTGGCTGCTCTGTTCGGCATCCTCTACACTCCAGCGTCCCAAGAGATGGCTGTATTGATAAACGAGGTCTTCATCATCACTGCCCAGCGTGATCACGCCATCAGTGCGCAGGGTATCACACAAGGCAGCCAGAAATGTCGACCAGCAGTCCTTTATTTTTTCCCTCGCCATTTCTGTAGGGAACCGTCCCAGTAACTCATTCGATGCTTCCAGTGCGCCCAGCCCTGGATAGGTGACCTCCGCCAATCCCAGCGTTTCCAGTGAGTTTTGACGACGAGTGGGACGGGCAAATTCGTTCGCCAGCAGCATTTTCAGGCGCTCGCGCACTCGCTTCGCGTTGTCGGACCACCAACCTTCAGCGTTCTCTAACCAGCTTGTCACCTCGTGCTTCGAGGCGGTCTCCATATCGATCAGTTCCTGCACGAGCATGACCTTACCCAGCATGCCTATCCAGTCTTTCATCGTGCCGCCTACCTGCGCGCCCGTCAGTTCCTGGCGCATCTTGTTGAGTTGTCGCTGCTTGAGGTGACGAAGGGCGGGTGTCAGGTTGCCTTGCATCAGTTCACGCTCCAATCGCTTGATCTCATCCTGGTAATATTGGAGCACTGCCTCATCGGTAACCGGAGTATCGCGCAGGCATTGCACTATGGCCGCACGCACAAGTTGAATTTCGTGCTGGCGCGTCAGGCGCGGACCCAGTCGAGCTGCTGCCTGTCTGCTATCACTGAATACCAGCATACGCCTGCCTCGCGCCGGTAGCCAAACGTTGTAGGCGGCTGGATATTCGGGCAATTCCGACAATACACTCTCTGTCAGGATGGAAAGTGTTAGGGAAACGGATTGCGCAAAGGGCTGCCAATCATCGGTATCCGCCTCACAGTGCGGGCATTTTTCGACAGCGTAGAGGGTGAGCGGGGCAGCATTATCCTTCATGCCCAGGCATCCTGTCTGAGTGTTGATGACGAGAGGCTCCCCCTCAGATACCAGGTCGAGAGTCAGGAGCAGGTATGCAACACGCTCAGTTGCATTGCCAGTGGGGACCGGTTTGAGGCAGTTTTCCGTGCCGTCGAGCATGCCAGCTATTGCCCAGGTGCCACAATTATCGCAACGATAGAGTGAGAGTGTCGCGCTGCCGCAATAGATACAGTGATCGTGCATTCCTTCCGCGACGCAACCCAATCCATTTAATTTGTAGACCCCTGGACCGCTACAGGCCGCGTTCAGGCAGACAACCAACCCATCACTGGGGCGCGCCAGCAGATGAATACGGCTGGGGATGAGTGGATATTCGCGTATGTCAGTGCGAGCCGAGGCTCCCATTTGCAAGAGAAAAATGGTTGCACGCATACTCCCTTCGTTCTGAGCGCCCCAGAGGTGGTGTGCCAGTTCGTGTAGCGAGAGGTACTTCTGTTGCCAAAGGATATCCTCAAGCTTATGGATCAAAGGCGAACGCCCCAGTGTTGCGTGTAGCAAACGGGCCGGAGTATCCTCATCGTTTTGCCTTACCTGGCGTACAACTCGCTGATCGACCAACAATGACAGGTTTTCGGCAAGGACCTCACAGCGGGCTGCGTCTCGCACAAGGTGCGGTTGGAATTGTTCGTCAAGCTGAATGGTAGCACTCTCCAACCAGCGGCGCGCTGCCAGTTCGGCTGTTGTTGGCTCGACTCGGGAAGCGGACTCCGGCGGCAGTACAATACGCTCGGTCTGCCCGCGAATGAGCTCGACCAGGGCCTGATTTTTGGAGAACAACTGTGCAGCGAACGCTTCCAGTTCGCCGGGCGTATTTTTTCCGATGGTAGCCGATGTGGCGATTTGAAGTACCTGCTCAGCGGCCAGTTCACAGCGCTCGAGCAGGCGGCGCAGCAGCAATGTGATCTCCGCTGCCAGTGTACCTGTGTACAGGTGCGCCTCGTCCAGCACAACAGCGCGCAGGGCTTTGCCAAAAAAGATGGCATCCTGTGGGCGGCAGAGCATATATTCAAGCATGGAGTAGTTGGTAATCAGGATATCTGGTAGCGGTCCACGTGGCTCGTCGTTACAGATTTTGCGCCCATCGTGCTTTTCCAGTCCACGCGCTTCGGCTCGCGTGCGCATTCGGCATATCTCCCATGGCAGCACACCATCCAGATCAGCTCGCCTCTTATCTTCAGGCGTTTCGCCTGTAAAATGGAACAGCGTGAGACGATGCTGTTCCTGAAGCCAATCATAGAGGCGATCAACCTGGTCGTTCACCAGTGCATTCATAGGATAGAGGATGATGCATTTCACACCTGCTTCTGAGGTGTCGCGATGCTGAATGAGGTCGTTGAGAATCGGCAACAAGAAGCTTTCAGTTTTACCTGCACCAGTACCGGCTGTAATCACCAGCGCCGGTTTCGCGCCCTCCGTGTAGCTGGCCTGTGCCTTAAGGATTGCGTCGCGCTGGTGGAGATACAATGGTCGATTCTGGGGTACAACACCCCGTTTATTCAGGTGTTGGCACAGCCATCGATCAAAGAGGCCTTGCTCCACCAGGTCGGCCAGTGTTTCGCCAGAACTTTTCGCTGGAAAAGCGCCCTCGACCCACAGATCACTTAGCAATCCACCTTTCTTAGGTGAACCAGACCAGATTGCGCGACAGATCTCAACGAGTTGCAGATCCTGCACAAAATGGTCATCTAGCGCGAAATCCACCATACGCTGTTTGACTGCCTCTGAAAGTGCGATCGCGTCCAGTTGTGCCATAGCTCAATATCTCCTATGAGACTTTGATATAACTTTATCTGATGCTCTGTAATATGTGCTCGAATAGCTTTATCCCTAAAAGACGGCGGAATGGCTCCACGTTCATCGCGATGGCAAGGTTATCCTGATCGAGGCGACGTAGTGCAACTGGAGGATCCTTTAGCAAGTCATAAGCACGCTGGATAAGGGACCGCTCGATAAAGCGTGGATCAACCTCCATCGTCGTAGCCACATCTTCCTCCAGAGTTGCTATTTTTCTCTGCAATTCATCACTACTTTGAGCCTCTGCGATATTATAAATGAGCCGTTGGACTAACGCTCTGGATTGCTTCGCACCCCATCTGGTGATACCCTCATCACTCACCCACTGTTGTACAGCTAGCCCGATCAACAAGGGGCTGACGCGCAAAAGCTTCCAGACCACGCTGGTAAGCGTATCCAGCATGTCTTGCTCACCACTTGTCCGCAGCAGAGGCCCCATGAATTGCTGAACAGGAATTGTTGTCGGCCGCCAGTTCCAGAAGATAGTTCGCACAGCGGACAGCCAGCCATCATCAAGTTCACTCCATTGCAGCCCTGGCGGCAGACCGATCTTGCCCACCCAGGCAGCCAGGGCTTCACCAGGATAGGTGGCGGCAAAGCTGCGCACATCAGACAGGTACCGTGGGCTCAACACTGGCAGGTGAAACCAGTAGAGCAGTGCCGCGATCTTCTCTGGGACCTGTTGCGTTGGTCGACGAATGGCACTGCTCCAGCGAACATCCCACCAGCTTCCCAGGCGCGTGCCGTTATAGGCGATGGCAATGGCAATCGGCTCTGTCAAATCTGGTGGAACGTTGGCTTGCCACCAAAGCCCGTCGTCCTGTACCCTACTCCATTCAGGCGAGAAAGTGTGGAAGATCCCCGTTCGATCCCACCAATGAATGGTATGCTGTTCGCCCGGCTCGATAGGCCGTATCAGGCGGATACTCAACACGCGCGTCGCGTTCTCCTCATACCCTGCACCTTTCATATGCTCTGTCCCAGGCACTTCAGTGGTCACTTCGACCACATTCCCGTGATCGACCACTTCACGGGCCAAAACGCGAGGCTCAAGATACATGTTGTAGACACCCCGGCTGAGTTTGAGCGGCGCGCCACAACCGTTGAGCGCCGTTAAAGGGCGAGGGTACTTCGACAGGTGCCGTACCCATACATCGCCTTCCAACACATCCCACGTATCTATCTCAGTCAAAAACATCTTCACAGGCTGCATGCTTACCTGTACTCGTTCGAGCGTGTCTGTCGGTCGTAATGGCGTCCAGCCACTCGCAGTCAGCACTGCTGCACCCGTGATCGGCAGTTCGGCAAAGGCATGGAGACGAGTGATACCGGTAATGCTCGCACGACCCACCTGGTGCGTACCAGTTTTCACTCCCAGTAACAGGTCGATGCGGTAATACTCCTCAAGGCTAAAGCTGCCTGGAGTAATGGTGATTTCCTCTGTTCGGACTTCGTTGGCACTGAACCGCTCGAAAGCGATGGGCCTGCCACATGCACGGAGAAATACTAAGTCAGTGTTCGTTGGTAGAGTAATGCGCAGCCGCACGCGGTCGCCGAAGGCAATGGGAGCTGTCAACTCATCAGGCAGAATACGAATCTGCGATGCGAGCGCCTGCTCTGTGCTCTTCGCTGGCAGAGAGGTGAGATAAGGTTGCCAGAGGACCTGGTCGCCTAACAACACACGGGTCTGTCCAGACCATGCCAATTGTAGATAGTAAAGCTTGACCCCCTGCTGCTTGAAAACATGCCAGAAGCGCACTGGTGGATCAAGGATTAGGTCATCTACAATGAGGAGAAATACCTCGGTATTCTGACGCATGAGGTTCTTCCAGGGGTCAAATCGCCGACCACTGCTTTTATAAAAGGCCGTCACATCTTCATTTTCGTCCCATAGTTGCAACGTCAGATTCTGCACTACTTGCCCATCTGTTCCGATCAGGCTGGCAGCGAGTTGGGGAGCGATGACGGAAAGCTCAATCTCATCGGCTGGGGTCGCACGATAACTGCCATCAGCTTTCCTATACAGCCGCCCGCAAACGTGCCCGGCGATCACGATATCATAGGTCTCATCTTGCAAATCCAGTCGGGCGAGGTTCGTCACAGAGCAGATGAAACGTGGCGGTGATGCTATATCCCAGCGTAGCTGAGGAGCATCCAGAAATGGGGCTTCACCCTCCTCTTCGATCTCGACGGTGATCATACCGCCCTCGCCCGGTCGCGGCCTCACTCTCGCCTGTCGTACCAGATCACTGGTCCATTCAGCCAGCACCCAGGGGCTTTCGCGCACAATGGCCCTTAACTGCCCTTCCGTGCAGTTGCCGCGCTGGAATAATCGCAGCATCTCCCACAACGAAGAAAAGCTCTCACTGCGCATGCGCTGCTTCTGCAACAACTGCTGGATGGAGAAGGTCTCTCCCCACCCGCCCAGCCACTCCGGTAGCCTCCGCATCATGCTCTGATATGAAAAACCAAACTGCAGGTAGATGGTGTCGTACCAGTTCTGCAAGCCCTGCATGCCAAAAACATGCCGCAGTTCAAGCCAGCGCGCTGCCTGTTCCACGGCATCTTTGTACGTACGCGAGGGATATCCCTGATTAAAGAGTAGCTTGCGTGTCGTCTCAGCAAAATAACCCCGGCTGATGCTTGCCCAGAGTGATCGCTCGTCAGTCATACGACGCGCTACTTCCGATGCTGTCAGCAGCAACAGAGTGCCGATGACAGTAGTGTAGGAAACACGCTGGCTCCCTATCTCAAATTTACGCCACTGCCCATCTTCCAGGCAGCGTTGTGCCACGCCAGAAGGTAACTGGCGCATCCAGTCACACAGCCACGCAAAATCCTCTTTATCTGGTCGCAGTTCCGCCAGTGACCAGGGCGGTTCCAGCAGCCCCTGCTCGCGCAGTGCGCGTGCGCGCCGGGCAATGGCTTCGACCGCCATCTGCATAGAATTGTAGTTATCGCCAGGCGGAATACCGCTGAAGATGTTCACACTGCCTCACCCTTTCATACTCTGTCCTTCGGCAGTAGTTCAAGGATTACATCTCTTTTCCCCAGCAATACAAGGTAATTGCGCGGACGCGAGAATGCGACATAGCACAGGACATCGCGTGCTGCCGACGACGCAAGCAAATCTTCATCCAGTTCAACAACGATGACGACAGGTCGTTCAAGCCCCTTGAAACTATGAATGGTCGAGTAGAGGATATCACCGGATCGCCCGGTGTATTGCTCCACAAACCGGTATTTTCCACTCAGTTCCATACCTTGCAGTTGTGAGTGATTGAGCCCTTTCGGTGTGAGTACCACCAGGTCTTTCGCATCCAACTGCTCGTTCACGAGTAACTTGTGCAGCAGGCTGGCAAGCGTTTTTTTCAGTTCCAGGGGAGTGCTATAAGGATAGAGTTCTACGCTGCGCCCCACGGGCCCTCGTGGGCGTGATGCGAACTCGCCCTGGTAGTAGGCTGCGAGCGCCCGGTGAATATTGCGCGTGTTGCGTACATTCTCCTCTAATGGATAGCCTGGCAGGTTGGTGGGAATCGCGCCGCGGTCGGGGTAGACGCGCTGGTTATCGTCATAGAACACGTAGAAGATGCTCTCGCGCCCCTCACGCAGGCAATCTTCCAGTGCCACCCACCATGTATCCTGAAAATCCTGCCCCTCGTCAACAACAATCGCGTCGAATTTGAGATCCGGATGCGCCGCAGCCGCCCTGGAAAGCGCATCTGGATAATCTTCATTAAAGATGCTTTGTGAATTAGTTCCATCTGGCATGGGCAAATCAATCTTCGCCTCTTTCGCCATCCGGTAACATAGCTGGTGAAAGGTACAAACCTGCAACTGTTCCATCTTCAGCGCATCCGCGACTTGCGCCAGGTGGCTGCCCAGGGCCCTATTGTAGCAGGTGAGCAGGGTACGAAAGCCCTCTTCGGCAAGTCGACGTGCCTTCTCGACCGCCAGTGTTGTCTTACCGGAACCTGCGCAGCCGTAGATAGCCGCCCGGCGCGTCCGGCGCAGCAGGTCGAGCATGCGAAACTGCTCCGCTGTCAGGCGCAGGATCTCCCGCTCCTCATCCTTCAACTGAATCACCAGGGGATGAGAAAGCGTCATCGTTGGGGCCAGCAGGCGTTCCAGGTCGCGAATGAGCGCGTTGCCAGATGACGCGGGAACAGTATCCTGGCCGCGCCAGTAGCGCATGATCCCTTCCACGCGCTCTGCTAGTTCCGAGAGATGGCGGCCATCGATGATGATCTCCGGGGGTGCATCCGGCGGCAGCGGAATGTGCGCCACACTTCTGTCGGGAAACGCGACAGCATGGCCGATCGCAATATGCTGCGTCGACCAGCCGGGCAGCGAGTGCAACTTGTTCAACAGCGCGTACTTGCAGCGCATCACCTGACCGAAAGGGTCAATCTGATACTCGTTGCCACTGCGGTCACGCGATATCCACTGCCGTTGCGCTCCGTTATAGCTAATCTCGCCTCCCTTGACCTCGATCAGTAGAATGCCGTATTTTGGATGAGCAACAATGAAATCAGTTTCGCCATCACGTGGCGCACCCACCGCTCTGGTACGACCCAACCATGCCACGTGATAGAACACCACCCACTCGTTACCCAACTGCTGCGCCAGTAGATCATAGAGCTTGATCTCCGCCCGTTTCGCCAGGTCGTTACGCACATCATTCATCAGCGTCTCAGGATATATTTTTCCCATACACTCACCTCTCGCGGCTCACATTATTACTCCCTGCTCTCGTTCGGAACTGGCACGAGGCGCGTGCGCCACCGAAGGATCAGCAGGTGGCGGCTCCAAACGTGTCTTATATGGCTCCCCTGTCTCCTTCGCCCATTGCATCTCATCATAAATCTCCAGAATGACCCGCTTCGTGCGGTACTCCCCATACTGCTTCTCATCCTTGCGCTTCACAATTGGGAATGTTTCCATAATGTAGTCCACATCGTTGTGCTCGATATCGTACAGGTGAAAATAAGCAGCATCAAGCTCGCAGCGCAGCAGGAAACGCCGTTCCTCGTTCCAATAGAATGGTGAACCATTATAGCCACAGTCTTTGGCGAAGGGTTCCAGGTCCCAGGCAGTGTAGGTGAGTTCAAGGGCACGG
>Ga0207646_10002713_pt1 | contig 20752 bp, 19 predicted proteins | sample KBSK5502metaG_FD_184343 | JGI IMG/M metagenome (GOLD analysis project Ga0207646, IMG submission 184343) | Corn, switchgrass and miscanthus rhizosphere microbial communities from Kellogg Biological Station, Michigan, USA - KBS K5-50-2 metaG... | ecosystem: Host-associated > Plants > Roots >...
CGGCGACATCGAGCCACCGGATCAGGGGCTGTGCGCGGGCAACGGATTCGTCGTCGAGAACAACAACATCGGGGAGATGCTGGTGTTCAACACTTCCCTGCAGCGCCAGTCCGGCGTTATCCCGCTGGACACCGTCATGGGGCTGACCAGCCGGGGATGGAGCAGCGGCGGGGACACGACCTGCGAGTTCGACCCCAGTAACGGCGGGCACTGGTTCTTCGCGGAAATCGTCTCGAAAAGCACCGAGCAAAGCGGCGGTCCTTTCTCCGGCTGCTTCGCGGCCGTGGCCAGCACCTGCCTCGAGGGCATCGCGGTGACCGACGGCGCCAGCCCGTTCGGCCCCTACCACGTGTACTTCGCCAACGCCAACTACAACCCGAACGAGCCGGGCTTCCCCTTCCTGCTCAACGACTTCGCGAAGATCGGGGTGACCCGGGACGCGTTCTTGATGTTCTACGACGAGTTCCCGCTCAACGGTTCGGTGCCCGGGCTCGGCGGCGGCTTCTTCAACGGCGCGCAGGAGCTTGCCTTCGACAAGGCCGCGCTCGAGCAGGGCCTTCCCGCCTCGTCCTTCAACGTGGCCATCGAGAACATGGGCCTGCTGCCCACCCCGGACGGGACCTGTGCCGGTTCGGCCGGCGTCGACTGCTGGGCGGCCGCGATACCGGCGCAGCCGGCCGACGCGGGCCAGTTCGACAACAGCCATGGCGGGTCGGGGTTCATGATGGACACCCTTGATTTCAAGAGCTTCGCCGGGCTGCCCACTTCGGGTGACAACCGGATCGCGGTGTGGGACTGGACCGGGCTCGGCCACCTAGGCAGCCAGGGCTGCAGTTCCTGCTCGGCGATCCGCTTCGGCGGTCAGCTGTTCTCCGGGGTCGAGTCGTACAACGACCCGTTCAACACGGTGGGCGCGCAGAAGGCCGGGCCGATACCGCTGGGTGACGAATGCGGGAAGGCCGGCCTGACAACGAGCCCATCCGTAAGATCCTGCCCCGAGGGCGGAATCGAGACCAACGGCGACTTCATGACCCAGGTCTCGCAGGCGCAGGGCCAGCTGTGGGGCGCCACTCCGACCGAGGTCAGCCAGACCTTCACGTCAGGCAGTCCGGAAGTGCACCAGGCCGTGGCGTACTGGGTGGTCGGCACCGGGTCGTTCGACCAGACCGGCGTATTCAGCCTGACCAGCCAGGCGTACGTGTCAGCGCCCCACGAAGACCTGGAAATGCCGGCCATGGCCGCAGAAGGCACCGGCGGGAACGGCCGGGCGCTCATGGTCTTCACACTGAGCGGCAACGGCGGGCCCACGGGCGCCGACAACGGCGGCTTCTTCCCGAGCACCGCCTACGGCCGGCTGAGCGCCACCTCGTCCGGCCTGCTCGGGTCCATAATCAACATCGCGGACGCGGGCCAGTCGCCCCAGGACGGCTTCACCGAGTACCTGGGCTTCCCAGGCACGCTGTTCCCCCGCTGGGGAGACTACAGCGAAGCGATCTTCCTGCCGGGATCCGGCGACCAGATCTTCTTCGCCAACGAGTACATCCAGTCCCCGAACTGCACCGGACTGGCCTTCACCCTGACGATCGGGACCTGCGGCGGAACCAGAGACGGCTTCGCCAACTGGGGAACCTCGGTCAATTCCGTCGTCCCATAGCCCCGCCGCGTGCCAGGGCTGAACCACCGGTCCTGGCCCGGCCGCCGGCCGTCCGGGTCGGCCCAGCCTGCCCCCGCATCCTGGGCCACCGGGCGGCCGGCAGCCCAGGAGCCTTGCGGCCCCTGCTTCATCTCACGCTGCGTCATCAGCATCTGGCTCGGCCAGGCACGCATCCCCGCCGTCCGGCGCTGCTGGCAGGTCATGACGGCGTCGCCCGGAGGGCGCAGATGCGGATGATCTGCGTGGAGCGCGTCGTGCTACAACGCTACCGGTCGCCGCACGTAATCGGCGATTTGATTCCCTATCGGAAAGATTGTGAAAGGCCGCACGCGGTCGTCGGCCAGGGCCGGGAGCGTGAGTGAGTATTCCAATTCGTGCACATGTATACGCACGGATGAAGTACTCATTTCGGCATGTGCGGTAATCGGAGCAGCCCTGGATCCGCCATCGCGTGCTTGCTGTCCGCGAGGCGGCCGGGACGCGCGGGTCACCACGCCCGGCGGCCCATGTCCTCGGTGTCGCAGCGACGGTGGCCGGCCCCCGCAGATCAGCGCCGTGCCGCGGGCGCCGTCAGGCACTGTGGAACCTGCGATCCCGGCTCGTACGTCGCGGGCGATCGTGAGGATCCTGTGTGCGTGGGCCCGCCAGGCCGTGCCGTGGGGCATTCGGAACGGTGACAGGCAGCCGGTGGGGAGCAAGACGGGAGCAAGCGAGCGGCGGTAATGGGCCATCATAGGCGACGTGGAGCGACTGAAGCTGCTGCCAGAGCCACTTCCAGCGACGTCCTGAAATTGGCTGGATTTGTATGGCATGCAAGAGGCCAGGGGTTCGAGTCCCCAAAGAGAGCGTGCTGTCCTGAGCCGGTGACCTGGTGATCGCCTGGGTTGGCTGTTGTGCTGGGTTTCCTCGCAGCTGCTGGTTTCCGTGCCGCCGCGCGGCCGCGGGTCAAGCTGGAGCGCGCAAGGCAGGCGGGGGCAGGACGCGGAACGGTAACAGCTACCTGGACTTCCTTGCCGCTGGGGGTGCTGCGGGCCGGGCCGGCCACCCGGCGCTGCGCATTCGAGGACACCGCAAGCGCATCCTGGCCCGCGTGATCAGGTTCCAGCCCGCGACCCGGCGAAGACCAGCCCCCGCTGACCTGCAATGCGGCTATGGTGCGCCGCCGGGCTAGGTGGCAAGCTAGCAGGGGCACGTGTCAGCGCCCGCGACCCCGCCGTTCAGCGTTGCATTTGGCGCCTGTGAAGGTGGAGCCGGGCCAGGTTGAGCGCACCGCCGGCGGATGTTCATGGGAGGTGTTCCATGGCGGCAGATATGACTAACAACCGAGCCATGATGTCCGAGCGGGACATGATCTCCGAGAAGGTGGCTCCCACCTTGGTCGGCAGGGTGCTGAACTCCTTCGACCTCGTGGTCATCTTCGTGGCCCTCGTCCTGTTCGTGTCGAACTCGTCAACGGTGCAGTTTGCCGGCTCCGCGATATACGTGTTCTGGGTCCTTGGGTTCCTGACGTTCCTCATCCCCGGGGCCCTGGTCACCGCGCAGCTGGGCCGGATGTTCCCCGAGGAGGGCTCGCTGTACGTCTGGACCCATAAGGCCCTGGGCAAGTTCTGGGGATTCTTCGCCGGGTTCGTGGCGTGGTGGCCGGGTGTCCTGGTCATGGTCTTGACGGGGTCACTTGTCGTGTCGCTTGCACAGGCGATCAATTCCAGCCTGTTCACCAAGCCATGGCAGCAGGGGCTCATCGTGCTGGCCGTGGTGTGGTTCTCCTGCCTACTCGGGACGCTGCGTTTCCGGATGACCCAGAACTATGTAAACGTCCAGTTCGTGCTGTACTCCATCTGCCTTATTCTGATCGGGGTCTCCGGCTTCGTCTGGCTGGCCCAGGGGCACCACGCAGCCAACTCGTTCGCCTTCCATGCCTCTGGCCTGACCGGGTGGGGTCAATGGACGTTCTTCTCGACCGTGATCCTCGCCCTCCTCGGCATCGAGGTGCCCTTGAACATGGGTGTCGAGATCAAGAGCGAGAAGTCGATTAAACGCTACTTGTTCTGGGGCTGCCTCGTCGTGATCATCGCCTACCTGTGGACTACCTTTTCCACCATGGTGGTCGTCCCGGTCGGCAAGAACAACGCAACCTACGGTGTGGTCCAGACCGTACAGATCGCGCTCAGTCACACGCTCGGCTCGTGGGTAGCGTTCATTCTTGTGCTCATCTTCGTGTCCGACATCGTCGTATATAACTACTCGTTCGCGCGGCTCATGTTCGTCTCGGGCCTGGAGCGGCGCCTTCCGCGTCAGCTCGGGCGGGTGAACAGGAACAAGGTCCCCGCCAACGCCGTCCTCGCCCAGACCGTGATTGCGTCGATCGTGGCCGCGATCATCTACTTCCCGAACCAGTCGGCCAGCTCAAACTACGCCACCAAGGTTTACCTGGTGCTGCTCGCCGGGGTCACCGTGGTGTGGTGCACGTCGATGGTGCTGCTGTTCAGCGACGTGTTCTTCGTCCGGCGGGCGTTCCCCGAGAAGTTCAGGGAAGCCCAGCGCACTCCGTGGGCCCTGCTGGCCGTGTGCGGGGTGGTCGGCGTCATCGCCGACGCAGCAGCTGTGTTTCTGCTGTTCTGGGGGCCATGGGCACCCATCTTCACCAAGTCCGGGTGGGCCCTGAGCGTGGGGGCGATCGCGGTGGCGTCGATCGGCATCGGGCTCGTCATCTTCTTCGTCTCAGAACGAGGCCGCAGAGAGCGCGTGGGCGGGGTCGCATCCCCGGCGGAAAGCAGACTCTCGTGAGCTGACCGGCACCTCCCGGCACCTCCGCCGGCCCGCGCGTAGTAGTCCTCCGCAGCGCACGCGAAACGCTGCGCACTCAGCTGGCCTGCAAGTATTCGCCGATTGCGCGGCGGATGACAACCTCGGAGACGCTGGTGTGTTCCTGGGCAGCGCGCAGCGCGCAGCAGCAGGGCGCGCTTGAGTTCGGGGTCCAGCCGTACCGACTCGACGGAGGCCGCCGCCGAACCCAGCGGTGGCCGCCCGCCCCGCCGGCGGCGCAGCAGCGTGTCCACGTCGTAGCCCCGCTCGGCCTCGTCGGCCATCGCGTCGATGTCGGTCTCGGTGATCGGCGTGCCGGTCCTCATGCTGTCCGTGGTTCATGTCTGTTCTCGCGGCGCCAGCCAACCGTTCTGCAGGGCCGTCGTCTCGGCGGTAGGGGAGTGATGAAGGCGATCCCAGCTCAGTCTCGGTTACCGCGCGATGTTTGTGCCTCCACTGGCCGCTTACCCGGTTATCTCGGTCGACAGCGGTTGCTGCGGATGTGTCGTGTCGGCTGGAGTTGCTGTTGGCTTGGTTTGCGCAGCGTGGTAAGGATTGGCGAATGAGAGGGGAGACGCGATGACGGCAGGAATAGGCTCGGCTCTGGCGGACCGCCTCGCCCGGGGCGTGGTGCTGGGGGCCGAGGGATATGTTTTCGAGCTTGAGCGCCGGGGCTACATCAAGGCGGGCGCTTATGTGCCCGAGGTGGTGCTGGACTTTCCTGATGCCGTCACCGAGCTGCACCGGGAGTTCCTGCGTGCGGGCGCTGATGTCATGGTGGCGCTCACCTATTACGCGCACCGCGAGAAGCTGCGCCAGCTAGGCCGTGAGTCCGACCTGGAGGCGATGAACAGGCAGGCGGTGCAGCTGGCCCGGGCAGTCGCCTCGGAAGGCGGTGCCCTGGTGGCCGGCAACGTCTGCAACACCTGGGCCTATGACCCCAAGGACCCGGCTACCACCGCGGTGGTCCACGCTATGTATGCCGAGCAACTCGGCTGGGCGGCCGAGGAGGGCATTGACTTCGTCATCTCCGAGACCAACGACTACCTCGGCGAAGCACTGATCGCCCTGGAGGTCAGCCAGAAGCTTGGCCTGCCGGCCATGGTGACGCTGGCCACCACCCAGCCGGCCAACACCTGGGACGGTTACGATTATGTCGAGGCGTGCAAGATCCTGGCCGCTCACGGCGCTGCCGTTGTGGGACTGAACTGCGACCGCGGGCCCGCGACAATGCTGCCGCTAATCGCCAGGATCAGGGACCACGTCGACTGTGCCGTGGCTGCCCAGCCGGTTGCGTACCGGACCAGCGAGACCTCGCCGACGATGGAATCACTGCGGGCCGAGGGCGTGAGCCGGGTCTTCCCGCTGGCGCTGGATCCGTTCAGCTGCACCAGGTTCGAGATGGCAGACTTCGCGGTGGCCGCCCGCGACCTGGGGGTGAACTATGTGGGCATCTGCTGCGGGGCGGGCCCGCATCAGGTCCGGGCCATGGCCGAGGCACTCGGCCGCACGGTGCCGGCCAGCAAGTACTCACCATCGATGGACCTGCATCCGGTCCTGGGCACCGCGGCGGCGAGCCGGGACCCCGGTGTGCTCGACGCCTGGAACGTGCCCCATTAATCACGACCAGCGGCCTGCGCGAACCGGCCTGCCCGGACCGCATCGACAAGTGGCTCGAGGTCTGCCGGAGGGGCCTGCCCGCGGGCAGTGAAGCCGGCGAGTTCGCGTACCAGATGAAGCGCCCGCTCGGTTCCCTCGCCAAGGCGGGAGGGCCGGCGCAGGTCGATGGCCTGAGCTGCGACGAATAGCTCGAGCGAGACAACCCGTGCGCCGAGGTCGGCCATCTCGGCAAGGCGCCTGGCTGAGAGCGGAGCCATGGTGGTGCGGTCCTCGATCCCTTCAGCCTTGCTCGAACTCACCACCTCGAAAGAGACCGGCTGGGCGAGCGTGCGTGCCTCCGCCGCGATCGCCTGTGCGGCCCCGGCGAACTCGGCGAGGGCCTCCTCGCCGGTGTCCGGCTCAGCGGCCAGGCCGGCTGGGAGGCCGGAGAGGGGGCTCTGGAGGAGCTTGACGGTCCGTTCGGCGGCAGCGGTGAGCACGGAAGCGAGGGCGATGCGGGCGAAGTCGAGCGCGGCGGCGACCGGTACGACGTCGAGGTTGCCTACCGAAACGATGCGCCGTTCACCCAGGACGACGGCGGGGTTGCCCTGTGCGGAATTGAGCTCGGTCTCGATCGTGCCCCGGACGTAGGCGAGGGCGTCCTTGGCGCCGCCGAGGATCTGGGGAATGCTCCGGAAGGTCAGCGGGTCCTGCAGGTTCCGGGCGTTACCGGGCTCGAACAGTGAGCTCCCCGCGAGCAGCGCGCGCAGGCGGCGGATCGTCGAAACCAGCCCCGGGTAGGGCCGGATCTCAGTGACCACCGGATGCAACGGGCTGAGATTGGCTGCGAACCCCTCCATGGCGAGCGCGGCGGCCACGTCGGCTTCCTCCAGGAGCCGTTCGGCGGCGAGCTGCGCCAGCGCACCCCAGCCGGTCGAAAAGGCATTGTTGTTGACCAGCGCCAGTCCTTCGTTCTCCGCCAGCACGAAACCGGTCTCGCGGAGCAGGCCCTCCGCCAGGTCGGCCAGCGGACCGAGGTCAGCCTGACCCACCGAACCGAGGCTGCGGACGGCCGGCGCAGCGCCACGGTTCAGCCCGCCGACCAGCACCTCGGCCAGCTCGGGCCGGACTCCGGCGGCGCCCTTGGCATAGCCGTTCACCAAGCAGACCATCGCAGCCCTCACGACGGCAGGCGGCGCGGGCGGTCCCTGGGCAATGAGGTGACCCCTGATCAGGAACCGGCTAAAGCCCTGGCGCGCCGCAGCGTCCAGCACGACGTTTTTTCGCTCCGCAAGAGCAGTCGTCAGACCGTACACGGGGACATTCAGCCGCAGCGCCTCCTCGACGACCTCCCGGGCTGCGGCCATGCGAGCGCGCGCCGCCGGGGCAATGGCAACCTCCTCCCGCCCCTCCGCGACGGCAGCAAGCGAATCGATGGTCAGTGACTTACCGTCAAGCACCACCATCAGCGCGACCCCCAGAGCAAGTACCCCCGGCCGCTGGCTGTCTGGGAACAGGCAGAACAGCGACCGGCACGTCGCCTAGACTCGCACGCAAGCCGATCACAGTACAGAGAGTGGAGGGCGCGCACCGCAGGCGTCCGCCGTCGTGGCCGCCAGCCTCGCCGCTGAATCCGGCACCATCGTCCGGCTGCCCGGGCGCATTCGGGACTGTCGATGATTGTGAGATCCGGCAGTTCGAGCGGTCGCCAGGAGATCGTTGCGAGGGGCAGTTTGAGGGGCAGAATGGCCCCAGCGAACGCCCGTCTGAGCCAGTCTCAGCTTGTGTGAGCTATCGAACGGCTTGGCCAGACCGTATATGCGCTGGTCAGGGAATGCCAGGGTTATTCACGGCATGCAAGAGGCCAGGGTTCGAGTCCCCTTAGCTCCCACCACCACCCTTAACTCCACTTGTTTTCTGGCTCTGTTCGCGGTTCAAGTGACGGCGCCTGGTCAGGACGTGAGACGCCGCGGGTCTGGGAAGCCGAGGGTGGTGTAGCCGGGGGCGCGTTTGGTAAGGGACGCGGCGAGGACCGCGGTCTTCACGTCGTGGTAGTCGTGGACTTCGGCGGTGCTCTTGCCGGGGTAGGCGCGCAGGATCCGACCGGCGTACTGGACGAGGCGGCCTTTGAATGCGATCGGTGCTGCGAGGAACAAGGTGTCTAGTACGGCAGCAGCCATTCGGGCTTTGACCTGGGCCGCGGCGGGGAGTCGGGTCTTGCGCGGCGCAGCCGCCTCGCGATCATGCGTTTGTGGGAACAACAGATTCGAAGGCGGCTGCTGCCGCCAGGATAGGCGCCGCGCTGGCGCGCCGGAAGCGTGTTGAGCTGCTGGAATTGCTGCGGCCGTGCTTCGCGCGGACAGAGCCGTGGCTGCAGGCGGGCAAGTACGCCGCCGCGGTGATGAGCGAGATCCCCAGGCGCAACGGGTGGACGATCGCCGCGCAGGCCGGGGACCGGGCGCCGGATAGGACCCAGCGGCTGCTCAGCCGCGCGGTGTGGGACACCTTCGCCGCGATGGGGGTGGTGCGCCGGTTCGCCGTGGCCGGGCTGGATGAGGCCGCCCGCAAGACCGGCCGGCGGCGCGGCCTGGCGGTCGGCGCGATCGATGAAACCGGGCAGGTCAAGCAGCGCAGCCGCACCGCCGGCGTCAAGCGGCAGTACCTGGGCTGCGCGGGCAAGGTGGCCAACGGGATCAATACCGTGCACCTGGCGTATGTGCGGGAAGGCGCCGGGCACGCGCTGATCGGCGCGCGGGAATGGATTCCCGCCGAGCACATCGATGATCTGGGCCTGCCGGCGGATCTGGTGTTCCGCACCAAGGGCCAGCTGGCCATCGACATCTTGTCCGGGGTCTTCGCCGATGGCATCCGGCTGGACTTCGTCTGCGGCGACGAGGTGTACGGCTCGTGCACTGCTTGGGGCTCGGCCAGTCCCAGGTCCGCCTCTACGCCGCGATCGCCCGGCACACCGTGCTGGCCATGGCCGCCCTGGCCATCTGCGCCGTCACCGCTGCCTTGCTCCGCCGCCGCACTGACACCCAGGCACCCGCCGCAGCACGCCCGGACCAGCCCCCGCCCGCCGACCCGGGGATGATCCCGCTCACCGTCCCGGAAACAGGACGCCTGCTCAGCCACCCGCCTCCGCCCGGCAACGCCGGGCACTGGCTGGACTGGAGGCGCCGCCACCAGGCCCGCTCGCGCTCGTACCACCAGCGCACACGGCTCGCCCGGGGCACCGAGATCGCCCTGGTCAGCTAGCGAATGGCTGCTCCCCTGCTAGCCAGCCCCACTGCCTGACTCCCGGCGAATAGCCAAGGGGCAAGCGCTGAGCTGGCGTGCTGCCCCAGATGGTGCCCCGGACAGCAGTGTGAGCTTTTTGTGAGGTCCCGGCGCGAGAATCGCTGCGCCGGCGCCCATAAGCCTTTGGGGTCGGGGCGGGTCCGAGCGCGGTGCGCGAGCCCGGCGCGCGCCCGGGAGGGGAGGACACATGAAAAGGTCCAGGGTAGGACGGATCAAGAAGGTGACAGGGACACCGGCCAGGTGCGCCGGGCCGCCGGGCAGCGGCCTGCGAAGGAGCGGAAGAAGGGCATGCGCGATGCGCGTCCGTTCGATCCGCTCCTTCGCCACGTCCGGCATCGGCAGGGCTCGTGATGCGGTGAGCGGCTCTGCCGCGCGAGTCAGGAGAGGAGCCGCGATGATGGGGTGGTTCTTCGTTGCCGGCATCGCGGCGCTGGCTCTGTCGCTGCCGGTTGCGGTCGCCGGAAAGGCGGTGGCCGCGACCCTCACGGTCTGCCCGAGCGGATGCCAGTTCACCCAGATCGCGCCCGCGATCGCCGCCGCGAGTCCGGGCGACACGATCACGGTCGCCGCCGGAACCTACAGCGGTGGCTTCACGATCGATAAGAGCCTAAGTCTGGTCGGTGCCGGGAAAGGCTCGACGATCATCAGCGGCGGCGGCCCGGTGGTGACGATCGGAGCCTTCGGCGCTGCGAGCGAGCCGACCGTCTCGATTACGGGGGTCACGATCACCGGCGGCGTCACCCATTCAAGCCCGGAGTCGACGCCGTTCACCGGGAAAGAGGGCGTCATCGCCGCCGGCGGCGGAATCGAAATTCCACCCAACGCCGACTTCAGCGGCGGCGCCACGGTCACGGTCGCGAACAGCGTCATCACCGGCAACCGGGTCGCGCCTACCGCAACCGTGCCATCCGGCCTTGCCTGCCCTGGCGGCAGGATCTGTCCGTTCGCCGGGGCCTTCGGCGGGGGCATCGACAGCTGGGGCGCGGTCGGACTGACCAATACGACAGTCAGCGACAACCAGGTCGGCGGTCCGGTCGCAAGCGACGCGGACGCTGGCGGCATCGACAGCGAGCTGGGCAGCCTGACGCTGCAAGGCAGCACCGTCACGGGCAATCGGGCGATCGCGTCGGCACCGAACGGCCGCTTCGCCGACACGGGCGGCGTCCTCGCCCAGTTCGGCACGACGCTCACCGTCGAGGGCAGCCTTGTCGGCGGCAATAGCGCCCGGCTGTCCACCGCGTTTCCCAACAGCGTCCAGACGAACGCACTGGCGGGCGGCATCCACATCCAGGGCGATGACAGCTGCGCGAGCCCGTCCTCCGGCTGCGCGGTGGCGACGATCCGCAACAGCACTATCCGCGGCAACAGCGTCACAGCCAGCAACAGCGTGGGCGACGCGGTCGGCTTCTGCGGTGGCATGTGCGACGACGGCTCGCTGGTGCTCCGCGACAGCACCGTCAGCACCAACCACGTCACCGCGACCGTGCCCGCCGGTTCGACAGCCGGGGCGAGTGCCGATTCTGCCGGGGTCGGGACAGGCGGAGTGGAGTCGATCAGCGACACCCACATCACCGGCAACACGGTCGCTGCGAGCGCGCCCAGCGGCGTCGCCAGCGCGAGCAGCGGCGGAGGGAGCACCGGCAATCCCAATGTGAGCACAATCAGCGACAGCCTCATCAGCGGAAATCACATCACTGCCACCACGACCAGCGGCTCAGCAAGCGTGCTAGGCGCCGGACTCTCCAACTTCGGTGCCGTGCTCGAAGTCCGCGGCACCACCGTTAGCGACAACACCGGCACCGCCAGCGGCCCCAGCGGCTCCGCCCGCGGCGGCGGCATCTTTAACGGCGGCCCGACTGCAGAGCTCACCCTGATCGACAGCGCGATCGTCCAGAACAGCCTCAGCGGCACAACCGGAATCACAATCCAGGGGGGAGGCTTGTTCACGACCGTCCCCGTGACCCTGAAGGACAGCAACATCAGCGGCAACACGCCGGACAACTGTTCCGGTGTGAGCTGCTGACACCCCCCGGCCATCGCTCGTGTGCGCACCTAGGGCCGCCAACTAACCTGCTCCCCTGAAACCCGGTCCACCTCACGTGAATGCCATGAAGAAGGACCTCCTCGGTGGCACTGATCACCGGGGCCAGAATCAAGAAGCGGCGCTCACCTGCCCGCCGCCGACCCGACCGCTCAGGCCGCGACCGGCGGGCGTCCCGCCGGGCCAAAGCCACTGCCCGCGGTCACAAAGCCCGGCGCGGCGATCGAGATCGACCGGGCCGTCAGCAAGGCCGGCGCGGTCCGCCTCGCCGGCCGTTACGTCCTGGCCGCGGACATCCCGGGCGGGCGCGGGGTCGTCATCCGGATCAAGGAACCACGCCGATATTCTCCGACCCGCAGACCCGCGAACTGCCGCGCACCGCCCCAAGGCGCTGACCAGGGACCAGGCCTGCAGGCTTCAGGGCGCCAGCCCCGCCGCTCCGCCTTCGATTCCGTTGTTCGCACAAACGCATCATCGTAAGGCGACTGCGCCCTGCCGGACCACGGTCCCCGCAGGTCAAAGCCTCAATGGCGGCTGCCGTACTAGGGCAGGGCAGTCGAAGCCCTCGCCGATGTACGGGCCAGTGGCGACCACGAGCAGCGGCGGCCCGTCAGGCTTGGGTTGCAGGCGGGCAAGGGCGGCTGCCCGTGCTTTGGCGCCCATGCCACCGCGCAGGATAACGGGATCATGACCGGTGTCGCGCAGAGCGCGGGCGAGCTGGTCGAGGTGGCTGGTCCACTGGGTCAGCACCAGGCAGTGCCTGCCCCGGCCGAGCGCCTCGGTGACATCACGTGCTACCTGGGCAGTCCGGGTCTGGTAGGCGGCCAGGTCTTTGTAGATTGCTGCGATGCCCCCAGGGGCGGAGGGGTCGGCAAGGGGTCGGCTTCCGTGGATGCGCGTCCGCCATTGGTCGGCCAGTGTCTTGCGGTCCACCAGCACAAGGGTCGCAGTGCGGTGGTCGGCGATGACTGCGCAGGCGATGACCGTCTTGCCTGCCCCGGGCGGGGCGACGAGCACTCCGAGATCATGGCTGGCGAGCGTCTCAGCGGCCTGGCGCTGTGCATTGATGAGGATGGCCGTAAGGGTGAATTCCCGGGCTGTTCCTTGATCGCGTTCGTCAGTGATGTCCAGTCGGCTTCCGGCCTGTTCGACGAGCAAGGCGACCTTTTCCGCCATGCCACGAGGCAGGATCAGCCCGCCGTCGAAAGTTTCTTCGAAGCTGCGCAGAAATTGGGGCAGATCCCACGTAGAGAGCCTCAGCCGCTGCCGCTCGTAGAACAGCGGATTCTTCATCGGGGCAGCATGTTTCAATGTCGCCAGGAACGCCGGTGTCAGTTCTGACTGGTCTAGTCGGATTCCGGCGCCCAGGCTGGCATGAATGACGGCCTGAAGCCGCGGCTAGGTCTTGGTCGAGCCTGCCGCCTCGATCCGCTCGACTGCAGTCCCCACGGCCACTCGCCCAGCGCGGTTAGCGGCCGTTGCCACCTCCCGGGGCGTCATCCGGCCGAGCGTGGACAGGTACGCCCATTGGTCTTCGTAAGGTTCCATCGTGGCGGGATCGAGGAACACAGTCGCGCCATCGCGTCTGGCCTTGCCCTGCAGCGGCGCAGCGATCAAGTTGCCTACGCCACCTGCGGGCAGGGTGTCCTGGGAGGGGAACAGGCGGTCGTAGCTGGTGAGGCTCATCTGGCCGCGCGGCGCCATAGCCTCACGGAGCAACCCTGTTCGCAAGCGGCGTGCCGTCTCCGCCGGGACGGGGCCAGTGAAGAAAATCCACGCATGGGCGCCGGTCCCTGACCGTGACACCTCCAGCCCGGCTGGCACGCTCAGGGCCCTGGCAGCCTTGATGTAGTTGAGCGCGTCAAGCATCGCCGCGCTGCCATCGAAGTCGGCGGCCAGCCACCAGCAGCGATCACCGTCGAGAAGTGGGTACAGCCCGAGGGCGTATACGAGGAACACGTTGGGTTCTTCCTCGTTTCCTTCGATACGGAAGGGATCAAGGAAGCCATGCGGCGGGTGCGCGGCGAGGGTTAACCCGAAGTTGATGTCTGCGCCGTCACCGCCGCCTCGCTGCGCCGCCGTACCGGCCCCAGCCCCCTGCGCTGGCCCGCCCGGGCCAGGAACAGCCTGCTCACGGCCGCGGAGGTATTCCTGTCGGCTTGATATCGTTCCGGGCGGTCGGGACAAGTCAGGTGCCGTTCATCGGGCTTCGGCGGCAGAATGTCTGCGTGGCTGAGCGATCTCGCGGAAACCCGATTGTGATCATCGGTGGTGGCGTCGCAGGTGGCAACGCCGCCGAGACACTCCGGAAGGAGGGTTTTTCCGGGCCGGTCGTGCTCATCAGCCGGGAACCGGGCGTCCCGTTTGGTCGTCCGCCGCTGTCCAAGACCTACCTGCGGTCGGAGGAGGATCTTGACGCCTGGTACGTCAGGCCGGTCGGCTGGTACGCCGACCACGATGTCGAGCTTCGCCATGGAGCCGCCGTGGTGGCCGTCGATCCCGCCGCGCACGCGGTCACCCTGGACTCCGGCGAAGAACTCGGCTACCAGAAGGTTCTGATCGCTACCGGAGGGCGCAACCGGCGGCTCCAGCTCCCCGGGGCCGAACTGACCGGGATTCACTACCTGCGCACGGTGGCCGAATGCGACGCGATCAAGCGGGAGGCGGTGCCGGGCCGGCGCGCGGTCGTCGTGGGTATGGGGTTCATCGGCTGTGAGGTAGCGGCCTCGCTGACCCAGCTGGGAGTTCGGGTGACCGCGGTCTTCCCGGGCCAGAACCCCCTGGAGAGGGTCCTGGGCGGCCAGGTCGGCGCGCTGATCGGCGCCATTCACGGCGCGAACGGTGTCGAACTGCTGCCCGGAGAGCAGGTCGCCGCCTTCGAGGGCACCGACCACCTGGAAGCGGTCGCGACCGCCGACGGCCACCGGATCGGGTGTGATTTCGCCGTGGCGGGCGTCGGTATCGAACCCGACGTCCCGGCGGCCGCGGTCGCGCAGGAGAACGGGATCCTGGCCGATGAACTGTGCCGGGCCAGCGCACCCGACGTCTACGTGGCCGGTGACGTGGCGAACCATCTCCACCCGCTGTTCGGGCGGATCCGGGTCGAGCACTTCAACAACGCCGAGAAACAGGGCACCGCCGCGGCCAGATCTATGCTCGGCTCAACGGCCCCCTACGACTACCTCTACAGCTTCTGGTCCGATCAGTACGAGCACAAGATCGAGTACGTCGGCCACGCCACCAAGTGGGATGAGTTCGTGGTCCGCGGCAGTGTGGCGGAGGGCAAGCTGATCGGCTTCTACCTGGTGGACGGGGTGGTCCAGGCGGCCGTCGGCCTCGACCGCGGCGGTGATCCCGAACTGGACCTCGACGGTGAGATGGCGGCCTGCGCCCGCCTGGTATCGGCGCGGGCCCGGCCGGCTCCGGCCGTGCTCGCTGACGACCGCACCGACCTGTGGTCGCTGGGCGGGCGCTGAAGCGGCCGTCCTAGGCGTTCGAGAACAGCGGGATGTTCGCCCCACTGACCGGGGCCAGCGGGCTGTCCAGCAACGCGACGATCAACTCCGCGACGTCGTCCGGGGTCAGGCCCGGGCGCAGCGCCGGATTGGCCCGGCGCAGCATCTGCGTGTCGACGGCGCCCGGGCTCAGGCAAATGGCGCTGACGCCGTGCTCCCTGCCCTCGACCGCGATCGCCTCGGTGAGGCCGATGACCCCGTACTTGGACACGTTATAGGCGGCGAGCCCCGGGAACTTCTCGGTGGCGTATACGCCAGACAGCGACCCGATGTTGATGATCCGGCCCCCACCGGCCGGGGACATGGCGGTGAACGCCGCACGGCAGCACAGGAATGTACCCGTCAGGTTGACCCCGAGCGTCTCCTCCCACACCGTCGATGTCGTTTCGGCGAACAGCGCGGGCGTCAGCACCCCGGCCGCGCAGACCAGCGCGCCTAGCTGGCCCACGCTTGCGGCCTCTGCAAACAGGCGCTTGACCGCAGCCTCGTTGCTCACATCGGCCCGCACAGGCGTGGCGTGGCCGCCCGCGTCCTTGATCCGGCCCGCCACGTCGTCGAGAGCCTGACCGTCCCGAGCGGCCAGCACGACGTGAGCGCCGGCCGCCGCCACGGCCGCGGCGGTGGCTGCCCCGATCCCGCGGCTGGCCCCGGTGACCACCGCTAGCCGTCCCGCCAGCCACCTGCCGTGGGAACCCGACGCGGTTCCCACGGGCAAACCCGGCACCAGCTCACCCACCGGTCACTCGCCGGTACAGACGCTCGTGCGCGTTCAGGCTCAGTTCCAGGTCAAGCTGGCTCTCGGCATGCTCGCGGCAGGCCGGCCGCGAAACCCCGGCCACCAGTGCCACTGCTCCGGCGGCGGCCCCGACGTCGTCGGGCGGCACCAGGAATCCGGTCACGCCGTCCATGATCACCTCATCAAGTCCGCCGCGCCGGAACGCGATCACGGGGGTGCCGCACGCCTGCGCCTCGGCGGCGGCCATCCCGAAGGGCTCGTCCCAGCGGGCGGGGTACAGCACCACGGCCGCCCGGGCCATGGCCTCCCACAGCGAGGCTCGGGGCACCCCCTGGTGAATGGCCACCCCTGGCAAGCTGCGCCGCGGGTCGATGTGCTGTCGGCTGTACCCAGGATCGTAGACGTCGCCGTAGACGTCGACCGCCACTCCCGCCGCGCGAGCGATGTCGATGGCCTCGGCCGCGCCCTTCTCCGGGCTGAGCCGGCCCGCGAACAGCGCGCCCTGCCCCGCCGTCTCCGACCAGGGAATGACACCGGTGGGCGGGTATGGCGGCAAGATCGCGTCGACGGGGACGACCCGGCGCCAAGCGCAAGCCTGGAACTTTGAGACGACGGCCACCGTCGGCGGTCTGTTGCGCTGGGCGACATAACGAAGCGCCGCCGACACAGCCCTGTCCGGAGGCAGGTGGAGGGTGTGCACCACCGGTGCCTGTAGCGCCGGGGCGAGCCGGATGGCGGGCGCATCGAAGGCGTGATTGTGGATCACGTCGTACCGGGTCAGTTGCATGGTCGCGTAGGCGGTGGTGAAGGCCGACTCCGCCGCGGCTGCCGCCGCTGGTTCGGCCTCCACCGGTTCGCCCGTGGCCGGCCCGAGTGCCCGGTAGAGCGTGCCTGCCAGGGAGCCGGGGTCGATTCCGGTGTCGATCACCTCGACCCCGGGGATCTGCGATCCAGCGGCGGCGTAGACATGCACGTCGTGGCCCCGGCCGGCCAGGCCGCGGGCCAGATCAGACACGAACGCCTGCGAGCCGCCGCGCTGGGGCTCCCGGATGGCCGTCACCAGCGGCGCCATGATCGCGATCTTCATCCGGGCAGTACCTTGAAGGCCAGGTCGCGCGGCGGGTTGATGCCCAGCACCTCGAACGGAACTTTCCGCGAGCCGCGTCGCCGGACCTCGTCGGCCGCCTTGGGGTAGAAGATCTCGGCCAGCTCCACTGCCTCGTGATGGCTACCGAACTCCACGCACATCGGTCCGGGGAAGCTGACGTACCCGTAGCCGCGGGTGGCGAGCCAGTCGAGGTGGTTCGGCCAGATGATGGCCACGTACCCGCCCGGCCTGCATACCCGCTCCATCTCGGCCAGGCCGGCCTCGCCGCCATGCCCGGGTGAGGGGGTAAAGGCCGAGCAGGCGACGACCAGGTCGGCGAAATCGTCGGGCAGCGGCAACTGGTCGAAGAACCCGTGGATCACCCGGACCCGCTCTCCATGGCCGGCGGCTGCGAGCTTCCGCCGCAGGATCCGGCGCAACGGCAACGCAGGCTCCACCGCTGCGACGTGCTGCCCCCGCTGAATGAGCTCCATCGTCAGCCGTCCGGTGCCCGCGCCGACCTCGGCGATCCGGCCCACATCGCGCGGCAGCCAGGCCACGACCCCAGGATGAAGCCGCTCGGCGCGGGCCAGCCGTTCATAGAGTTCCGGTTCGAGCCGGTACAGCAGTTCCCAGGCCAAAACGATGTCGTCGTGCGGATCACCGTCCCCCCGGGGGACAAACCGGCTCGCCTCGTCACGCGTGAACACGCGCAGGTCAGCGGCCGTGTACCGCTTCCGCAGCTCCCTAGCGGCCGCGGCCGGAATTCCAGAGGGTTCCACACCCGGCCTGGCCAGGGGGTCCGGCGGTTCCGGGCCCGTGCGGGCCCGAGCCTCAGGCTTGGTCACCGACTTCAGCCCAGTTCTTGTCGGTCTCCCAGACCCGGACCAACCGCAGCAGCCCGTCGGGAAGCTCGGGCCGCAACCGCTCCCAGAATGCCTGGGCCAGGTTTTCGGTGGTCGGAATGCGCCCCTTGAGCCACGGGACGTCGGCGTTCAGGTTGCGGTGATCCACATCGCGGATGACGTGCGTGTTGATGATGTCCGACAGGGATTTCAGGTCCAGGACGTAGCCGCTGGCCGGATCGACCTCGCCGGCCACGACCACCTCCAGGACGTAGTTGTGCCCGTGCATGTTCGCGCATTTCCCAAACAGGCGCCGGTTTTCGTCGTCGGATAGGTCCGGGTCGTACAGCTGGTGCGCGGCATTGAAGGATTCACGGCGGCCGACCAGAACGGTCATCAGCCTCGTCCTCTTTCGATAGCTTTTCCTGACGATAGACTACATGAGTGACCTTGTCTCAGAACGGGGCGGACCTGGCCTCGGTGAGCTGTTTGGACGACCGGGTGCGCGACCGCTTGTACGCGTTCGTATCCAGCCGCACCGAGCCGGTGAGACGGGACGAGGCGGCGGCCGCGGTGGGCATCGGCCGCGCGCTTGCCGTCTATCACCTGGACAAGCTGGTGGAGTCCGGGCTGCTGACGGCCTCCTACCGGCGGCCATCGGACCGCAACGGACCGGGTGCCGGCCGCCCGGCCAAGGTCTACTCCCGATCCGGTGGCGAGTTCATGGTGACCGTACCGCGGCGGGAATATCAGCTGGCGGCGGGCTTGCTGCTCCAAGCGGTTGCGGCCGACCGCAGCGGCCAGACCCGGGCCGCGCTGCACGGCGCCGCCCGGCAGCTGGGCGCCAGCCTCGGCGAACGGCACCGGGCCGATCGTGCCCGAGGCGACGGCCGGCGGGCTCTGGAAGGCGCGCTTTCTGAGCACGGCTTCGAGCCATGGCATGACGATCACGGCACCGTCCGGATGCGCAACTGCCCGTTCCGCCGCCTTGCGGAAATACAGCCCGAGGTGGTCTGCCACATGAACCTCGCGCTGATTGAAGGCCTGGTCACGGGCTTGGGCGCCGCCAGCCTGAACCCGGTCCATGATCCAGGGCCCGGGCACTGCTGCGTCGCCATCCCCGCAGCTACGCCATGACATGAACGGAAAACCATGACCCACCACCCGATCCTCGACACCGCCGGCCAGGCCGCAGTTCTGCCTGCACCGAGTTCGGCCAACGGCACCCAGCCGAAGTCAGCGCTGCGGGCAGCCCACGATCCAGGCCAGATAGACCTGGACGCCGCGGAGCGGCCCGCGGACCTGCAGGCCGCGGAGCGAGCCGCCGCGGCATTCCTGACCGCACTCGGGATCGACCTTGACCGCGAAGAACGGCAGGCCACGCCGGCCCGGATGGCCCGCGCCTACGCGGAACTGTTTGCCGCGCAGCCGTTCCGGCTCACCACCTTCCCCAACGACGAGGACTACGACGAACTGGTACTGGCCCGCGCCATCCCATTCCGGACCCTCTGCGAGCATCACATGCTCCTCTTCTCCGGCGTCGCGCACGTCGGCTACCTCCCCGGAGAGCGCATCCTCGGGCTGTCCAAGCTGGCCCGCCTGGTCGAGCACTTCGCGGCGCGGCCCCAGACCCAAGAGCGGCTGACCATGCAGGTCGCCAAGTGCCTCGATGCCAGCCTCCGCCCCAGCGGCGTCGGCGTGGTGCTGGAGGCGGAGCACACCTGCATGACCCAACGCGGAATCCGCTCCCACGGCGCGACCACTGTTACATCGGCCCTGCTGGGCACGCTGCGCTCCGACCCCCGGTCCCGCGCTGAGTTCTTCGCGCTGGCCCGCGTACCCACCTCGACGGGGCCGAGATAGACCCGCTCGCTCTGATCCGGCGCTGGCAGGCGGGCGCGCCCACGTGCTCGCCGGCATCTGGAACGGCAGCAACCGGTCGGTGAGCGCCACCCCAAACCCGCGCTGAACTCACCGGAGCCCACGAGAGCAGCAAGGGCGCGATCAGCGCGATGGGCAAGCTCCCCGGCGGCAGCGGGCGATCAAGTCAGCGCTAGCTGCCAGCTCACGCCGAACAAGGCCGCGACTGCCCGCCGGGGAGGAACCGCGCCACCGCCGGGCAGAAGCTCCCCGGTGTCCTCGAACAGCACCACGCCATTGCACAGCAGGCTCCAGCCCTGTTCTGGGTGAGCGGCCACGGTGCGGGCGGCGTCACGGTCGGGCGCGGTGGCCGCCGGGCACCGGGGACGGTGACGGCACCCCGCGGCCCGGGTGCTGGCGGGGCAGGCTCCCGGTGACCCGTGCCCACTTGCGGACGCAACCATCATGTTCCCCTCGATGCCTGGCTGTGGCAGCCCCCGCCGCCCAGTTCAGGCCGCAGGAAGACCACGGATCCCCGCGCCACGGCCGTTGCGATCCGCCGGCGGCGGCCGGTGCGGCCGGGCAGCAGGTACCCACCTAGTTAGACGCGCGAGCGGCCCGAAAGATACACGCGCCAGCACCTGCATGCGCCATCGCTCAGGCCGCCGGGGGCGTGCGGCGTGGTGGGGTGCCCGTAGACTTGGGCGATCGTGAGGCACCCTGTTCGGCGGGCCGTCGCCCTCAGCCTGGCGCTGGGCCTGGCGCTCGCGGCGTGCGGCGGTGGCGCGGGCCGGGCTCAACGGGCCGCGCCGCCTGGTCGCTGGGCCCGGTTCGCCCATGTCGCCGGGGTGGTGGATATCGCGGGGCCGCGCGGCGACGGCTCGTTCGTGGTGGCCGCCGCAGGCCGGCTGTTCAGTTGGAGCCCGGCCGGCGGGCTCCGGCCGTTGGCCCGGGGCCCGGGCGGGTATGTCACCGCGACCGGGCCCGAGCCGTACATCACCATCGCGGGGAATGGCCGGGCCGCCGGGACCGGCTGCGCGTTCCACGCCGGGACGATCTTCGCCCTGCAGCCGCACGGCCGCCCGGGCATCATCGCGATCGGCCCAGGCGGCCGGGCCCGGCGCTTGGCCAGCTTGCCCGGCACGCTCACCCCGACCGGGATCACCTTCGACGCCACCGGGCGTTTCGGGCACGCCCTCCTGGTCACCGCCCGCGGCCACACTGGGACGGCCGTGCTGGCCATCGACTGCACCGGCCGGGCCCGCGTGATCACCGCGCACGCCCCGGCCATGGAGGGCGGCATCGCGGTA
>Ga0207646_10002715_pt1 | contig 20741 bp, 23 predicted proteins | sample KBSK5502metaG_FD_184343 | JGI IMG/M metagenome (GOLD analysis project Ga0207646, IMG submission 184343) | Corn, switchgrass and miscanthus rhizosphere microbial communities from Kellogg Biological Station, Michigan, USA - KBS K5-50-2 metaG... | ecosystem: Host-associated > Plants > Roots >...
GCGTGTACCGGCAGACGCTCACCTTCAAGAAGCTGGGAGGCCAGGAGCCCGGCTGCTCCCTGAGCGTGTCCTTGGGGCAATGCGAGCCCACCGGCTTTGTGGTGAAGCCCTGGCGGCGGGTCTCCGCCTGACAGAGCGTGCAGCAGAAGGCCCCGGCGGGAGGCCGGGGCCTTCTTCACCGACGGGCGGCAGCTGGGATCTCGGCCAGCAGCCGCGTGCCGCCGCCCGCCGGGCTGTCTACCAGGAACCGGCCGCCGAGCGCCTCGACCCGGTCCGCTATTCCCTTGAGCCCGGATCCGGCGGACGGGTCGGCGCCCCCAACACCGTCGTCGGCGACGAGCACGGTCAGCAGATCCCCATCCGCCCTGACCGCAACGTCGGCGCGTGACGCCTGCGCATATTTCCCGACGTTGGTCAGCGCCTCGGAGCAGATGAAGTAGACCGCCGTCTCGATGGCAGCGGGCAGGCGCTGCGGGGGAACAGCGAGCCGGACCGGCACGGGGGCCCGCTCGGCAAGGCACGACAACGCCGGACCCAACCCGCGCTCGGTCAGCAGCGCCGGATGGATCCCAGCGGCCAGCTCCTGCAGCTCGGCCTGCGCCGCGTCAAGCTCTCGCCGGGCATCCTCCAGGCCCGCCGTCGCGACCCCATCCGCAGCCGCGCCAGCGCCCCGGAGGCCGAGGTCCAAGAGCTCTTCCATCTCCGTCAACCGCTGCCCGGCACCGGCGCGCAGCTCTTGCTGGAGCCGGCGGCGCTGAGCGTCACCGGCCTCGAGGATCCGGCGCCGCGACGCGTCCAGCTCCGCGACCTGGCGCCGCACCTTGGCCCGCAGCCGCACGTTCGCGAGGGCAAGCCTGGCCGCCGAGGCAACCGCGTCGCTGAGCGCAGGATCGTCCAGCACCGTGGCGTCGTGGACCAGCGCAGCGATCCGCTCGCCCCGCTGCTCGATCACGGTGACCGACCTCCCCGACCCGGCGGCTGGAAGCGCCACGGGGTTCCCCCGCTCGTCGACATACCCGCCCGCCTCCGGCAGCCAGTACCCGATCACCAGCGACCGGTCACCCAGGGCGCGCGCCAGCCGGCCCGGGAGCGTGCCGGCCTCGGGATCCCCGCCCAGATCGACGACCAGCCTGGTGACAGCCGCCTGCGCCCACCGCCCGAGCCAGGAGTCCGCCAAGAAGCCGGCCGCGATGAGGACCAGCACTACCTCATATCCCCACAGCACAGCTCGTTTCTGCACCGGATCCCGCACCCACCAGCCGCGCCACGCTCCCGCCCGCCAGCGCAACGGCCAGGACGGCCGCCGCGGCGACCGCCGTCACCCGGGCCCGGCGGCCCGGGCCCGCTGCCAGCAGATACCCCCCGACAGTCGCCGCCAGGACCAGGAAGGCGACGACGACCGTCACCACGTCGCTGCGGGCCAGCGGGACCGCCGCCGCGTACACGTAGCACAGAACCACCACGATCATGCCCAACCGGCCCGAGGGCCGCCCGCTCGGGTAGCCGACGATCGCATGGCACAACGGGCCACGGTGCACGAATAGCAGCGCCGTGCCGAGCACGGCGACCGCCTCGATCCGGGAGCTGGCCAGCGTGCCGAGGAACCAGGCGAACCCCGCGAGCGTGAGCAAGAGACCGATGCGGCTTTGCGGGCGGCGGGACCAGAGGAGGAGCCCGCACCCGATCAGCGTCCACCCCACCGTGAGGTCCACCACAGCCGCAGCCAGGCTCTGCCCCGAACGGGCCAGCCATTCCGCCCCGAGGCCCACCACCAGGCCCGCCGGCCATGCAGCCCTCCGGACGCCCGGCGCGAAGCCGGTCACGCCGTCACCAGACCAGCGCAGAAAGCGCATTCCCCGACAGCTCGCTCTTCGACAGGAACCCGCGGACAGGGCTACCGGCCAGCCGCCGCCGGTAGGACGAGACATCCCGGGACGACACCAGCACCACGGCCGGCGGGTCACCCGCGCGGGCCAATCGCTCCGCAACCTCAAACCCATCGATACCGGGCAACTGGATGTCGAGCAGCACGATGCGCGGATGAAGCAGGCCTACCGCGGCGAGCGCCGACACCCCGTTCTCAGCCTCGCCCACCACCTCAAACCCTTCAGCCTCCAGCAGCGCCCTGGCCAAGGACCGGAAGCCAGAATGGTCGTCCACGATCAGCACCGTCGGCTTCACCAGCAGATCGTCGCACGCGATGACCGTCCGCGCATCGGGGCTACCCCTCGGCTCCGCACAGTGCAGTCCGCGGAGCACCGGCCGTCAGCAGGCAACGCCTGACAATGGAGGCGACAGATTGACCGGATCTGCACGTACCGCTGGCCACGGGAATGAAGCATCCCCAAGAGTACAGATCGGCGGGTGGGTGCGCGGCCGCAAGACCCTCGCTCGCGGGGTGACGATCCCTTGAGTTCGACCACTGAGCAATCGGCTGTCCTGCATAAGTATCCATCGCGACCCTTGCGCGGGAATGCGCGCATCTGCCGCGGACCGAGCGATGTCTTGTATCTAGAGCAGGTGCACTGGTCCAGGGCGATGCATCGCTCTGGATGTAGGGGGGACCTGTGTCTAATATCTCGCTGGACTCAGCCCTGTGCCTGCCGCTTCGCGTTGTACTGGTTGAGGGCCGCGACGAGGGCAAGCCCGGCGGCCTCCACGACATCGGTGGACGACGCCCGGACCGCAACCCTGCGGCCCGGCAGCTCCACCTCGAGCTCGACCTCTCCGACCGCCTCGCTGCCCGGGCCGACTGAGTAGGCCCGGAACGCGACAACCCGCGCCGCCACGCCGGTCGCCCGCGAGATCGAGTGGCACACCGCGTCGATGAGCCCGGTGCCAGAACCCTCAGCGTGCACCTGTTCCTCAGCCCGGGAGAGCGTCACGTGGGCGCGCGGCCCGTCCCGCGTGCCCCCCGAGTACGTGATGTGGCCGAGCTGCCAGCCGGTGGACGGCTCCGTCATGCGATGCCCCTTGATGTCCAGCGAAGCCAGGGTCGGTACGGTCTTCGAAAGCATATTGCGCCGGGCACCCTGAGCCGCAGCCTCATCGGCCCGGCCTGCCGAACGGGCCCACCAAACAGATCTCCGCCGCCGAACTCCGGCCCATCACAGTGCCGACCGCGCAGCTCTCTCTCTCTCTCTCTCTCTCTCTCTCTCTCTCTCTCTCAATGCCCTCTCAGCGGCCGCTGCCGGGCCGCATGCACGGGCACTCCGGCAAGTGGGGACAGCCGCGACATCACAGAGCGGTTCGGCTACCGGTACACCGACGCCGAACCGACCTAATGGGCACCCAGGATGCGCGCCCCGACCGAGGACACCGCCCTCACTCACGTGCTGTTCAACACTTGCGACCGCGACAACGCCCAGCCAAAGCCCACCAGCGCGCCCTACTCCAGTCCTGAGGCGCATCGGGGCGCCCGGCGTCACCGAAGTAAGTTCTTCATCGGCACACATATCTATGCGCGAAGCGAATGCTCGCTCATGCCCTCTCGGACTCGCCGGCGATCGCCGCAATGGCTTTCCCATCTTCCGCATAGGAAAACAGATCGCCGAATCGGAGCGGCTGACCACTGCACGGATTACCCAGGCTGTGGCACGCAGAATACCGCATTATGGGCCAGGTCTCGCCCAATTATGTTGCGAAGGTGAGCCGCTTCGTGCGGCGTGCCCGTTAGCCTTTAACGAGGCGGACTTGCTGGTTGGACCGGTCGCCGATGACCAGGTGTCCCGGCCCCGGCACAGTCACGCTTAGCGGGCTACTGAGCTCGGCTTGGCGGGCCGAGCCGCCGTCCCTAGAGAATCTGAACGTGCCCGTCCCCGCGACGGTGTGGATATCGCCTGGGGTCATGGCCTGCCCGTGGAGCGCGTCGGCACGTGCTGCCACGACCCGCACCCGGTTGTTAGATGCGTCGGCGATCACGGAGATCCGCCGTCTCGCGAGTCAGCCGATTCGATTCGGCAGGGCCGATTCTGGCCGAGGCGGCGGCCCTGAGCCGGCGGGCGCGATTGACTCGGCCAACGCATGGGCGGGCGTGCCGCCCGCCGCTGGGCACGGGCGCTGACGCTCATGGCGCCCGCACCTGGAGGGGGCTCCTTCGGCCGCTCGCAGCCAAGTTGCCTCGGGTGTCACAGCCAGGTGAGGATGACCGACCGGTTGTGCTCAGCAGGGCCGGGCAGCAGTCCGCCGCCTGGCGTCTGGTCGTTGATGTATCCGGGGAAGCGCCAGCCGAGCCCTCGGGTCCTGATGTGGGCGGGCGAAGCGCCGAGGTGTACCAAGGCTGCTTTGACCGTTCTGGCACGCAAGTGCGACAGCGCGACGGACCCGGCGAACGAGCCCCAGTGTGCCGTGGTACCGGTGAGCAGGATCCGCGCGGCCGGGTTGGCCTTGAGGTAGCTGGCCAGTGTCGCGAGGGTCCGTAGGGCTGCCGCGGGATCGCGGAAGACGGCGGTGTTCGGCTCGAAGCCGACGGTGCCGCTGTCGGGGAACACGTGCGGCCTGCCAGGTTGGGGGTTCCACGCGGCGGTCGGGGGCACCGGCACCAGGAGAACGGCTGGAACGTTCACCGGGGCGGACGCAGTGCTTGGCGCCGGGTCGACCCGGACCGACGCCCCTGCGGCGCGGGCGATCCCCGACCATATGCCGGTCAGATTCCGCTGCTGGCTGATGCTGAGCCTGTGCTGCGGCGGTGCGGTGTCACCGATGCCGATAAGCCACACGGTGATGCCTGCCAGGGCGGGAATCTCGTGGTTCCTGGCGAGGAACGCCACAACGTCCCGCGGGACAGCCTCGAGCAAGCCGGCCTGGCGGAAGCTCATCGGACCGGTCTCGGATAGCCCGGAGTCCTCAAGGTAGATCGCCCCGCCATGGCCACAGGCTGAGCGGATTGCCCGGCCGGCTATCTGGAGTGCGTCGAGGACGTCGGCGTGCGGAGCGGTCGCCCTGATCGCGGTGATCCAGTTGGCTACACCATGCTCGAAGGTGTTCTGGTCTTGATGCAGCGCGTCCGGGTTGCCCGCGGTGGGATCAGAGAACCTGAACCCACGGGAGAACTTCGGGCGTCCGTCAAGGTTCACGATCCCGATTGGCGATCCGTCCTTGGCGCCCCGGAGTATCGCGACGATCATGGTCGCTGTCAGGCCAGGAGCCGGGCTGTTCTGCCTGCCGGAGACCACGAAGACCACGGGGCCGGTCTTGGTGCAGCCGGTGGGCATCGTCGGGCTGCCTGGTTCGGTGCTGCGCTGTGATCCGCAGCCGACGGCGGCGAGGGAGCATGCCAGGATGCTCAGGGTTAGGGGAACGTTCGACAGATGGCGCATAGCGGTGACCTCATCGTGTCCAGGTCGTGCGAGAACTCACGGTTGGCCCGGCGGGGCTGGCCCAGCAGCGCCAGGCCGTGGCAGTCGCCGCGGCCGTACTTGGATGCCCGGCCGGATATCGCGCGGTGCATCACCTGGCTGATTCGGGCCGCGTGCCCCAGGCCGAGTGCGTGGCCGAGTTCGTGGCGAAGGCTCACCAGAGCCACCGGCGAGGCCGGGTCAGTGCCGGCCACGTCAGTGTTGATGATTGCGATGCCGCGTTGAAAGTAGCGCGGGTCGGTGCCGGTCCTGGCGCCGCCGGTGCCGGCGTGGCTGGCGCAGCCACCGGCGGGTCCGGCCCAGCCCAGGTCGCCCGCGGCCAGGTAGCTGACCCGGATCTCACCCTCGGGTAGCTGGCCCGGCCCGGCCGGGCCAGCTACCAGCGGCGCGCTGCGCAGATCGAGCCCGGTCAGGGACGCCAGCTCAACAACCACCCCGGCCAGCACCTCGACGTGCGACTCGCTGACAGCCGGCGCTGCCAGCTGCACCGTGACGGTACGGTCATGCCGCCAGCGGACCGGCTCGCCGTCCTCCCACCGCAGGAATGAGTAGTCGATGCCGTACTGCGGCTGGGGAGGCGACGGCGCCCAGCGGCTCGGAGCGAGCGGGCCGACCGGGCGCTGGATGCCGACCGGCTGAAGTTCTGGCACCGCGAAACTTCCAAGCACGCTGGGCCGACTGGCTGGCGATGCCGGGCGGCCGGCCTGCTGGTCTACGGCACTGGTGATCATCTGCTGGCTCCCTAGTCCCAGGTCCAGTGGCGCTGGCAGGCCGGGCAGACGGCGCCGAACATGCACTCCTGGCACAGCCGGCCGGTGTCGTAGTGGCCGCGGCACCTGGCACAGGTCTGGAGCTTGCGGCCGCAGTGCGGGCAGGGCGGGTAGGTCCAGCGGTGAAACCACTCGCCGGCCGCGCCGCCGCGGGTCCACAGCTCCCATGTGCTCACGCGGCGCTCCCGTGTTCGTTCCGGCCCGGTCGGGCACGCTGTAGCCCTACGGGACCAGGCAGGTGCGGGGTCGGTCCGGTCTCGGTGATTCCGGTCTTGACCGGGTCCTGGAGCATGCCGGCCATCAGGTACCTGGCGTAGTTGGCGGCCTCGGCGCCCAGCGCCTGGCGCTCGGTGATGGCGACGGTGCGCCGGTGGTTCTCGCGGTCGAACTCGCCGCAGTGGTGATCCACGGTCAGGCGTGCCCGGCTGAGCTCGCCCTCGGCGCGCGCGGCGACAGCGGCCTGCTTGCGGAACTGCCTGCCGAGCCTGCGGTACGCGAAGTACTCGGGGTTGTAAAGCCGCTCGGCCTCGATGATCGTGCAGGCCCCGCTGATCGCGTAGATGGCCGCGAAGAAAAGCGCGGTGAGCGCGGGATGCGTCGTGCCGCTGCCGAAGCCGCTTGAGCCGAAGGCCGGGGTCGTGCCATTCGAATCAAACCAGCGGACAAGGAACATCGCCATTCCGAGCCCCGCCCACGCGATCGCCGTTGCGGCGACCATCCTCCGGCTGCTGCCAGGTTCGCCGCGGCGGCGGTAGGCGAGCGAGATCCCGAGCGAGGCGGCAGCGACCAGCGCCATCGAGGTCGCGCCGATCGCCATGATCCACGACAGTTGTTGTGACTGCCGGAGCAACAGGTTGAGCGTGCTCTTGAAGGCCAGCGTGTCGGTGAGCGCTCCGGCGAGGATGAGCACTCCGGCGATGACTATCTCGGCTCGGCCGCGGCCGCCGAGCAGGTGCGGCGCAGCCCAGCCATGTGGCGCTCGCGGCGCTGGGGGAGCCTCGGCCTGACGGCGAGCCCTGGCCTGCTCGTACCACTCCGCAAGGTAACCCCGGACGCTGCTCCTGCCGGTGCTGCCGGGTGCCCTGTCGGCTCCAGCGGCGCCGAGCGGCGGCTCGCCCGGCAGATCAGTACCAGGTGCCATTTCCCCAGCGGCCCTGCGGTCAGGTGTCATGGCCTGGCCCCCTTCCCTGGTCCTGCGTCATCTGGCGCGGCGAAGGCGCGCGCGCTGCCGCCAGGCTGCGCGGCCGGCTCGCCGGCGAGCCTGGCACGGCAGGCGAGGTAGGCCTCGCGGCTGCGCTCCAGTTCCTGGTTCTCGTGCTGGGCCAGGCGGATGGTCTCGGCCAGCCACTGCTCCGCCTGATTGCGGTGCACGCTGATCACGCCGCAATGGTCGGTGTAGTCCGTCTCGACCTTGGCGATCCACCTGGCGATCCAGGCCTCGACGATCAGGTCGAGCGCCGGGCCGGTGCCCTCATCGACCGCGCCGCCCAGCGCCTCGGTCATCTGCCTAACCCGCTGCAGCACGGTGCCGTGTTCCGGGTCTGGCGGGATGGCGTAGCCGATCGCCCGCCAGCGGTCGATCTGGGTGAAGGACATGTAACGGGTATCACGGCTCCCGGCAGCCCGGTCCGGCATGTTGTCCTGCCAGGTCGGACTTGTGATCCGGGCCGCGCGGTGGCGTCGCGCTCTGATCCTCATGGTCTCTCCGTCTCCAGTTGCGCGACCCAGTCAGGCAGCGTGGGCTCGACCGGATCAAGCAGCCGCGCGAACCTGTGATCGGTTCCGGCCGGGTGATGGCGCTGCAGCGACCACCGGTAGGTCGCCGCCCGCCGCAGCGTGAACCTGTGTAGATGCCTGACCCACCGCGCGAGCGTGCGATTCCTTCCGCTGATGGCGCTGGCAATCTCGGCGCGCTGGAGGCAAAGCGCCCGCTTGCCGTCGCTGGCTTGCCGCTCCTCAGCGACCACCTTGTTGCGCTCGGCGGTGTACTCGCGCTGGCGCCTGGTCCTGGTCACCTCGTCCGAGGCGTAGTGCTCAGCCGGGTTCCGGTCCGCCAGCACTTCCTCTGGAGCCCTCTCTGGCATCTCGTCCAGGCGCTTCTGCAGCCGCTCAAGCCGGTCTTCAACGTCGTGGATCTGCTGGTCGATGGCAGCGAGTTGCTGACGGTGCGGCTCAAGCTTGTGGTCCAGGCGGTGCCGCTCCTTCTCACTTCGGCTGCCGAGGCGCTCATGGAGCGTGCGCAGATACTGCGTGGCGCCCACAGATGGGTCCAGGTCGCCGTCAAGCTCGGCAGGAAGCGGCGGAATGCCCCGCTTCCCGTCCTTGCGCCCGGCCAGGCGGTCGGCGAGCTGGGCGAACGGCCCGTAGATGATCGGCCGTGGGGCCATTGTCTGCTCCCATCTGCAGTACCCCAAATGCAGGAGGCACCGCGGGCCGTTGTGGCTGGTGAGTGGTTTCTGCTCATACTGATTCGAGCTTCGCCACCTGACCTTCACTGCGGCAGGCAGGCCTGCCCCCTGCGGGCTCGTGGCGCACGTTCAGCATCAGAAACGCGGTGCAAGGTAGACATCAGCATGTTTGTCAGCCCGCAAGCGCTGCGAGCTTGAGGTAGATGTGAAGTGCGTGAAGCCCGATGTCAAGGCTGTGCGAAGCGGCACAGCCCGCCCCATTCATTACGTTGATGATGTTCGGGGCATCCCTGTTTGCTTCGGCGATGACGCCGTTGGCCTTCTTGACAGTGTCGTTGATCTTCGCGACGGCGGTGGTTATCGCCGCTTGGAGTTCGGATACGGCGCCTGAGGATCGGCCGTAAGCGGCGAGCGTGCTGCCCTGGTGCTCGTATGGCTTCAGCTCAGCTTGTGCTCTCTGGACGTCCTTCGCCTCAGCGTTGATATCCTGCTGTGTCTGGTTGACCTGGTCCGTGAACGACTGCTGAAACTCGCAGACGTAGGGGTTCAAGAAACCATTTGGGTTCTGATTCACGTTGTCAAGGACGCCCTGGAGCCCAGACACGTCGTCGGTGAGCGAAGTAGGGCCCCTCAGGTATTGAGCTTCCTGGTCCAGGTTGGCCGCCGGTATAAGCAGCGTCCGCAACGTGGTGAACACCTCGCCGTACACCTCCTGGATCGACCGCTCGCCGGCAGGATGGAAGACCGTATCGGTGCCGTTGATACGGAACACGAGGGTGCGACCGTGTAGCTCGGCGATGAGCGTCTGGTCGCCGAAGAATTGGACTCCCCAGCCGAGGTCGATTGAGATCCGGCCGCGATTGCCCACCTGCCCCGTAATGGCGGCCTTGAGCTCCTCCAAGCAGGCGCTTGTCCCGCCACACGCCCCGTTGTCTGATCTACCGGTTGCAGGATCGGTGGAATTGGCGGCCGGCCAGGGTACCGGGTTGCCATGCTGGTCGAGGACAGTGATGCCGACGTTATCCTGGGCGGCCTGCTGCGACGAGACCGGCAGGAGCGACTCGAACGTGCCTGTGAGCTGCGAGTGGTGCTGAACCAGGCGCAGCGCGAGCATTGCGCTGTGGTACTTATCGGTGTACAGGTATGAGCCCGCGAGCGTTGGCGTGGAGCCACCTCCCACGCCGGGGATGCCACAACCTGCAACCACGACTACGGCTGCGGCGAGCAGCACGTTGACACTTCTAAGAAGGTTCTTCAAAAAGCTCTCATGGTGCCCTTGCCGGTCAGCCAAACTGGACATCATTCCCCTCCACTCCTCTCGTCCTCTTACCGCGTTGCACAGGTATTACGTCGCTTCCTGGGCTCATTAAGTCTGCGGATCACATACCGGGTCCGTCGGCCACAAGCCGGCGCAGCCTCGCCAGATCGAGGCGTACCGCTCAGCGTTCAGTGCCAAGACATTGGCCTGGCCCACGACCGCCAGGATGATGTGCTCGCATGGCCCGAGATGGCTGCAATGTCCCTCGTGGTCCCATCCATGGGGGTCAGAGTCGCCCCATAGGTTGTCTGACGACGCAATCACTGCGAGCACGGTTTGCTGCGGTTGCTCTGACAGGGCCATGAACCCCGTCCTGAATCTCCAAGACATCTGGCGGATTGGCAGCGGTCCCGCCACACCGACGGCCGGCTCGCGGCCCACTGAAGTGGGCGGTTCGATGAGGCCGTCCCATTCCCGCCGGCCCGGGGGCTCACCAAGGCGCCAGGCTGTGCTCGCGACACTCCACGCTCCGGCTGGCGCGAGCGTGAGCTCGGAGCTGGCGAGCCGTGCCAGCGGCTGCCGAGCGGCGATCTTCCTGAGCACGCACCCGCCGCGCATATCGGTACCGACGTACCATCCCACCCGCTCGCGGAAGTAGGCAGAATCCGCGCGCCGACGCTTGATCACCGGCTGGCCAGCGGTGCCCATCAGCATCCGGCGCGGCGTCAGTCCTGCTGACCGCAACTCCGCGAGCACGTCTCCCGGCCAATTCACCCACGAAGTTACATCAGGGGATGAATAGGCGGGTCGGCTACGGCCAAATGGCGAGATATCGCCATCGTCGGTACATATTGCGGGGATGCTGGAACTCATGGCGTACCGCCCAACGATTCATTGGCATACGCAACGCCGAGTGGAGACGGGGGCTGGATTCGCTTTGCCACTGCAGCACTCCTTTTCTGCATGTGGCCACGTGCCGTGGGCTCGTTAGTTAAACTTGTTTTGAGCGGCGCTCATCTCGTGACACCAGACAGCGTCGCGCACGCCACGTCCTCCGGTCTATGGGCAGAAATGCCACCGGGAGCGTCGCGTCCGGTCAGCGAGCCGGCAGCAGCTTCGCTAGGCTCGAGGAGTTGGTCGCTGGTGGGGGTGTGTCATGAGCGTGACCGATCATATGAGGGAATGGGGTCCGGTCCGGTTGGCCCGTGACGCATTCGACCAGACGTTCAAGGGTTCACGGAGGGAGTTAGGGTCTGTCACTGCAAGGCGGGTGGCGGCTGCGCTGCTGGTGCTCTGGCTTACCGCCCGCTGTGCGCACCTGCTTCAGGCCCTGATCGACCTCGCGACAAGCGGCCCGGCCTATGGCCACCTCGTTCTGGCCCTCGGCTTGGCAGTGGCCTGCGCCGTTGAGTCCTTGCTGGTCGCTGCGGTGATGGTGCGGGCGCGGCAGCTCACGCTCGGCGCGCTGATCTGCGACGCGGCATTCGGTGTGGCGGGCCTGGCGGTGATGTCGATCGCCATCGGCGGCACCGCCGCCAGCGCTGCGTCGCTGAACAGGCTCGGGTCGCTGAACTGGATGCTCCCGTACACGGTCGGCACCGCAACCGGCCTCGGTCTCCTGGCCGTGAGCTACCGCAGGCACTCGGCCGATTTGGGCACGAAGGACACCGCCGATGGACCTGGCGGGGCGGCTGCGGATACTCGGGCGGACGACACGCACGCCTGGGAATGGCCGAGCTGGCCATTCGCCGTCGGGCAGGCTGGGACGGTTGCAGCACTCGCAGCGGCGTTCTTGCTCTCGGTGCTAGTGCCTCGGCGGATTCCAAGCGGGGGTTTGCTGCAGGCACTGGCGGACGCCGCCAACTACGCCGCGTTCTTTGCCGTCGCGTTCGTCGTAGCGCTGCTGCTGCGCCGCTGGGTCCGGTTGATCAGTCAGCGGAACGCCAAAGCGATGCGCCGGGCCGCTGAGTTGAGCCGAGCAGCTTACTGGCGGGAGCAGGGCGCCAGTCTGTTCGGCCGGATCCTGGACTTTTTCGATCGCCTAGCGCTGATCGGTGATCAGGTGCCAGAGCAGATGCGTGCAGAAGCCGCCGACCTCATGATGCGGATTGAGGAAGTCGGGGCCCCTCTGCCCGCTGATGCTGAGACGGGCATCGCAATCTGACGAAGCGAGGGGAGGTGACGGGTGATCCGGTTGGCGATCGTCGAAGACATCGACTTCACCCGCGAGCTCACCGTGGAACGGCTGCAGGCACGGTTCGGGGCAGTCGCTTCTGTGGAGCCGTTTGAATCGGTTGAGCAGCTCGTCGACTCGGCGGCGCGGTTTGACCTTGTCGTGCTTGACCTGAGCCTCGACGGCCAGGCGATCCAGCACTATCCCGCGGTGCGCCTGGTCGCCGCTATGACCAAGGTGGTCGTCTTCTCCGATTACCGGTCGAAGGAGGCCGTGGACCAGGCACGCAACGCTGGGGCTCTGGGATACGTGTCCAAGAATTCCGCGCACGCCGCCGACAGCCTCGCAGTCGCGATCCGCAAGGCCCTTGAAGGTGAACGATTCCTAGACCCGGACACGGCCGCCAAGATCGAAGCAGACCAGAGACGACGCATGCTCAACCCCCGCATGTGCGACGTGCTGCGGCTCGAGGCACTCGGCCGAACCACCCGGCAGATCGCGCGCGAAGTGGGCCTGAGTGAGTCTGGCGTCCGCAAGAACGTGGACGCCATCAAGGGAATCTACCCTGAGGGCGACAAGCAGACGGAACGCGCGCGGCTCGCCGTCAGGCTGGGTCTAGTCGGTGAGTCCGAGCCTTACCAGCCGCCCGATCGCAGGAGATCAGAACCGGGTGCACCACATGGCTGATGCGGTGCCGTCTGCGCAGGTCCTCCGGCCTGACCGGGCCAATGACGCGAGGCCGAAGCTCCCGTCGCAGGATGCTGTGGCTGGCGTCGCAGCTGCCCGGATCGCCATGGTCGTGCTGGGATTGCTGCGAGCGGCGACGCTGCTTCAAGGTGCCATCGCGATATCCGGATCGGCACGCAGCTCTCGGAGCATATCGGCATGGCTGCTCGGTGCGTTGGCCTGTGCGGCGGCGGTCGTGTTCACCAACGCCGGCCGCCGACTCGGCACGAGCGGCGAAGCTCGCTGGCCTTTTGGTGAGGTCTCGATCGCGGTCGAGGTTACCTCGGGCACAGCTGCCTTGTTCGTCTTGGCTTCGGTGACGCCCGCCGCCGGGCGGCTCGGGCCCGACTTCTGGGCGCTGCCCTACACGGTGATCAGCGTCGTCATAATGGCCGCCTCGGCCAGCCCGTGGTGGGTCGGCGCCTTCGGCGCCCTCAGTCTCGCAGCGGGCTACCTGGCCACCGTGCTGACGGGCCTCGCGGGACCGCCCTCAGCTAACTCGGCCAGCATTGGCGCGGCATACAGCAATGCGGTTTCCTACCTGGTGTTCTACGCCCTGGCACTAATGGGGTTCCGGTTGCTCCGCGGCATCGCCGGACAGGCGGAACTGCTGCGGCTGGAACTCGCGCGGCTGTCTGAGAAACGCGCCCGCCACGCCGTTGCCGACCGGATAACACAGGTCGCCCACGACCACGCCAAGGCGCTGCTCCGCGAGGTCCCCGACGCCGGAGCCGATATGCCGGCCAGCCGACTACGGGAACAGGCACCTCGCTTCCGCGACCGGCTCCTCAAGGAGTTGGCCAGTGATCCCCGCGCGCCGATCAACCTGCATGCGGAGCTCATAGACATCGCAAACATATACGTGAACCCGATTCCCATCAAGATCAACTTGGACACGATGGACACGCTGCCGCCCGGGACACCCACGCGTGCGATCGCCGGGGCCGTGCGCGAGCTGCTCAACAACGCCTGCTGGCACGGGTATGGCTACCCGGTCGAACTGAGCGGCAGTGCGTCTGCGACCGCCCTCGAGATCTGCGTGCGCAACGGCGTGTGCCGAGGCCGGGGCGTTGATCCGCAGGACCTGAAAGCCAAATGGGCGCGGAAGCGGAACAGCATCCAGCGGTTCAAGGAGGCCGGCGGTGATTACGAGATCGTGTCCTCTCCAGATTCGGACGAGGTGGCGGTCATACTGCGGTTCCCGTGTTCAACCGCAAGTGGCAGAACTGCCCCCTAGCCCGAAGACTGATAGGCGCGAAAGCATGTCGGCCGTCCCCTACCGAATGGAGGCCCGCTGCTCTCATGCCAGGCGGCCGAAGTCCAGCCACAGTTCAGGCTCGCCAGCGTTGGCGCGACGGCCGGCGCCCGAGATACCCCGGCCGCACCGTGCGGCGGTGGCGCCAGGTGATCGCGGTCGTCGCCGTCCTGCTGGTCCTCGCCAGCGTCGCGGCATCGGCCTTCGCGTGGTACGTGACCTCCCGGCTGATCGCGGTGACCCACGTGCACGACGCCTACCCACTGCGGGTGCTCGCCGTCGGCCCCAAACAGGCCACGGTCACGCTGACCGCCGGCCCGGACGCGGCCGAACCGGGCACCTTCCGTCTTGCCTGGCCGGGCGGCCACGCGGTCACCGGGAAGGTAACCAGCACCGCGCCTGGCTCCGTCACCCGCCGCATCGTCTTTGTCACCGGGCACCTTGCTCCGGGAGAGCGGGCCGGAATCGAACCCGATCTGCACATAGGCAACCCATACACCGCGCTGCGCGTCCCATTCACGACAGTCCAGGTGCCGACACCGCTCGGTGGAATGCCCGCCTGGTTCATTGCCGGCTGGCGCCGCACCTGGGTGATCCTGATCCACGGCCTAGGCGGAAGCCGTGCGGACACCCTGCCGGTGATGCCCGACCTTCGCGCCCTCGGCTACCCGATGCTTGCCATCAGCTATCGCAACGACCTCGGAGCTCCCGCCAGCCAAGACCATCAGAGCCACCTCGGCGCCACCGAATGGCACGACGCCGCCGCCGCCATCCGCTACGCCACTGAGCACGGCGCCAGTGGGGTCATCCTCTACGGGCTCTCCCTCGGGGGCGCCATGGCCATGGTCACAACTGAGCACTCGCCTGCCGGTCACTGGGTGCGCGCCCTCATCCTTGACTCCCCGATCCTGGACTGGCAGGCCACTCTGGAATACCAGGCCCGCCGCCACGGCATCCCGCAACTGATAACGAGCACGACCGAGACCCTCCTAGCGTGGCGGACCGGCCTGGATTACAACATGTTCGATCAGCTCCGGTATGAGGCGGCGCTGCGCGTGCCGGTGCTGCTGATCCAGGGCACTGCGGACACCATCGTGCCGGTCGCAGTCGCCGACGCGTTCGCCCGGGCCCGGCCGGGACTGGTCACCTACCTGCGCGTACCCGGCGCTGATCATGTATCCGCTATCGACACCGACCCTCGTGGCTACCGTGCCGCGCTCGGCCTTTTCCTGGCCCGATTCGGCTAGGCGAGGGGTGGGCCGTGGTGGCCCAAGCGCACGCGCAGGCGGCGTGAGGGGGCAGTTCTGCCACCTACCGGCCCCGGCCTACCAGCCGCAAACTTGTGCCAGCAGGAACGGATCGCCACCAGCCCCCGGCTTGCCGCGAGAAATGCCAGCTCGCCGCTGGACATCTCATAAATGCACAGAGCATCTGGATCTGCGCGCACCACTTCTTGATCAGCAACGGGTGTAGGTCCATGCATAACGGCGGTTCGCGTTCGTCCGGGGGTTGCTGTCTGTGACCGCCGCATCGGGAGGGCAGCGCCGCCCGGCGGCTGCCACTGCCGGGCGGAACTGTCCAGGCGGGTATGCCTTTACCGGGCGGCGCCCGCGAGGTAGGCGGCGACGATGTAGGTGGCGTGCCGGTCCAGGCTGCCGCGGGCTCGGTCATACCGGATCGTGGTGCGCGGATCTGCATGAGAGGCGGCTTCTTGTACGTCGCGCAGCTGGACTCCGGCGTCCAGCGCAGCGGTTATGAACGCATGGCGCAGCGTGTGGGGCGTGACGGTCTTGGCGATCCCGGCGCGGCGGGCGACCTTGCGGACGATCCGCCCGGCGCCGTGCCGGTCCAGTCGTCGGCCATCCGCGGCCAGGAACACCGGCCCGTCCGTGCGCTCGCCGATGGCCAGGTCGATCGCCCGGGCCGTGCGCGGCGCCAGTGGGACGGTGACCACCTTGCCGCCCTTGGGTGATCACAAGCGTCCGATGCCCCCGCTCTATGCCGAGGGCTTCGATGTTGGCGCCAGTGGCCTCGGAGACCCGAAGCCCGTTCAAGGCGAGCAAGGAGATCAGCGCATGCTCGCCCGGCGAGCCCAGCCCAGCGGCGACCAGCAGCGCGCCAAGCTCGTTGCGATCCAGCGCGATGGCGTGCGAGTCATAGTCCAACCTCGGCCGCCGGACATGCGCGGCCGGGGAATGCTCCAAAAGCTCCTCCTCGACCGCGTACTTGTAGAACCCGGCGATGGTGCACAGCCGCCGGGTAACCGTCGCGCGGGCCCGGCCCCTGACTTCGAGGTCCCTGGCGAAGCTTTCGATGTCGGCACGGCGGACGGCGAACAGGGGCAGGGAGCGGGCACGGCACCAGGTGGTGAACTGGCGCAGGTCCAGCGCGTAGGCCTCGCGGGTCAGGCCGCGGTACCCGGCCAGGAATCCGGCGAGGGCAAGCCGTTCAGGATCGGTGAAGATGGGCTGGATCGTGGCGAGGGCAGTTGATGGGGCGGCAGTGGTCATCGGGCACCTCCCGGCCGGGCTGAGACCCGGAGGGCTGGGCCAGCCGCAGATCCCAGCGATTGAGCGGAAGCCCAACGTAAGCCGCATTGGCCGCTCACACTACGTCGCAATCCCCCGGGAAACTGCCGACGCCGGCCACCAGAGATACGCGCCAGACCGAGTATGAACGGCTCGGTTGCGGCCACCGTTGCGACCCGCGGCGCGCGCAGATTAGGCCTTCTGTGCGCGATCTGGGTGGCCGTTTGAGGCGCTGATCGCCGAGGTAGGTTTGCTCTGATCGGGCTCTACGCACTGCGGCTGGCGACGACGGCGCAGCCCTCTCTGCTCACGACGCTGTTCCCCGGCCGTCTACCTCAGCAGGACGTTCGCGGGCGACTGCAGGTAGATCATCGGCTCGGCGTCCTGGGTGCCCACGTATTTGGGTTTGCGGCGGTGAACAGCAGCGGCAAGCTGCTACTGGATGGCGTGGGCTTCAGCCTGCACTCAAGGGTTCGGCTGATCCTCGCGCATCACCGGGCATGGAGCCAACCCGGTCCTTTTGGCGTTCCCTCTATCCGCGGGGTGAGTGTGCTTCCCATAATGGAGTTCTACCGGGTCAGACCGGCCGGGAAGTTGGGCCGCTCTCGCCGGATGCGGGTACCTGAACGATTGGGGGAGGGCGCCGTAAGCGGTGTCATCACCCTTTCCCGGGCCTGCCGCTAGGCGTCACAAGAAGTGCCGCGGCCCCGGCCGATGGTGGGGAGGGTGCCATGATCGAGCACGGTTCTCCGGCCACGTTGTGCGAGGCGTTCCAGGCGACGGCAGCGCGGTATCCGCAGGAGGTGGCGCTGCGGACGCCGGGCGGTGCGGTCACGCTCACCTGGCAGGAGTACGCCGGCCAGGTCCAGGGGGTCGCGGCGGGCCTGGCCGGGCTGGGTGTCGGCCATGGCGACACGGTCGCGCTGATGATGACCAACCGGCCGGAGTTCCACCTGGTGGACACGGCGGCATTCCACCTGGGAGCGGTCCCGTTCTCCATCTACAACACCTTCGCGCCCGAGCAGATCACGCACGTGCTGTCCAATGCCGGCAGCCGGGTGGTGGTCTGCGAGGAGCAGGTCGGCGAGCGGCTGCTGGCCGCCAGGGACGGCACCGCGCTCGAGCATGTGGTGTGCGTGGATGGCAAGCCGGACGGCACGGTCACGCTTGGCGAGCTGGTGGCCGGTGGTGATCCGGGTTTCGGGTTCGAGGCATGCTGGCGGGCGGTCCGGCCGGGTGACGTGCTGACGCTGATCTACACCTCGGGCACCACCGGGCCGCCGAAGGGGGTGGAGATCACCCACGCGCAGATGCTGGCCGAGCTTGCGGCGACGAACACCCTGATGCCAGCCGGCGTTGGTGACCGCGTCATCTCATTTCTGCCGATGGCGCACGTCGTCGAGCGCTGGGCCACGCACTATGGCCCGATGTTCACCGGCATGCAGGCCACGGCCGTGGCGGATCCGAGGGATCTGCCCCGCGCGCTGCTCGACGTACGGCCGACGTTCTTCGGCGGGGTGCCACGGGTGTGGGAGAAGCTGAAGGCCGGCATCGAGGCCATGGTGGCCTACGAACCCGATCAGGCCAGGCGCCAGGCCATGCAGCAGGCGTTCGAGATTGCACGCCAGTATGTGCGGGCCGTCCAGGCTGGCGAGGTCCCGGCCGAGCTGGCCGAGGCGTACCGGCGGGCCGACGGGCAGGTGCTGTCGAAGATCAGGTCTGGGCTGGGCCTGGACCAGGTCAGGGTCTCTGGGTCCGGAGGGGCGCCGATCGCGCCGGAGGTCCTGGAGTTCATGCTTGCGGTCGGGATCCCTATCGCCGAGGTATGGGGCATGTCTGAGCTCTCCTGCATTGGGACCGCCAACCCGCCCGGCGCGATCCGGATCGGCACGGTCGGTAAAGCCATCCCCGGCGTGGAGCTGAAACTGGCCGGCGACGGCGAGTTGCTGGTCCGCGGCCCGACGGTGATGAAGGGCTACCACAACGACCCGGTGCAGACCGCCGAGGCCATCGACCCCGACGGGTGGCTGCATACCGGCGACGTCGCCACCATCGACGCCGACGGGTACGTGCGGATCGTCGACCGCAAGAAGGACCTGATCATCAACGCGGCGGGCAAGAACATGTCCCCGTCCAATATCGAAACCGCCGTCCTCGCGGCGAGCCCGCTGATCGGCCAGGTGGTGGCGATCGGAGACCGGCGGTCCTACGTCGTCGCGCTGATCGTGCTCGACCCCGACGCGGCCGCCGCCTTCGCCACCCACCACGGCGTCAGCGACACCTCCGCGGCCGCTCTGGCCACCCACCCCGCCATCCACGCCGCCGTCGACACCGCGGTCAAGGCGGGCAACTGCAAGCTGTCGCGGGTGGAGCAGATCAAGCGCTTCTGCATTCTGCCGACGTTCTGGGAACCCGGCGGGGACGAGATTACGCCAACCATGAAGCTGAAGCGCCGGCCGATCGCAGCAAAGTACGCTGAGGTCATCGACTCGATGTACGCCACGGCAGCCCAGCCGACCTGACTTCATTCACATCAGCTACCGAACCCCAGACCCTCGAATCGGGCGAACGCGCAGAGAAGCATGACTGCCGCTCGCATGACAGCACCGGCAGCCACCAGCATCACAAAATGGTCCACGTGTACAACACGGCCGCAGGCACCGATGACTGGCCCAGGCCCGCCGGACGAGGACCTCTTCCCGGGAAATCTCGGGCTCCCGGCGGGCGGCCCTGGTTTCCGGCGCCAAGGCACCAGACCGTGCCGCGGAGCAGCCCTGTCGCCCTCCACCCACTCAAGAGTGGAAGGATACCGCTATTTGCGGCCGATACCGCATAACACCCTGTTCTGGACGGCCAGTACGAGGCCAGGGTTGCGCGCCTGGGCCCGCGCAGATCGGCGGGAGTGCGTGTCGAGTTGATCTTCCTGGCTGGTGACGGATTGTGAGCGGTGCCTTCGCCGGTGCCCGCGGCGGCAAGCGCGCGGCCGAGATTGGCGAGCCCGGGCCAGGCCCTGGCGGCCCGGCCCGTTCTCGTTCCTGGCTTGCGCGGTCCTCGCGAGCCTGGCCGATTTACAGGCTGATGGTCCGGCCCCATCCTGGCTTGTCCGGGTCGGGACGTGCCTCGCGCTTCACTTCCCGGGGGGCCACCACCGGCTGTGCCTTGACCGTCCTGGTCTGCTCGTTTGGGAGCTCGGCCGCCGCCTTTGTGCGATTGTTCCCGGCCCTGCCCGGCGGGCCGGCCGCCGTTGCCACCGCCGCGTCGCCGCTTAGTGCCGCGCCGAAAGCAACCGGCACTTGGGGCGGCGCCCTCTGCGGTCTTCAGGCCTAGACCAGCCGCGGCTAGCAGCAAGGCTCGCAGCCTGCCGATCATGCCCGGTCAAGCACGAGCGGATGGCTAGCCCTGCCCGGCCGGCGTCAGAACCGGAAACGAGTCAGGCCGCCCGGCTCGGCCGCCAAGGTCACGATCGCCGAGCGCGGCTCAATGCGATACACGTTCCACGGCGGCGGTCCTTGCGACGGTGCGTTGAACGGGGCAGTGATCCCCGACCCGCTGTCGTCGGGTTCGGCCGGCCAGCCGTTGTCCGCCCACGCCTTCGCAGCACGCGCCACCGCGCCCGGCTCGGTCACTCGCGCAGCGTCACCCTCGATCACGACGTCCGCGCCGCGGATCGACACCGCGATCGAACACCGCGGATCGCGCGCGACATTGCGTCCCTTCCGCGTGCCCGCGCCCGTCTGGAACCAGAACGCGCCGTCGAGCCACAGGGCACCGACCGCGGTCACATGCGGGCTACCGTCCTGGTTGACGGTGGACAGCCAGGTCGTGCGGGAGTTCACCGCGTCCGGGGCTGGCGCCGACCCGGCATCGAGCTTCTCAGCAACTGCGGCCCAATCCACCGGCGGCAGCCCATCCGCCTTACCCAGATTGGTGATCTCCATCAGGCATCCCTCCATTGTCCAGCGGACATCCTGGCTAACAGCGTGCCGCAGCTAAGACGCGCGACGACCGCGGAAGTCATCGCGCACACGCGGGCCACGAGCCGTCCGAGCGCGCACATCGGCAGACCCGTCGACCTCGACGCACAGAGCGACCTGATCGGCGTGCCTGAGCCTATGAGCGTCGAGAGCGTCCTGGCCGACCAGATCGAGTCCTCTTTGAAGTCGTTGTCAAGGGCTGCGGCGGGTTTTCTTTGATGTGGGTTCCGGCGGCATGGTTCGGCTGGCCGGGGTGGCGGGTCGTAGGGTGGGGCTGGGCTCGGGAGTGGCT
>Ga0207646_10002718_pt1 | contig 20723 bp, 20 predicted proteins | sample KBSK5502metaG_FD_184343 | JGI IMG/M metagenome (GOLD analysis project Ga0207646, IMG submission 184343) | Corn, switchgrass and miscanthus rhizosphere microbial communities from Kellogg Biological Station, Michigan, USA - KBS K5-50-2 metaG... | ecosystem: Host-associated > Plants > Roots >...
TATTGATCCCGCCCGAGTCCCAGATTCGTTTTTCCCCGCACGAATGAAAATCCTTCTTCGGTGAGAACACTGTCCAGCGCGCTACCCCCGGATTCGTCGCAGCGTGTAGCGACGCCGACGGCAACAACAGTATCGAGTGTCTTGGAAACTTCGTCGACGCGGGCGAGAACCGCCCCAACGTTTTCCAGGCGCGTTTTAAATTCGACGATTGCAGAAAGGATCTTCTCGTCGAGGATGTCGTCGCGCAGCTTGCCGGACTTTCGATCCGTCATCATATGCGTTACGGGATTCTTCGGCTCGAACTCGATTCCCATTTCCGCCAGTGCCCGCGTCATTTTCTCGATATCGCGAAAACGCACACCGATGGTCGGGCGGCCGAACTCCACCACGTAGCCGACTTCCCCGATGCCAACACGGTTCGTGACGTCGTTCGTCTTCACTTCTTCAGTCCCACGCCCGTGAACCCCCGTGCTCTCGTGCGTGACGACAGGATCGCTGAATGCGCGCCGCACAACGCGCGGCCAGGAGAGTTCGTCCGGTGTGATTGCCGAGGTCGGGCAGACGTCCGGTTCAGGATCGAATCTCAAACGGAAGACCTTCAACAGCCGGCGAATGCCGCGCACCATGGTGGGATTCAGGCGCTCCATGCTCATACCGCGAAAACACGTGTAGCATTCGACGCATTCATCCGCGTTCACGTACGCGCGATTCTTCGCCGAATCGATGGAAATCGCTCCCATCGGGCAAATGGCCACGCAGTTCCCGCAAGCCACGCATTTTTGCTGGTCGATGTGCATAAACGGTGTTCAAGTATACCAGCTGTAGCGGCGCTCATCCTTATACCTGCGCGCTATCGTGCTTGCGCTCCGCGGAGCGCCGGGCCGTCAGGGATTGTCCTACAATTTTCTCCCCGCTGGAGGGCCCTCCCATGCTACTATTCAGAACTTTGTTCTCAAGGAGGATTCGTGAATGAGTAGATCGGCTCTAGCCGAAAGACACCCATGGACACTGCCATGGTGGAAGGCAGACGGAGAAAATTTCTGGACCATGATTTACATCGTGGCCATTCATATTTTGGCTGTTATCGGAATTGTGCTTTTTCCGTTGCCAGGCTGGAGGGTCTTCTTCAGCGCGCTTGCGATGGCCTGCTTAGGCGGGTTCGGAACGACAATCGGGTATCACCGCGGTCTCGCCCACCGAGCGGTGAAACTGAATCCGGTAGTCGAACAGATTCTCATCTTTTTTGCTGTCTCCAATGGGTCGGGCGCCCCGAGCACGTGGATCGCGAACCATAGAAATCACCACGCCAACTCCGACACGATCGACGATGTGTCGAGCCCGCGCCATGGCGGTTTCTGGTGGGCCCATCTGCGCTGGCTCTACCAGTGGGAACCATCGAGCATGAAGAAGTGGTGCCCGGATTTAATGCGCTCGAGATACACGTTCTGGGCGAAGCTGCAAATTCCGCTCGTCGCATTTTCTCTCTGCTTCGGATACCTGCTCTTTGGCTGGGCCGGTCTCTTCTGGCTCGGCGCCATTCGAATGCTTTACTGCCTGCACATGCAGTGTGTCGTAAACAGCGTGCTTCATCTAAAACCCGGTCTTCCCGAAGGCGTGGATTCCAGCCAGAACATCTGGTGGCTTGGACCGCTGCAGGTAACCGCCTGGGGCGAGAACTGGCACGGAAATCATCATGCGCATCCGGCGTCGGCGCGCTTCGGCCGGAAATGGTGGCAAATCGATATCGGCTGGTATGTCATCTGCGGCCTGGAAGCGATTGGGCTGGCTACGAACGTCAGGCGCTGACGGTTGTTCCTCGATAGTAGTGTTCGAGGATCTCTTTGTAATTCTTACCTTCATTCGCCATCACCGCGGCGCCGATCTGACACAGGCCAACACCGTGTCCCCATCCGGCGCCGCGTAATACCCAGCGGCCGGACTCTTTGTCTGCGACAAACGCGGAGCTGTACAGATGCGTTCGCGACAACGCCCGCCGAATCTCCAGTTCTTTACCGATGATGAGGTGATCACGGTCGCCCGACACCTTCAGCCGATAGATTCGCCCGGAAGGCCCGCGCGCAAGAGCCTGTAACTCGCGAATTGCGCCGAGATCCACGCCCACTCTGGACTTGATGAGATCCGATAACTCCTCCGGCGAGTACTCGACGCGCCATCGATAGAAGTCGCGGGTTTCCTGATCGAATCCGGGAAGGATGCGGGAGAGAAGCTCGCGGTCATTTGTATTGCAGTAAGCGGACGGCTCCGAACGGATCAACGCTTCAGGGCTGTAAGAACCCGATTGCGAAGGACCATCGTAGACGGACTCGAGGTAGGGAATGTCCTGATCGTCCCACGCCGTCGCGTAGCGCTCCGTCACACCGCCGCAGCATTTCGAAAAGCGCGCGTCGCAGATATCGCCGTTGCAGCGAAGGAACTCACTGGTTGTCGCGCGCACAGCTTCGGCAGCCGCAGGGGAGAAGGCTTTCGTGATGCCCTGATAGCGCTGGCAGTGATCGTCTGCGCAGACATCGAAGTCGGGATGCGCTTCGCGGCCGTACCAGCGAATGATTTCATTTCTCTGTACGGCTGGCAGCTGAGCCGATGGGATACGCTCGGTCTTCGGAAACCACATCCAGCTGCGCGAAATCACCGCGTGAGCTTTCAGCAACTCGAGCGGGCAGGTCGCGCTCATTTCCGACGAAATCACGCTCGTCACGTACTCTTCGAGCGGGACGTCGTTAATGACGGTGAGGCCGGCATCACGCTTGATGATCCGCAGACCGCCCCGGAACACCTGCCGCTCTTTCCGCTCCCAATGAAAGCCGATTCCGATAGTCATGTCAGCAAGCGCGAATGCGCTCGATGCGGGATCTTTCGGCGTAAGCTTGATTTCCGAAGTGAATTGATGCCGGCCGGTATTGTATGTCTTGCCGGACGCGTCCGTAAAAACGCCAGTGAGTTCGACTTCCACGCCGGGCCGGCCTTCCATCAATCCAACGGATACGTTCACGACTCACTCTCCAGCGTTGCGGCGACTTCCTGGAACCTCTCGAAAAATGGCAGCAATCGATTGGCCGTTGCTGCCCAATTGGAGGATAACATTGGCCGCGCTGATCGTGTGATTGAGGCCGGTTTCGTTCCTCTGCTTCACTCAAGCAACCATTACTTTTGTGCGATACTGATTGGGAGAGCCAACCTGCCGGTTTTTGTTATGACAGACGGCCGAACGTCAACGACGACCCTCCCGGATCAGACAGGAACGCCGCCCGTCTACGCCCACACTCTATCAACCGAGGCGGTGCTCGACGCGCTCAAGATGATCCTCATCGGCGCGCCGCTCAATGATGTCCTGGCGAGTATCGCTCTCCTGATTGAGGCTCACACTCAAGGAGCGTTGTGCTCGGTTTTCCTTCTTGATGAGGACGGTGTGCACCTTCGATACGCCGCGGCTCCGAGACTGTCCGATCAGTATCGAATCGCTACGGACGGAGTGAGCATTGGGCCTCATGTGGGGTCGTGTGGCGCTGCGGCTTACCTGGGACAGCCCGTATTTGTGCCTGATGTGCTCTCTCACCCGCACTTTGCATCCTTTGGGGACCTCATTGCGCAAACAGGGATGCGCGCCTCATGGTCATCGCCAATCATTTCCCACGACGGCAAAGTATTGGGCACCTTCGGCATGTTTTACCGTGAAGTTCGAGAGCCGGGCCCAGCCGAAATTCAGCTGATCGACGACGCGAGCCGGATTGCGGGAATTGCCATTGAGCGCGATCGATCGAAGTCCGCTTTAGCGGTGGCGTTTGAAAGGATCAAGAAGTCCGAAGCAGAACTAAGACAAATTGTCGACGTTATTCCGCAGGCGATCATCGTCTTGGACCCGGACGGAAACGTCCTCTATGTCAATAAATGGCTGCTTGATTATTCGGGAATGAGCGCAGAAGAGGTCATGTCGCACGATTTTCATAGCCGGCTCTTCCACGCTGAGGGTGTGGCACGTTGGCAACATGAGGGTCGGGACTCTTTGTCCCGCGCTTTGCCGTTCGAGGATGAGCAAAGAGCACTGGGCAAGGATGGAAAATACCGCTGGTTTCTCATCCGCTACAACCCCTTGCACGACGAACAAGGACGCATTGTTCGCTGGTACGCGACAGGAACCGACATCGAGGACCGCAAACGGGCTGAAGAGCGGATACGCAACGAAAACCTGGCGCTGCGCGAGGAAATCGATCGTTCTTCGATGCACGAAGAAATCGTCGGATCGTCTCAGGCCCTGCGCGCAGTGATTTCGCAGGTTGGCAAGGTGGCACCCACAGATTCCACTGTGCTGATATCCGGTGAAACCGGTACAGGAAAAGAGCTCATCGCGCGCGCCATTCATAATCGATCCAAGCGCTCCGCTCACGCTTTCATTCGAGTGAACTGCGGCGCGATTCCGTCGTCCCTCATTGCGTCTGAGCTGTTCGGCCATGAAAAAGGCTCCTTCACGGGAGCGCTACAACGGCGGATGGGGCGTTTTGAATCCGCCGATGGCGGAACTATCTTTCTGGACGAAGTCGGTGAGCTCCCGATCGATACACAGGTCGCATTGCTCCGGGTGCTTCAGGAACGTGAATTTGAACGGGTCGGCGGTAGTCAGACGATATCGGCGGATGTCCGCGTTCTAGCGGCAACAAACCGTAACTTGAATGTGGCAGTAAAGGAAGGATCTTTTCGCCAGGATCTTTTCTATCAATTGAACGTTTTTCCGATTCGCATGCCGGCGCTGCGGGAGCGCACGGACGACATTCCGATCCTGGCTGAATACCTGATCGATCGTTATGCCAAACGGCTTGGCAAGAGAATCACGAAAATAAGCAAGAAGACCCTGCATCTATTACAGGCGTATCACTGGCCCGGAAACATTCGCGAGTTGCAGAACGTGATTGAGCGTGCGGTGATTCTGTCCGATGGCGAGACTTTTGTTGTTGATGAAACGTGGTTCCCGCCGGTATCGCCTAAATCCGCAATGCCTGCTGTTCCCATGTTTGCGAACCTGGTCGAGCAAGAAAAAGACCTGATCGAGAATGCCCTGCGGGAGGCTCGTGGACGGGTTTCGGGACCAACCGGCGCAGCGGCCAAACTTGGCATTCCGCGGCAAACCCTCGAATCCAAAATAAGGAAGTTGGGCATCGACCGCTACCGTTTCAAGGCCTCCTAGTCTTCAGCTCGCCCGCCTTAACTACAAACCGGTCGTTCTGCCGAGATTTCAGCAAACGCTGAAATCGTAGCGTTTCCTCCAGATCACAAAGTCCATTAATCAACGGCTTGCAAACGGCATCGCCGTTGCAATTGTTCAACTACGAATAGCAAGAACGGAGAAAAACAATGTCCAAGAACTTGGAAGGAAAGATTGCACTCATTACGGGCGGTTCGCGCGGCATTGGCGCTGCAATCGCGAAGCGTCTGGCCGCGGACGGAGCGGACGTGGCCATCACTTACACGAAAGGTGCGGACGCGGCCGCCTCGGTCGTCAAGGAGATTGAACGCGCTGGCCGAAAGGCGATCGCAATTCAGGCGGACGCCACTGATGCCGGCGCCGTCGAAGCCGCGGTCGAAAAGGTCGTCGGGACCTTCGGCCGACTTGATGTGCTTGTTAACAATGCCGGCACGGCCATTCCAAAGCGATTCGAGGAAACCACGCTGGAGGAACTGGACCGGGTGATTGACATCAATGTCCGCGGAACACTGGTCGCGACTCAGGCAGCGCTGAAGCACATGAAGAGCGGCGGTCGCATCATCATGATCGGTTCGGCCGCGGGTGAACGCGTCCTGGTCCCCGGGCTTGTCCCCTACTCGGCCACCAAGGGAGCCGTAAAGCTATTTAGTCAGGGGCTGTCTAGAGAGGTCGCGAGCCGGGGCATCACCGTCAACAACGTGCAACCGGGTCCAATCGATACCGATTTGAATCCCTCCGCAGGCGATTGGGCGGTACCGCAGAAGGCCGCCACAGCGCTCGACCGATATGGGCATGTTGAAGAGGTCGCCGCCCTGGTTGCGTTCGTCGCCGGTCCGGAGTCCTCCTACATTACCGGGTCGAATCTTACCGTTGATGGCGGAATGAATGCCTGAACCAACGCTACGGTTACGACCAGCGGCTGACGACTGATATTTATTGGCTTAGTGTGAAGGAGAGTCTTATGACTACCCCGTTGTTGGACGCGCTGAATTCGGATTAATCACTGCCGTGCAGCGATGTCCCGGAATAGTTCGTCCGGCAGCGTGACCTCTCGATAAATGGCCGCAATCGATTGGCTGTTGATTCTCTCGAAATCCTTTGCCAGCGGCACAACAAATATCCCACAGAGATCGATAGAAGCCGGGCTGACGGTCAATTCTCCTGTATGAAACACGGCCGGACGATGCTTTCCTCGAGGAAATAAATACACCGTCCACTGCTTCGCCTCAAAAAATACAGCGATGTTGATCAACGGTTCCGGACGTTTTCCTGTCACTTCCGCAAGTAACTCAATCGCGCGATCCATGCGATCGATCAACGCAGATCGATCGGAACTGCGAAACAAGAAAACATTTCTTGCATAGTTCGGGACAGTGAGACCATTCACCCGCGCCGTATCCTTCTCGATGGGGAACAACGTCCGCGAGCCCGCTTGAAAGTGCATGTGGTCTGGCGCAGAGGCTCCGCATTCCGGGCCATTGTAGATAACGAAGTATCCATTCAGCGCAGCCGCAATATCGAGCATCGTTCCAAACTGCCCCGCGATGCGCTGCAGGCCGTGCTCACGATGAACAATCGTCAAATGGCGCTCGACGATTGGAAAAGGATTGAAGTAAATCGTGAACTCCTTCCCAAACTCGATGCCTTCTTCTTCGGGATCGAGATTCCCGGCGCATAAAAAACATGGGCGTTTCGCGATCGATTCACGATCGACGGCTGCTGTCGTGCTCGTGACCCGGTGCGGGATGTGGCGAATGAAAACCTCGAACCAGTCGATCCGCACGGGCCTCGTCTGTGCCTGCGCGAGTCCCTCCACGCCCCGCTGGAGCCGCGGCCATACGCGCAGTTGTCTCCGGAACAGCTGCTCGATCTCCTGAATCATTGAATACGCGCCCGGATTTCCATCGTTCGGAGCCAGTCCTTATAGAGATCGTAGCGGTTGGCAACTTCGAGCGGCAGCGCGCTATCGGTATTCCCCTCCCAGCGCCGGCAAAGATAAACGGAATCGTAAATTCGGCCGATCTCGTATTCGCGGCTGATCCGAAGCGCGACGGCGTAATCCTCGCCGTAGCTGACGTTCGGAAATCCGAATCGGCGCAGGATTGAAGTGTCGAACGCCCGCGGCGCGCCAAGGCCGTTGATGCGGAGAGCGTTGTTTCTCCCGTTCTCACGCGTCCATTCGCGATGGTCGATAAGGCCAGGCGGAATCGATTTCAGTGAGAAATCGACCATCGAGTAGGAGGCGATCACCATGGCGTAAGGTCCGGCTTCGAATTCCGCAGCGATGCGTCGAAGAACGCCGTCGTTGATGTACAGGTCGTCCGAATCGAGTTGGATTGCATAACGGCCGCAGTGTCCGGAATAAATGGCTTCATTCCAGCAGCCGCCTATTCCGAGATCGCGCCGTTCCGGAACCATGTGCTTCAAGCGCGAATCGCGGACGCCCTGCAGGATTTCTGTTGTCCGGTCGGTGGAGTGGTTATCGACGACAATGACATTGAAATCGAAATCGGCTTTTTGGCTGAGTGCGCTTTGAACCGCGTCGAGAACGGTTCGTTCGCGATTCCGGACCGGTATGACCACGCTGGCTTTGACGGGAAAAGGGCCACCGCTTGAAGGGCTGGAAGGAATGCTCTCAAAGCGCGGCTCGAGCCATGCGCCGATTCGTTTGAGATGCGCGGTGGCGACGCGTTCCATCTCGATCTGGTATTCACGATTGCGGGGATCGACGTAATCGAATTGCTTTTGCCCGGTCGGACGCGCATCAGTAATCGACGCGCTGTAGAGCGGTTCGGGAATCCTCAGAACGGGATGTTTCTCCGAAATCCGGAGCCGGAGATCGTAAAGGCCGCCCCACCGCAGGCTGTCCTCGAGTCCCACTTCACGGGCCGTCTCAACCGAAACGCCAATGATCGGACCAAATTCGAAATTGTCGCGAATACTGCCGGCCTGATAGTCGATTCGCGATTGTCCCACGGCATCGGCATAAACCCACCCTGCGCGATTTTCGAGTAATACCTGTGCCATGCGTTCGAACATCCGCGGGCCCGGATCAATGTTCACACGAGGATCGCCGAGAAAAAGAACATCAGATTCTGCCGAATCCAAATGCCCTCGGATCGTTGCGGACGAGTAATCGGTTAGATAGACGATCTTCAACGCCTCTCCTCGGACGGCCGCACGACAATGACGCCGGCCATGCGGTTCGCTTTCAAAAATTCGTCAAGGTCCTGCTCGACGACGGCACCGCGGCTCCGTGAGGCATGCCGCATGAGAATGCGCTTACCATCCCGAATGATAATTCCGCAGTGAAAGACGTCGAGGTTCTTACGTGTGGATGCAAAGAAGATCAGATCGCCTGTTTGCAAATGAGACCTGAGCGCCGGCAAAGACGATTTGGGGACGCATTGCAAATGCATCCGCTTTGCCGCGAGTCCAGGCACGACATCAAGGGCGCGTTCTTTCGTCACCGCCCGCGCTCCGTTCCTGACAGCGCGGATGACGCCCTCGCGCTGATTGTTGCGGATCCAGGCGGTCATATAGTGATTGCGCCGGTCCCATTGAATTCTTCCGTGTTCGTAACGGATCTTTCGCAGCCATTCGACAAAATCGGCGACGGTGGACGATCGAGAAAGAGCCAGAATTGTTTCGATGTAGGTGACACAATCGAATCCATTGAGGGAAGCAGTGAACACTTCCGGGGTATCGACGGAACCAATCAGCGGATACGTTTTATAGGTTTTTCCTAGGAACTGGCGGGAGAGAATATCGATTCGGCTGCCGGCGGAACGGTTGGCCTTTGTTTTCGACAGAAGCTGTTCAACGCGCCGCCGGCTAAGACCTCGTGGTTGCGCGTGCTTCATCCAACTTTGATTCTAACACGCGCTTTTTTAAGGGTTCAGGCGTGACCCATCTCTGCCTGATCCAGGTCAATGAATTGACCTTCGTTGTCGCACTCCTGCGGTAAATTATCCACGACGAGCAGGTACATATCTCCGTTCTCGAACATGTTGGCCAGCTTTTGATCCAAAAGCCGGAATTGCTGATTCCGCGCGTCCCATGCGACTTTCACGATAAACATGCCTCCCTCCTTTATCCCCACTAATAACTGGGCAATTCAAAGCCCGCTCTAAGGTGTCTGTAGGACGGCATGGAAATTGCACGTCAGTCTAATCTGATGTTCGTTAATGAGTTCTTTTTTTCATTCTCACTCCTGTTATTTGCTGCCCTTCTTTGTCTGCTTGGGTCTGCTTTGCTGATTGATGCAATTACGCGCCTGGCGAGAGAAGAGTTCAAGCACCTGCGGGCGAAACCGGCTCCGGAAAGGAAATCGGCAGCGCCGGAAGAGGGATTCACAGACGTCGGGCGAGCAGCATAGTCGTATCGTCCTGATTGTCGAGGTCGTACGCCCAATCACGAACAGCGTACGTGACGACCTTCACGATTTCATCCAGCGGCCTGTCGGAATTCCTGATCAATAGTTCCACCAAACGCTCGTCGCCGAACTGGACGCCCTGGGCGTTCTCGGATTCCGTAATACCGTCGGTGAATGCCGTCAGCAGATCGCCGGGTTGAAGATCCACTGTGTTTTGCTCGTAGGGAAAATCGGGAAACATTCCCACCACCATGCCATTCGATTCCAAACGCGTGATCTTGCCCTGGCGAATCAGAATCGGCGCAAGATGACCTGCATTCGTATATGCCAGCCTGCCAGTTTGTTCGTTGTAGATCCCGCAATAAAAGGTCGCGTATTTCTCCGGAGCAGTGCTCTCGTATAGCTGCCTGTTGAGTCGTGCAACAAGGCTCGCTGTGGAAAGTCCACCATTCGCGCCCATCGTGAGCTGCGCATGAAGTGACGATTGCACGCTCGCCATCAACAAGGCCGCAGAAATGCCTTTACCCGCGATGTCTCCGATCACGAGTGCGATCGAACGAGGACCCAGTGGAATGAAGTCGTAATAATCGCCGCTGACGACGCGCGCAGGATTGCACGCTCCGGCCAGTTCGAGCGTAGCGAGTTTCGGCACTTCCTTGGGGAACAGTTGCGCCTGCACCTGTCTTGCAATTTCCAATTCCGATTCGAGCTTTTCCTTTTCCTTCACTTCGACGATCAGACGCTCGATGTGCTCTGTCATGCTGTTGAAGGAAGTCGCAAGCTCGCTGAGCTGATCTTTGGTACGAACGGGTATCCGGTGGGAGAAATCACCGGCCTCGATTTTCTTCGTGCCTGTGTACAAATCATGCACAGCACGCGTCAGCGTCCGCGTGAGTTGCGCGCTGAACAGAATTCCGATCAGGACGACGCAGAGGAAGGCGATTCCAGTGATCAACAGGAAGAGGCCAAGAACGACGGCAATCGATCCGAGCGTACTGAACAATTTCGACAGCACCGCAGATGGGCGCGAGCGAAGCACGAAAACTTCGGTGATGGTACGTCCATCGTCCATCGAACGGGCGTTCTGAGGCACCGGGCTTTCCAGAGGCAGGTCCCAGAAACCACGGGGTTGAGGCGTGGGAATAACGTCCTCGGAATCGAGCACCAATCTGGCCTCGGGATTACCATATTGCCCGACTTTAAAGTTGAGATTGTCTCCCGAAATAATCAGGACCGATGCCAGTCCGGGCAGCAACTCCGCCAGCGTATGTTTGTCCAGCTTTTGATATGCGAAGACTTCGGCTCGCCTTTCGCCAGGGCCCGCCGCAGCATCGGCGGCGAAATAGTGCGATCCGTCGGTTCTGGCGACAATTCCTTTGAATCCCGGCTTGATCCACGCGGGAAATTCCGATGATGGCCGGGTACCGAATCGGACGATCGTTTGTTCATCAGGGAGTTCGGGAGTGGTTCGCCCCCGGCCGGCGTAAAGATCCTGGGCCAGCCGCTCCGCGGAATTGAGCACCTGGTCCAGTCGTCTCTCGATCTCCACGTGTAACAGGTAATTTGCCGTCTGTGCCAGCACCAGATAGAACCCAAAACAGACGAAAATCACCATCAATACAACCGGGAGAACGCCAACAAAAAAGTAGGAAACCAGCAAGCGGTGACGTACTCTCCAAACAATCCTGCGGACCAGGGGCGGGATGAGTGTCAGGCCGAGAAGTACAAAGAAAACAATGAAGAAAAGCGTGAAGAGATCGCCGCCGAGCAGCGAATACCCGGTGGTCGCCACCATCGCCCAATTCGCCACCATGATGACGAAAAGAATGAGCGTGATACGCTGGAGCCAGCTTAGGTTGGAAAACCTTGCCACAACGCCTGAACATACCACTTCTTTGTTGAAAAAACTGCGCCCTCCGCATACAGATGTGGTGCGGCCGAAATAGGAGGATACGTGTCTGAAGCTCCGGTTGTCCTGGTTGTGGCAACCCGGCGATCTCTCGTTGACAGGCTTGTGCAAGGTCTTCGCGCACATGGTCTCATGAGTTTTGGCACTACTTCGGCCGACGACAGTGTCCGATCCGTAGGGCTGTTGCGGCCCGAAGTGGTCGTCATCGATCCGACCAGCGACGAATGCTCAACCCTCCTCAGCAACCTCGACAGAAGCTCCACGTCGCTGCGCCTCGTCGCGATTGCGGAATCGGAGGAAGCGGCGGAGCGAAGTCGCGAAATGGGCATCGACGAGGTCATCATGGGCGACGATGCCATGGCTGTCGTCGAAGCCGTTCTGAATCTCCTCGACGAAAGACATGCCTCGCTTAAACGCCCTGAAGGCCCGGCGCGCATCCTTATCGTGGACGACGAACCTGACGTTCTGAAGCTTCTCGCTGAGGCGTTGACGCTCCGCGGTTACGACGTGAGACTTGCCAGTTCCGGCGATGAGGCGCTGGACGTCATCGAGCGCGAGAATTCGATCAACATGGTTCTGCTCGATGTCATCCTGCCCGGCAGAAGCGGCGTTGAAATACTGAAGGAATTGAAACAGCGGTATCCGCAACTGGCCGTGATTCTCATGAGCGCCGTCGCGGACAGCCACGTTGCGCACAACGCCCGCCGTCTCGGAGCTTTCGACTACATTCTGAAGCCCCTCGATTACGACCAGCTGGAATTACTTTTGTTCCGGATTTCGCTTTAACGTTGGCCGCTGATCGTCATCGTCCGGATTGTCTGTAGGAACGCGTTCGGACGCGGAAATCGCTCGGCAACGTGCCGAAGAGGTCGCGCGCAAAGCCGCCGATATCGAGTGGCTCCGCTAGTACTGGCGTACGGTGTTCCGACGGTAGACGCGCAGCCATAAAACCGTCGTGGCGACGCTCGTCCGCTGTTTCACGTAGTTCGCGTTTGCAACCTCCTCCCGCTCTAATTACCCAATCCGCCTTTGTATCCGGTCGAAACAGTAATCTCCTCATTGAATTTTGGCGAGTAGAGTGCCGGATTTATTAGAGAACAAGTTTCGTACTCGCCTTTCAGTATTCTCGACACCGCCTGGTGTCGAGTGGGACGTGTAGGAAGCACACCAGGAGAGGCTGAAATTCATGAGAATCCAGGAATTGAAAATTGCAGCGGTCGCTATCGTAGCGGCCTTGATCGTACCGGCGGTGTGGGCTGATACTCCGCCGGGACCGTACTTCAATGGCTTCGAGCAGAACACAGATGGATGGTTCAACTTTAGCGGCGCGACGATCACCCGCGTACCTTCGGGCTCGACGAGCACGTATGCAAATGGGGTTGCCGCCGCCTCCGGAAGTTACTAGGCGAGGCTGGGACAGGATCCTTCTCCCAACAGTTGCACTTTTGGAGGAGGAGTGGCGCCCATCTATTATGGCCCCTACACAAAGTGGGGAGGCTATTCGGCGATCTTTCCGCCAGGTGGATATCAGACTCGCGTCGACATCTATCTCGACGTGCCGTATGCCACGACTCACCTCGACACACGTTTTGACTGGTCCTCTGCTATCAACATGCCCGATGGCAGTTTCCGGCGCGACTTCGTGTTTAATGCCGGTACGGATGCCCTCGGATTCGTGATCAGCGGGGGCAATAATGCAACGCGCTGTGGAGCCAATCCTGCTGATCCGGGCCATACGCCGGTTCATATAATGGTATCCGGCTGGTACACGTTTGAACACTCGTTCACAGGTGTTACTGGCGGACCTCTCGTTGTCAACATGCGTATCATCCAGAAGTCGACAGGTGCGGTGATGGGCACGTGGACACGCAGTGATCCCAGCGACATCATAGGGGGCACTGTAGGTGGAAATCGTTACGGATGGTTCGTCCAGAACGAATTTGACGGCCTCGCCATCGACAACAGCGAGCGCACGGGCATCTTGAGCACACCTGGCTGCGAGATCAAGATCAATGATGGCGGCTGGATCATCGCCCTGAATACCGACACCGCGACGTTTGGAGGCAACGCCAAGGTAGCGCTCGATGGTACCAGCACAGGTCAACAGGAGTACCAGGATCATGGCCCGGTGCACCTCACACAGTGAACACGATCGACGTGCAGGCCGTCGTCTGCAGCGATGACCGCACCCAGGCGAGCCTCTTCGGCCATGCTACGGTTGACGGGTCAGGCTCCTACGAATACGAGATCGACCTCACCGATGCAGGTGAGCCCGGGACGAACGATACGTATGGAATTTTGATCCCAGAGGCGGCATATGATTCGGGGCGGCGAACGCTTGGAGGAGGTAATATACAAATCCGTTAATCCGTCCAAATAGGCTTTCGGTGGCTTCGGGCCGCGTTTTTACGCGGCCCGCGTGGTTTTCACCACCGCGCGTTTCGATTTAACAAAGGCTGTCCCTAATTTGAGCGCGATCATCATTCACGAGGTGGCTGCTGTCCACGTGATCCACAGCAGCGCCCCGCAGATGAGGATCAAGGGAAGCAAACTCAACCGGCTTTGCGCGAACAGAAACTCGCCCACGTTAAACGAGTTCCAGCGTGCTTCCGTGGAGTGTGGTGGAGACAGTCGGTACAACGAACCCTCATACAGGCCCATCGGGTTGGTGGAAACAGGACCGGCGAAGGTCGATAAATTCGATGGAGTAAGTTCGCCCGTATTTGGATGGATGACCAGCGTCGCCAGATCCCCTCTTCGGATGTTCTCGTCAATCCTGTTGCGTACGACGGACAATGCCGCCTCGCTTTGTGCGAGAGGAACTCCCCGGCGTTGCATTGTCAAGTCTTCGTACTTGAGAACAAAGTCGCGCTGGCTACGTATGAGCGGCCAGGCCCGGCCGCTGACGAAAAGCGGCAGCACATAATCGGTGAGCGGACTGTACTTCCAGGAATCTTTATAGATGACCTTGATGGCCGAGGGATTGCCGAGCGGGTCATGCTCAACCGACAATCCTTCTATGGCCGGGTCTCCTGCGACGCCCCCTGGGGTTTGCGCATCAACCGCCGTTATGAGCAGTTGAATCGTAACGGAAATCGCCGTCAGTGCAAGCGACAGTTTCGGAAAGCGAACGAAACCCAACACCATTGCCACGCACAGGAAAGGAAGGGCAGGAATGAGATAACGCGGCCCGCTGGCCCATCCGCCATACCAGCCGTTAAAGTGCGAGATGAACAACAGAAAAAAAAGCAGCACCGATACCACCAGCCATGCTTCGGCACGAAAATTCTCCCGGCGAAACAGTTCGAAAAGGCCGGCAACGCCCATCAGCAGCACGGGCGAGTTGAAGAACAGTCCGCGGAAAGGGGAAATCAATACGCTGAGCAATACGGAAAAGACCTGTTTCAGATATTGCAAAACGCTTCCGTCAAATGTGCGCGGAGTAACGAACACGTTGAGGAACGCTTTGCCCGTGTTGACGAAAAACGGATTTTGATACTGGTAATTAATCGTAAATGGGGTGCCGAAACAAACCTGATTGTAAGCGCAAACCAGCAACAGCGGCCCCAGCACACCCAGACCAAACCAAAGCCACGCCCTGGGTTGTTTCAAACTCAACAGCAAATACCCGCCGAGTATCGCAACGACTGCCGCAATGATGTAGTTCGTGATCGCGGCGTAGCCTGCGCAAAAGCCGCTGATGAACAGATAGAGAACTGGCTTGCTGCGGCTGCCATCGGCGATCGCCACGGCCGGCGCCGTTTTTAGTCGATACAGCAGGTAAAACGAGGCCATCAGTCCAGCGCCGATGATGTTGTGCTCGTAAAGGGTCGTCGCATATGGAAACAGCATCGTGCCGAATGCAAATGCGATCGCGGCTGCCAGACTTATCGTCGTTCTTCCGCCCGAGAAGGCAAGCGCCAGATCGTAAAACAGGACGACGCTGATGGCCGAGACCAGCCCGATGCTCAGGACCGTCGTCAGCCATGCATTCAACGTGAGCGTCCACCATTCATCGGGATTTGCCTCCAAGAATTTCTCAAAATGGTAAACGGCCCAATAGGCCGGAACCGCGATGAAGGACGTGCCCGGAGCCTTATTGGGATAAAAATGACCGCGAGCAAACGCCATATCGCCGCTAACCGCGACGTTGTCCAGCTCCCCAAAAGTGATATTTTCCCGCGCCTCACGTTCGAAGGAGGGGTTCACGGGAAAGAAACGGTTTTGCGCGTCGCGCCATACAAGCACGATGGTCTGCTTTCCGCTGACAAACTCCCCATCTTGAATCGACACGCGCTGCAGCCGCCTGTCGCCAGGCTGGTCTCGCCCATAAATCAGATATGAATCAACCCAGAAATGCCCTTCCTCCACTATGGAGCGGACCATCGCGAAGCGCCCGTTCTGGTTCCATCCGCCGCCCTGATGAAAATAGCCAAATGCGACGAACGCTGCGATACACAGCATCGTTTGGACAGATGGCTTCGACATACAACCCATTGTGCATTTGGTTCGGCAAGCCCTTAAAATGAAATGTGAGCCCTGTATGAATTCGAAACTTCGTTCGGCGCTTCAGAAACTGATTTCGATCATTTTGGTGTTTGTCGCTTATTGGAATATTTGCGCCTTTGAGAAGAACGTAGCAGATTTACGTCCGGTTTACCCGCTTCGTGATCACCTCCTCGGTGAAGGAGACCACGCTTGAGTCAGACGAGGCCACGTTTGACTCGGACGAGGCCACGTTTGAGTCAAACGAAACCACGTTTGAGTCGCGCGAGACGACGGTTACTTCACACGTGACCACGTTTAAGGCAAACGTGACCACGTTTGACCCGGAGGAGGCCTCGTTTATTCCCTTCGATGTCTTTGATAAATCAAGGACTCGCGCGGGGCTGCTCGCGACGAGGTCAAGTTCGTCTCAAACGTGGTCAAGTTCGTCTCAAACGTGGTCACGTTTGACGCGAAGGAGGTCTCGTCCGGCAGCCGCGCATTCATCCGCACGATGAACACGACTTTGTCCGAAGCCATCGAGGCCACATTCGCTTCGGACCCAGCTTTCTTCACGACGGAGCACATCACGTCTGTCGCTGAGGAGATCATCGGCGATGCGCCGGTGATGTTTTTGTCCACGATTAACAAACAAACTGAAAACCCGGAAGCCAGGCACAACGAATTGTCGCCGTCATCGATTCGATGATTGCCTCTTTCCGGTCCTGATCACACCGGATGACGCACGCATAAACGCTCTTGCCCGACTATCCGACCAGCTGGAATTACTTTTGTTCCGGATTTCGCTTTAACGTTGGCCGCTGATCGTCATCATCTGGTTGACCTGCCGGTTTATCGGCCGGTTTATCGATGGTATCGTCCGGATTCGGCGCCCGGGTGCGGCGATGCAACGTCGGCCGGTTTTTGTCTTCCGGAGGACGCGTATTCTGAATACTGGCAAGAAGCGATTTAACGCGGTCAAACTCCGAGGTCGTTTCGACAAACTGGTCGGCCAGCGGCAGGATTGTCGTGATGGTTTCCTGGACCTTCTTAATGCGGTCTCCCGTGGCCGGATGGCTCGAGAATAGCCTCGAGACGGATCCCGGCTTCGCTTTCTCCTTCGCCTGCAATTTCTCGAAGAAGCTGACCATCGCGCTCGGATCGTAGCCGCTCTTGTACAAATACTGAGTTCCGAGATAATCCGCTTCTTCTTCCATTTTTCGCGAGAACTTCAGAAAGGTGAGCGGTACGAGCAAACTCGCCGCCTGCTGGATCCCGTAGCCGATCGGCCCTCCGATGAAGATGAGCGGGATCGAGGCAAAATTCAAAAGCTCGCCCTTCGACGCCTGTTCCGTGCCGTGGCGCGCCGCAACGTGCGCAATTTCGTGGGCCATGACGCCCGCGAGCTCGGCCTCTTCATCGGCCGCAAGGATCAAACCGCTGTTCACGTAGAAGAAGCCGCCGGGAAGAGCGAACGCGTTGATTTCGTCGGAATCGATCACCTTGATGGTGAAGGGCACCCTGGCATCGGAGTTTCGAACGATGTTCTGTCCGATGCGGTTGACATATTCATTGATGACGGGATCTGTGATCAGGCGTGAATCCTGTTCGACCTGTTGCGCGAATTCGCGTCCCAGCTCGATTTCCTTATCAAGCGAAATGAAATTGATATCGTGCTTGTTGATGTCGCGGCTACCGATATTTTGAATATCGGAATTTTTCTTTTTGGATCCGTCGGCCCATCCGGCCGAAGTGAGTGCAAGCACTAATCCTAGGGTGCCGAAAAGCCTGGTCACGAAACATTTGGACGAGGCCCCACAGCTTTGGTTAAATGCTTCGGAACGGAGGCAACTCAATATGGCTAAGTCACGCAAGTTTTCTGCCGATCGCCGGAAATTCTTGAAGGGTGCGGCTGTTGCCGGAGCGGCAACACTGGCGCCTGCGGGTAAGGCTGCTCTCGCCGCGCCCGCCCCCCGGCCTGCAGGCCGCGCGCCATTTCAGGATCCACGCGCTGAAACCGGTACTCCTCCCGAAGTGGACGTCTTGACGGCGGATCACTGCGGGTCGGACTTCATGGTCGATGTCATGAGATCCCTCGACCTGGATTACGTCTGCGCCAACCCGGGCTCCAGCTTCCGCGCGCTGCACGAGTCCATCATTAATTATGGTGGGAATCAGAAACCCGAGTTCATCACCTGCTGCCACGAAGAGTCGTCGGTGGCGATGGCGCATGCCTATTCGAAGATCGAAGGCAAACCGATCGCTGTGATGGCCCACGGAACCGTCGGGTTGCAGCATGCGGCAATGGGCATTTATAACGCGTATTGCGATCGCGTACCGATCATCATCATCGTCGGCAACAGCCTCGACGCAACTCAGCGCCGGCCCGGTGTCGAATGGGAGCACTCCGTTCAGGATGCGGCATCGATCGTTCGGGACTTCGTGAAATGGGACGACACTCCGATTTCGCTCGGGCACTTCGCTGAATCCGCAGCTCGCGCCTACAAAATCGCGATGACGCCGCCCATGGAGCCCGTGCTCCTCGTCGCCGACAGCGACCTTCAGGAACGCCCGATTACCGACAGAGACAAACCGCGCCTTCAGAAAGTCACGCGCACCGCGCCCCCGCAAGGCGACTCGGCAGCCGTGGCCGAAACGGCGAAACTGCTCGTTGCCGCCCAGAACCCGGTGATTGTCGCGGATCGCGCGGCGCGTACGCCTGCCGGCATGAAGCACCTCATCGAGCTTGCAGAAACGTTGCAAGCGCCCGTTCTGGATCAAGGCGGACGAATGAACTTTCCCTCCCGGCATCCGCTCAATCTGTCCAACGGTGGCCGCAGGCTGATCGCCGACGCCGACGTCATTCTCGGTCTGGAGCTTACGGACTTCTGGGGAACGGTGAACTCTTACCGCGATCAACTGGAACGTACGTCCAGAAAAATTACAAAACCAGGCGCGAAGTTGATCAGCATTACGGCGGGCGATCTGTTTATCAAATCCAACTATCAGGATTTCGAACGGTATCCGGAAATCGATATCGCAATGGCTGCCGATGCCGAGGCAACTCTTCCGGCCTTGACAGAAGCCGTGAAGAAACTCGTCACTCCGGATCGCAAGAACGCCTTCCAGGCGCGCGGCGCCAAGCTCGCGGCAGCGCATGAGGCGGCGAAGGAGCAGGGTCGCAAGGATGCGGCATACGGCTGGGATGCGAGCCCGATTTCGACGGCGAGGTTATCGGCAGAACTCTGGGCGCAGATCAAGAACGAAGACTGGTCGCTGGTCTCGGGTGGCGCGAGCGGCTGGCCGCAACGCCTCTGGAATTTCGACAAGTACTATCAGCACATTGGTGGCTCCGGCGGAGCCGGCGTCGGATACGGCTCTCCTGCCGCAGTCGGCGCCGCGCTTGCGAACAAAAAGTACGGCCGCCTGTCGGTGAATATCCAGAATGATGGCGACTTGATGTACGCTCCCGGCGTGCTGTGGACCGCTGCGCACCATCGGATTCCAATGCTGACCGTGATGCACAACAACCGCGCCTACCACCAGGAAGTCATGCATCTGCAGCGCATGGGGAACCGGCACAATCGCGGAATCGAGCGCGCAGGAATCGGAACGACCATCGAGGATCCGAACATCGATTTCGGCAAGATGGCGCAAAGCATGGGCTGGTACGGTGAAGGCCCGATCACGGATCCGAAGGATCTTGGTCCCGCCATCAAGCGGGCTCTCGCGGCCGTGAAACGCGGTGAGCCGGCGCTGGTCGATGTGGTCACTCAACCTCGATAAGAAGATAGGAGAACTATGAAGAGTCTGTTATTGATTCTGGCCATGCTCGCCGGTACTCAAAACCGGCCGGCCCAGCCGGCCCAGAATGCTCCGCAGGGCAATGCCCAAAACGGCAAGACACTGTTCATGAAGTTCGGTTGCTTCGAGTGTCACGGCCGGGAAGGTCAGGGCGCTGCGGCCACGGGAGCGCGGCTCAATCAAAACCCGATTACGTACCAGCGATTCGTTGCCTACATCCGGAAACCATCGGGTGAGATGCCGCCGTATACGGCGAAGGTCGTGAATGATCAGCAGGCGGCGGATATCTTCGCCTTCCTGCAGTCGCTGCCCAAGCCACCAGCGGTGGACAGCATTCCGTTGTTAAAGCAATAACTCCGGAACCACTAAGATACGACCCATATGCCAATGGGCCAGTTCCCAGTTCCGAGTTCCTATATGGGAAACGGGAACTGGGAACTGGCCCATTGGCATATGGGTCAGTGTTTTTGTGGTTCAACCGCATCGATGATGAGCCTGAAGTGCGTCGCCTGAACGTGTCCTTCACGCGGCGCACTCATGATGTCGTCGAACACCGAAGTGAGTTCCATAATTTCGAAACCCCGCTCGCCCAGATCGCGATACCCACGCACGTAGCCATCGCGAAATCCCAGAACGTGCCCGAACTCGTGCGCGAGTGTCCGCGTCGAAAGATCGCCGGGACCCAGCGCGATGTAGCGTCCAACAAGGCTGTACGTTGTTTGGGCGCCGGTTGTCAGCACGGCGCCATCTTCGGGGAATTTCGCTACCTGCGCTCTCACGTCGATATGAGCGCCATGTTCTGCGCTGGCCGGAACATTCCTGAATTCGATCTCAATGGCGTAATCCGTATCGTTCTCCCGCGCCTGCCACATGTCTTCGATGACGCTTTTGGCTTTCGCCAGGAACTCCTGATCCTCGATATCGGTGTACACGGG
>Ga0207646_10002720_pt1 | contig 20705 bp, 17 predicted proteins | sample KBSK5502metaG_FD_184343 | JGI IMG/M metagenome (GOLD analysis project Ga0207646, IMG submission 184343) | Corn, switchgrass and miscanthus rhizosphere microbial communities from Kellogg Biological Station, Michigan, USA - KBS K5-50-2 metaG... | ecosystem: Host-associated > Plants > Roots >...
CTTGAGCAGCAGATCGAGAATGACTCCTCCACCTTCATAGATGAGATGACGATCCTCCAGCAATGAAGCCCGAAGTTCGGGTATCGGCTCCAGCCACGAATCGAAAACGAGTGATGCAAGGACTTCTTTCATAACTTCACACCTTTCTTACGAAAGCTCCGAATCCCGCCCAGAAATAAGGATGCGCATTCCAGTCGCGCAGGCTCGATGCGGCTTGTTGGACGGCGGCGGGAGCATTCTTGCCGTCAAAAGCCATGTAAAACTCGCGAGCAAATCGTCGCGCCGATTCATCGCGAATATCCCAAAGGGCCGAGACGATTGTACTCGCGCCCGACAAATAGAACGAACGCATCAATCCCAGCCATTCGTCGCCGGGTTGGATCAACCTTCGGGCGGTCTGGCAACCGGTAATCACGAGCGTTTGCGCCCGGATATGCATATCCATCAAATCCCGGCTGGTCAGCCTGCCGTCCGAAGTTTCAATCCACGACAGCCTGCCACCAACTGTATCGATTCCCGCGTGACCTGCGATATGAACCAGGCTGCGCGGCTGTTCAAAGGCGTTGCGCAAGTCCGTCATCGAAGGATTCACCAGCAGTTCGGCGCGATCCAGGTGTGCCGCGGATTCTTCGATCTCATTAATGCTCGATCCATCGGAATCCGTCGAGAATGCGATGAGCAGTGGAGCACCCGAATCCTTGCGCGGTGCCGGCGAACAATAAAGTGATGCACTCGGCGTATAGACAACCTTGTGCCGTTCCGCCAGGTACTGTGTGCCGTCATGCACCGCCTGTAAAGGAAGACTGTGGAGAAATCCGTGGGGCGCAAATATCACCGTGCCGCGCAGCGAGCTTCTGATGGGAGCGATCAGTTCATCATAAAGACACCGCAGATGGGACTGAGCTGTCGCCACAAAGTGACGGCGGACTGCGGCAAGTCGTTCCCATTTCACGCTGCAGCTCGCGATGTGCCGTTCCAGGTTCTGCCACGCCGCATCCAACTGCCGAACGATGCCGCGGCGACGCTCGGTGCGCAACCCATCACGGTCCAGGACGAAAATGAGAATATCCTCGCCGTTGATGAAGTATTCCACGAGCGTTTCGTCGATCGCGAGTCTCGAAGCCAGATCGGTCGCCGAACTGGTTCGGTCTTCGAGCAGCCGTTCGCAGAGCACACGCGAACGGCCTTTCTCGGAAAAACGAAATGCCACTTCAGGCGTTTCCTCGACAGTCGACTTGACGAGATGCGTATAGACGTTCTCGCGATCGGCCAGGAACATCATCTTCAAGTCATCCGAACCCAGCCGGTCCCAAAGCGAATCCAGCAAACCTTCGGCACGCTGGAACAACTGGAGGCTGGCCGGATTGGCGTTTTGATCCAGCGCCACACCCAGCTCATAACACGCGTGGAATTGCATCCACTGGGATCGGCTGCTTTCGGCGAAAGCCAGCGCAGACTTGAGGGAATCGATGGCGCATTCCAGTTCACCCCTTGCCCGCTGGATCCGGCCAATCACGATATCGGCGAGAGCCATGCGATGAGGAAGCCCGCTTTTAAGTAACTCGGACCTCGCGGCAACAGCATCGACAAGAGCCATCCGTTGTCCGTTTTCACCCCGGAACAGCGCTACCTGGAGTTGCGATACGGCTGTCGAGACCCTGTCGCCCTCGGCGTCGAAACGTTGTGTTGCCTCTTCGAGGTGCTGGATAGCTTCCCCGGTTCGGCAGAGCCGAAGCTCTGCGGCGGCTTCGTAAAGCAGCGATTCCGCGATCTCCGAATTCAGCCGAAGCTTCTTACCGAGCAGGCGGGCTTTCCGCGCAGCCAGAATGCATTCATCCAGATCCCCAACCTCGAGCAGGATTTCCGATTGATGCAGCCAACAATGGCAGATCATCCATTCATTGTTGAGCCCCTCGTACTCTGTACGAATCCTCTCCAGCTCGAGCAAAGCGGAGGCGGTTTCACCGCGGAGATAACTCAAAAACGCAAGGTGGTACCGGCTGATAAGGACCCACGAAAACAAATTCGATCGGCTGGCCGCCTCCATCGCATCGCGATACCTTCCTTCAGCCACCTCGAATTCGTGCATGTGCATGAGCGTTACGGCCGAGTTAATCGATGCGCTGATGAATCCTTCCGTGTCCCCGGTCTCATTGAGGACGGCCATGGCCCGTTCCGAAAACTCGAGGGACTCCTTGTGGCGCCCGAGCCGGTGGTACGCATGTGCGAGGTTTGTATCCAACCTTCCCAATCGCTTCCGGTCTGAGCATTGCTCGAACAGCCGGCGCGCCCTGGCCGAGCATTCGAACAGCTCATCGAAGCGACTCAGATAAAAGAGCATGCCGACCTTGGCGTGGAGAGTTCTTCCCAACTCAACAGGCTCATCGAGCGTTTCCAGAAGTGATGCAGCGGAGTTGTATTTTTCCAGGGCGGGTTGAAACTGATTCAGAAGCTGGTACGCGTTCCCGGCGGCGCGATGCGCGAGGGCCCGGCTCAATACGTCCTGCGTCATATCTTCGGCCAGCTCCTCGGCTTTCCGCAGCAATCCGGGTAATTCGGCGACTGATCTCTGGCCTGTTTCCTTGATTCGCTCTGCCAGTTCGATGACTTGCACAGACACGGTTCCCTCCGTGTGCCTAACGTGGAAGCACACTATAGGAAAGGAGCGTAGGACGATCAACTAAAAGCCTTGCCCCCTCAATAAAATCTGGATCGGTCCTAGGATAAAATCTTATCGTACAGCGAAGCCCTGCTGCCAACCATCGTTTCGATTCATGCGTCTGTTCAGGTACATGAATGGGAGGACCCATGAAGCACATGAAGCAGTTATTATGCATCGCGATTCTGGCGGGGGCCGCAATTCCGGTTCAGGCGCAGGACTCCGGATGGATCGGCATTCGAGTTGAAGATCAAAAGGACCGCGGCGTCATTATCAGAAGTGTCGAGCCGAACAGTCCGGCGTCGAAGGCCGGCCTGAAAGAGGGCGACGTCGTTCTTCAATTCAACAAGGAAGACGTCATCGGTGTGCAGCAGTTCACGCGCCTGGTTCGCGAAATGCCCGTCGGCCGCACGGTCGAACTGAAAGTGCGGCGTGATAATCGCGATCAGACGTTGCGCGTGACAACAGAGAGATCCCCACGTGGCTTCGACAACTTCGATTTCAACGACTTCAACCTTCGCCTGCCGAACGTCCGGATACGGCCTCGCGATATTCCCCAGGTTCAGGTAAACACGACGTTCTCTCTGGCGGGCATTCGCGTCGAACGGCTCACGGATCAGCTTCGAGACTTTTTCGGTGTGTACAGCAACGCCGGGGTGCTGGTGACGTCTGTCGACCAGGGTTCCGCCGCGGAAAAAGCCGGGCTCAAGGCCGGTGATGTCATTACGTCTATTGACGGCAAAATGATCCGCAGCACAAGCGACTTCAGCCGCGAAATGCGTGCACGCGGGGCGAAGGCAACGCTGAAGATCGTCCGGGACAAACAGGAACGCGAGGTTTTGCTAGAAAACCAGTAATTGTACGTTTCTAAGAACAATTCCTAGGAGAATCCAACTTCTGCCGATTTACCCCCTCCCTGTCCACTCGCTATAGTTGCGGGCTTCCAGGGAGGGGTTTGTGAAAAGAGGAATTTTCGCGTTCGTTTTTCTTGCCTTGGTGTCCGCCCTTTATGGCCCGGCCATCGGTCAACAGCGGCCGGCAAACTCCAAAAAGGGAATCATCATTCGGGCAGCCAAACCGTACGACAACATCAAGACCACCGTTCGCAACCTTGGTGGCGACATCACGTACGAATACGAAAATATCGACGCTGTTGCGGCGCGCGTGCCTGAAGATAAGCTGACCGCGCTCACGTCATCTGTTGATGCCGCCGGGCTGTACAAAGATGTTGCGGTGCGTGTTCCGGAGGCCATTGCTCCTGCGCCGGCCAAGCCCAAAAAAGGTGTAACCGTTGTCAGGCTGAACTCTCGTGGAGCCGTGTTGCTCAATGGCGACGACATTGCGCGTCTCAGCCCAACTCAGGCCCACAAAGACGGAAACCGCGGGCGCAATGTTGTTGTTGCAGTCGTCGACACCGGCGTCGCAAATGCGCAGCAAGTGAATGCGCTCGAAGGGACGGTCATCGGTGGTGAAACATTCGTTACTGACGATCCTGTGAGTTCGCCTACCAGTACAAAGAACGATCCGCACGGGACTCAAGTTGCCTCGGTCATGGCCGCACATGCAGGTTTCGTTTTTCCAAATGACTCTGTGCTGGTTCAGTCCTACAAGGCAAACGATCCGTCGGGTGTCATTAGCTGTCCGAACAGCCGCTTTCCGGGCTGTGCGGCAGGTCAATCAGTCATACCCATGATCGGCGCAGCGCCGGAAGCCAGGATCTACGCGATCAAAGTCTTCGATTCGCAGGGAGGCGGTGCGACCAAATCCCGGATCATCGCCGCAATGGATCGGCTGATCACGTTGAAGCGCAATTTCGATCGTGGGCGACCGTCAGTGCCCGTAAATTCACCATGCGGCAGCGAAGATAATCCGTGCCGCTTCGACTCACTGCCGGTTCAGGTGGTTAATATGAGTCTCGGCGGTCCGACGCTTTTCGCCGGTAATGACGTTGAAGACCAACTGACGGAGCAGTTGTTGAAGGTCGGCATCACGCCGGTCGTTTCGGCCGGTAATGAAGGAATGGCTGCCATGACGGGCAACAGCCCGGGAACCGGGAAAGGTTCGGTGACCGTCGGCGCTGCCAGTCTTGCTGTGCGGGAGCGGATCATTCGCGATCTGGAATTGGGTCTCGGCCAGGGCGCGCTGTTTCGCGCGAGCACGCACGATCAAACCGCATGGTTCAGTTCGCGCGGGCCAACAGCGGACGGCCGTCTCGATCCGGATGTCGTTGCGAATGGCGTCGGCAATTACACGCAGGCAGCCGATGGAAGCATCACATTCGTTGAAGGGACATCATTCGCCAGTCCTGCCGTTTCGGGCGCCGCCGCAGTCGTTATCGGTGCGCTCCGCGCCGGCTCGTTTACTGCAACTGAAATTCGAAATGCGTTGATTGATTCTGCAGATGGTAATGTCCTCGGGGATGGATCGGGTGCGATCGACCAGGGAAGTGGGTTCGTCGATGTCAATGCGGCGCTCAAAATGGTGAGAAGCGGCCGTGCCAGTTCGCGACTGCCGGACAGTAATCCCGAGGACACGGTAGCCGCGAACATTAAGAGTCTGGGATTCCGCCCGGTCCGGTTCGACCACAACCTATTTTCCACTCGCGTGCGAAACCTGCGCCCCGGCCAGGTGGCTCACTTCTTTGTCTCAACTAAAGAGGAAGTGAACCAGCTGACGGTAAAGTTGTTGAACATCACGCGGGAATTGCCTCCCGAAAAGCAGAATCAATTGTTCGGGGACGATACGTTTTTAAGAATCGCAGACGCGCCGACGTCTTTTTTCAAAGCGCGCGTTGATGAGTTTGTGGGAAGCGACAGCCAGTTCATCATTGATGAGCCGCAGACGGGGCTTGTTCGACTCGCTCTTCAAAGCGACTGGACCAATGCGGGCCGCATTTCCGCCGATGTCGTCATCGAACGCCAGAAAAGGCCGCTCCTCCCTGAGACGGCTGACGGAACTGTTTCCAGCAAGCAGCAGTCGGTCCAGATTCCGATTACTATGCCTTCAGGCAAGTCGAATGCAATTTTCGAAACATTCTGGGATAACGACTGGAGCGCCTATCCGACGAATGACCTGGATATGATTCTATGCCCGCCCGGTGTGCCGCTGGGGACCTCGTGCAATTTTGCGGGAGCGACGCTGGCCAGTCCCGAGCGGGTTGTCATCGACAATCCGGCCCCGGGAACATGGAACGTATTCGTCGTCGGTTTCACTCTCAACACTCACAAGGACAAATTCAAATTGCGCGTGTCCGCCGACGGTGAGCGCCTGCGTCGTTAGCGGTCTTTATCCGCGTTTCCGCGCTGCATGACAAATAGATTGGCGCCGGCATTTTTCGGCAATGTCAAAAGGGCAAAAACCGGAACGTGTCGGCGCGGACTTTGCCACGTCGTAATACGGGAGATCGTTCGCGATACCAAAACAAATCTGCCAGAATACTGGAGATGAGCGGAGCGAATGCAAGCCCGTTTAGGGCGCAGCCAGTAAAAGATGAGCTATAGAGCAGGGCTTTTGGCGGTTGCCGTTCTTACCGGAAGTGGCCTGCTGTTCTGGAATCCATTTGCGGGCGGTCCCGCAGGACCGGCGCCGCTCTTATCACCTCCTGGCGTTTCACAGCCCGCCAATGCCGTACCAATTGCCAATTCATTTGGGGTCGCCGACGCGCTTCCCAAACAACTCAGCGACGAGTCCTTTGGCAAAATGATTTCGGAATTCTCGGAGCCGGGCGGTTACTTCGTGTACGAAAACTTTCTCTCGAATGAGAAGTCGTACCAGGATCCAATTCCGAGGCTGACGAAAATTGCGAAGCCCGGCGGCGTGTATCTCGGGGTTGGGCCGGAGCAGAACTTCACGTACATCGCAGCGCTTCGTCCTCAAATGGCATTCATCATCGATATTCGCCGCCAGAACATGCTCGAGCTTCTGATGTACAAGGCGCTGTTCGAGACGGCGGGTAACCGCGCGGATTTCGTTTCACTCCTGTTTTCACGCAAACGTCCGGCCGGACTCGATGAGAAGTCGACGGCGGAAGACTTGTTTCACGCGTTCGGACAGGCTCAGCCGGACCGGCCACTGTTCGAGAACAATCTGAAGCGCATCAAGAGCCAATTGCGGCTTTCCGCAGACGATGCGAGCACTCTCGAGCGTGTGTACGGCGTGTTCTTCTCGGTTGGTCCCCGCCTGAACTATGCGTCTGTGAGCCCCGGCCCATCGGGGCCGACATATGAAGAGCTGATGACGCTCACCGACACAGAAGGCCACAACTGGAGTTTTCTTGCGGCCGAAAGCAACTACCTGTTCGTGCGGGAAATGCAGCAGAAGAATCTGATCGTTCCTCTTGTCGGCGACTTTGCGGGACCAAAAGCCATTCGTACCGTCGGCCGGTATCTGAAAGACCACAAAGCGAACGTCAGCGCCTTCTATCTTTCGAATGTCGAGATGTACATTCTCCCATCGCAGGAGTGGAAGAGTTTCTGCATGAACATTGCAGCCTTGCCGGTTGACAAGTCGAGCACGTTTATTCGATTCGTGCTTGCCGGATATGCCCAGGCTCTTCCCGCGACGTCCTATCCATGGAGCATGGCGACGTCCGTCGTGAGTCCGATGATCGATGTGTTGACTGGCGTCGTTAAGGGCTATCCACCGAGCTACTACGATCTTTTACACGCCTCGCGCTAATGCACTTATGCCGTTCGCCGATCTCCAGGAGTTCGTCCGGTTCCTCGAACAGAAGGGCCAGCTGAAGCGCGTTCGTGCGGAGGTTGATCCTGAGCTCGAGGTCACCGAAATTACGCAGCGCGTGCTTCGAGAGGGCGGACCGGCATTGTTGTTCGAGCGGCCGAAGGGATCGTCGATGCCGCTCGTCATGAATCTGTTCGGCACGATGGATCGCGTGCGCGCTGCGCTGGGGCGCGATCCCGCCGAAATCGGCAATGAATTAATTGCGGCGGTACAACGCGTCAATCCACCTTCGCTCAAAGGACTCTGGGAATCCCGCGGGCTGATCAGGCGCGTGCTGTTTACACACCCGACGAAGGTCACTTCCGCACCATCGCAGCAGATTGTCGAAGCACCGGACTTATCGCGCCTGCCGGTTCTCAAGTGCTGGCCCGGCGATGCGGGCCGTTTCATCACCTATGGCATGGTTGTTACCCATCATCCGCGCACGAAGCGTCGCAACATGGGTCTCTACCGTCTTCAGGTTTTCGACAGAAACAAAACCGGCATGCACTGGCAGAGCATGAAAGGCGGCCGTGGTCATTACTGGGAAGCGGAACAGCAGGGAAGTGATCTCGAAGTCGCCGTGATCATCGGTGCGGATCCAATTTTGATGATGGCGGCCATTCTTCCGCTTCCCGAAGACGTCGATGAGATTGCCTTCGCAGGCTTTCTCCGAGGCGAGGGCGTGCCGATGGTTCGCGCAAAAACGTTGGACATGATGACCCCTGCAAATGCAGAGATTGTTCTCGAGGGCGTCGTGCCGCCCCGCGAACGCCGGATGGAAGGCCCTTTCGGGGATCATTTCGGACATTACTCGGAAGCAGCGGAATTTCCCGTCATGCACGTCCGGCAAGTGACTCGGCGAAGCAATGCCATTTATGCGGCGACGGTCGTTGGCAAGCCGCCACAGGAAGATAAGTTTCTCGGCATCGCCGCCGGCGAAATGATCGGGCCTCTCATTAAACTGATCAACCCGAATATTGTCGACATGTGCGCGTATGCAGGAGCCGGATTTCACAATTTGCTGGTGGTTGCTTTGAAAGAGCGCCATCCCAAAGAAGTGCTGAAGACAGCGATGTCACTGCTCGGCACAGGCCAGCTCTCCCTGACGAAGGTCATGATTCTCGTCGGACCGGATTGCAGACCTGCCGATTTCCGCCGCGTCCTTCGCGAGGCCTGGCATCGATTCGATCCCGAAGACCACATGTGGCTTCTGCCGTTTGCGCCGCTCGATACGCTCGACTTCACTTCATTTAAGATGCACGTCGGAAGTAAGCTCGTGATCGATGCTGCCGGCGAAGTTCTGCAAAAAGACGACGCTCCGCGAGATCTTGATCCACGCCGCTTCGACGAACGAATCGAAAATTACAAGCTTCTCGACGGCGGCTTTCTTGTCGTTGTCGTCCGGCAGAGTCCCAGAGCAGTGCTGGACAGGCTGATCCAGGCGCCGCTGAATCTGCGTTTTGTTGTGGCGGTAAGTCCGGATGTGCGGCTGGACGATGACGAGAATCTGCAGTGGGGGATCTTTACCCGGTTTGACCCTGCGCGCGATATGCTCTTCAGCGAACAGGAGTTCAAGGGAGCCCGGCCCGTTTATCGCGGTACGGTCGGGATTGATGCCACGTGGAAAGAGGGATATCCTGCACCGCTTGTGATGGATGAATCGATCGTGAAGCTTGTCGATCGCCGCTGGCCGGAGTATTGGCAATGACGATGCCAACCGTTATGTCCCAATTCGTGTCTATGGCTAACGTATTGACGGAATTGCGAATGCGGATCTCACCGGCCGAAGAGGCTGAGCTGATTGCCCGAGCCCAGACTGGAGACGTGGAGGCGTTTTGCGCGCTGGCCGCCAATCACCAGAGGAGTCTCTATCTTCTTGCGCTCAAGTACAGCGGCAATCATCATGACGCGGAAGATCTTACACAGGAAGTCATGCTCAACGCGTACAAGGCCATCCAGCAGTTTCGTGGCATGTCGTCATTCCACACGTGGCTCGCAAGGATCATGGTGAATTCCTTTCTTAACCATAAACGCAAGAGTGATCCGCTTGCTGCGCCCCATCGGCAGGACACCACGGAAGAGGCCTTCGAAGCGACTTTCTATTCGGCGAGAACACATCATCATTCCGAGGGCACGGTCCACAGCGGGCTGATCATGCAGCAGGTGATTGAACTGCTTCGGTCGGTGCCTGAGCGGCAGCGCCTCATGTTCCTGATGAAACATCAGGAAGGCATGACATGCGAGGAGATCGCGCGCGCAATGGGAACTTCCGTCGGAACGGTGAAGAAGACGCTGTTTCGCGTGGTCGATCGCCTGCGGCAGCACTTCGCCGCGCCGGCAGCGGCACGCGCCGCTGGCAAGGGTTAATCTTTATGCATCAGTGTGAAGAGTTTCGAGAACGGATTACAGAACACATCATCGATCGTGAAGATCTTGCGGCGACCCCGGAGTTTCATCACGAGCTGCTGCTCTGTTCCGCGTGCTCGGAATTCTACGCGGAGTCGCGCGAGATGATCGACGCGCTTTCAACCGTGGATCTCAGCATTTCGGAACGACAGTGGGACGGCATCGAGCACCGGTTGCGAATGCGGATTGTCAATGAAGCGGGGCCTCGGCGACACCACAAAGCCACCAGGACACTAAGATGGATTCCGATATTCGCCGCGGCAGCGATGCTCGTACTGACAATCGGGCTTTACCGCCTGGCGACACCATTGGTGAATACGCAGAGAGTTGCGGTGCCGGCGCCGCAGACGGTCTATGTCGACCACGGCGTGCCCCTGGATCCGGTGACTGTGGATTTCCTCGAGGAATCGGAGCTTCTTCTCCGCAACGTGATGAAGATCAGGCCGACCGACGTTGACGACCTGGCGGACGCGAAGCAGGTGGCCGGTGGACAACTGGTGGATATCGCGCAGAGAAAGGAAGCCGCGGCGGACGTGCCGCCTGTCGTCGATGCCATCGAGACGTACGAGACCATTCTTCGCGATTTGCGGAATCTCGACGAGCGAAGCGCCGCCGAGGACATCGCCGACATTCAGTCGCGAATACGGAAAAATGGGCTTATCGCCAACATGAAGGCGTTCCAGCCAAGCGTCACGACGGTTACGCCGGTCAGTTTTGATTTTCGGTGAGGTTTGTATGAAAACGATAAGGATATTGTTAGCCACGCTCGCGCTGCCCTGTGTCGTGTCGGCGCAGAACGTGACCGTGCATGTGCCGCGGCATTTCCTGACGCCGCCATCGGATGAAGCCCGCGAAACCTTCAACGCCGGCCAGCGGTTGTACGACGAAGACAACTTTACCGAGGCCGAACGGAAGTTCCGGGAGGTCGTTCAGAGATTTCCGCGGCACCCGATGGCCGATCGGGCAGACTACTACCTGATTCGTACACTGACACAGCTTGGGAAACGTTCCGAGGCCCTTTCACGCGTGAATGCATTTGCGAGAACGTATCCACGGTCGCGATGGGTGACAGACGTTGAAGAGATGAAGATCAGGCTCACGAATCAAGTGCCGCCGGCAGCCGAGAGAGTTTTGTTGCAGGTTCCTCCTCCACCCCCGGCACCCAGGCCCATCGCGGCGACACCCGCACCACCAAGGCCGTTCGTTATCCGTCAACGAAGAAACGGTGGCGCGGTAGACCCGGAAATCACCCTTCAACAGGAAATGATGCGAGCCATGTTTCGAAGCGATGCCGATCGCGCGATCGTGATCGCGACGGAACGGTTGAAGAGCAATATCGCCGATCCGGTAGTGATGTCGACTCTCAACATGGTGGCCACCAGTGCCTCCGCCCAGGCGTTACCGATGCTTCTGGAGATTGCGAAGAATTCGCCAAACGCCAAGGCGCGCAAAGACGCCATCTTCTGGATGAGCCAGTCGAGACTTGACAAAGATGCTGTCGTCGATTCGCTTCTGAGCCTGTCATTGTCCAACGGCGACGATTCCGATTCGATCAATTTTGCATTGAGTCAGGTTCGAACCGAAAAGGCCGTGGGCGCGCTCGCCACAATCGCACGTGACAAGAACAAGCCGGAGCCGATGCGCGAAAACGCGCTCTTCTGGATTGGCCAGTCCGGGATGCCGAACCGCCTTGCGATGCTGGAAGATATTTACAAGAACAGCATGGATAGCTCGCAGATCCGCAATCAGGTTTTGTTTGCGCTCAGTCGAACACGCGAGCCGCAGGCCGCGACCATTCTCGGCACTGTTGCATCGAGCGATCCGGATATAGATGTCCGCAGGCAGGCGGCCTTCTGGCTGGGACATATGAGAATCCCCGAAGCAACGCAGACGCTGGAAAATCTGCTGCGAAAGAAATAGGCTCTACCGGCGTTCTATAAAAGGTAAGCGCCGGTAAATGCTTCTTATCGTCTGTCCCAATCTCGCCCTCGATCGAATACTTCAGGTCGAACACTTTCACGCAAACCAGGTTCAGCGCAGCCGATCGGTTCTGGTACAACCCGGTGGCAAGGGTGCGAATGTGGCACGTGTATTTCGGCAACTGGGCGGCGACGTCGTGCTTGTTGGATTCGCCGGCCGTAGCAACGGCTCCTCGATTGTAACGCCGCTGCGGGATCTCGGGATTCACGTCGATGTGATCACGGCATATGAGGGCAGCAGCCGCACGTGCACGATCATTTGTGATCCGCAATCGTTCTCGCACCCCACGGTGATCAACGAGGAGAGTCCCGAAATCGAGCCGGACTCGGCGGCGAAACTGCTGGCGAAAATTGATAGATGGATTCCGCGTGTCGACGCCGTGCTCGCGACCGGAAGCCTTTCTCGCGGTCTGCCCGTCGACTTCTACGCGAACATCCTCGGGCGCGCCCGCACCAAACACAGGTTAACGGCGATCGATGCCACGGGCCCGGTACTCCGCGCCGCAATGCTCGCACGACCCAGTTTCATGAAACCCAACCTCGAGGAATTTCGCCAGTTTGCCGGCGGAGAAAGCGTTTCCATGCTGGCGCCTCACACAGCAATCACACTTGGCAGCGCCGGCGCTGCCGTTCTTCATGATGGAAATTGCATCTATGCGCCCCCACCTCGCCTCGGCCATACCAATCCAATCGGCGCCGGCGATGCATTTGTAGCCGGATACCTGACATGTCTGCTGGATGGCCTACCTACGACGACTTGTCTGCAATGGGCAATGGCGGCAGCCGCAACTGATGTGGAGACGTTACGTCCGGGCTTTATCGATTACGCGGTGTTCCAATTGCTTCTTTCGAATAGTAGCTATGGAAGCGTACGTCGGTGATGTATGGCTTGTGCGATTGCTTGTGCAACGCGCCATGGCGGCACTCTATCTCATCGCGTTCATCTGCGCGTTCAACCAATTCAAACCGCTGCTGGGCGAACACGGTCTGCTGCCGGTACCGGCTTATCTGAAACGCGCACGGCTCAGAGAAGCGCCAAGCATCTTCCATTGGCGATATTCAGATCGAATGCTCGACATCGTTGCCTGGTCAGGCATTCTTCTTTCAGCCGCGGCTCTGACCGGGCTCTCTGAAGCCGGACCTTTCGCAATCTCCATGATTACGTGGCTCGTTATGTGGGCTCTTTACCTCTCGATCGTCAATGTTGGCCAGACGTTCTATGCCTTCGGCTGGGAATCGATGCTGCTCGAGTCGGGCTTCTTGACAGCGTTCATGGGACCGGCTCGAGTAGAACCGTCGCTGATTCCAGTGCTGGCCTTACGATGGATGCTCTTTCGAACAGAACTTGGCGCGGGTCTGATCAAACTGCGCCATGACCGGTGCTGGCGCGAGCTCACCTGCCTGTTCTACCACTACGAGACCCAGCCTCTGCCAAATCCGTTGAGCTGTTCTTTCCATCGTCTGCCGAAGCTCATGCACAAATTCAGCGTGCTGTTCAGCCACTTCGTTCAATTGATCATTCCCTTCGGATTGTTTGCTCCGCAGCCGTTTACCTCCATCGCCGGCGGCCTGATCATCCTTCATCAACTCCTCTTGATCGTCAGCGGCAACTATTCCTGGCTCAATTGGTTGACCGTTGTGTTGGGTGTTACGGCATTCAGTGATTCGGTTTTGGCGGGCGCTTTGCCGATACACGCGATGCAAACGGTACCGCAGCCGATTTTCGCAAATGGATTGATGGTCGCGATCGGAATCGCCACGATTCTGCTCAGCATCCAGCCGGTACTGAACCTGTTTTCAAAGCATCAGCTCATGAATTACAGCTACAACCGCTTTCATCTCGTCAACACCTACGGCGCGTTTGGCAGCGTTACACAAAAACGCTATGAAATCGTGCTTGAAGGTACCGACGAGCCTTTTGTGAGCGATCAAACGCGGTGGCAGGAATACGAATTCAAAGCAAAACCCGGCGATCCTCGGCGAATGCCGCCCCAGGTCGCGCCCTACCACCTGCGGCTGGACTGGCTGATGTGGTTCCTGCCGTTCTCTGTCACGGTAACCAAACGCGGTATTCAAGTGCCCGGCTATGAAATGTGGTTTGTGCGATTCGTTCAGCGGCTGCTTGAAGGTGATCGGCCGACGCTGAAGCTTCTAAGGCACGATCCATTCAACGGTGCCCGGCCGACATTTATTCGAGCGTCGTTCTACCTCTACCGTTATGCCAATCGGCGTGAGAAAAAGGAAACGAGCGCCTGGTGGATACGGCACATGGTCGATGTTTATCTGCCACCAGTCTCGCTCGCCGAACTTCGGCATGTTTGATTAGAGAAGTGGCATCGGCATTCCCAGGATGGTTTTCGAATTCAACTGTTTTTCACCGATAACCAAAGTAACGGAAACAAATCCAGCGGCAGAACAATTGCATGACGAGTCCCAGAGATTTACGAACCGGAGCGCAATTATGCGGGCCATCAAGGCGTCTGTTGTTCTGGCTGGATTTGTTTTTTTGGTTTTTAGTCCACCCGTCGTTCGAGCAGCAGTCCCGGAGCAAACGATCTCAGGAAGTCTCATTTCCGACACTGGCAACTTCTCGTGCGACCATTGCCTCATCACGCTGCTTGCGACCGGAATGCGACCTGTCGCCACCGCCTATCTCGATCTCGGAGGTCATTTTTCATTTCGCGCAGTGCCTCCGGGGTCTTACACGATTCACGCGGAGATTGAAGGATTTGAAGATGTCAATCAGTCCGTCGATGCTAGTGCCAATTTCGGCATAGAGAGCAACGTCACAATCAGTCTCGTTCGCAAATCCACCGTTGCTCGCAACAAGAATGGCAATCTTGTGGACGTTTCGGAGTTTCTGGACACCTATCCGAAAAAGGCTGTGGATGCATACAACAAGGGCATCGACTATCTAAAGAAACAGAAGAATGAGGATGCGATAAAATCGTTCGAGACGGCGATTCACATCGCGCCGCGTTTTTATCAGGCTCACAACGAACTGGGCATTGTTTACAGGGATGCCGGCCGGACCGAGGATGCGGAACGCGAGTTTCTTGCGGCCCACGAAGTGAACCGCACGAGCGTCGAACCTCTTCTCAATCTCACAACCTTGTATCTGGACGAGAACAAACCCGAGCGGGCGGTGAGTTCCGGCGAGGAAGCGGTAAAAACAAACTCGCGGTCGGCGCCTGCGTTTTTCAATTTAGGGATCGCGCTTTATAAGGCGGCCATGCCGGACCGGGCGGAAGCCGCATTGAAAAAAGCCCTCGAGCTTGCCCCGAAAATGGCCGCCGTTCGGCTGATGCTTGCGAATGTCTATCTGAAACTGCGTCGCTACGACAACGTTCTCGAACAGCTCAATTCCTACGTTGCCGAGAATCCGCACGGCGATCAGCTCCAGGCTGTGAACCAGATGCGGGACCAGCTTCTCAAGGCCAAAGAAGCACCGCGGCCATAGTATACTGTCCGCATATGGACAGGAAATCATCGACCATTCGCGTGCAGTGCACGTGCTGCGAGGCCGTCCTCACCGTCGATAAAGCGAGCGGAGAAGTGGTTTTTACGGAGAAACCGAAGAACAAGAATAAGGTTTCTTTCGAAGATGCACTTCAAAAAGTGAAGCAGGATCAGGACTCGGCAGACGATCGCTTCAAAGAAGCGTTCGCCAAAGAAAAAGATCGGATGAAGGTCATTGATCAAAAGTTCGAGGAAGCGATGAAGCGGAAAGACGAACTGGAGATGCCGATCAAGCCGATCGATCTGGATTAGCCACAAAAAGGCACATAATTCACAAAATTTTTGTGTCTTATGTGCCTTTTGTGGCTATGACTGTTTTTGTTTCTGTTCGCGCAGGACAGCTTTCCGAGAGAGTTTGATCTTATTGCCTTCCAGGCCGACGACCTTTACCATCACCTGATCGCCTTCCTGCAGCACATCCCGGACATTCCGAATGCGGTTCTCATCGATCTCCGAGATATGGAGCAGGCCGTCGGTGCCCGGAAAAATCTCGACGAAGGCGCCGAAATCCGCGATGCGGACCACTTTGCCGCGATACGTCTTTCCAACCTCGGGAGTCGCCGTGAGGTTGGAAATGATTTCGATCGCTTTATTCGCCGAGGGACCATCGCTGGAGGCGATATTCACGCGCCCGTCGTCGGACACATCGATCTTCACTCCGGTCTGTTCGATGATCGATCGGATCATCTTGCCACCGGGTCCAATCACATCGCGGATCTTATCCGTCGGGATCTTCATCGAGTAAATGCGCGGAGCATACGGTGAAATCTCCGTCCGTACTTCGGCGATGGCCTCAACCATCTTGTCGAGGATGTACAGTCGTCCTTCTTTTGCCTGCGCCAAAGCTTCCGACATGATCTGCGCCGTCACGCCGGCTATCTTAATATCCATCTGCAGCGCGGTGATTCCTTCCCGTGTGCCGGCGACCTTGAAATCCATATCGCCGTAGTGGTCTTCGGCGCCTGCAATATCGGTCAGAACCGCGTAGGTATCGCCTTCTTTGACAAGCCCCATGGCCACGCCGGCAACGGGCGCTTTGATCGGAACACCGGCATCCATGAGCGCAAGTGTTCCACCGCATACCGTGGCCATCGACGAGGAACCATTCGATTCGAGAATGTCGGACACCACGCGGATCGTATATGGCCATGCATCCTCGCCGGGGATCATCGGCAGCAGAGCGCGTTCGGCGAGAGCTCCGTGACCGATCTCACGGCGGCCCGGCCCACGCAACGGCGAAACTTCGCCGACCGAAAACGGCGGGAAGTTGTAGTGCATCATGAACCGCTTGTACGACTCACCCTCGAGCCAGTCCATGCGCTGAACATCATCCGCCGTTCCGAGCGTCGCGGTGACGAGCGCCTGCGTCTCACCACGCGTGAAGATGGCGGAACCGTGAGTGCGCGGCAACACGCCTGTTTCGATCCAGATGGGACGAATCGTTTTGAAATCGCGCTTATCGGGACGTTCACGCTTGTATAAGATCTGATCGCGGAAGATGCGTTCCTTGAGCGCGTCGAAGATCCGCTTGATCATCGCAAGCTTGTCGTCGTCCTCCGCGGCTTCCGGAAAGAGTTCGACTGCCTTCTTCTTCGCCTCATCGACCAGCGAGTAGCTTTCGAGCTTTCCGTGCTTGTTTGTGTCGAGCGCGTCTTCGAGGCTTGCGCGAATTCCCTGCTCGATCTTTTTCGCGATAGCTTCATCGACCTTCGGTGCTTCAACGGCCATCTTCACCGGCTGAATCTTCGCGTAAAGCTGCTTTTGAAGCTCGATGATCTGTTTGATTGCCTGATGGCCGAAGTTCAGCGCTTCAACCATGACTTCTTCAGAGACTTCATTTGCGCCGCACTCCACCATGACAATGCCGTCTTCCATTCCGGCAACGGCCAGATTGAGCCGGCTGTTCTTCAGCTCCGTCCACGTCGGATTGAGGTAATAACGGCCGTCGATGAGTCCCACGCGGACGGCAGCGACCGGATGAGTGAACGGAATGTTGGATGTGTACAGCGCTGTCGACGCGCCGATAATAGCGTGCATCGATGGATCGATGTCGGTGTCGGCCGACAACACGAGCGCGATCACCTGCGTTTCATTCCTGTATCCCTCAGGAAACAGGGGCCGGATCGGCCTGTCGATCATTCGGCTGTTGAGGACTTCGCGTTCGGAAGGTTTTCCTTCGCGTTTGAAAAATCCACCAGGAATCTTGCCGGCTGCGTAAAAATTTTCACGGTAATCGACGGTGAGCGGGAAGAAATCCAATCCTTCCCGTGGTTGGGCTCCGCACGCGGTGACCAACACTACGGTATCGCCGTAGCGCACCAGGGCGGAGCCATGGGCTTGTTTTGCCAGCTTGCCGATTTCGATCGAGAGCTCACGGTCTCCGACCATCGTGCTGACTTTGTGAACGTTCATGTTTTCAGTTTCCTCTCTTTGGTTAGCGTCGGGCCTACCGTCCGGATCGCTTCAGTACACCGCTTCGCGGCCTTCTTACTTCCGGCCGGTCCCTCCACGCCCCAATTAGCGTCGGGCTTCACGCCCTCTTTCGGCAAAAACGAAACGACCCGAGAAAGCCATGTCCCCGGGTCGTTCTGCATCGTTTCGAACTTTTTGCGGTCATGTCGCGGCGCTTGCCGCACCTACTTTCGGATGCCGAGCTTCGAAATCACTTCGCGATAGCGGTCGACGTTATACATTCTGAGGTAATCGAGCAGCCTCCGGCGTTTGCCGACAATCTTCAGCAACCCGCGCCGCGACCCATGATCTTTTTTGTGCGTTTTAAAGTGCTCGGTCAGATAGTTAATACGTTCGCTAAGCAAAGCAATCTGGACTTCCGGGGACCCCGTATCTGAAGCATGGATTCGGTAGGTGTTGATAATGGTTCCCTTATTTTCCTTCGTCAGGCTCATGTTCTACGGTTCAACTCTTTCTCTAAGATACAGCGTAGCATATTGCTCTATCCCGAATTAATTGAGGTTAGCACAAGTCTGGGACGCACCCAACCACTTTCTACGGAAGCGACCGCGATGAACTCTCCTTTTTTGTTGAAGATGCGGGCGAAATCGCCGGCGCAATCGCCGCGAATCTGATTGCCGTGCACGACCTTCACCTCGTCGGTTTCCGACACATCGATTCGTGGCCAGGAGGTGAGGAGACGATCCATCGAGATAAGGTTCGATGCCGCCGCACGGTCCAGCGGTACCGCCTCCTCGACTCGGAATTCCCCCGACCGGGTGCGCCGAAGAGCGCTCAGGTGCGCGCCGCAGCCCAGCTTCTGTCCAAGATCGTGCGCAAGGCTCCGGACGTATGTTCCCGGCGAGCACACAACTCGAAACCTGGCAAACGGGGGCTCGAAACCGAGTAGCTCGAATTGTTGAACCTCGACACGGGAGGGAGCGATTTCGACGGTCCGGTTCTTTCTGGCAAGTTTGTAGGACGGAACACCGCCGATCTTTTTTGCGGAAAAAGGAGGGGGCGCCTGATCGAGAACGCCGGTCAGGGATTGCATCGCTTCGCGGATCTCGCCGGCGCCCGCTTCGCTTGCGAGCGGCTTCTCCTCGCTGCCCGGCGACCCTTCGCGATCGTATGTGTTCGTCCAAAATCCAAATCGAATTTCGCCGGTGTATTCCTTTGGCGAATTCGGAACGTATTGAGCGACACGCGTTGCCTTGCCGACGCATACGGGCAAGACTCCAGTCGCCATAGGATCCAGGGTTCCGAGGTGCCCGGCTTTCTCGACGTGGAATTTTTTTCGAATCGCCAGCACAACATCGTGCGACGTCATGCCTTCGGGCTTATCGATAACGAGAATTCCGTTCATTCCTCTTCGTGTTTGATCTGATCGAGCAGTTCTTCGATCCGGATGCCTTTTTCGACCGCTTCGTCGTAATCAAACGTCAGTTCGGGAATGCGCTTCATGTGATGGAGGCGCTTGCTGAGCGAGTGGCGGGCGTAGCTCGCCGCAGATCGCAGCCCTTCAAGCGTTTTCTTTCGCTGCGCCGCATCGCCAAGCACGGTGATGAAGACGCGCGCATGACGCAGGTCGGGCGAAACCTTTACATGAGTCACAGTGGCGAGGCCGATACGCGGATCGTGTATCTCTCGCTCGATGATCTGACTGAGCTCGATCCGAAACTGTTCTTCGATGCGATCGATCCGTCGTCCCTGCATTTTATTAGCGTCGGGCCCACCGTTTTCCGGTCCCCCCACGCCCTACACAATCTCGATGTTGCTCTGAATCATGCACTCCGGCGCGATCCGCTCGGCTTCCTCGGCTGCTTCCTCGAGCACTTTCTTCAAAAAAGCTTCATCGGACCCAACAGTCACGACGCTGACTTGAGAGCGCTGCCAGAGATCCTGATGGTCGACCTCTGAGACCGATACGTTGAACTTCGCGCGCAGCCGGTCCTTCAGGCTGCGCACGACCATTCTCTTGTCCTTCAAGGATTGCGCGTGAGGAATGTGAATATCAAGCGTGAGAAGCGCAATAACGATCATTTCTTAGCGTCGGGCCCACCGTTTTTTGAATGGCTGCGCCCTATCGGGCTTTCGTTCGCAGCCGCTCACGCCGGATTGCTTTGGTACGTTGCTTCGCAACCTCTTCACTGCCGGCCGGTCCCCCCACGCATGCGGGTTACGCGTTACGTCCCGACGTCGGCCATCACTTTCTCGGTAACGAATGCTTCGATGGTGTCCCCGACTTTCACATCGTTGAAGTTCTGAATGCCGATACCGCATTCATAACCCTTCGTGACTTCGGAAGCGTCCTCTTTGAATCGCTTCAACGACGCGATCTTTCCTTCGAAAATGACGACGTTGTCGCGCAGGAGGCGAATCTCCGCATTCCTCGTGACCTTCCCGTCAGTGACGTAGCAGCCGGCGATCATTCCGACCTTCGGAATCCGGAACGTATCGCGAACGTCGGCCGTACCCAGGTAGGTTTCTTTGATGACGGGTTCGAGTACGCCCTGCATCGCGCGTTTGATCTCGTCGACCACGTTATAAATGATCGTGTGAAGCCGGATATCGACCTTCTCGCGATTCGCAAGTTCCGAAGCCTTCCGCTCCGGACGCACGTTGAATCCGATAATGATCGCGTTGGATGCCGCCGCGAGCAGAACATCGGTTTCCGTAATGGCGCCGACGCCGGAATGCAGAATGCGGACCTTCACCTTATCCGTGCTGAGCTTGTTCAGCATTTCGGTGAGTGCTTCCTGCGAGCCCTGGACGTCGCACTTGAGGAGCAGCGGCACTTCCTTGATTTCGCCTTCGGTCAACTGCTTGTGCAACTGATCCAGTGTGAGACGTGATGTCTTCGCCAGCGCGATGTCGCGCAATTTCTCCTGGCGGTACGAAACAATCTGGCGAGCCTTCTTGTCATCGGCAATGCACTGGAACGAGTCACCGGCCATCGGCAACCCTTC
>Ga0207646_10002721_pt1 | contig 20699 bp, 20 predicted proteins | sample KBSK5502metaG_FD_184343 | JGI IMG/M metagenome (GOLD analysis project Ga0207646, IMG submission 184343) | Corn, switchgrass and miscanthus rhizosphere microbial communities from Kellogg Biological Station, Michigan, USA - KBS K5-50-2 metaG... | ecosystem: Host-associated > Plants > Roots >...
GGGCGAAAACCGCAGTCGACCCGGGCCGCAGCGCCGCGCCCAGGGCCGGGGCCACCGCGGGTAGGGAGTGGGCCTTGAGGGTCACGAAGACGACCTCGGCCGAGCCCACCGCCGCGGCCAGCTCGTCGGTGCACTCGGGCCGCACCGTGAACGAGCCGCCGTCCGCCTCGCGCACGGTCAGGCCCCGCTCGCGCATGGCGGCCAGGTGGGCGCCCCGGGCCACCAGCACCACGTCCGTGCCCGCTCGGGACAGGCAGGCGCCCAGGTAGCCGCCGGTGGCCCCGGCGCCCACGATCGCGAAGCGCATCACCCGGGGTCCCCGCGAAATCGCAGATTTCGTGGGGTGGGCATCAGCCGCCGGCGAAGGCGCCGGCCACGTGCCGGCGCTGGACCTTGCCGGTGGGCGTGCGCGGGATCTCGTCCACGATGTGGAAGCGGCGCGGGACCTTGAAGTCGGCCAGCCGTTCCCGGCACCAGGCCGCCAGCTCTTTCTCGGGGACCGGCTCGGTGAGCACCACCGCCACCGCCACCTCCTCGCCCCAGGCCGGGTGGGGGACGCCGAAGGCGACCGCCTCCTTCACCTTGGGGTGCGCCTCCAGCACCTCGTCGATCTCCTTGGGGGCGATCTTCTCGCCGCCCCGGTTGATCAACTCCTTGATGCGGCCGACCAGCTCCAGGTAGCCGTCGGCGTCCAGGCGGCCGCTGTCGCCGGTTCGGAACCAGCCCTCCAGGAAGGAGGTGGCGTTGACTTCCGGATTGCCCTCGTAGCCGTCGATCACGTTGGGGCCCATGATCGCGACCTCGCCGTCCTCCAGAATCCGGATCTCGACCCCGGTGCCCGGGCCCACCGTGCCCGGCTTGCGCGGCGAGGGCGGGAGCGGGTTGGAGGCCATCTGGTGGGAGGCCTCGGTCATGCCGTAGGCGTCCAGGACGGGGGCACCCAGGCGGGCCTCCAACTCGGCCATGAACGCGGGAGACAGGGTCGAGGAGCAGGAGCGCACGAAGCGAAGGCGCTCGCTTCCCGCCGGCCGCCCCTCGCCGGCGCGCATGAGGATCAGGTGGTGGAAGGTGGGCGAGGCGCTGTACCAGGTGGGTCGCGCGGCCCGCGCCACGGGCCAGAAGCTAAGCGGCGTAAACCTGGCCGGCGCCACCACCGTGCCCCCGCCCGCGAAGGTGGAGAGGGTGGAGGCCATCAGCCCGTGTACGTGGAAGAGCGGCATCACGCACATGGAGACGTCGCCCGGGCTCAGCCCGTAGGTGCCCACGATGTTGGCGACCGAGGCCAGGAGGTTGCGGTGCCGCAGCGGCACCCGCTTGGGCCGGCTGGTGGTACCCGATGTGTGGAGGACCAGCGCCACCTCGTCGCCGGCCGGGGGCTCCACCTCGCCACGGCCGCCCTCCATGCGCAGCCCGCCGTCGGGCTCGAACACCGCCTCAACGACCCGCCCCCTCCTCCCCATCGCGGCCCGGGCCGCCGCCGCCCCGCCGGGCGGCACCAGCAGGAGGCGTGCGTCGGTGTCCTCCAGGTAGAAGGCGAACTCGTCCTCGGTGTAGGCCGGGTTGAGCGGGCAGGCGGTGCCCGCCAGGGCCGCCGCCAGGAACAGCACAATCGCCTCCGGGCCGTTGGGGAAGGCCAGCGCCACCCGGTCCCCCCGGTGCACGCCGAGGCCGGCCAGGCGCGCGGCCGCGTCCTCCACGGCGGTACGCAGCTGGGCGTAGCTGAAGCTGGGACCGTCTGGAATCAGCAGCGCCGGGTCGGCGCCGGCTCCCCGGAGCGCGTCCAGCAGGTGGCTCATCGAGCAACAGTCTCCGACTTGCGCGGCCAGAGGCGGACGGCGGCGAAGAGCAGCAGCAGCGCGAAGGCGCGGGCCAGCACCTCCCTGGGCAGGTGCACCGCCGCCAGCGCCCCGACTACGGCGCCTGCCGTGCTGCCCAGGGCCATGTACAAGGCGGCCCGGCGGAGCACGTTGCCCTGGCGATCGTGGGTGATGGCGCCCACGATCGCGGTGGGGATGACTGCGGCCAGCGAGGTGCCCTGCGCCAGGTGCTGGGAGAACCCGAAGCCCAGCGTCATGATCGGCACCAAGAGGGTGCCGCCGCCGACGCCCAGGATGCCGCTGGCCACGCCGACGAAGAGGCCGGCCAGCACGGTGAGCAGGTCCCTCACGGTGCCACCAGCACCCTGACCGCGACCAGCCCCATCACGATCGAGAAGACCATGCGCAGCGGCCGCTCCGGGATGCGGCTGAGGGCGCGGGCGCCGATATAAGCGCCCACCGCCGAGCCCACGACCAAGAGAGCCGCGAACCGGAGGTCGACCAGCGGCCGCGACGAGCCGAAGTAGTAGACAAGCGCCCCGACGGCGGAGCCCGGGATGATCGCCGCCAGCGAGGTCGCGTTGGCGCGGTGCTGGTCCACGCGCGCGAAGATCACCTGGAGGGGCACCAGGGCGAACCCGCCTCCCACTCCCAGCAGCCCTCCCAGGAGACCGGCCACCAGGCCGATCGCCACGAAGGTGCCGCGGCGGCCTATTCCCGGCTCTCGGTGCTGGGCTGCGCGGGCGCCGGCGTGGGCGCCGGCGTGGGCGTGAAGGACACCGCGTGGTGGCGGAAGGCCAGGTTCTCGGCGGCCGCCAGCGTTTTGTCCTTTTTCGCCTTCTTCTTCTTCTTGTCCTCGCGCCCGCGGTTGTCGCGACCCTTGGCCATCTACGTCTCCTTCGCGTCGGATTCTAAGGAGGTGCCGGTGCCGGCAGGGCGTCTCAGGTCGGCGGCCAGGTGCGCCGAGGCGAAGGAGGCGACGAGCACCGGAGGGACCGCAGCCCAAGCTGCGTGACCGAGGAGCGCAGGAGCCGACGCACGGATCGGCCGCCTGGGCGTCGAGATGACCGTCAGGCCGGCTCCGGCACCTCCAAGGAGAGGACGAGCTCGCGGAGGAACGACTCGACGTCGGTGACCAGGCCGATCGACTGCCAGGAGCCGCGGTCGGCGAGCTTGGTCACCACGGCCGGGTTGATGTCGACGCAGACCGTGCGCACGCCGGCCGGCAGCAGGTTGCCGGTCGCGATCGAGTGCAGCATCGTGGAGAGCATCAGGGCCAGGCGCACGCCGGGCACGGCTTCGCGCATGCGCTTCTGGGCCTGGACCATGTCCGTGACCACGTCGGGCAGCGGCCCGTCGTCGCGCACGCTGCCCGCGAGCACGATGTCGACGCCGTGTGTGAGCGCGGTGTGCATCACGCCCCGCGTCAGCTGCCCGGAATCGACCATCGCTTTCAAGGAGCCCGCGGCGCGCACGCGGTTGACGGCGCGCATGTGGTGCTCGTGGCCGTGCTCGATGGGCAGGCCGCTCTCCAGGTTGATGCCGAGCGCGGTGCCGAAGAGCGCCGCCTCCACGTCGTGCACGGCCAGCGCATTCCCGGCGAAGAGGACCTGGACGTAGCCCATCTCGATGAGCCGCGAGAGGTAGCGGCCGGCTCCCGTGTGCACGACCGCGGGCCCGCTCACGACCAGGATGCGGCCGCCCTCGGCGTGCACCTGGCGCATCTCGGCCGCGATTTTGGAGATCAAGAGCTTCTTGGGCTTCTCGGCCGAGACCTCGCTGGCCATGAAGGTGAAGATCTCCGTCTGGCGCGAGCGCTCCAGCGGCACCACCCGCACCCCGGCGTGGCCGACGACCACCTTCACCCCTGGCAGCGCTTCGTAGAAGGGGATGCAGCGGGCGCTGCCCTCGGCCTCGTCGACCGCGATCGCGCAGTCCATCTCCTGCTTCTGGACCGGCACCCAGTGGTCGCCGGCGAGCACGTAGGTGGGCAGGTTGGTGGTCGAGTAGAAGCCCTCCGGATAGACCCCCTCCTTCTCGACCGGCACCAGCCTGGCGGGAGCGTCCTCCGCGGCCTGGGCGCCCAGCTCCTTGGCCCGGCGCACGATGCGGTCCAGGGTCTCGGCGTCGGGCGCCACCACCTCCATACGGCAGTGGGAGTGGTCGTCCTTGTGCTGGCCGACGCGCAGCTCCTCGATGTTGAAGTTCCCGCCCAGGTCCATGACCAGGTCCATGACCTGGGGCAGGATCATGGAGTCGATGATGTGGCCCTCCAGGATGAGGAGGGTCCGGTGCCGGAGCTCGGTGCTCACACCGCGGCCAAGACCGAGTTGATCGCTTCCTTCAGCTCACGCGCCGCTGCCCCCGGGTCGTCGGCGTAGAGCACGGCGCGGCTGCTGGCGACCAGGCAGGAGGCCTCGTCCCCGTTCCACGCCGCGCGCACCGAGGCCTCCAGGTCGCCGCCCTGGGCGCCCACCCCCGGCAGCAGGAAGGGCAGCCGCGAGGCCGCGCGCACCTCGCGCACCTGCTCGGGCGCGGTGGCGCCCACCACCAGCGCCACGTTGCCCTCGGTGTTCACACGCTCTGCGAGCTGCGCGACGCGCAGGTAGAGAGGCCGCCCGTCCGCCTTCAGGTGCTGGAGGTCGGCGGCGCCCGGGTTGGACGTCCGGCAGACCACGTACACGCCGCGGTCGTTGTAGCGCGTGAACTCGTCGAGCGAGTCGGCGCCATGGTAGGCGTGGACGGTGCAGGCGTCCATGTCGAGCGTCTCGAACACGGCGCGCGCATAGGCCCGCATGGTGTTGCCCACGTCGGCGCGCTTGGCGTCCAGCAGCACCGGGGTCTCGGTCCCGATGAAGCCGCGCAGCTCTAGGAGCGCGCTCCACCCGTCCGGCCCGTACTGCTCCCAGAAAGCCGAGTTCGGCTTGTAGGCGCAGGCGTGGTCGGCCGTCCGCTCGACCACGTCCATGCAGTGGCGGAGCGCGCCGGCGGCGCCGCCCGGGATCTGCTCAGGGTCGGGGTCGAGGCCCACGCAGAGCTGGGTCCGGCGCTCGCGGGCCGCGCTGCGCAGGCGGTCGAAGTAGGTCGTCATGCCCGCTGCTTGCGCTGGCTCTCGAACTCCTGCAGCGCCTCTTCGGCGCTGGGCGGGTGGCGCCTGGACTCGGCCCATTTGCGGGCGCCTTCCCAGCCCGGTGCGGCCGCCAGCAGGGGCACCGCTCGGTCGAGGTCGTACGGCGTCTGACGCAGCTCGACGTCGGGACCGAGCAGGGCCCAGCAGGCCGCGCTGGTCCCGTAGGCCAGCCCGACCGCGCCCGCGTTCACCAGCCGGTGCGCGGGCAACCGGCGGTCTCCCTGGACATGGACATGGCCGTAGACAACCACGGCTGGCGCGCCCTCCAGCGCTTCTTCGACGTCCGCATCAGGGGTCAGGGGCGTTAGCACCTCCTCATCAGAGGTCGGGGTCGCGTGGCAGAAGAGCACCGGCCCCAACCCCTCGATCTCGACCTCGACGGTGGGTTCGAAGGCAGCCAGGAAGTCGCGGTCGGCTTGCGAGAGCTTGCGTGCCGCAGCGGTCGTGAGCTCGAAGCGACCCTCGCTCTGGCCGTCGAAGAACAGGATCATCTCGCGCTCGCAGTTGCCGGAGACGAGGCGAGCCTTGGGCAGTGCGCGGGCGCGCTCGAGCACCTCGACCGGGTACCAGCCGGCGGCCAGGTCGCCGCCGAACACGACGAGGTCGGGATCCTCCCGCTCCACCTCCGCCAGGACGGCTTCCAGCGCGGGCAGGTTGCCGTGCACGTCGTACAGCGCCGCCACCCTCTTGTAGCTCACGCGCGCGCCAGCCTCCGGCGCTTGCCCCGCTCCACCATCCGGCAGTAGGCGCAGACCTCGGCCGTGGTCGGCTGCCCGCAGTTCGCGCATTCCCGCAGCACCACGGGCTCGGCCCCCTTCACGGCCTGACGGCCCTGCTTCAGGAAGCCCACCAGAAAGCGGTGCTTGGCGCCCGGCTGCGACTCCTCCAGGCGGTTGAGGAGGTCCTTGTACTCCAGTGACTTCGCGCCCTTCGCCATCGGGCACTCCTCGAGGATGTAATCGATGCGCTCGATCACCGCGTACGCCGCGGTGTCGCGCTCGGCCAGCCGGTAGAGCGGCTTCACCTTGCGGACCAGCTTCGGATGCGTGGATGCGAGGACCGGGCCCTGGCGGCCGAGGTAGTCGGTCTGCCAGTGCACGACGTTGCCGAAGAGCGTGGCCGCCTCGTCGTCGAGGTTGTGGCCGGTGGCCACCACCGGGTAGCCGAGGTCGGCAGCCAGCTTGTTGAAGTGGTAGCGCTTGACGGTGCCGCAAGAGGCGCAGGGCTTGCCGTCGCGCTCGTGCGCCAGGTCGGGCACCTTGAAGCCCTCGCCGCCCTCCAGGTCGACCTGGTGCAGGGTGAGGCCGTGCTTCTCGGCGAAGGCTTCGCTCTTGGCCTGGGAGCGACGGGAGTACTCGGCGATGCCGAGCCTGATGTACATGCCGTCGGCCTGGTAGCCGAGTTTCAGCAGCGCGTGCCAGAGGGCCAGCGAGTCCTTGCCGCCGGAGATAGCGACCAGCACGCGCTCGTCGCGGCTGAACATGCGGTCGTGGGTGAGCGCCCGCTCCACCTGGTCGCGGAACCAGCCCGGGTAGCAGGCCGCGCAGAAGGCCGAGCGGTGGCGGCGCACCTCGACGTTGGCCGGCTTGCGGCACTTGATGCAGCGCATCGCTAGCGAGACCCCCTCCCCTCCGGGGAGGGGCAGGGGTGGGGCGACCCGCCGCTTATGACCGGGATCACGTCGACCGAGTCCTCAGGCTTCAGGCGCACGTCGCGGGTCAGGATCTCCTCGTCGCGCACGACCAGGTAGGCGTCCGAGTGCAGCCCCAGCCGCTTGAGCAGCTCGGCCACCGTGGCCGGCGCCATCTCCTCAGTTCGACGGTCGGGCAGGATGGTCACCCGCATCGGACCCATGCTAGGCGGTTACCTGGATCCCGGGCCGGGGCACAATGAGGGCGTGGAGACCCACCTCGCGCGTCCTCTGAGAGTGGCGCTGGCGCAGCTCAACAACACGGTCGGCGACCTCGAGGGAAACACCCGGAAGATCGTCGAGTGGATGTCGCGCGCCCGGGACCAGAAGGCCGACCTGGTCGTCTTCCCGGAGCTCTCGCTGACCGGCTACCCGCCCGAGGACCTGCTGCTCAAACCCACCTTCATCCGCGACAACCTGCGCCACCTGGACCAGGTGGTGGCGGCCTCCAAGGGCGTCGCGGCCGTGGTCGGCTTCGTCGACCTCGACCTCGACATCTACAACGCGGCCGCCTTCATGTACGACGGCGAGCTGAGAGGCGTCTACCACAAGGTCTACCTGCCCAACTACGGCGTCTTCGACGAGGAGCGCTATTTCCAGCGCGGCCGCGACTGCCCGATCTTCGAATACGCCGGCGTGCGCATCGGGGTCAGCATCTGCGAGGACGCCTGGTACCCGGCCGGCCCGGTGTCGCTGCAGGCGGCGGCCGGCGCCGAGCTCCTGGTCAACATCAACGGCTCGCCCTACCACAAGGCCAAGCGCCTCACGCGCGAGACCATGATCGCCACCCGGGCCATGGACTCGCGTGCCTTCATGGCCTGGGTCAACACCGTGGGCGGCCAGGACGAGCTGGTCTTCGACGGCAACAGCGTGGTGTTCGGCCCGGAGGGCCAGCTGATCGCCCGCGCGCCCTCCTTCGCCGAGGAGCTGCTGGTCGCGGACCTCGACATCGGGTCCGTCTTCGGTGAGCGCCTGCACGACACCCGGCTTCGGCGCGAGGCCCAGGACCCCATCCACGTCGACCTCGAGGTCTCGGATGTCACGGTCACTACCGAGCCGCGGCCGGCGCCCGCGGGCAAGCGGCTGACCCCCGTGACGGCGCCGCTGGAAGGCACGGCCGAGGTCTACCAGGCGCTGGTGCTGGGCACCGGCGACTACCTACGCAAGGCCAGCCCCTTCCAGAAGGCCGTGATCGGTCTCTCCGGCGGCATCGACTCGGCGCTCACGGCGGCGGTGGCGGTGGACGCCATCGGGTCCGAGAACGTGACGGGCGTGCTGATGCCCTCGCGGTACAGCTCGCCCGAGTCGTTGGAGGACGCCGGGGCGCTGGCGGAGGCCTTCGGCATCCACACCCTCGAGCTGCCCATCTCGCTGCCCCACGAGGCCTTCGAGAAGACGCTGGCGCAGTCCTTCCAGGGCAGCCGGCCCGGCGTGGCCGAGGAGAACATCCAGGCCCGTGTGCGGGGCGTCCTGCTGATGGCGCTGTCCAACAAGTTCGGCTGGCTCCTGCTCACCACCGGCAACAAGTCCGAGATCGCGACCGGCTACTGCACGCTGTACGGCGACATGGCGGGCGGTTTCGCGGTGCTCAAGGACATCCCCAAGACCCTGGTCTACGAGCTCGCCCGCTACCGCAACTCGGTCAACGGCCAGGTCATCCCGGAGCGCATCTTGACCAAGCCGCCCAGCGCCGAGCTGCGGCCTGACCAGAAGGACTCGGACAGCCTGCCGCCTTATGAGGTCCTCGACCCCATCCTGGAGGCGTACGTGGAGGACGACCGCAGCTTCGAGGAGCTGGTGGGCGCCGGGCACCCGCCGGACGTGGTCAGGCGCGTCATCCAGCTTGTCGACAACAGCGAGTACAAGAGGCGCCAGGGCGCGCCGGGCGTCAAGATCACGCCGCGCGCCTTCGGCCGCGACCGCCGGATGCCGATCACCAACCGCTACCGGCCGAACGGCCTGAACGGCTGATGGCCGGCTACGACATAGCGATCGTGGGCGGAGGCCCCGGTGGCTACACCGCGGCCATTCGGGCGGCGCAGCTCGGCGCCAAGACCGCGATCGTGGAGAAGGACCGGCTGGGCGGTACCTGCGTCGTCCGCGGCTGCATCCCGACCAAGGCCATGCTGCAGTCGAGCGAGCTGTTCGCCACCATCGCGACCGAGGGCGCGACGCTGGGGGTGGTCGCCGACAAGCTCAGCTTCGACTACCCGGCAGCGCAGAAGCGACAGCGCGAGATCGTGGATTCCCTGGTACGCGGGGTGGAGACGCTGATGAAGGCCAACGGCGTCGACTACCTGCGCGGCCGCGGCGTGCTCGGGAAGGGCGGCAAGGTGAGTGTGGACGGGCAGGAGATCAGCGCCCGCGACATCGTGATCGCCACCGGCTCCCAGGCCTCCACGATCCGGATCCCGGGCGTGGAGCTGACCATCAACTCCGACCAGATCCTGGAGCTGCCGGAAGCGCCGAAACGCCTGACGGTGATCGGGGGCGGCGTGGTGGGGATGGAGTGGGGCGCGCTCTTCGCCGGCTTGGGCGCCGAGGTCACCGTGCTGGAGGCGCTGCCGCAGATCCTGCCCATGGTCGAGGGCGACCTGGTGCAGCTCTACCGCCGGCACTTCGAGAGGCTGGGCGGGCGCGTGCACACCGACGCCAAGGTGGCGGAGGTGGCTCGGCGCAAGGGCGGGCTGAGCGTGCGCTACCAGGCCGAGGGCGAGGCCACTGCCGTTGACGCGGACGTGGTGCTGCTGGCGACCGGGCGGGTTCCCTACACAGAGCAGCTGGGTCTTGACGCGCTGGGCGTGCAGACGCAGAAGGGGCGCGTCATCGTCGACCAGCACCTGCGCACCAACGTGCAGGGAGTCTGGGCGATCGGGGACGTGATCGGCGGGATCATGCTCGCGCACGTCGCCATGTACGAGGGCGTGTGCGCGGTGGAGAACATCGCGGGCGAGGGCGAGCCGCGCGCGCCCGACTACCACGCCACCCCCAACTGCATCTACACCGATCCCGAGATCGCCAACGTGGGGCTGGGCGAGGCCGCGGCGCGGGAGGCGGGTTACGAGGTGAACGTGGGCAGGTTCCCGCTCACAGCCTCGGGGCGCGCCAAGACACTGGGGCAGACAGACGGCGCGGTGAAGGTGGTGACTGACGCGCGCACGGGCGTGGTCCTGGGCGTGCAGATGGTGGGCCCTCACGCCAGCGATGTGATAGCCGAGGCCACGCTGGCCGTGCAGTACCGGCACACCGTGCAGGACCTCGACCTGACCATGCACGCGCACCCGACCATGGCCGAACCGCTGCTGCAGGCTGCGCTGGCGGCGGAGGGGCGGGCGATCGAGATCCCGAACCGGGCTCGCGCGCGGCAGCAGAGCGCCCCCCTCCCGCCGGCTGCGCAGGGGACCTCCCCACAGCGTGGGGAGGAGACACCGTCACACAATGTGTCCGTGGCTGTCGCTGAAGTTAAGGACCCGGAGGGGATCAAGCTCGACAAGGCTCACAAGAAGGAGCTGCTCGGGCTCTACCGGACCATGTTCCTGATCCGGCGCTTCGAGGAGCGGGCGCAGGTCGAGTACACGCGCGCCAAGATCGGCGGCTACTGCCACCTCAACCTGGGGGAGGAAGCCACCGTGGTCGGCGGCATCGTGCCCCTGCGCGAGCACGACTACATCTACACCAGCTACCGTGAGCACGGTCACGCCATCGCGCGCGGCGTCGACCCCAGGGCGGTGATGGCCGAGCTCTTCGGCAAGGAGACCGGCACCTCGCACGGGCGGGGCGGGTCCATGCACATCTTCGATAACAGCCGTCACTTCATGGGCGGCTACGGGATCGTGGGCGGCCACCTGCCACTGGCGGTGGGGGCCGGGTTCTCGATCCGCTACCGGAAGGCCAAGGACATCGTGCTCTGCCTTTTCGGCGACGGCGCCGTCAACATCGGCGCCTTCCACGAGTCCCTCAACTTCTCCAAGGTCTTCCAGCTCCCGGTCGTCTGGTTCTGCGTCAACAACCAGTACGGCATGGGTACGCCGGTCGACAAAGCCTCCGCGGTGGCGGAGATTTACAAGCGCGCCTGCGCGTACGACATCGAGTCGATCCGCGTGGACGGCATGGACGTGCTCGAGGTGATGCGGCGGACCCACGAGGTCGTCGAGAAGACCCGCGCCGACTCCGAGCCGCGCTTCATCGAGGCCGTCAACTACCGCTTCAAGGGCCACTCCGTGGTCGACCCCGACAAGTACCGCTCCGAAGAGGAGAAGGAGAAGTGGCGCAAAGCCGACCCGGTCGTGCGCTTCGAGCACGAGCTGGTCGAGGCCAAGGTGGCGACCGAGGAGGAGCTCAAGGAGGTCCGCAACCAGGTCGAGAGCGAGGTGGACGAGGTCGTCAAGTTCGCAGATGAGAGCCCCGAGCCGCCGGTCGACGAGCTCTACCGCTTCCTCTACGCGGGGAGTGGCGAGCGTGCCTGAGAAGCTCTTCCGGGCCGCGCTCCGCGAGGCGCTGGACGAGGAGATGGAGCGCGACGGCTCCATCTATCTGATCGGCGAGGACATCGGCCGGTTCGGCGGCGCCTACCGCGTCACCGAGGGGCTGCTCGAGAAGTACGGGGAGATGCGCGTGGTCGACGCTCCGATCGCCGAGGAGGTGATCGTGGGCTGCGCGATCGGGTCCGCGATGACCGGGCTGCGCCCGGTGGTCGAGCTGATGACGATCAACTTCTCGCTGATCGCCTTCGACCAGATCGTCCAGAACGCGGCCAAGATCCGCTACATGTTCGGGGGCGAGGTCGGGGTCCCGATGGTGATCCGGATGCCGGGCGGCGCCGGCCATCAGCTCTCCTCGCAGCACTCGCACAGCTTCGAGGCTCTGTACGGGATGATCCCGGGCTTGATCGTGCTCGCGCCCACCACGCCCGCGGACGCCAAGGGCATGCTCAAGTCGGCGATCCGCGACGAGAACCCGGTGATGTTCCTGGAGTCGATGAGCCTCTACAACCTGCGCGGCGAGGTGCCGGACGGCGACTACGCGGTGCCCATCGGGCGCGCGGCCGTGCGCCGCGAGGGCACAGATCTGACGATCGTGGCCGTCTCCCGGCAGGCGGTGCTGGCCGGGGTCGCCGCCGAGAAGCTGGAGGAGGAGGACGTCGACGCCGAGGTGATCGACCTGCGCTCCATCCGCCCCCTCGACTGGGACACGATAACGCGGTCGGTGCGCAAGACCAACCGCCTGCTGGTGGTCGAGGAGGGCTGGCCGACCTACGGCGTGGGCGCCGAGATCACGGCCGGGGTGCAGGAGCGCTGCTTCGACGACCTGGACGCGCCCATCCGGCGCCTGGGCGGGGCGGAGGTGCCCATGCCCTACAACCAGAACCTCGAGAAGGCCGCCATCCCCTCGGCGGACGACATCGTGCAGAAGGCCCTGCAGACCATCGGCCGGGGAGCCGCCTGATGCCGGACGTCAACATGCCCAAGCTCTCCGACACCATGGAGGAGGGCACCGTCCTGGAGTGGAAGAAGCAGGACGGCGCCCAGGTCAAGCGCGGGGACGTGCTGGCCGAGATCGAGTCGGACAAGGCCTCCTTCGAGATCGAGGCCGAGGCCGAGGGGGCGCTGCACATCGTGGTCGACAAGGGCCAGGCCGTCCCGGTCGGCCAGCAGATCGCCACCATCGGCGAAGCCGCGGCGCCCGCGCCCGCGAAGAAAGCGCCGCCGAAAAAGAAGCCGGAGCCCGCGCCCGAGGCCCCTGTCTCCTCCCCCTCCGGGGGGGGTCCGCCCGAAGGGCGGGGAGCGGATCGTGCGGAGGATGGCGAGAAGGCGTCCCCGCTGGCCCGCCGGCTGGCGCGCGAGCGAGGAATCGAGCTGGCATCGATCAAAGGCTCCGGCCCCGGCGGCCGGATCGTGAAGGAGGACGTCCTGGCGGCCACACCCGAGCCGGCGCAGGCCCCGGCCCGCCCCCAGCCCGCGGCACGCCGCCCGGAGCAGGAGGTGGAGGTCGAAGAACCGACGCGCATGCAGGCGACCATCGCGCGCCGCATGGCGCAGTCGAAGTCGACCGTCCCCCACTTCTACGTCACCGTCGAGTGCCAGGTCGACGAGGCCGTGAAGATGCGCCAGCAGCTGAAGGAGACGGTCCCCGGCGCCGACAAGGTGACCATGACCGACATGCTCATGCGCGCCTGCGCGCTGGCCCTGCAGCGCTTTCCGGAGGTCAACACCTCCTGGGTCGAGGGCCACTTCGAGCGCAAGCGCCGGATCAGCATCGGCCTGGCGGTGCCCCCGGAGAAAGGCCTCGGCCTGCTGGTGCCGGTGGTGCACGACGTCGACAAGAAGGACCTGGTGGCGCTGTCCATCGAGGCCAGGCAGGTGATCGAGCGGGCTCGGGCGGGCCGCCCAACGCCGGGTGACCTGGAGGGCGGCACCTTCAGCATCTCCAACCTGGGCATGTACGGCGTCGACGAGTTCAACGCCATCATCAACCCGCCCGAGGCGGGGATCCTCGCCGTCGGCGCCATCAAGGACGCCCCGATCGTGGTCGACGGCCAGCTCCGGGTCGGCAAAGTGATGCGGCTGACGCTCTCGGTCGACCACCGCGTCTACTACGGGGTGACCGGCGCCCAGTTCCTGGGCGAGGTCAAGCGCCTGATCGAGAATCCGGTCAGCCTGGTGATGCCAGTCTCCGCAGAATGAGGGCTGGGGTCCTGGTGGCCCCGGGACGCTTCGAGGTGGTCGACGCCGCTGACCCCTCCCCCACTCCCGGCCAGGTGCTGGTGCGCACGCACCGCGCCTCGATCTGCGGCAGCGACCTGCACGTCGTCTACGACGGGTTCCACCAGCACGACTTCCCCGCGCCGCCCGGCTATCCCGGCCACGAGGGCGTGGGCGTGGTCGTGGGGACGGGCCGGCGCGTGCTTACCGCGCCGGTTCCCACCGAGGCGGGCTGCTTCGCCGAGCTGCAGGCGGTGGCCGCCGAATCGGTGCTGCCGCTGCCGGACGGCGCGGACATGGACCGCATGCTCTTGGCCCAGCAGCTGGGCACCGTCCTCTTCGCCGGCCGCCGCTTCCTGAAGGGGGTGTCGCCGGGCATCGCGGTGGTGATCGGCGCCGGGTCCGTCGGCACCTTCTTCGTGCAGGTCCTGAAGCGCGCCGGGTTCCGCGAGATCATCGTCTCCGACCTCGAACCTCACCGCCTCGACGTCGCCCGCGAGCTGGGGGCCACGGCCACCGTCCACGCACCGCGCGAGTCGATCGGAGAGGCCGGGGCCGACCTGGTGATCGAGGCGGCCGGCTACGACCAGACCCGCGCCGAGGCCATCACCGCCGCCGCGCCGGGCGCGCGGGTCGGTCTTTTCGGCTTCCCGGAAAGCCAGGGGCTGGCGCCCTTTCCCTTCGACCTCGCCTTCCGCAAGTCGCTGACCATCCAGACCTCGGTCGGCACCCAATCCGAACCCGGGCTGCGCTCCTTTCGGGAGGCGATCGAAGGCATCGCCGCGGGGGTTTATGAAGTGGACTACATGCTGGCGCCGACCTACCCTGTCGAGCGGATACAAGAGGCCATGGAGGCCGCGCGCGCCCGCCGGGGCGTCAAGGTCTCGATCACATTCCGGGAGATGGAGAGCTGATGGCGAAGGTCAAGGCCAACGGGCTGGAGTTCGAGTACGAGGCGTTCGGCGACCACGCCAACCCGCCGCTGCTGCTGGTGATGGGGCTGGGCGCGCAGATGATCACCTGGCCCGACCCCTTCTGCGTGATGCTCGCCAACCGCGGCTTCCACGTCGTGCGCTATGACAACCGCGACATCGGGCTCTCCACCAAGCTGGATCACCTCGGGGTGCCCGACCCAATGCAGGTCTTCAGCCGCCAGGTGCCGCCCGCCTACACGATCGACGACATGGCCGACGACGCGGCGGCGATCCTGGACGCTCTGGGGATCGCGCCCGCCCACATCGTGGGAGCCTCGATGGGCGGCTTCATCGTCCAGGCCCTGGCCGTGCGCCATCCCGAGAAGGTCCTGAGCTTGACCTCGTTCATGAGCGACCTGGGAGGCGAGGACCTGGTACCGGCCTCACAGGAGGTGCTCAGCCTGCTGATGACGCGACCGCCGCGGGAGCGCGAGGCGCTCATCGAGTTCGGCATCAACCTGAGCCGGGTCATCTGGGGACCGCGCTACTACGAGGAGCAGCGCGCGCGCACCAGCCGCACGGCGGCCGTCGACCGCTCCATCTCCATCGAGGGCACCGCACGCCAGCTGGGGGCCTGCCTGGTGCGACCGTCGCGGCGCGCCGCCCTGGGGCACATCGAGGTGCCCGCCCTGGTCATCCACGGCGACGCCGACCCGCTGGTGCCCTTCGAGAACGGCAAGCGCACGGCGGCGGCGATCCCGGGAGCCCGGCTGCTGGCGCTGCCGGAGGTCGGGCACGACATACCGCCCGACTTCTACGAGACCGTGGCCGACGCGATCGCCGAAGTCGCTAGCCCGCGGGAGGCAGCAAAGCCTTCCTGACGCCCAGCGAAGGAGTCTGACTCCACGCCCGGTCGGCGGGCGCCGGTGAGCCGGCGGGCAGGTGCACGCGCACACGCAGCCAGCCGCGGGGGTCGAAGTCGGCCCATAGGCGGCCCGACATGGCCTCCATCAGCTCACGGCTGATGGCGAGGCCGAGGCCCACCCCGCCGGCCGCCGCCGCGCGTGAGGGGTCCGCCCGGTAGAAGCGCTCGAACATGCGCTCCGGGTCCGGCCGGTGGTCGCCGACCGGGTTGGAGACATGGACCTCGATGCCGCCGCCGGCGAGGTGCTGGGCGCCGACCAGGACGTGGCTGTCGGCGGGCGCGTACTTGACCGCGTTGTCGAGCAGGTTGTCCAGGACCTGGTGCAGGCGCTCGGGGTCGGCGATGCCGGGTGGCAGCTCGCCGGTCGTCTCCAGCGTCACGTTGAGCCCCCGCTCGTGGGCACGCGGCCGGATGATGTCGAGCTCCTGCTTGAGCATCGCTCCGATATCGATCGGCTGGGGGCGCAGAGAGATGTGGCCCGACTCCACACGGGCCAGGTCGAGGAGCTCTTGCGACATGCGCAGCACACGCTCCGACTCCTCGTGCACCACGGTGGCGGCGCGGACCTTCTCCTCCTCGGTCTCCAGGCTGCCGTCGACAAGGGCCTGGCTGAAGCCGATCAGGCTGGTCAGCGGGGTCTTGAGCTCGTGAGAGACGTTGGCCAGGAACTCGCGCTGAGTTTGGCGCGCGCGCTCCACCGCTTGGGCCATGCGGTTGAAGGCCTGGCCGGTGACCCCGATCTCGTCGTTGCCGCGCATGCTGACCCGCCGCGAGTAGTTGCCGCGGGCGATGTCCTCGGCGGCGTCCGAGAGCTCGGTCAGCGGGCGGGCCAGTGCGCGGCTGATGAGCAGTCCGATGCCGAGCGCAACCAGGAGCGAGACCCCGCCGGCCACCAGCAGCAGCGGCAGCAGCGAAGCCGTGGCCTGGGCGTCGATGGCGGCGCGCGAACGCGCGAGCACCACGTACTGGGCGCCCAGGGGATCGCGCACCGGGATCGCGGCGATCGGCTGGATCCGGGACGCCGAAGCCACGTACGACGTGCCGCCGACGTCGAACTCCAGCTCGTAGACCTGGTTCTCGCGGTTGATGATGCGCGGAGTGGCATTGCCCGGCGCCGCGATCGTGGTGGCGGTGCCCTCGCTGTCATAGACCACCCCGCCGGCGCCGGTCACCAGCAGCAGCCGGTCGCCGTTCAGGCCGGGGGTCACAGACGTGTTGAGGCGGTCGATGTACTCGTCGCGCGGCGTCAGGCCGCCGGGCCCGGCACAGCGCCCGTTGGCGACCGCCAGGTTCGAGGCACACTCGCGGTTCCAGACCTGCTGCCGGAAGATGATCGACTGGCGGTCGAGCTGGTCGCGGGCATTCTGGAGCTCCAGGTTGCGCACCAGGTAGCCGGTCAGGAACCCGCTGACCAGAAGGGAGACGGCCACCACGCCGACCGCGGCCAGCAGCAGGCGCAGGCGGATGCTCAGCTCGCCGCCAGCTCCAGCTTGTAGCCCACGCCCCAGACGGTGTGGATGGAGGGGTCGGTCACGCCACCCCCGGCCAGCTTCTCGCGGAGCTGCTGGACGTGCACGTCGACGGTGCGCGTGTAGCCGGGGAAGTCATAGCCCCAGACCAGATCCAGCAGCTCGCTGCGCTGGAAGACGCGACCCGGATGCTTGGCGAGCAGGGCCAGGAGGTCGAACTCCTTGGGCCGCAACTGGAGCTTGCCCTCGCCGAAGCGGACCTCGTGACGCTCCAGGTCAACCTCCAGCTTGCCCGCGCGGATCAGGCGGGGCTGGTCCGGCTCCAGCTTGGCCCGGCGCACCAGGGCCTTGGCTCGCGCCACCAGCTCCTGCGGGTGGAAGGGCTTGGTCAGGTAGTCGTCGGCGCCCAGCTCCAGGCCCACCACCTTGTCGGTGACCTCGTCGCGGGCCGTCAGCATGATGATCGGCACCTGGCTGGTCTTCCTGATCTCGCGGCAGATCGTGAGGCCGTCCATGCCCGGGAGCATGATGTCGAGCACGACCAGGTCGGGTTTCAGCTGACCGAAACGGGTGAGCGCCTGGACACCGTCGGCCACCCCCTCCACCTGGTAGCCCTCCCGGCTCAGGTAGAGTCGCGCCAATTCGACGATGTGCTCCTCATCGTCGACCACGAGGACTTTCTGACCGCTGGCTACGGCTGACATAACTTCCGGACACCATTCTGTGAACCTGCCCCCCGCCGTGCCGCATGGAAATGTAAACGCGGGGCCGGACGGATGAACGACAACGACACCCTGCTGCGCTTCCTGGGGCCCCAGCCCGACACCGACGGCTATCCGGTCAACAGCGCTCCGGGCCTGGTCGACCGGTTGGATTCCCTGGCCGAGGGGCTGGAGGCGTGGCCGGTCCAGGCCGGTGGCTTCCACGCCCTCGGCAACCGGCTGGGCGTGATCTTCGCGGTGGCGCTGGGAGAGAAGCAGCTGCTCCTGCGGCTGCCGGGCGTGCCCACCGACATCCCGGCCTTCTCACCCCTGCCCGGCTGGATGTTGGTCGAGGCCTGGGGCGGCGACGAGGACCGCCTGGCAGGCCTCCTGCGGACGGCTTTGGGCGGCACCGAGGGCCTGGATCCCTAAAGAGGGCGGCTGGGGGAATTCGGGCCCTTTTCATGAAACCGGGCCGCCAATACCGCACGGAGGGGTTCCTTTTCGCCAAGACGGCCCGTTTGTATACAAACCGCGGCCTGCAGGGCGCCCAGCCTCGGGCTTTTGTATACAAACGGCGGCGTCCGAAGCCGTCAGCTGCCGACGGCGGCCCGCAGGGCGAACCACACGTTGGCCGGGCGCTCGGCGAGGCGGCGCATGTACCAGGCGAACCACTCCGACCCGTAGCTGATCAGCACCCGGACCCGCTTCCCCTCCGCCGCCAGCCGCCGCTGGTCGGCGGCCCGAACCCCGTACATCATCTGGATCTCGCAGTCCAGGTCCAGGCGGCGGAGCAGGTCGACGTCCTGCGACGCCAGCCGCACGTCGGCTCCGCCCGCGACCAGCTGCCGGGCCAGGCGTTCATAGGCGTCGCCCACCTCGCGACGGCCCTGGAACGCGATCTCCTCCGGTTCCCGGTAGGTGCCCTTCACCAGCCGGATCCTCGGCTTCAGCGGCAGCAGCCGTTCCACGTCGGCCGGCGTGCGCCGCAGGTAGGCCTGGAGGCAGAGCCCCACGTTGGAATGGCGCCGGCGCACCGTCTCGTAGAGATCGAGGGTGCGATCGACCAGCGCGGACCCCTCCATGTCGATGAAGACCATGCCCTCGAGCCCCTCGGCCTTCTCCGCCAGGGCCGAGATGCGCTCCGCGGTGTCGCCGGGGTCGAGCAGCAAGCCCAGGTGCGTGGCCTTGACCGAGACGTGCGTGTCGAGGCCCGCGGCCGCCAGCGCCTCCAGGGCCCCCTCGTAGCCCTGGGCCGCGCGCTGGGCGTCGGCCGCGTCGGTGATGTCCTCTCCCAACTCGGTCAGCACCACCGCGATCCCGTCCTTCTGCAGGCGCCTGCCCGCCGCGATGGCGTCCTCCAGCCGCTCGCCGGGCATGAACTTGCGGGCGGCCCGGCGGCCGGCCGCGCTGTTGGGCAGGCGCTTGCCCAGCCAGTGGTTCCGGGACAGCGCCAGCAGCGAGCTTCGAAACAGACCCACTAGACCCTCCGTTCAACGCCGGCGGCGAGGCGCCGGATGCTGTCCAGGTGTGCGAACCACACGGTAAGGCAGAGGGCCACGGCGACCAGCGTCCAGCCGGCGTCACGCACGAACAGCGCAACGTAACCGACCAGGGCGGCCGCCGCCACCAGCGAGCCCAGCGAAACCATCCGGCCCAGCCGGACCACCACCAGAAGCACGACCCCCGCCACCAGCGTGCCCTCCGGCCAGAGCGACAGCGCCACTCCCGCCGAGGTGGCGACGCCGCGCCCGCCGCGGCCCAGCAGGAACACCGACCAGATCTGCCCGAGCACCGTGGCCAGGCCGACCAGGCCGACCTCCAGCGGCGAACCGCCCGTCAGGCGCCGGGCGAGCAGGCCGAACACCACACCCTTGGTGAGGTCACCCGCAGCCACCAAGGCGCCGCCGCGCCAGCCCATGGCCCGGAACGCGTTGGTGGCGCCGACCCGGCCGCTGCCCACCCCGCGCGGATCGGCGCCGTAAAGCCGCCCCACCAGGACGCCGGTCGGGATGGAGCCGGCCAGATAGCCAAGCGCCGCCAGCACGACGGTGGCAGGCCAAGGGCTCAAGCTCGCTCGGACGCCGGCCGCAGGACGATCCGGATCGGGTTGCCGGCGAACCCGAAGCGCCCGCGCAGCCGCTTCTCCAGGTAGCGCCTGTATGAGAAGTGGAGCAGCCCCACATCGTTCACGAAGAGGACGAAGGTGGGAGTCTCCGACGCCGCCTGGGTGGCGAAGCGCAGCGCCAGGCGCTTGCCTTTGTAGGACGGCGGCGGCCGCTCCAGGAAGGCTTCCCGCAGCACCCGGTTGAGCTCGTTGGTCGGCACCCGCAGCCGCCGCTGCCCCACCACCTCCAGCGAAACCGGCAGGATCCGGGCGACGCCCGCCCGGGTCTTGGCGGACACCGCCACCACCGGCGCATGGGGCACGAACTTGAATTCAGAGCGCAACGCCTTCTCCCAGGCCGCGGCGCTGCGCTGGGCGGGCTCCGCCAGGTCGATCTTGTTCACGACCAGGACCAGCCCCTTCCCCGCCTCCAGCGCGTAGCCGGCGACGTGCTGGTCCTGGGCCAGCACCCCTGCGGAGGCGTCCATGACCAGGAGCACGGCGTCGGCCCGCTCCATGGCCTTGATGCCCCGCAGCAGCGAGAAACGTTCGAGGCGGTCCCGGGCCGAAGACTTGCGCCGGATGCCGGCCGTGTCGACCAGCACCACCGGCAGGCCGTCGAAGAGCAGCGAGGTGTCGACCGGGTCGCGGGTGGTGCCCGGAAGCTCGGAGACCAGCGCGCGCTCATCCCCCAGCAGGGCGTTCAGCAGCGACGACTTGCCGACGTTGGGCCGGCCCATGATGGCCAGCCGCGCCGTCTCCTCCTCCTCGGGCATCGCCTCCGGCTCCGGTGGCGGGAGCAGCTCCAGCACCCGGTCCAGGAGGTCGTCCACCCCGATCCCGTGCTGGGCCGAGAGCAGGACCGGGTCGGCGAAGCCGAGCTCGTGGATCTCGTGCAGGAAGTGCTCCTGGCCGGGGTTGTCCGCCTTGTTGGCGCCCACCACCACCGGCCGCCGGGAGCGCCGGAGCATCAGTGCGATGTCCCGGTCGAGCGGGGTCAGGCCCTGGCGAACGTCGACGAGCAGCACGATTGCCTGCGCCTCTTCGATCGCGACCTGGGTCTGCGCCTCGATGGCGGCGCGCGAGGCGTCGTGGGCGCCTTCCAGGTCCAGCCCGGCAGTGTCGACCACCGTGACCTCGCGCCCTCGCCATTCGCACACGCCGTAGAGCCGGTCGCGCGTCAGGCCGGCCGTGGCGTCGACGATCGCCTTGCGCCAGCCCAGCAGGCGGTTGAAAAGCGTGGAT
>Ga0207646_10002723_pt1 | contig 20690 bp, 17 predicted proteins | sample KBSK5502metaG_FD_184343 | JGI IMG/M metagenome (GOLD analysis project Ga0207646, IMG submission 184343) | Corn, switchgrass and miscanthus rhizosphere microbial communities from Kellogg Biological Station, Michigan, USA - KBS K5-50-2 metaG... | ecosystem: Host-associated > Plants > Roots >...
CTTATCTCTGCTAAACTAGGTGAGATAGAGTGGGTTCGTCCGGCCGCGCCCTCGAGAGTTCGATTAAAAACTCATGGCCTCTGTGACCGCAGATCCGTCAGTCGCTGCGCGGGTGTCCGCGCAAGCATCCACAACAGTAACCGTACGAATTGAACCACCGCGTGGGTGGCTGGAACTGCGTTTGCGTGAAGTGTGGATGTATCGTGAGTTGCTCTATTTTTTTATCTGGCGCGACCTGAAGGTGCGCTACAAGCAGACCGTGATTGGGGTGGTGTGGGTGGTGCTTCAGCCGCTGATGAGCATGGGCGTGTTCACGATATTTTTTGGACGGCTGGCGAAGTTGCCTTCTGACGGGCTGCCGTATCCGGTTTTTTATTTTGCTGCGCTGGCGCCCTGGACCTATTTTTCAACGGCGCTGACCAATGCGACGAACGTGATGGTGGAAAATCAGCGCGTCATTACGAAAGTGTATTTTCCGCGGCTCATCCTGCCTTTTTCGAGCGTCCTGTCGGGCCTGGTGGATTTTGGAATTGCGTTTGTGGTGCTGCTCGCTTTGGTACTGGGATACGGACTGCGTCCAGGAGTGAATGCGTTGTGGCTGCCGTTTTTGTTGTTGCTGGCGCTAGCAACGGCGCTGGGAATCGGCTTGTGGCTTTCCGCGCTGAATGCCCTTTATCGGGACGTAAAGTATGTAACGCCATTCCTGGTGCAGTTCTGGATGCTGGCATCTCCTGTAGCATATCCGAGCAGCCTGGTGCCGGCGAAGTGGCGGTGGCTCTACGGCCTGAACCCGATGGCTGGAGTGATTGAGGGATTTCGCTGGGCATTGACGGGACATGGGCAGCCGCCAGGAGAGTTGATGTTGGCGTCCGCGGCTGCGGTAGTGGCACTGCTGGTTGGCGGGTTGGTGTTCTTCCAGAGGATGGAGGGCACGGTGGCTGACCTGGTGTAAACGGTGCCCTTCAGTCGCGGGCACGTTGCATTGCACCCGGTGTTCTGCAAGTGCGAAACTATCTGAAAATAAAGAAGTTAACGCTCCAAGGAATCTAACAGTACACAATGAACCAAAATCGAAGAGGTTGGGGAAAGAGGAGGAGCAGAAACACGTGCAGCAGGAAGGCCCGCGGCACTGGATTGAAGCGTTACCAGTTAGGGCGACGATTCGAACGCAACCAGGGCGTAGACTGTTCAACAGGCGAAGCGGGCCGAGGAGGTGCTGTGAAGGCAGCAAAGCTCGAAAAGAGCAAGTGCCCGGAATGCGGTAGCCGGAAAGTGCGCCGCTCGCAGATGCGAGGGTTCTGGGAGCGCGGTGTGTTGAGAGCGGTCGGAGTGAAAGCATATCGTTGCGAGAGCTGTGACAAAAGGTACTACCAGTTCAAACGGATTGAAGTTACGAGCGGAAAGCTAGAAGGATGATGGACGAAGAAAATTAGGACAAAAGATGAGCGAGATTGCGATCAGGGCGCAGGGCTTAGGCAAGCTGTACCGCATCGGGCAGCGTGAGCGCGAGAATGCGTTGCGGAACGTGCTGGGACCGATCCTGCGCGCGCCGTGGAAATTGTTCCAGCGGGAAAAGAAAGAAACGTTCTGGGCGCTGAAGGATGTCGACCTGGAAGTAAAACACGGCGAAGTGCTGGGGCTTATCGGCCGAAACGGCGCCGGGAAGACGACGCTGCTGAAAATCTTGAGCCGGATCACGAGGCCGACATCGGGCTGGGCAGAGATTTACGGTCGAGTGGGAAGCCTGCTGGAAGTGGGGACGGGATTTCATCCGGAGCTCTCGGGCCGGGAGAATACCTATTTAAGTGGCGCGATATTGGGAATGTCCAAGCGCGAGATCAGCCGCAAGTTCGATGAGATTGTGGCGTTCGCGGAAATTGAGAAGTTCATCGACATGCCAGTAAAACATTATTCCTCAGGAATGTACGTGCGGTTGGCGTTTGCGGTAGCCGCCCACCTCGAACCAGAAATTCTTCTCGTCGACGAAGTCCTCGCTGTCGGGGACATCGCCTTTCAAAGGAAGTGCTTAGGAAAAATGGGGGACGTCGCCCGCGAGGGCCGCACCGTCGTTCTCGTCAGTCATCAGATCAATCAGATTCGTCGCCTTTGCCAGCGTGTCGTTTGGATCGACGCCGGCTCTCTTCGCGAGTCCGGCTCTCCCTCCGAAGTGGTTTCCGCTTATGAAGCAGCGATGGCTCGTGGCACGCAAAACGATAACCAGCTCGAGCGATCTGCCGACAGGGCCCTGTTCCTTCGTTGGCAAATTGACCAACCTCGCGGCGCTGACCCTCACATCTTGAACCATACTGGGCCGTTTACAGTCAGCTTTACAGTGGACATTCGGCAGCCCCTCGAAGCGGGGTTTCACGGCGCTGCACTGTTTAACCACGACAGGCAACTACTTTGGGCCTGGGCAACGCAACAGCATGACCTCCGCTTGCAAACGGGGCAGCACCAATTTCGGTACACTTTCCCCGCCCTGCTTGTTCGCCCGGGGCCATACTATTGGATGGCCAGCGTGTACGAAGACCATAACCTCCTAGACCTCTGGGATTGTGTTCCGGCAATGATTGTGGCTACAGAGAGTTATCAGCATCCCCGTGATGAATGGAAAGGTATCTTGAATATCCCAACTCGCTTTCAAATCGACAGCGTTGGAGACGATGATTAAGGCCATTGCGCGGAGGGTTTTGCACCTTACAAGAACCCGCCCTTTATTGGAGCGGTGGCGCGAGTTCCGCAATTTTCGTGGAGCCCTGCAGTATGATGCGCCCGTTTTGCAGGATGCGCTTGGCGTTCGATTCATTCTCTACCCATGGGACAGGCCATATCTCCAAAGTCTGATTGACCGAGTCTCAGACCTACCTCAGCTGTCCGCCATGTCTCATCTTGTTCATGTTGGAGACACCGTTTTCGATGTAGGCGCCCACGTGGGCGAATTTTCCGTTCTCCTAAGTCGTCTCTGCGGCCCTACAGGTCACGTCTGGTCCTTCGAGCCGGTCCCCCATAGCTATTGGAGGCTCCGCGAAGCTCTCGCGCTGAATCGTTGTGAAAACGTGACTGCAGCGCAGAAAGCTATTTGCGACAAAACGGGCATGGTTCGAATGAACCTTTTTGAGCCCCAGTTCTCTGCCTGGAATACACTTGGAATGCCCTCCATGGTCACTCCCGCCGGTGACCGGGTGTCGCCCGCTCAGTCGGTTGAAGTGCAGGGTCATACCTTGGACGAATTCTGTGATGCCGAGCAAATCGAACGAATTCATTTCCTAAAGGTGGATGTCGAGGGCTTTGAGGAGATGGTCTTCCGAGGTGCCGAGCGACTCCTGCGGGAGCATCGGGTGGATTACGTCTGCTTCGAGATCTCCAGGGAGCCCCTGAAGGGCGCTGGGCTGGACAGCCGCAAGGTGTTCGAAGCCCTCGAAACACACGGCTATTTCGCCTACTGTTTCGACGAATCGGCGGGACAGTTCAAAGGTCCTATTGAGGATTCTTCGGAATACTGGGCAAACTTTTATGCCTCCTGGAGGGACTTGTCCAAGATGCATGGGATGGGCCAATTCGACTCGAAACGGGTAGCACAATTAAAGGAAGTTTCCCTGTGACGAAGAACGCGAAGAGATTTATGTTCTATTCTCGGTACGCGTTTTACAAGCCGCTCTATTCGGTTTTCGAGCTCCTGTGTGCTGATTTTGGGTTGCAAGGCTTCGTCATCACCCATGAGCGTCCGCCAATCCCAAGAGTGTACGCGCCGTCCGGCTATTTAACGCACGAGTCGGCAGGCTTAGCGGAGATACCGGACTTTGTAACCGTCATTCCCAAGGACCTGCCCCTGGCGGAAAAATCGGCGCTCCTGAAGAGAGAGGTCAAAAGAATCAAACCCGATTTCATTTGGGCGCATGAGGAGCCGAACGACGTGTTCGTCAACCAGATGTTGCGTTGGTTTTACCTCCGGCGGATACCGCGAATCGTTGTCGCCGTGGTGGAAAACATCTGGCCATTGACGGGGGGATTTCGCGCGCGCTGGCAGCACTTTCGGCGACGGTGGTTGTGGCGAAGATTCGATGGAGTTTTGGCGTGCGCGAGCAAGTCGGCAGAGTCCATCCGGCCATACGGCATGCCTAATAGTGTGCCGATTTCCATCGCGTGGCTTCCGCATCTCCTCCCTCCCGAGCCAGGCCGAAATGGGAACACTCCTTTCTTACCGCAGAAACAAGAAGGCGAATTCTTCGTAGGCTTCGCCGGACGCATCACAGCCGCAAAGGGGTGGCGAGTACTGCTCGCTGCAATGACCGAACTCCCGGAAAATTTCAAGTGCCTGGTGGCCGGTGCGAGCGACGAGGAAGCCGAGTTGCGTTTGTGGTGCCAGGTCCCTTCAATTCGCTCCCGAGTTCGCTATTTCGGCGTTCTGGAGAAAGAGCGCTTGTGGAGCTTTTATCGAACGCTGGACGCTTTTGTCCTGCCGTCGCTCACGACGTCCCTCTGGACGGAGCAGTTCGGCTCCGTCCTGGCGGAGGCCATGGCCTGCGGCGTTCCGGTCGTCGGCTCGACCAGCGGCGCGATTCCGGAAGTGATCGGCGATTGCGGATTGGTCGTCGAGGAGAATAACCCTGCAGCGATAGCCCAGGCCCTACAAACTCTGGCCCGCGATCCGGACCTTCGGGTCCGCTGCAAAAAGGCTGGTTTGCAGCGTTTTGAGCGGGAGTTCACAATCCGAAGTTACGCGGCAAGACTCGCAAAAGCCTTGATAATAAATGGGGAAAGCCCACTGAGATGATGCAAGGGTTGAATTTTTCACTTTGTCTTGGAGCAAACTGAACAAATGTTGCGCCTCGGGCATTTCTTTCATCCCGTTCGTTCCGCCAAGGGTCTTTATAGGCGGGGAGAGGTTTCAGTCTATCGGTTGATCTGAATGGGGGCTCCTAGAGATGGTGAAGCTTCGACACTTTTTCCACCCGATCAAAAGCGCCAAGGGCCTATTCCGTCGCGGTCGCGAGGCATACTATCGGAGACTGGGAGAGCGCTTCGAGGCCACGGTTCCTAGGCGAGACGTTAACCAATGCTGGTGCGGAGGCTCTCTGCTCCCCATAACGGGTATCGCCCAGTATGGTGCTTGCGAGAGCTGCGGTTGTTACGTGAACCGCCGCCCTCCAACGTCCGAATCTCTGAAAGAGATCTACTCTCTGGATAATTACTGGCGTGTTCGCCAGCGGTTGATGGGCGTACCTCCAATCGAGAAACGTGCAGATTTCTATCGCGACGACGGTCGCATTGGATACTGGCTGAATCTCATTGAACAGTACGGTCCTACTTCAGGAACAGTGATCGAAATCGGATGTGCTCCCGGCGCGCTGCTCTCGGAACTAGAGAGACGCGGGTTCGATTGCATCGGCGTTGAGGCAGATGCGTCTGTGGCAGACTGGATTCGGCGGAATGCAGAAGTCAAGGTCGAAGAGGGCTTGTTCCCATGGCTCGAGCTACCTTCTTGTGACCTATTCTTGGCTTTCGACGTGGCGGAACATACTTCCGATCCCATCGCCTTTTGGGTGGGCATAGCGAATTCGTTGAAGCCAGGAGGCAAAGCGATCATTCAGACGCCAATCGAGTACTCTGACTACGCCTATCCATTCAAGACGCGGCGAGAATTTTTTGACGGGCTCGAGCATCTCTACTTGTATACAGACACCAGTGTGCGGAAACTCGCGCAGCTAGCGAACCTTGAGCTGACAACGCTCGGCGATGCCAAAGGAGGCTATCTCAGCCAACTCTGTATACTCTCGAAGTCTGCAAACAATATTTCACAGGAACAGTCTTTAAGAACCCAATCGTAGTGACCCAATGGCGCGCATCATACAAAAGCTGAAGATAGCACTGGATAGAATTAAGACTCCGGCCCTCGAAACGCTTCCTGATTCTCCGGACTTGTTCCGGACGTACCGATCGCTACTGCAACACCCCGACGTAAAGCGACACCCAGGTGGTTGGGAATACCGCAGCAAGTTCTACCCCGACTACCTCCATGTTGGTGGAGCATGCCATGCGGTGTTTCGGGAAGCGCTCAAATTCTGTCAAGGCATAGGTATCGACATCGGGGCAGGTCTTTGGCCCTTACCGGGCGCGATTCCAGTGGATGTATGGAGAGGTCCGGGGGCGTTGAGGTCGTTGGAAGATTTTGCCGAGGGCTCTTTGGATTTTGTTTTTAGCTCGCATTGTCTCGAACACAACGCAGACTGGAAACCGGTCCTGAATGAATGGACATCGAAACTAAATCGCAACGGGGTTTTGTTTCTATATCTTCCGCATCCGGAATGTGGCATCTGGGAACCAGGTTCTCCGTTCGTGGGCGACGAGCACAAATGGTCTCCCACGCCGGAAATAATCAAATCGAGAGTGCAAGATTCAGGATTCTCCCTGGTTGCGTGGGACGACGGACCAGATGCGATGTATAGCTTCTGGGTCTGCGCGAGGAAAAACGTGTGAGAGAGAAAGGAATAGCCGCGCCCACCCGGCGCCCAGGAATTTGCGACTTTGTGCCGGTTGACGGGACATGGGCCAATATAGGCGCGCGTCAGCACCCCGCTCTCCTTAGATGCCTGAGGGAGATGCGCGCCGCTGGTTTTGAGAGCCTTTTAGACGAACGCCGCTTGCTCGCGTTGATGCAGCTATCGAGGATTGCGGCCAGGCGGTCGGCGGGAGCCTTAATCGAACTTGGGGTTTACAAAGGCGGCGGAGCAGCGGCGGTAAGCTGGAACCTGCGGAGAGAGGGGATTCTGCGGCCTTTTCACTTATGCGACACCTTCCGAGGCTTGCCCGAGCCTCTGGATTGGGAAGTGCATTATGAAGCCGATTTCAATGATACCGACCTCGAAGCAGTTTCAAATCGCCTGCGCTGCTTCATCCCCGAGTTTCCATATGAGTTCCACCAGGGCTTCTTTTCGGAAACCCTCCCCGCCCTCTCCGAATCAACATTTTGTTTCGCGCATGTGGACGCTGATCTGTATTCGAGTGTGATGGAAGCCTGTGAATTCCTGTATCCGAGGATCGCGCGCGGCGGGATTATCGTTTTCGACGACTATGGGGCACCCACGTGTCCTGGAGCGAAAAAAGCAGTCGACGAGTTTTTTGCGGAACGCTTAGAGAGTCCAACCCATGTTGCCCAGTGCGCATACGGCGTGATACTGGGCCAAGTAGAGACAGACTTTCAAAAGTTGCTCGCGACGCAGGTACTACCTCCCGCGCTGGCGCGCGCGGTTGTCCGGACGCCACTCCGGATTGGTGGCCGGGAAGTATTGCGCATTTCAGAAAAGCTTGCTGTGCCGGAGCGGACGAAACAGCTGGTTGCACCGCTGTTGCCGCGGAACGCGAAGGCGGGGAAGAGCGAACCGACAGTTGGAACCGCGCGAAGTATTCTGGTGGTGCGAGGGGACGGCATTGGCGATCTCGTGCTCACTAGTCCGTTTCTGCGGGAGTTGCGCAGGTCGAACCCGGACGCATGGATCACGCTGGTTGCGGACTCGCGCTTCGTGAATCTCGTCGAGCTCTGCCCGTATGTGAACGAGGTGTTGCCATTCGACCCCCGATATGGGGGACGATTCGGGAGGCTGGGGCAGCATGGTAAGGCGCTGACACTGGCGAGAAAGTATTTGTGGAAGCGGAAGTTCGATCTTGCCTTGCTACCGCGATGGGATGCGGATTACTACGAATCCGCGTTTGTTGCTTATTTCAGCGGGGCGCCATGGCGGGTCGGGTACGCGGAAAATGTTTCTAAAGCGAAGCAGCGGCTGAATCGAGGCTACGACACGCTTCTGACACGCGCGTTCGACGCACCCGAAGTGAGGCACGAAGTGGAGCGCAGCCTGGATTTTCTAAAGAGGGCAGGCGGGAGCGTCCGAGAGGATCGGCTGGAACTGTGGTTGAGCGCCAAAGACCGTGAAGGGGCGCGCACAGCGCTTGTGTCGCGCGGCGTGACACAAGGAGAGACATTGGTTGCGATCGCGCCGGGAGCCGCCGTTCCCAAGCGCGTTTGGCGGCTGGGCCGGTTCATTGAGCTCGGACGTGCGCTAAAGCAGGAGCTGGGGGCACGCATACTAATTGTTGGGGCAAACGAAGACAGGGCTGTTGCGGCGCGGTTAAGGGAAGAAGTGGGACCTTCGGCAATAGACCTCACAGGAGAAACGACGCTGCGGCAAACGGCGGCACTTTTGGAGCATACGATTCTAGTCGTTGCAAATGACAGCGGCCCGATGCACCTGGGCGCGGCGGCGGGAGCCGCGGTTCTCGAGATCTCCTGTCACCCCACCAATGGGAATGCATTGCACGATAATTCGCCCATGCGGTTTCGACCGTGGTGCAAGGAGTTCGAAGTGTTGCAACCAACTGAGCCGGCCGCACCGTGCACCGATGGATGCGAATGGCATGAAGCGCACTGTATTCTCGGGGTTTCAGTGGAAATGGCGCTGAATGCCGCCAGGAGACTCCGGGGAACCAGCTCGGAAATCACGGAGCGTGCCAGTGGAGCTCCCGGTGGTTAAGAGCACTATCCAGGATCATATCCAGTCATCGCTTAGCGAAGGTGCGAGCGTGCAGCGAAGCACTGGAAATGACGACACGAGAAATTTGCGGGTCGCTGGAGTCCGGGGGAAAGCTACTGATTTTCGGGAATGGGGGAAGTGCAGCAGATGCGCAACACATGGCGGCGGAATTCGTTGGAAGATTTCTGCGCGAACGCGCGGGATTACCGGCGATTGGTTTGACGACGGACGGCTTGATTTTTACATCGGTAGGGAATGATTTTGGATTCGAGCAGATTTCGCGCGACAAGTGAAGGCGCTTGGACGGGCCGGCGATGTGGCAATCGGAATCAGCACGAGCGGGAACTCGCCTAATGTACTGGGAGGACTGAAGGCTGCGCGAGAGGGGGAGCCTTTCGGCCCCGTCGAAGACCGTGTGGCAGATTCAGGAATGACATATCGCGCTGAGTCATGTGATTTGCGGGGCGGCGGAGGAGATGCTGGCGGCAGAGTTGAAGGAGTGAGCCAGAGAAGTGCTGGTTACGATAATCGATGATTACATTGTTTACGACAGCGAAGCCATTTGAAGGGCACATCGGAGTAATCCAGCGAAATGCGCTGAGGAGCTGGAAGCTGTTGCATCCGGACATCGAAGTGATTTTATTCGGAGATGACAAGGGAGCGGCGGAGATTTGCGCTGAGCTGGGGTTGCGCCATGAACCGCATGTGGAGCGGCACGAATCCGGGTTCAAATATATCGGTGCGATCTTCGACGAAGCGCAAAAACTGGCACGGCATGAAATCCTCTGCTACGTGAATTGCGACATTCTGCTGGACGGCGATTTTGTGGACGCGGTGAAGAGAATAAGCGCGGAAAAACGCGACTTTCTAATGTTTGGCCGGCGCTGGGACACGGAGATCACCGAACCGATTGATTTCTCGGCTGCTAACTGGCGGCAATCGGTACGCCATGCCGCGATTCAAGCCAATCAACAGCGGGATGAGTGGTTTATCGATTATTTCGTTTTTCGGCGAGGACTGTTTTTGCAACGTGTTCCGAAGCTGGTGATCGGCAGAGTATATTGGGACAACTGGCTGCTGTGGTTCGCGGGGCATCAGGCCGCCGCGCTGGTGGATGCCACTGCCGCGGTTGTGGCGGTGCATCAAAATCACGATTACGGCTATCACCCGGCGGGAAAGACTGGCGTGTGGAACGACGAATTGGCACGAAGAAATTTCGAACTTGCAGGGGGCTACAAGAATTTGCGTTCGATGAGCAGCGCAAACTATGTGCTGACGCCTTCGGAGATCAAAAAAAGGACAATTGTGGAGCGCTGGTCGGATTCGGCGCGGGACGGCTGGCGACATCGTGTGTGGTATCCGCTATTGAACCGCACGCGGTCGATCCGGCACATGTTTGGCTTAAGGCGTGGTGCCTGAGGCGGGCTGACTTTTCTCGCGCAGCGGACTTCCATTGAGAGCTGCGGTTTCGGATTGAGAAAGACTTTTTAGGTCAAAACTACATGGCGAGTGCGCCGCTGACGACTGTCCTAATCGATACGTACAATTATGGCCGGTTCATCGAACAGGCGATTGACAGCGTGCTATCGCAAGATTTTCCACCGGAACAACTGGAACTGATCGTTGTGGATGACGGATCGACCGACGATACCGCGGAGCGGGTGGAAAGGTACGGTTCGCGGATTAAGTACCTGAAAAAGCAAAATGGCGGACAGGCTTCCGCGTTCAATTTGGGAATTGCTAATGCGCGTGGGGAATTCATCGTGCTGCTCGATGCAGACGATTATTTTTTGCCAGGAAAACTGCGACGCGTTTTGGAAGCGTTTCAATCGCACCGTGATGTGGGGATGGTGTACCACCGACTTCCTCAGATGCATAACGGGGGAGGGATGGTGCCGGCGGCGGAGTTTGAGGCGCTCTCTGGCTTCCTGCCTGCTGACGCGCGAAAGCTGGCAAAGTACAGGGCGCATCAGACGTCTTGCCTGGCGTTCCGGCGATCCACGTTGCAGGAGATTTTCCCCATCCCTGAGTCGATGAGAATACAGGCGGATGCCTATCCGGAATTGGTTGCGGTGCTACTCGCGCCGGTGCTGGCGATCGAGGAGGATCTTGCGGTTTATCGGATTCACGGAGAGAACTTGTGCGCGGGCGATTTTCAGGCAGTGAACGCCGAAGGGGCTAAACGGCTGGTGGTTTCTTCGCATACGGTGAGGCGTGAGGTACAGCACTGGATCCGGGCGCACAGACAACGCATCGCCAGTGTCAACACGCGGCGTTTGCTGGATGGGATGGTGTTGCTGGCGCTCGAGCAACAGTTTCGGTTTGAGACGCCGGGACGGTTTCGCTACTTCGCGTTTCTTATGCGGCAGAATTATGCACTTGGTCCAACACAAGGGCGGTTGTATACCGCGATAAAATATGTTGTTGCGCTCGCGGCGCTGCTTGTCGGTTATAAGAAATACCTTGTAATCCATGCGTGGTGCGGGAAAACTTTGAAAACTCTTCGTCCTCTGATACACCCGCAATAAAGAGCATTTCCTCAGTGCTAGGTTATGCCTGGAGCAATGAAAGGAGCACAGATCGTGCCTCCTCTCAGAATGGAGACTATGAATGTATCGTGTCGATTTCGCATCCGCCGAGTTCAAACGTGTGCTGGAACAGAAGTGGTACTACACAATCGAGCTGAAGCCGGGGCTATTCACGCGAGGATATGAATTCGCAAACATAGTTTGCACGAGGGAACTTATTCGGCGATTGACTCCAACGGACAAGGACATCTGTGATATCGGCACCATGGAAGGAATGGTTCCCATTCTGCTGAAACGGCGCGGTGCACGTTCGGCTGTGGCGATCGATGCGGCCGATTCCAGCGAGAGGATTCAGCTGGTTCAGCAATGTTATGGCGAACACTTTGAGTACTATCCGAGAATCTCGTTGGCGCGGGCGAAGGATTTCCTGACGGACAGAGCCAAGCTGTCACATTATGTGGGGCAGAAAAAAATCCAACAGGGCTTCGATGTCGTGGTATTGAGCGGGGTGCTGTATCACGTTTTCTCTCCGTTGCATGTGATTGGGCTAGCGCGGACATTGCTGAGGTCTGGCGGACTTTTGATTCTTGAAACGGCGGCTTCCTGCCACGATCGGTTCGCAATGAATTGGGTGTTCCGCGGCGACAGATACATCTATCCGACAGGGACGAACAGTTGGTTCATGACACTCAAATTTCTGGATTACATCCTGCGGTACATGAAGCTCAAGCCAATCGATTGTGTGCATGGCCCCCTAAATGACGACGCAACTCGAGTCGCAATCGCCGCAGTCGCGATTCCAGAACCGTTACCGCTCAAGTCGGAAATCGAATGGTTCATGCCGGAGAACATGATTGACTATAACGAAGTGGTGGACGTCCAATGGGCCGAAGGTCATGCGGGCGAGATTGCGTATACACCTGGCCAGAACTACTTTCATTCTGAACTTACGGGAGCCGTGGATCTGTACAAAACAGTTATGAAGACAAAGGCTCTTCGCGATGATCGCGACAGAATCGTTTTCCACCTGGACGACCGAGACTAAAGTGATTTATACGATAAGAAATACCGCCTTGCCCGCGAGAGAGCGATGCAACGTTCGGTTGCTGTGCTAGCTATAGCTCGAGCGGCGATGTTAGAAGTGGATGACGGCGCCGATGCCGACCTGGACATTATTTTGCGAACTGGAATAGAGCTGCGTGCGGACATAGTCCGCTTCCGCGCGGATCGAGACACGCGGATTATAGGACCAGTCGGCACCGCCTCCTAACTGAAGCGCAAATCCGTTCTTGCTTTCACCAGCCACCTGAGGATTCAAATGAGCGCCGCCAAACAGGAAATGACCCCAGGGCGTCAAGCGACGGCGAGAGGGACCCGCGCTGATGCGGGCGCCGAGTCCATACAGCACGTACTTGGACATTTCGCCGCCAAGAACGTCGCCACCAAAGGCGGAGACCACGCTGCCTTCCAGACCGAACCAGTTGCTCACGTTGTAGGTGATGTCCGTATGAATGCCGCTGAGGTTTGCAGAGAAAGGAACCGAGTCGAAATGGACGAACTCGTAGCCGACGCCAAGGTCCCACCGATAGCCCTCGTAGCTGGAGCCAGAAGATTGCCGCGGCGTAGGTGAGTTCGGAAACGCGGGTTGAGGCCGCGGAATAGCCAAAGCTATGACGGGAGGCGCGAGTTCGGGCACGAGTGTGAAGTTGAAGGTGCTGACGGTTGATGATGCGGGCTGCTGGGAGGCGGGTGCGAAAATCATGAGAGATGTTTGTTGGGCTGGAATGGAGGCGCAGGTCCCAAGAACGAGAAGTGCAGCAAGTGCAAGCCTTTTCATTTGGCAATCCTTAGGGGCGGACCCCACGAGTGTGGCTGGCCACAGTATTTACGGTAAACAAGAGGCGGGGCGTTTGTCTATGGCGATTATCCTGCGTTGAATCCCTTTAGCGACCGTGGCGGAGATAGTCGTCGGTCTTGTTGAGCCAGTCCTGGCGCGGCGGAGTGAAGACGTCGAGATCGAGCGTGTCTTCAAGAGCCCAAGCTTCGTGAGGCATGTTCGCCGGGATGCACAGAACTTCGCCGGAGCGAACGACAATCTCCTTGCCGTTGATGGCAAATTTCAGGGCGCCTTCGAGGATGTAAGTAAGCTGCTCATTGAGGTGATGATGCAGCGGGACGTGGCCGTCTTTTTTGATGAAGACGCGGGCGAGCATGATTTGCTGACCGTGAACCATTTCGCGGTCGATGTGGGGATTGAGATGTTCGCGCTCGACATGACTCCAGGAAATGTATTTCGGTTCGGGATTGGTGCTCACTTTGCGCCTCCGTAAAGTTTTGCGGCGTTGTCGTGGAGATAGAGCCGGGCAAGTTCCATAGCTTTGTCTTCGCTGATGGCGTGCTCGCTGACCAGTTCTGCTAACGCGCCGGCCAGCGCGGTGCGTGTGGTGTGCGCGGCGATCCAGAAACTTTCTTCGGCGCCGAGGGCGTCATTGAAAGGGAAGGCATCGGAGCCGTACATCATCTTGTCGGGGTAGAGCGTGAGGAGTTGCTTTAAGACAGGTTTGAGCTGTGAAGGATAGAGCAGCTCTGATTGGAATGAGGTATCGAGGTAGACATTTTTTACGGCGGTGAGCAGCGCGGCTTCGCGCTCGTAAGGCCAACCACCGTGAACGAGAACGAAGGTAGTGTTTTTGTAGCGCGCATCGCGAACAACGTTTTCAAGATTCAGGACATTGCCCTGGCGGAGACTGAAATAGTCGCCAATGCCGACGGCGGTATGGAAATGCATTGGCAATTTAAGTTTGCCGGCCTGATCAATCATGACGCGAAAAATGTAGTCTTGAAACAAGCGGTAATCTTCGGCGGAAGGAACGCCGCCGGAATGGTACTTCGAATAGATTGCGTCGGCCTTTTCGCGCTCGGGATCGGTGAAATAAAGAGTGCGAAAGTAGGCAGCTTCAAACTTGACGGCAACGCCGCCGCGTTTTTGATTGTCGGCCATGGTGCTGCGGACAAAATCCTCGTAGCCGGCAAGGTTTGCGGGAAGCGCGTCCACGTTCATCTGCTTCTTATAACGGGCGAGCATTTTTTCCTGGAGCGGGACGTAAACACCCATGTCCGGCGTGCTCGCGGTCTGGTCGCGATTGTCGAAGGGATAGAAGAAGGAATCGCCGAAGAAAACCCAGTGGAAGCGTTTGGTGTCCAGATAGGGCGCCATGAAGGCGCGGTTGGCGAGACACGTTTCGACGTTGAGCTTGTCCAGAATGCCATTGAAGTAGGCGGAGTCGCCGGACTTCTCGGCGGCTTTCTTGCGGTCGGCAAGCCATTTGGCGTGCTCGGGCTTGAAGTCGTCGTAAGGATAGCCAAAGAGAGCTTTGGCCGCGGTCGCGAACTCCGGATTGTCGTCGCGCAGGCGGAGAACGCTGCTTTCATCCGGGGGAGCGGCCATGGCGTCCACGTCAGAGTCATCGGCATAGCCCGGATGAGCGTGATTGTCGTAAATGGGGATGGCGTTGATCTTTGCCAGAAAGTCTTCGTAAAGCTTGGTCAGGTTGGCGGATGGATAAGGAGTGGACTGCGCAGGTGCCGAGAAGGCGAAACCCAGGGCGAGAAACAGAACTGCCAGCAGATGAAACAAACGTTTCATTTGGAACCCCTCATCGAATCACCTTGCACTTCTGGAACATTTCTAGCGAACGCATGTTTCGTAGGCGCGGCCGCTAGGCGGTCACGGCACGCCATTTTACAGATACTCGCTCGATGCGGTCGAGGGCATCTTCGAGAAGATGGCGGGCACTGACAAGCGAGAAGCGGAGATAGTTCTTGCCCTCAGCGCCGAAGGAGGCTCCAGCGATGGCTGCGACTCCGGCCTCTTCGAGGAGAAGTTTCTGGACTTCCTCCGCCGGCCGACCAGTGTCTTCGATATTCGCCCAGGCGTAGAACGCGCCTTCGGGCGAATGGCACCGGAAGCCGGGAATTTTGGCGAGAGATTGAACGAAGAGATCACGGCGAAGTTTGTACTCGGCGACCATTGCGTCGACAGCGTTGGTGGTGTCACGAAGCGCTTCGATTGCGGCGATCTGAGTGAACTCGGCAGCGCAGGTGAAAGTGTTCAGGACGAGCAAATCCATCGCGTCGATAACGTGAACGGGGGCAACGGCATAGCCGAGGCGCCATCCGGTCATGGCAAAACTTTTTGAGAAGCCGTCGATGATGATGGTTCGCTCAGCCATTCCGGGAAGCGTCCAGATGGATTTGTAATCGCCGTTGAAGAGGATGCGCGCGTAAATTTCGTCACTGACCACCCACAAGTCGTGCTTCGTGGCGAGAGCGGCGATGCCTTCGAGCGCACGATCATCGAAAACCGTGCCGGTGGGATTGTTCGGAGAGTTAAACATCAGCACGCGAGTCTTCGGCGTAATTTTCGAAGCGATCTCGGCAAGGTCAGGCTGAAACTTATTTTCCTCGACCAGCCCGAAGGGAACTGCCTTTGCGCCGAGACCACGCGTAAATGACGGATAGATGGGAAAACCCGGATCCGGATAGAGAACCTCATCGCCGGGTTCGATGAGCGCCATCATGGCCAGGGAGAGGGCCATTTTGCAGCCGGGCGCAACGAGAACCTCATCGGGACGAATAGAAAGTTTTCTGGTGCGCGCAAGATAGTGCGTAATCTCTTCGCGCAGCGCGGGAATGCCGCGCGTGGCACAGTAGCGATCGTGGCCCGCGGCCACGGCGTTGCGAAGTGAATCGACAACAGGCGCAGCCGGATGAAAATCAGGCTCACCAAGCTCAAGGTGGATAATGGAACGGCCCTGGCGCTCAAGTTCTTTGGCGCGGGAAAAGACGGCGAGCGCGCCTTCGCCATTCAGTTGTGAAACCCGGGTTGCGATTCGCCGTTGAGTCATGGATGCAAGTTTATCATTTTGCGGCGCTCGCGGCGGGCGGCGGAGTAACCGGAATACGAAGTCCCTCGATGAATCGCGGAAACATTTCGAATGCGGCCGCGGTGAGAAAGAGTTCAATGAGTTCAGGGTCGGCGAACGAGGACTTGAGAGAAGAGTAAAAAACCTCGTCGACCGCGTCCGGACCGCGGTGAAGACGATCGGCGAGCCGGAAGCCGAGTTTTTCTTTTTCTGAATAGGGCCCGGCTTCGAAATTCGCGACACCTTCAATTTGCTCTTCCCTAGCGCCTTTCTGGCGTGCGGAGATGCTGTGTGCGCGGATGGCGTAAGGACTGTGTAGTTGCTGTGACATGCGAACAGCCACGAGTTCCTTGTAGTAGCCGGGCAATGCGCCGTCCGCGAGGAGGGGCTTCAAGAATCCGGCGACACCTTGCGCGATTTCCGGGCGGTATCCGAGAACTTTAAACATATTGGGGACAACACCGCGCGTCGCCAGGAGAGCGTCGTAGATCTTCTGCGCGTCGGGCGAGGCGGCATCGCGTTCGAGAAGCGGAATTCGTGGAGCGTCGGACATGAGACGTTCTCCTTGCTGTGAGGAAGCAGAATACAAGAAGCAGAGGCGCGACTTGCCTCGCGCCTCATCGAAAAACTGCGTCGATAAAAGGTTAGAAGGAATACCGCAACGAGAATTGAATCAGGCGCGGAGTTCCAACAGTGGAGAAAATCTTGCCGAACGGGCTGTTCGGGACGCCGATGGTTTCGACGTCGTTGATCGCTGGATTGGCGAAATTCGCGTGGTTCCAGATATTGAAGAAGTCCGTCGTGAAACGCAGGCTCTGACGCTCGGTGATCGAGAAATTCTTGATCAGCGAGAAGTCCCAGTTCTGTTGGAACGGACCACGATAGATGTTGCGGCCGAGATTGCCAAAGATCGTGACGGTTCCATCTCCGCCATCTGCAGCACCGAGCAACAGAGCCGGAACAAAATTAATCGGGTTGAGATATCCATTGAGCCTGCTGTGAATGTCTCCGTTGGTGGTGCCAGCTCCGATAGAGCCGCCATCCGCAAGTTGTCCACCCAAGGTCGCTGAAGCGAGCCCCGGACCCAGAAATGCTGTGCCCGCGCCGGAATCCGTTACGGAGAATGGCGAGCCGGACTGGAAGATGGTGATGCCGCTTATGGCCCAGCCAGCGAGCAAGGCGCGTTTATAACCCTGCGTGCCTGAAAAGAAAGGCAAATCGTAGCGATAGCTGACGACGAGCCGATGTGTCCGGTCAAAATCAGAAAGACCGCGAGAAAACTTCAGGTCAGACTCGTCGTTGAAGGCAGTATTGAGGGCGGTGTTACCGCTGGAGGTAGCGTCGGTGGATTTCGACCAAGTGTATGCCCCTTGGAAGTACCCGCCTGCCCAGCGGCGAGAGAGCGTCGTCTGGAGCGAGTGATAGTGGGAGTAGGCGTCATTGGCGAACAACTGGAATCCGTTGTAGCCGTTGATGCCTGTATTGTTCGAGCGCGCCGGTCCATTCAGGATGGTACTGATCGTGACCGCGCAGGAGGCGCTTGGATCAATCACGCTGCCGTCGCAGTTGGCGCCGCTCAAAACCACGGGGTTCGTCGGACTGGCAAGAGCGGCCTGGATGCTGGTTCGCGTCTCGCGCAGGTGAACCGCGTGCGTACCTATGTAACCGACCTCCAGCATCCAGCTCTTGCCAAGCGCGCGTTGTACGGTCAGGTTCCACTGCTGCGTGTTCGGGACAACGAAATGGCGCGGCACGGTCAAGCCAAAGATGAATTGCGACGGCAAGACGCCTGGACTCCCGCTGGCGCAGGCGTAATTCGGAAACACCGTCGTATCTCCGCCGGGGAAGCCTTGAAACGTTCCCAGGCATGGCACGAAGTTTGGATCGAGCACACCAGCTTGCGGCAGCGCGTTGATGCCAGTTTCGAAGAAGTTAGAGAGGCTTCCGGCAGGACCGCCTCCGAAGGCCACGGGAAGGTACGGAGCCTGGAAGCTTAGCTGGTCAACGGTGCCCACATCTTCGCGTACGAAGTAGATGCCATATCCGCCGCGAATGGTGGTGGTGTGTTTGCTGCCGAGGTCATAAGCGAAACCCAAACGGGGCGCAAGACCGGTGGAGTAATCATTCTTGTAGGTGGTATCGCTGCCGGAGCCGGAGAGGCCGGTCACGTTGAGTTTGTTCGCACAGCTTCCATTGATGAACGGATATTGGCCGCTGTTGGCCAACTCCACGTCCAGATTGCCGATGTGGCAGAGGTTGTCGTGAAAAGCGCCGAGACCTTCTACACGCAGGCCGAGGTTCACTGTGAGATTCGTCCGTACCTTCCAATCGTCCTGCGCGAAGAACGCGAAGTCGCTGGTACGGTACTCGTGATTGTCGACGCCACCGCCACCAAAACTAAAGTCCGGCTTGCCGATCAGCAGCTTTTGCCAATCGGTGAGATTGTCCGGAGTGCTCCCGGCGTTCGAATCGTTGACAAAGAAGAGCTGGCCATTAAAGACCTGAGGAAAGAGTTTGTCTAAATTTACGCGTGTATATTCGCCGCCGAAGCGGAACACATGGGCGCCTTTCACCCAGCTTACCGTATCGGTGAAGTTGAAGGTGTTTTGGTCTTGAAACTGGTCTGCCGGAGGCGTGGGGCCGATCTGGAAACCAGACGTGCCGAGCGTGAATTTGTAGATGGAAGTGGTGACACCGTTTGTTGGGCGGTTGATGCCGAGATCAGCAGCCGTGACTGGCGGCACGTTGACGAGGCTGTCGTTGATATGCACCAGGCCGAAGCGAAAATCATTGACCAAAGTAGGTGAAAAAAGATGCGTTTCGTTGATGCTGAAGAACCGCGCGTGAACGGGAATGTCATAGGGGAAATTCAGGTCGGTGGCGCTGATACTGCTCGCCAGTGTTCCGCCGAGAGAAGCTTGCAAACCACCGGCGCCAAAGGGCAGCACCGATTCAGAATCGGAAAAGAAGAATCGCGCTGAAATTTTGTCCTGGCCGGCGCGAAATTCGCGGTCCCAATTTGCCGTAAATTGGTCGTCAGTATATTTTCCGGGCTTCCCAACGATTAGCGTGCCGGTGCCGCCCGCGGTTCCAGAAATCGACGGGATCAGAAAGCCGTTTGGATCGCTGAACTGGTTGCTCTTGAAATTCAGCAAGGCGAGAGTGACCGGATCAAGCCCCGTGACATCTGTGGGAAGCCCGTCCGGGAAAAAAGCCGAGATCAACGAAGCTTCTGAGCGATCTGTTGGAATCACGGGAAAACCGGGGTTGTTGATTTGCGTGCCTGGAGAAAGGGCGCTGCGTTGGCGCGTTCCCTGGTAGTTCAGAAAAAAATAGCCAAGTTTTTCTTTGACCACAGGGCCGCCAAGGCTAACGCCAAAAATGTTCTGCTTCACTGAAGGACGCGGTTGCGAGTTGGCATTGAGGAAATATTCGTTGGCGTTCAGAACATCATTGCGGAAGTACTCGTAAGCATCACCGTGATACTGGCGCGTGCCGGATTTTAAGATGGCATTGACGTTGCCGCCGCCATTGCGGCCCTGGCTGGCATCGTAGAGCGATGTTTGTACCTTGAATTCCTGAATGACATCGGGATTCGGCAGGGGAATATAGGTCGCTTGAGCAACGTTGTAGTCAGTGGCGCTGACTCCGTCGATCAAGTAGTTATTGTTGTCCTCGCGTTGACCGTTGACGATCACGCGCACGTTGCCACGCCCAAGCTGAGCGGAAGCATTCAGTTCGCTTTGTGCGCCGCTCGAGAGAGTCAAGAGCTGCTGATAATTTTGCGTGGCCAGGGGCAGTTCGCGGATAGTCTGCGTTCCCAAAGATTGCCCGGTGGTGGGATTGGTGGTTTCAACGTTTGTAACGTCAGCGATGATTTCGACTTTTTCGGAGACGGAACCAGGTTTGAGCGTGATGGTAACTCTAGTGGTTTCGGTGACACGCACTTCGATGCCTTCTGCTTTGGCTTCGGAGAAGCCGGGTTTGTTGACCACGACGTAGTAGGAGGCAGGCGGCAACAAAGCCGCGACGAAGGTGCCTTCGGACGAAGTAGGAACCTTGCGGACAGGAGTTTCCGTACCCGCATTGATAATTTGTACTTCCGCTCCGGCGATCGACGATCCGGAAGAATCAATTACCTGGCCGCTGATGGCGCCGGTGGCGCCGCCCTGGCCGTAAGCCGCATTTCCCAATGCAAAATGAAATACCGCAACCAGAAACACCCCGAGCAGAAATGTTAAACTGCGATGCATTTTTTCCCCCAGCGTAGAACTGCACTGAAGCCCGAAGAGTTCACCCCATGTGCGTGGAACTTGGATGCGAACATCCTGGATCGCGCGACACAACGCGCATCAGGACAAGCACGTCCCTCGAATGAAACTAGTGTTTCACTTGCGGAGTTGTCAAGATCTTGTCAAGATTCTGTGCATGCTGGCAGCACGACCAGGGGCTGCGGGTGTTAATCCTTGACCGCCGGTGCCAGGGGGAACAGTATCAAGTGCCAGGCTCAAGGGGAGTAGGTAACCGGAGAAGGTCCCGAAGCGTCCTACTTGATGGAACATGCCCCGCCAGGGGGGTGAGCGATGACCAGCCTTCGTAGTCTTTTTGCAGCCATTTCCGGTATAGCGCTGATTGCCACAAGTGGCGCAGCGGTTGCGTATGCGGACTCGGGCCACGCCCGGATCGTTAGGCTGAGCCTTGTCCAGGGA
>Ga0207646_10002725_pt1 | contig 20683 bp, 24 predicted proteins | sample KBSK5502metaG_FD_184343 | JGI IMG/M metagenome (GOLD analysis project Ga0207646, IMG submission 184343) | Corn, switchgrass and miscanthus rhizosphere microbial communities from Kellogg Biological Station, Michigan, USA - KBS K5-50-2 metaG... | ecosystem: Host-associated > Plants > Roots >...
TTCGTTTGGGCGCGTACGACCCGACGCTGACGATCTTGGCCCGCGTCATTCGCGGCCTCCCTCCCGGCCGCCGCGCGCGACCTCCGCCTCCAGCGCGGCCCGGATATGCTCGTTGAGCCCTTTCTTCGCCCATTCCCCGGCCACGCGGACCGCGTTCTTGATCGCCTTCGCGGGTGATCGTCCGTGGCAGATGATCGCTTCGCCGTCGATGCCGAGCAGCGGCGCGCCGCCGAATTCCGTGTAGTCCACGCGCTTGCGGAAGCGCGTGATGGCGGGCGTCGAGAGGGCGGCGCCGATCTTCGACCGGAAGTCGCGCGTCAGCTCCTCCTTGATCATGGCGCCGAGCATCTCGGCGAGGCTCTCGGAGATCTTGAGGGCCACGTTGCCGGTGAAGCCGTCGGTGACCACCACGTCGCAGGCGCCGTTGTAGATGTCGCGGCCCTCGACGTTGCCGACGAAGTTCAGCGCCGACTCCTTGAGCTGCTCGTAGGCCTCGCGCGTGAGATCGTTGCCTTTGCCTTCCTCCTCGCCGACCGAGAGGAGGCCGACGCGCGGCCGCTCGACGCCGAGGATGTCGCGCGAGTAGACGTGGCCCATGAGCGCGTACTGGAAGAGATGCCAGGGCTTGGGCGCGACGTTCGCGCCGACGTCCAGCAGCAGCGTCGCGCGCTTGAGGCTTGGGAGCACGGTGGCGATGGCCGGCCGGTCGATACCGCGCAGCACGCCGATGACGAACATCGCGATGGCCATGGCGGCGCCGGTGTTGCCGGCGGAGATGAATGCGGAGGCGTGCCCGTCACGCACGAGCTCAGCGGCCACCCGCAGCGAGGAATCGCGCTTGCGTCGCAGCGCCTGTGAGGGCGATTCCGCCATCTCCACGACCTGCGACGCGTGCCGGATCTCCAGCCCGAGGCTGGCCACCTGCAGACGCGCGACCTCGCGCTCGATGGCGTCACGGTCGCCGACGAGAATGACGGCGGCGCCGAACTCGCGCACCGCCGCCGCTGCGCCCTCGACCACGACGGTGGGGCCGTGATCGCCCCCCATCGCGTCGACCGCGATCTTCAGTTACGAGCCTTCGGTCGCGACGATCTCGCGACCCTTGTAATACCCGCAGTGCGGACACACGCGATGTGGCAGCTTGGCCTCGCGGCACTGCGGACACACGGACCGTGTGGGCGGCGCCAGCTTGTAGTGCGTGCGGCGCTTGCGGCCGCGGGTCACGGAGTGGCGTCGCTTCGGCAGCGGCATCGGCGTCTCCTCTTTGGTGTTCGGGGTCAGTGCCGCAGGCGCGTCGCGAGGTCGCGGAGGGGCGCCAGGCGCGGGTCGGGCGCGCGCTCGGGGCATGCGCACGGGTCGAGATTGCGATTGCCACCGCAGACGAGGCAGAGCCCACGGCAGTCCTCGCGGCAGAGCGGCTTCATCGGGAGCGCCAGCGTCGTCTCGGTCTCCACCACACGATTGAGATCCACCTGGTCGTCCGTGTACAAATCGGTGTCGAGATCGTCCGCGCCCAGCTCCATGCTGTCGCCCGTCGCCGGACGAGGCAGGAGCCGAACGTCGACCCGGGCGTCGACGCGAGCGGGAAACGACTCCAGGCAGCGCCCGCACGTCTGCGGCACCGTCGCCGTGAGCCGCCCCTGCACCACGACGTCGGCACCGTCGGGAGCGATCTGAAGCTGCAGTGCCTCGAGGTGCCAGGCCGGATCCGAAAATGCGGGCTCGAGTGCGGTCGGATCGGAGATCGCGAGGCCCTCTTCCTCGAGCTCGGATACCTTGATGATCATCGCTGTGATCCCGTGTAAGTCTCAGTCATTGAAGGATTTTTCTCGTTAACCGGCCCAGTATATCGGCCGGGTTCGCGCCAGTCAAGGCGTTTGAGCCCAGTTTGACCACCTCCGAGCGGTTTGCTACGCTTCGTCGCGATGTCCAACGTGCTGAAGACGGGTCTCCTCCTCGGGGTCCTGACGGCGCTCTTCGTTCTGGGTGGCCGAGTCATCGCGGGCGAGCAAGGCATGATCGTCGGCTTCGTGTTGGCCGCGGTCATGAACGTCGTCTCCTACTGGTTCTCGGACAAGATCGTGCTGACGATGTACGGCGCGCAGCCGGTCGACGAGGCGCAGGCGCCAGGATTGCACGCCATGGTGCGACGGCTGGCGACGCGCGCGCAGATTCCGATGCCGCGCATCTACGTGATTGCCTCCGACACGCCGAACGCCTTCGCGACGGGCCGCAACCCGCAGCACGCCGCCGTCGCCGTCACCGAAGGGATCATGCGGATCCTCGACGAGGACGAGCTGGAGGGCGTGCTCGCGCACGAGCTATCCCACGTCACCAACCGCGACGTGCTCATCTCGACGATCGCGGCGACGCTGGCCGGCGCCATCACCTACCTCGCGCACATGGCGCAGTGGGGCGCCTTCTTCGGAGGCCGCTCGCGAGACGACGAGGAAGGCGGCGGCAATCCGCTCGTGATGGTGCTCTTCGCCGTGCTCGCACCGATCGCCGCGATGCTCGTCCAGCTCGCCGTCTCGCGCTCGCGCGAGTTTCAGGCGGACGCCAGCGGCGCGCGGCTGGCCGGACGCTCGTACGGCCTCGCCAAGGCACTCGAGAAGATCGAGGTGGCCTCGCGCGTCGAGCCGCTCCCGGCCACTCCCGCCACGGCGCACCTGTTCATCGTCAATCCGTTGACGGGACAGAGCTTCGCGCGGCTCTTCTCCACGCATCCACCGACCGAGGAGCGGATCGCACGACTCCGCGCGATGCGGCTAGGCTGATGCCGGACCGGGCGGCGCACGCCGCCCCGTGAGCTCCCCGCGCTTCAACACGCGCCCCTGCACGCTGTGGGTATCGCTCGTGTGGCTCCTCGCGATCCTCGTCGCGCCGGCCGCCGCCCAGCTCGACACCGTGTTCCTCGAAGAGCTGACGTGGACCGAGCTGCGCACCCTCATCCGCGCGGGGAAGACGACCATCATCGTCCCCATCGGCGCGACGGAGCAGAGCGGGCCGCACCTGGCCCTGGGAAAGCACAATGCCCGCGTCAGGGCCCTGGCCGAGCGGATCGCGCGCACGCTCGGCAACGCCGTGGTCGCGCCGGTGATCGCGTACGTGCCCGAGGGCGACCTGCATCCGCCCAGCGGGCACATGCGATTCCCGGGCACGATCACCGTCTCGGACGAGGTCTTTCAGCGCACGCTGGAATCGTCGGCGCAGAGCTTCAGGCTGCACGGCTTTCGTGACATCGCATTCCTCGGAGACCACGGCTCCACGCAGGCGGCGCAGAAGACGGTCGCCGCGCGGCTCAATCGCGAATGGCAGGCCGCTCCCGTGCGCGCCCATGCCGTTCCCGAGTATTACCGCGCCGCGACGGTGGGATTTCGCGACCTGCTGAAGACTCGCGGATATCGCGTGGAAGATCTCGGCAACCACGGCGGGCTCCTCGACACCTCGCTCACGCTCGCCGTCGCCCCAAACCTGGTGCGAGCTCACGCGCCGCGCGACGGCGACCAGATCCCGGGCGTCGGCACGGGCGTCGACGGCGACCCGAGCCGCGCGAGCGCCGAGCTGGGCCGGCTGGGCGTGGACCTCGTGGTGGCCCGCACCGTCGAAGCGATCAAGACGGCGACCAACCATCGCTAGAGAGGACTGGTGTCCGTGAACCGACCACGATCTTTGATGGCCGCGCTCGTGATCGTGCTGGCGTTGTCCGGCGGCTCGCGCGGGGCGGCGCAGACGGCGGCAAGCGTCGAGACCGTGCCCGGGATGCCGCCGGTCACCAATCCCGCCAATCTCTACAGCGAGACGGCGGCGGACAAGCTCAGCCCCGCGCTCGCGAACGTGCCCGTGCGGGTCTACGTGCCCAACGTGAAGTCGCACGAGGTCCACGTCATCGATCCCGTGACGATGACGGTGATCGACCGCTACAAGGTCGGCAAGAATCCGCAGCACGTCGTGCCGTCCTGGGACCTCAAGACGCTCTGGGTGACCAACAACGCGGAGGGACGGACGGACGGCACGCTCACGCCGATCGACCCGATGACGGGCAAGCCCGGCAACGAGATCGCCGTCGATGACCCGTACAACATGTACTTCACGCCCGACGGCAAGTCCGCCGTCGTCGTCGCGGAGGCCATGAAGCGCCTGGACTTCCGCGACCCGAAGACCCTCGCGCTGCAGGGCTCCGTTTCGGCGCCGAAATGCGGCGGCATCAACCACGGTGACTTCTCGATCGACGGCAAGTACCTGATCATGACGTGCGAATACGCGAGCCGGATGGTGAAGATCGACTGGCGCGCGCGCACGGTGCTCGGCTACCTCACGCTGCCCGATCGGGGCATTCCCCAGGACGTTCGCGTGAGCCCCGACGGCTCGACCTTTTACGTCGCCGATCTCAGAGCCGGCGGCGTGCACCTCATCGACGGCGCCGCCTTCAAGCTCACCGGCTTCATCAAGACGGGCGTCGGCACGCACGGACTCTATCCGAGCCGGGACGGGACCAAGCTCTACGTGACGAACCGCGGCTTCTCGCAGATCGGCGGCAAGCAGGGCGTGGGCAAGGGCAGCATCTCGGTGATCGACTTCGCCGCGCGAAAAGTCGTCGCCACCTGGACGCTGCCGGGGGCCGGCAGTCCCGACATGGGAAATCTCAGCGTCGACGGCAAGCACCTGTGGCTCTCGGGCCGCTACGACCGCGTCGTCTACGTCATCGACACGACGACCGGCGAGGTGATCAAGACGATCCCCGTGGGCCACGAGCCCCATGGCCTCACGGTGTGGCCGCAGCCCGGACGGTATTCGCTCGGACATACGGGCAACATGCGCTGACACCGCCGGCTTGTCGATAGTCAGACCTGATTGTGCTCGTCGCGGCGGTGCTGGTGGCGGCGTACGACCTCACCTTTCGGGCGATCGACTAGACGAGTCAAACTGAGACATTGCCGGACCGGCTTCGCTTCCTTGACCCGCGTCGCCGCGCACGCGAGAATTGATCGGTTGAACGGATGAGCTTCGAGCCAATCGTTCGTGCTGTCGGGGTCCGCAAGGTCTTCGGTCTCGTCCCCGTCCTCGACAGCGTCAGCCTCGACGTGCGCGGAGGGGAGGCGGTCGCGCTGCTGGGCGCCAATGGCGCCGGCAAGACGACGCTGCTGAAAATTCTCGCCACGCTGCTGCGGCCGACGCGCGGGACGGCGACGATCGCCGGCCACGACGTCGCCCGCGTGCCGGAGAAGGTGCGGCCCCTGCTCGGCGTCGTCGCCCACGGCGCGTGGGTCTACGACGATCTCACCGCGCACGAGAATCTGAAATTCTGGGCGACGCTCGGCGGCCTCCACGCCGACGCCGACGACCTGACGGCGGCGCTCACCGGTGTCGGCCTCGACCGCGTCGCCGACGCGCGCGTGCGGACGTTCTCGGCGGGCATGAAGCGGCGCCTCTCCCTCGCGCGCGTCATGCTCGCGCGGCCGCGCGTGCTCCTGCTCGACGAGCCGTTCTCCGGGCTGGACCAGCGCGCGAAGAAGTGGCTGGAGGAGCGCCTGGAGGCGCTGAAGGCGGGCGGCGCCGCGCTGCTGATGGTCACCCACTCGTTCGGTCGCGAGCTCGGGGTGGCCGATCGCCTGGCCGTCCTCGCCGGCGGGCGCATCGCCCTCGACACTCCCCGCGGGTCGCTCGGGGCGGACGACATCCAGCGGCTCTACGTCGTGCACGCGGAGGAAACCCCGTGAGCTACGCGCGGCGTGCGCTGGCCGTCGCGTGGAAAGACCTCGCCGTCGAGCGCCGCTCGAAGGAGACGCTCAACGCGCTCGTCTTCTTCTCGCTGCTCCTCCTCTTCGTCTTCCAGTTCACCCTCGGCGGCGACCGCGAGCGACTGGCCGCCGTGCTGCCCGGCGTGCTGTGGCTCGGCTTCGTGCTGAGCGCGCTGCTGGCGCTCGGGCGCACGTTCCTGGTCGAGCGGGAGCACGACTGCTGGGAAGGATTGCTGCTGGCGCCGGGTGACAAGTCCGCCATCTATCTCGGCAAGCTCGTCGGCAACCTGGCGCTGATGCTCGTGGTGGAGGCGCTCGTGCTCGGCCTCTTCGTCGTGTTCTTCGACGTCGACCTCGGTCGCGCGATGCCCGGCCTGCTCGTCGTCGTGCCATTCGGCACGCTCGGGCTGGCCGCTGTGGGTACGCTATTCGCAGCCATGACGGCGAACGTTCGGGCGCGCGAGCTACTCTTCCCCGTCCTCCTCCTGCCCGTCCAGGTCCCGGTGCTGCTCGCCACCGTGAAGGCGACCGAGGGATTGCTCCTGGGCGAGCCGCTCGGCGCCGTCGCGCACTGGGTGAAGCTCCTCGTCGCCGCCGACGCCATCTACGTCGTCGTGAGTCTCCTCACGTTCGACGTGGTACTCGAGGGCTGATGGCCGTGGTCAAGACGCTGGGGTGGCTGACCGCAATCGGATTGCTGGTCGGGCTCGTCATGGGCTTCGGCGTGGCGCCGCGCGAGGTCACGCAGGGCAACGTGCAGCGCATCATGTACGTTCACGTCCCGCTCATCCTTGCCTCGTACGTGGCGTTCGGCGTGCTCGCGGTCGCCTCGGTCATCTATCTGATCCGGCGTGACCCCGCCGCGGACCGCGTGGCGCACGCCTCGGGCGAGGTGGGTGTGATCTTCGTCGGGCTCGGCATCGCCACCGGCTCCATCTGGGGCAAGCCGACGTGGGGCACATGGTGGACGTGGGACGCGCGCCTCACCAGCGTCGCCATCCTCTTCGTGATGTATCTCGGCTACCTGCTGCTGCGCGGAACGATCGATGATCCCGAGCGCGCGGCACGCTACTGCGCGGTGCTGGGAATCGTGGCCGCCCTCGACATTCCGCTGGTGCACTTCTCGGTGTACTGGTGGCGCACGCTGCACCAGCCGCCGTCGCTCATGAAGCCCGGCGGCTTCACGGGATCGTCGTCGATCCTCTGGCCCTTGCTCATCAACCTGCTCGCGTTCATCCTGCTCTACGCTTACTTCGTCGCGCGGCGCGTCCGGCTGCTGCGCGCGGAGGCGGAAGCCGCGGCGTGAACGCCGACAACTGGGGATTCGTGGCCGCCGCCTACGGCCTCACCGCCGTCGTCCTCCTTATATATTGGCGGCGTCTACGCCGGAAGGAGCGCGCGCTGGAAGTGCTCAAACGGTCGACCGCGGAGCGCAGCCGGGAACCATCTAGCTCAGGCCACCCACGGCCCGAGCCGGCCTCGCGGCGCCCGCTCCCATGAAACCGAAATTTCTCGTCGGCGGCGGCGTCATCGCCGCAGCGCTCGCCTACATGATCTACGCCGGCGTGACCCAGTCGGCCGTGTACTTCGTGACGCCGTCGGAGCTGGGCGGCCGTCCGGTCGCCGGCAAAGCCTATCGCCTCGGCGGTATGGTGGAGCGCGGCTCGGTGAAGTGGGAGCCGGCCACCCTGTCGCTGACGTTCGCCCTCTCCGACGGCAAGGCGAGCGTGCCGGTGCACCACAAGGGCGCACCGCCCGATCTCTTTGGTGAGGGCCGCGGCGCCGTCGTCGAAGGCGCATGGAGTCCGGAGGGGTATTTCCGCGCGTCACACATCATGGCGAAGCACTCGGAGGAGTACAAGGCGCCGCACGACACGAGCCAGGCGGGCGTCAAGGAGATGATGCGCACGCTCTCGGGGGACTCACGGTGATCCCGGAGCTCGGTGCCGGCGCACTCATGGTCGCCCTGGGGCTCGCCGTGTACGGCAGCGCGGCGGCGGCCATTGGCGGCCGCACCAGACGCGCGGCGCTCGTGGAATCGGCGCAGCACGCCGCGCTGGCCGTGTTCACGCTCGTGACCGGGTGCCTGCTGCTCCTCGCCTGGGCGTTTCTCTCGTTCGATTTTTCGGTGCGCTACGTCGCGACCAACACGAACCTCGGCACGCCGTTCTACTACCGCCTCACCGCGGTCTGGGGCGCGCTCGAGGGCTCGATCGTGCTGTGGGCGTGGATGCTGTCCGTGTACACGCTGATCGTCGTGGTGCGCCATCGCACGAATGCGCGCGAGTTCTACCCATGGGTGCTGTCGGTCATGCTCGGCGTCCTTGCCTTCTTCCTGCTCGTCATGACGGTGCCGGCGCCGGTCTTTGAGCGGCTCACGCCGGTCCCCCCGAACGGGCGTGGATTGAATCCGCTGCTCGAGGACTCGGGGATGATCACCCACCCCCTGGCCCTCTACCTCGGCTTCACCGGATTCACGGTGCCATTCGCGTTCGCGATCGCCGCGCTCGTCACCGGCCGCGTGGGCGACGCGTGGATCACGACGACGCGGCGCTGGACGATCACCGCGTGGTACTTCCTCTCGCTCGGTCTGCTCATCGGCGGCTGGTGGAGCTATCACGTGCTCGGCTGGGGCGGCTACTGGGCGTGGGATCCCGTCGAGAACGCGGCCTTCATGCCGTGGCTCACCGGCACCGCGTTCCTGCACTCGGTGATGATCCAGGAGCGGCGCCGCATGCTACGGCTCTGGAACCTGGCCCTCGTCATCATGACCTTCGCGCTGACGCTCTTCGGCACATTCCTCACGCGCTCCGGCGTGATCGCCTCCGTGCACGCGTTCACGCAGGGCTCGATCGGCGTCTTCTTTCTCTCCTTTCTCGCGGTCGTGCTCGTGCTCGCTCTGGGGCTGCTCGCGTGGCGGTGGGAGACGCTGGGCGCGCAGGGCGAGCTGGACTCCGTCGTCTCGCGCGAGTCGGCGTTCCTGCTCAACAACGTGCTGCTCGTCGCCGCCGCCTTCACGGTCTTCTTCGGCACCGTGTTCCCCCTGCTGTCCGAAGCCATGCGCGGCGTGAAGGTCAGCGTGGGCATGCCGTTCTTCAACCAGGTCAACGTGCCGCTTTTCCTCGGCCTCATCTTCCTCATGGGCGTGGGGCCGCTCATCGCGTGGCGGCGCGCCTCGCTGGAGAATCTGCGACGGAACTTCCTGTGGCCCGTGGCCATCGGGATCGCGGCCGCGGCCGTGTTCCGGCTGCTCGGCGTGCGCTCCACGCTGGCGGTGCTCACGCTCGCGCTCACCGTGTTCGTCGCGGTGACGATCGCGGTGGACCTCGTGCGGGCGACGCGCGCGCGGCTGCGGACCGGCGAGCGTTTGCCGGGCGCCGTCGGCGGACTCCTGCTGCGTCACAATCGCCGCTATGGCGGCTTCGTCGTCCACCTGGGCATTCTGATCGTCGCCATCGGAGTCACCGGCTCGCAGGCGTGGTCGGTGCAGACGGAAACGACGTTGCGGCGCGGCGAGCACACGGACCTCGCCGGCTACCGTGTGCGCTTCGATGGGCTCGCGGCCAGTGAAGAATCGAACCACTTCAAGGTGACGGGCACGTTCACCGTGGCCAACGGACGCGCCGGCGGCACCGTGCTGCATCCCGCGAAGAAGTTCTACCCTCAGGAGCAATCGCCGATCGCCTACGTGGACTACCGGCTCGGCCTGCGCGAGGACGTCTATCTCGTGCTCGGCGATTTCGCGCGCGACGGCTCGCAGGCCACCGTGCGGCTCCAGGTCAATCGCCTCGTCTCCTGGATCTGGATCGGAGGCGTCGTGCTCACGCTCGGAGCCGCGCTGGCGCTGGCGCCCGAGCGGCGACGGGCCGTCGCCGTTCGGAGCGCACCGGCGTGACACGCACCATGCGCTGGCTCGTGCCGCTGTCGGTACTGCCCGTCCTGGCGTTGCTTGCCTACGGCTTCCGCACCGATCCCCGCGACATCCCCTCGCCGCTCGTGGGTCGCACCGCCTCGCCCTTCGTCCTCACGACGTTCGACGGCGGGCCGGTGACGCTGGACGCGCTGCGCGGCAAGGTCGTCGTGCTGAACTTCTGGGCCTCGTGGTGCAATCCCGCCTGCTACGACGAGGCGCCGGTGCTGGAGCGGATGTGGCAAACGTATCGCGAGCGCGGCGTGGTCGTCGTCGGCGTCGACATGCAGGACACGGCGGAAGCTGCGCGGGCCTTCATCCAGCGGTTCGGCCTCACCTTCGCGAACGCGCCGGATCCGCAGGGCAAGCTCGCGGTGGAGTACGGCGTCTACGGCGTACCGGAGACGTTCTTCGTGGCGCGCGACGGCACCATTCGCGCCAAACACGTCGGCGCCCTCACCGACGCGGTGATCCGTGCAAAGCTCGAGCCGCTATTGTGATGGGGGCCTCGAAGGGGGCTACGCCCCCCTCGGGCTCCCCCGGCCCGGCGCTCGGAGCGTCCCGGGTTCCCCGGGACGCCCTCGGTCACGCCCGGCCGTCGCCTACGGGGGCCACGACGTCGTCGGCGCAGCGCTTGAGCACGCTGGCCACGCGGCGACGCGCTTCGGTGCCTTGCTGCGCGGCGGCTACCGCGTCGCGCGGCAGGTCGCAATTGGCGAGGACACCAGTGGTGCCGGCAACGCTCACGTGATAGGCGCCCTCCCGCTGCTCGATGCCGACGACGGTCGCGTTCGGCTCGATCTCCGTGACGAGATTCCTCAGAAATGTGTCCGCGTTCATCGACGCCTCCTTCGCGGCGCGAAGTGCTCGCAGACGCGTGCAACGCGGGTGCCACCGAAGCTCGCGGGCGCGATGTTCATCGCGCTCATGCTGATGGCGTCGCTCGTCGCCGGCGCGGCGGCGACGCAAGTCTCGGAGCAAACCGTTCACGACGTGTCGGCGCAGCTGCGCTGCGTCGTGTGTCAGAACTTGTCCGTCGCCGACTCCCCGTCGGAGATGGCATCCCAGATGCGCGCGATCGTGCGCGAACGGCTCGAGGCGGGCGAGACCCCCGAGCAGGTGCACGAGTATTTCGTCGCGCGCTACGGCGAATGGATCCTGCTCGCCCCGCGCCGTTCGGGCTTCAACCTCCTGGTCTGGGGCTTCCCGCTCGCCGCGCTCGCCGTCGGCTTCACCGTGGTCGCGCTGCTGCTGCGACGCTGGACTCGCAGGCGTCAAACGGCGGCGCCGCCATCGGCGGTGGATCCAGCCATGCGCGAGCGAATCCGGCGCGAGCTGGAGATCGAATGATGGCGCCGTTGAGCGGAGCCACATTCCATCTAGAACAGGCCACCCACGGTCTGAGCCGGCCTCACGGACCCCGCTACCAATGATGGCGCCGTTGAGCGGAGCCACGTTCCATCAGGATCACGCCGTTGAGCGGAGCCACGTCCCGTCAGGATCACGCCGTTGAGCGGAGCCACAAACCGTCTAGGACAGGCCACCCACGGTCTGAGCCGGCCTCACGGACCCCGCTACCAATGACGGCGCCGTTGAGCGGAGCCACGTCCCGTCAGGATCACGCCGTTGAGCGGAGCCACAAACCGTCTACAGCAGGCCACCCACGATCTGAGCCGGCCTCGCGGACCTCGCTACCATGACCGGCGCGATCGTCGTCGCGCTCGTGCTGAGCCTGCCGGCCGCCGCGTTCGCGATCTGGCCGTTCCTGCGAACGCGTGGCCGGCCGGCGGCGTTGCTCCCGCTGCCGACTGACGAGCGCGATCAGCTGCTCGAAGCCAAGCGCGTCGCCCTCTCGGCGCTCCGCGAGCTGGACTTCGAGCACTCGGCCGGACACATCTCGGACGCCGACTACGCCGAGCTGCGCGCGCGCTACGAGGCCGAGGCGGCGGAAACGTTGCGCGCGCTCGATGCTCTGGGCCCGGCACCGGCGCCCTCGGGGCGCGTCGCCGTCGCGCCGGCGGCCGGCGCCTTCCGCGGCTGGCGTCATCCCGCTGCGCTCGGAGTCGCCGCCGCCGCGTTGCTCGTGTTCGGCGTGGCGCTGGGCGTGGGCATCGTGCGCTACACGGAGCCCGATCGGATGGCCGATGCCGCGCAGCCGGGCTCGCGGCCGCTCGCGTCGCTCGACGCGCCGACGCCTGGCGCGCCGCCCTCGGCCGCGAACGCGCCGCGCGGCCCCGTCACGCCGGAGATGCTCCAGGGCATGCTCGAAGCGGCGCGCGAGAGCCTCTTTGCCGGGCGCTACGGCGAGGCGATCGCGGCCTATCAGGCCGTGCTCAAGCGCGATCCCAACAACGTCGACGCGCTGACCCACATGGGGCTCATCGCCGCCGTCGCCGCGCGCGGCGAGCACGGCCCTGAAATGATCGATCGCGCGCTCGGACTCTTCGACCGCGCGCTGAAGCTCTCGCCGGACTACCCGCCCGCGCTTCTCTATCGCGGGCAGGTGCTCTACGAGGCGAGGAAGGACACGGCCGGCGCGATCCGCTCCTGGGAGCAGTTCGTCAAGGTCGTGCCGGCAGGCGATGAGCGCGCGCGCGTGGAGCGCATGATCGCCGAGGCGAAGGCGCGGCCCGCGGGCAAGTAGAAGGCGCCGGCCATCTGCTTGGTCCGCTTGAGCGAGAGCGGGATCGAGAGCACGGGCTCGCCGTGGTAGATGATGACCGGGAACGACCAGAGGATGTTCACGGTGTAGGCGCGGCTCTCGACGGTCACGTTCACGTCGCGCTCCTCGAGCGGCACGCCCGACTCGGCGGTGTCCTTGAGGATCTTGCTCTTCACCGCGCGCGCCGATCCCAGCTCGGCGATCGAGCGCGGCTGCATGACGTCGTCCACCACGCCCGAGACCTGAAAGTACTGCCACGCCGACATCATCACGGCGTAGGCGGCGTATGCCGCCGCCACCGCCACCAACCCCCAGAAGAAGAGTCGCATCGGGACCTCCTCCTCACGCGTCGGTCGGTCGGTAGACCCAGATCTTCGCGGCGGCGGGCAGCCCGAGGGCGATCGTCGGACCATCGCCGCCGGCCGTGATCGTGCCGGCCCACGGCGCCACCTCGACGATCTTGAGGCGACGGCCGGGCCGGACCTCGTTGCGCCAGAGATACTCCAGAAGCTTCTTGTCGGCTTCGGCTTCCTCGGTGATGCGCTCGACGACGACGAGGCTGCCCTCCTTGGCCTGCGCCAGCGGGAACGGCTCGACGCGCGGCGGGCGCGCCATGCCGGGAATCGGATTGCCGTGCGGACAGGTGCTCGGCATCCCGAGCATCTCGGCCAGCCGATCCTCCACGCGCGGCGACAGCGCGTGTTCCAAACGGTGCGCCTCCTCGTGCGCATCCGTCCAGTTCAGCCCGAGGGTGTCGGTCAGCCAACGCTCGAGCAGCCGGTGACGACGCGCCATGACCTCGGCGATCTCCCGACCCTTCGGCGTGAGCGTCAGCTCCTTGCCGTGACCGACCTTGACGTAGCCTCCGCGCGCCATGCGATGCATCGCCTCGGTGACCGCCGGCGCAGAGATCGACATGTGCTTGGCGAGGCGGGCCCCGATGACGGGCTTGCCGCTGCCCCCAAGATCGTAGATGGCAGCGAGATAGTCCTGCGTGGAGGCGGTGGTCGCCGCGACTCGCATTCGACGCGCCGAGGACGGCTTGCGCATCATCGGCATGATAACCGAAGTGCTATGCTGAGTCCCCATGACGCGAGCTGACGCTCTGCAGCGCATCAGCGAGCTGCGGGAGCAGATTCGCCACCACGATTACCTCTACTACGGGCAAGCGCGGCCGGAAGTCTCCGATGCCGAGTACGACGCGCTCATGCGCGAGCTTCGCGAGATGGAGGCGGCCTTCCCCGATCTCGTCACGCCGGATAGCCCGACCCAGCGGGTGGCCGGACAGCCCGTCGACGCGTTCCGCCCGGTCGAGCACCGCACGGCGATGCTCTCGCTCGACAACGCGACGTCGCCCGAGGATCTGCGCGAGTTCGAGGCGCGCCTGGGTCGCGCGCTGCCCGGCGGGCGCTTCGAGTACGTGTGCGAGCCGAAGATCGACGGTCTCGGCATCGCGCTGCTCTACGAGCGCGGACGCTTCGTGCGCGGCGCCACGCGCGGTGACGGTCGCGTCGGCGAAGACATCACCGCGAACCTCCGGACCATCCGCTCGCTGCCGGTGATCCTGCGCGGCGCGCTCGCCAGCGTGCCCGAGCTCGAAGTGCGCGGCGAGGTGTTCATGCCGCGCGCCGACTTCGAACAGCTCAACCGGAGCCTGCAGGAGACGGGCGAAGCCACGTTCGCGAACCCGCGGAACGCGGCGGCCGGAGCCGTCCGTCAGAAGGACCCCGCCATGACCGCGCGCCGTCCGCTCGACATCTTGCTCTATCACGTGAGCGCGGGCCGCGAGCTCGGCTTTCGGACCTACGGGCAGACGCTCGAGGCGCTGCGCGAGGCCGGCTTCAAGACGAATCCGCGCACGGAGCGCTGCGCGACGATCGACGCGGTGATCGATTACTGCGGACGCTTGGAGACTGACCGCGACACGCTCGGCTATGAGGCCGACGGCGCCGTGGTCAAGGTCGACGCGCTCGAGCAGCAGTGGCGGCTCGGCTCGACGACGCATCACCCGCGCTGGGCAATCGCCTTCAAGTTTGCCGCCCGGCAGGCCACGACCGTCGTGCAGGCGATCGAGGTGAACGTGGGCAAGACCGGCGCGCTGACGCCGGTGGCCAAGCTGGCGCCGGTGCCGCTGGCCGGGGTCACGATCAGCAACGTGAGCCTGCACAACGAGGACGAGGTCCGACGCAAGGACGTGCGCGTGGGGGACACCGTCCTGATCGAGCGCGCCGGCGACGTCATTCCGTACGTCGTGCAGGTGGTGATGTCCAAGCGCCCTGCCGACGCCGTCCCCTACACCTTCCCCGACCGCTGCCCCGTGTGCGGCCACGCAGCCGCGCGCCTGGCCGGCGAAGCGTACTGGCGCTGTCTGAACTCGGCGTGCCCGGCCCAGCTGAAGGCGCGCCTGCGCCACTTCGGCTCGCGGCGGGCGATGGATATCGAGCACCTCGGCGAAGCGGTCGTCGAGCAGCTGGTGGACCGAAAGCGCGTGAAGGACTTCGCCGACCTCTACACCCTCACCGTCGAGGAGGTCGCGGACCTCGAGCGGTTCGCGGAAAAGTCCGCCGAGAACCTCGTGGCCGCCGTCCAGGCGTCGAAGTCCCGCGGGCTCGCGCGCCTGCTCAATGCCCTCGGCATCTTGATGGTCGGCGAGCGCGTGGCCACGCTCCTGGCCAACCAATTCGGGAGCATGGCGCGGCTGCAGCGCGCGTCGGAGACGGAGCTGAACGAGATCCGCGGCATCGGCGACGAGCTGGCGCAGTCGATCAGGCGGTTCTTCGAGGACGAGACGAACCGCGACGTCATCCAGCGGCTCGGCGGCGCGGGCGTCGAGATGACCCAGCCCGGCGTCGAGGCCGAGCGCCCGCAGCCCCTCGCCGGGAAGACGTTCGTGGTCACCGGCGCCCTCGGCACGCTCACGCGCGAGGCGGCGCGCGAGCTGATCGAGCGCCTCGGCGGGCGCGTCACCTCGTCCGTATCCAAGAAAACCTCGTACGTCGTCGTCGGCGAGGCCCCGGGTAGCAAGGCCGACGACGCCAGGCGACTCGGCGTGGAAACGCTCGACGAAGCCGCCTTCCTGCGCCTCGTGGGTCGCGCCTGATGCGTGCGGCGATGCGAGCAACGCCCGTCGTGCTGGCGTTGATCCTCGCCGGCTGCCTGGGCGCGAGAACGGAGTCCTCAGCGCCCGTGCTCCAGAACGCCGCAGGCAGCTGGGTGACGCTGGCGCCGCTTCCGACAGCGCGCCAGGAGGTCGCCGTGGCGGCGGTGCGAGGCCAAGTCTGGGTGATCGGAGGTTTCGGCTCGACGGGCGAGCCGATGACAACCGCCGAGAGCTACGATCCCGCGAGCAACACATGGACCGCCCGCGCACCGCTGCCCGAACCCGTCCATCATGCCGCCGCCGTCACCATCGACGACCGTCTGTTCGTACTCGGCGGCTACACGGGTGGTCGTGTGCGCTGGGAGCCGACCGACAGCATGTGGGAATGGAACGACTCGCGCGGCGCCTGGGAAGCTCGGCCGTCGATGCCGACGCCGCGCGGCGCGCTCGCGGCGGCGGTCCTGAACGGCCGCATCCACGCGCTGGGCGGCGCGCAGCGCGATCCGCTCAACGCCCACGAGGTCTTTGATCCCGCCACCAACGCCTGGAAGGCCGCCAACGCGATGCCGACGGCGCGCGACCATCTCGCCGCCGTCGCCTTTCGCGGCCGCGTGTGGGCGCTCGGCGGCCGCTCCTCGTTCACGGGCACGCAGTACGCGAACGTCGAGGTCTACGATCCGGCCGCGGACGCCTGGCGCACCGGCCAGCCGTTGCCCCGCGGCCGTGGCGGTCTCGCTGCCGCCGCGCTCGCCGATCGCATCCTCGTGTTCGGTGGCGAAGCGCCGTTCCGCATCTTCGAAGCGACGGAGATGTACGAGCCGGCGGGCGATCGCTGGATCGCTCTGGCGCCGCTGCCGACGCCTCGCCACGGCATCGGCGCGGTCGTGGTCGGCGGGCGCGTCTACGTGCCTGGCGGCGGACGCGAGCCGGGTTTGGCCGTGACCTCCGTCAACGAGGCGTTCGTGCCATGAGGGCGACGCTGGCGCTGATCCTGATGCTCGCCGCCGCACCCGCCGCCGCGGGGCCACGCGAGGACGCGGTGGCGGCGCTCGCCAACCGCGACGACATCGACGCGCGGCGCGGCGCCGCCAGCGCGCTGGCCGAGGCGGGCACGATGGCCGACGCGCCCAGCTTGCTCGATGCGCTGCGCGACCCCGACGTGCGCGTGCGCGCATTGGCGGAGCGCGCACTCTGGGAAATCTGGAGCCGCTCGGGCAACGACGACATCGATCACCTGCTCCGCGCCGGCGTCGTCGAGCTGCAGCACGGCCAGCTCGAGGCCTCGATCGATACGTTCAGCGAGGTGATCCGCCGCCAACCCGACTTCGCGGAAGGCTGGAACAAGCGCGCCACCGTCTATTACCTGGTCGGCGAGTACCGCAAGTCCGCCGCCGACTGCGACGAGGTGCTCAAGCGCAATCCCTCGCATTTCGGCGCGCTCAGCGGGTACGGCATGATCTGGTTGCGGCTGGACGAGCCCGCCCGCGCGCTGGAGCGCTTCGAGCAGGCGCTGGCCGTGAACCCGAACCTCGAGTCCGTCCGGGAGACCATCGACGCTCTTCGGACGCTCCTGATCCAGCAACGCCGGAACGCCATCTAGGAGGAGCCCGTGATCGACGCACTCAGAAAGATCAGCAGCCCAAGCATTGCCAACGGGATCGAGACGTTCAAAGTCCGCCCGCGCAACGTCGGACACATGACATCGGAGATCAAGTGCCTGTTCACCGAGCTGGGGCCGCTCGTCGGCCACGCCGTGCCCTGCGTGATTCGCGCCGAGCACGAGCCGCTGGCGGGCCACCGCGCCAGCACCTTTGAGTGGTGGGATTACGTCCAGACCATCCCGGCGCCGCGCGTCGTCGTCGTGCACGACATCGACGAGCCTCGTGGCCAGGGCGCGCAGTGGGGCGAGGTCCAGGCCAACATCCACAAGGCGCTCGGCTGCGTCGGCGTCGTCACCGACGGCTCGGTGCGTGACCTCGACGAGGTGCGCGCGCTCGGCTTCCAGTTCGCCGCCGCGCACGTCTCGGTCTCCCACGCGTACGTCCACATGGTGGACTTCGGCCTGCCCGTGAAAGTCGGCGGTCTCTGGGTCAAGCCGGGCGACCTGATCCACGCCGACCAGCACGGCGTGGTGAACATTCCGAAGGAGATCGCCGGGCAGGTCGCGGAGGCGGTGGCCAAGGTCGAGGCCGACGAGCGCAAGATCATCGGCGTCTGCCAGACGCGCGACTTCACCGCCGACAAGCTGAAGGATCTCTACAAGCAGATCCGTCCGGGGACCTACTAGCGCGCATGGAGATCCGCGCGGCACAGCGCTTCGACGTCCAGGCGGTGATGAAGCTCACCGAGGGGTTCGGCCCCGGCGCCGGCCCCCTCGTCCGCTCGCATCTCGACCGCCATCACCTCCTCGTGGCCGAGCTGGACGGCGAGGTGGTCGGCATGCTCGCGTACCGCACGGATTGGTTTCAGTGCACGTACGTGACGATGGTTTCCGTGCGCGAGGACCATCGCAAACGCGGCGTGGCGCGTGCGCTCTATCGCGCCGTGGAGGGTATGTCGCCGAGTCCGCGGCTCTTCTCGTCGACCGAGGAGACCAACGCGGTGTCGATCCAGATGCACACGGCGCTCGGCTTTCACTCCTCCGGTCACATCGACAACCTGCCGCAGGGCTACCGCGAGCTGCTCTTCTACAAGCGGCTGAGCCCGTAGATCGCTCGTCCCGCCGCGCCGTCGCTGCGGCGGTCGACAGATCGTCTTCGCTTGACCGACGCCGCGGGCGCGCGTTAGCGTCGCCGCGTGCTGGCCGGCTACGCGGAAACACCGCAGCCGAAAGCAACTCACGCCGAGCGACACCACCGCGTCTTCCCGATGACACCGCCAACGTTCGCACGCTCGTTTCGCTTCCACTCCGCGGGCGCCGCGCTCGAGCCGCTCCATCGCGAACAAGCTCCCGCTCGCCCGCGTGAAACGCAGAGAACGTCGGTCAGAAGGAGGTAGTCATGACGGTCACACGCGCGACAATCTTCCTTGGTGTCTTGACGCTCCTTATCACTGCGGGAGTCGCGAATGCCGGCGGGCCCCCCGGCACCTGTGGCGCGTTACCCGGTTGGAGTGACCTGCGGCAGAGCCTGATCGCAGCAAACGGGCACGTCAACCTGATCCTCAACAACAACATGTGGGCGACGATCGTGGCCGCCGACGGCACCGTCTGCGCGGTGGCCAACACCGGAAACGACGATCTCGAGTCGCAGTGGTTGCTCAGCCGGGTGATCTCGGCGCAGAAGGCGAACACGGCGAACGGACTCAGCCTGCAGGCCGGCGAGGGCCCGAACAGCACCTTGAAGGGGTTGGCGCTGTCCACCGCCAACCTATGGCAGGCGGTCCAGCCCGGCGGCAGCCTCTACGGTCTGCAGCACAGCAACCCGGTGAACACCGACGTCGCCTATCGCGGCACCGCCCAGAGCTTCGGCACGTCCAACGACGCCATGGTGGGCGGACGGATCGGCGGGGTGAATGTCTTCGGCGGCGGACTCGCGCTCTATGATAAGCACGGCCGTCGCGTCGGCGGTGTCGGCGTCAGCGGCGACACTTCATGCCGGGATCACATGGTCGCGTGGGAGTTGCGCCACAACCTCGGCCTGGACTTCGTGCCCAACGGCGTCACCGGCGATCCCACACATCCCGACAACATCATCTTCGACGTCACCAACGGCTTCGGCCATCCCAACTGCCTGGATCCGGCGGGCGAGAACGCGGCGAGAGCAGCCCTCACTCCGGTCACGCCGCTGCACTGAGCTCCATCCGGCAACGGAGGCGCCGGGCACCGTCGCCGTTACGCCTCCACTCCCCGCGCTCGCTTGACAGCGAGCGCGGGGAGCCACTCACACCTCAGCGGGTGCGGCGCTTTCGATATGTCAACACGCCGAGGCCGGCGAGGCCGGAGCCGAGGAGAAGCAGCGTCGTGGGTTCCGGCACACGAACGTCCGCGTCGGAGAACGCATTGATGACGAGCCCGCCCGAGATGGGAGCTCCGGCGGCCGTGAGGAGCGGGCTGGTGATGAATGGATTGGGCGGCTGCGTCGTACCTGGGCTGAATTCGGGCTGGCATGAAATTGCCGAACAATCCCCGAGCGACGAGCCTTCGACGTCCGATCTGAAGGCAACGCTGAACCCGCCCGCCGTCTTGCTGAGCATGATGAGATCGCTGACGACGACCAGCTCAGGCGGCTCGGTGAGACCTAGCGTGAATGTATCCGGCGCGTTGGCAGGAAGAAACGCGCCGGAGAATGTCACGACGACGCTTTCCGGAAATGCGCCCGGTAGATTCGTAAACGTGACCCCATCCGGAGCACCGGTCACGTCGGCCGTCACCGTATCCGTCGTGTCATTAAAGGTGACCGTGATTGCGGCATCCGCAGGGCCCCACATCAGCGCGAGTACGCCAGCGGCGAGTACAACGCCGGACAACGTTGGCTTCATCGTCGTCCTCCCCTCATCGAGCACGTCAATCGCTGTTCACGGTTACCTCAACGAGCTTGTAGTCGCTGGCGATCGCAGTGGTGGGTTCACATCGCCATTGGATTGATCACACAGCATGGAACGTGCCGCACACCTAAAGGCGCGAATCTGCGGCGTTGTAAAAGATAACTCTTGATGAAGTGGCAGACCTCCCGACACTTGGGCTCCTGTCGGGATTGTTTACAAAGCTCGAAGGCTACTTCGCACCAGGCTTCGCCGCCGCCTTGGCGGCCGGCTGCTTGGGCATCGCGGCGGTCGGCACCATGATGTGCGCGTACTTCGTGCCCTTCCACATCACCCACGGCCCGCCCGTGTTGGGATCGGTCGGCAGCGCGTCGAGTAGCGCCGTATCCGGGGTAAGGATCATGACGTGCGGACCGCTCACGATCCATTGGTTGTCGACCGTGGCCTTCTCGGCGTACGGATCGGTGTTGCTCGCGCCGTTGTCGCCCTTGAGCATGTAGGCGATGCCCACGTTCTTGATCTGTGGATCCGCCTTGTTCATCATGGCGTCGGCCCACCCCTGCCACTCCTTGTCGAGGCACATCGGCGCGCCGCTGCCCTCGGTCATGCAGACCCAGCCGTTGGTCCCGGCGCGTAGCTGCTTCATCTGTCCATCCGCGCCAATGTCCAGAATCGTCGCTTTGCGAGAGATCTCCGGCGGCGCCGCACCCATCGCCCTCGCAATCTTTGCCGCGTCCGAGATTTTGCTCTTGGGTTCTTGGGCCGCCGCCGTCCACGCCGTCATGATG
>Ga0207646_10002726_pt1 | contig 20668 bp, 22 predicted proteins | sample KBSK5502metaG_FD_184343 | JGI IMG/M metagenome (GOLD analysis project Ga0207646, IMG submission 184343) | Corn, switchgrass and miscanthus rhizosphere microbial communities from Kellogg Biological Station, Michigan, USA - KBS K5-50-2 metaG... | ecosystem: Host-associated > Plants > Roots >...
GCGCAGTCCTGCCTGGATCACAACGCTCCGCTCGTGACGCGGGACGCCGACTTTTCTGGATTTGCCCGCCTGGCCGGCCTGCGGCTGTTCGGATCCTGATCGGCCGGAGCTAGACGAACTCGGCGCGCACGGGGCCGACCGGATCGAAGCGGGCCTCGATCCGGTCGCCGCGGTTGAGCGGGTACTGGCGGGTGAAGGAGCCCGACATCACCTTCATGCCGGCCTCCAGCGCCAGGCCGAACTCGGCGAGCTTGTTCGCGAGCCACGCGATCGAGGCCGCGGGCGTGCCGAGGACTTCGCGCCCGAGCGCGCGCTCCGACGCGGCGCCGTTCACGCTGATCGCCACGGCTACCGTGGCGAGGTCGAAGTCCGCCGGCACCGGGACGGGGCCGCCCGTCACGTAGGCCCGCTGCTGCGCGTTGTCGGCGAGGCTCACGTTGAGATCGGCCGCGAAGTCGCCGCGCTTCTCGATGATCTCGAAGGCGGGGGCCATGGCCGACAGCGCGCCCTGCGCCCGCTCGGTGGTGACGCCGGGCCCGCGCAGCGTCGTGCCGACCGTGAGACACAGCTCGTTCTCGAAGCCGGGGTTGATCAGGTCGGCGTACTGGAAGCGGGTGCCGCTCGGCCGCTCGCCGCTCACCAGCAGGAAGCCCAGCACCGGCTCGTGCACGCCCTGCTGGACCTGCATCGCCTTCGAGGTGAGCCCGACCTTCCAGCCCGCCTGGCGCTCGCCGGCGGCAACGTGGTGGGCGAGCACGCCGAGCTGGACGCGATAGGCGTCCTCGCGGCTCAGCCGCTTCATCCACTCCACCGGCGGGGCCTTCCGCTCGCGGGCGCACTGCCAGAACGCGTCGATGGCCTGCTCGATGCTCATGGGTCTCCTCGGCGGATCTGGCAGAGGTAGGAGCGCAGCGCGACCGTGCCGCTGATCGGGTCGCTGGTATCGGGATCGATGAGGTTGTTGTAGTTGGCGCTGGCCGGGCCGTCGGCGTCGTAGCCGCCGAGCCCGAGCGGCTCGCAGGCCTGCCACCAGCCGAACTGGGCGCAGACGACCTCCGTGTCCAGGCTCGGGTTGAGCCGCGCCCGCGCCCGCATGGTGGCCTGCGGCGTCTCGACCAGCACCCAGTCGTCGCCGGCGATGGAGCGCGCCTGTGCCGCGTCGGGATGCATCTCGACGAGCGGGTCCGGGCTGTGGCGGCGCAGGCGCGGCAGGCTCCGGTGCTGGCTGTGGCAGAACTGCACGACCTTGGCGGTGGTGAGGCGCAGCGGAAAGCGGGCGGCGAGATCGGGCCGGCTCACCGGGCTCGCCGCGGGCTCGACGTAGTCGGGCAGCGGCGCCTGCCCGTGCTCGAGCAGCTGTGCGGAGAAGATCTCCACCCGCCGGCTCGGCGTGGCGAAGCCGGTGGGCCCATCGGGGCCGGTGGCCGCGTAGCGCTTGTACCGCGGCGCGATCGGTACGCGCACGCCGCCCGGGCTCGCGCGGAGCTCCTCCAGCGTGACGCCGGTGGGCGTGAGCGCGAAGCGGTGGCCCGCGTCCTCGTCGCCCTTGAAGAAGGCCTCGTCCAAGCCCAGGCGCTTGGCCAGCTCGCAGACGATCCAGGTATCCGAGCGCGCCTCGCCCCGCGGCGCCACGACCTGCCGGCGGAGCTGAGCGAAGCTCTCGCCGTCCTGCGTGGGACCGAAGCCCACGCGCAGGCCCTCGCGCTCCCACGCCGAGGAGACCGGCAGCACGACGTCGGCCAGCGCGGCGGTGGGGGTCAGGAAGAGATCCGCGTAGACCAGGAAGTCGAGGCTCGCGAGCGCCGCGCGGGCGGTGGTCGCGCCCGGCGCCGAGAGGAGCAGGTTCGCGCCGAAGCCGACCATGCCGCGCACCGGGTAGGGCGTGCCGTGAAGCATGGCTCGGTACGCGTCGGCCGCGGTGGCCCAGCCCTGGCGCGCCGGGCCCAGCGGTCGCTCGGCCAGCCCGATGGCCTTCGCGCGCTGCGCCTCCGGCAGCAGCGACAGCGGGGCCAGGTCGTTGACGGGTGGGCGGCTCGGCCTCACGTTGCCGCCCGGCGCGTCGAAGCAGCCGGTGAGAGCGTAGAGCAGGGAGAGCGCCCGGACGGTCTGGGTCGCGTTGGTGTGCTGCTCGAGCCCGGTCCAGTGGAAGTACGACACCGGGCGCCGCGCCCAGAGGAGCCGCGCCGTCTCGATGAGCTGGCCCGCGGGCACGCCGGTGATGCGCGCGACGCGCTCGGGTGGGTACTGGCGGCAGAGCGCGGCGTAGGCTTCGAAGGCGGGAACGCAAGGGACGCGGCCGTGCCGCGTCGCGCAGCTCACGGAGCCGGTGAGCTGCGGGTCCTCGACGGGCGCCGCGAAGCGGCCGGCGGACGGGTCGTACGCCACCGGCCGCGCGGTGGCCCGGTCCCACGCTACCTGATGCGCCGGATCACCGCCGGCGGCGAGCTCGGCCGCCGTGAGCAGCCGGCCGGTGTCCTGGCGCACCAGCAGCGGGCCGTTGGTCCAGTCGCGGACGAAGTCGCGATCGTACCAGCCCTCGGCGAGCATGACCGCCGCGAGGCCGAGTGCGAGCGCGCCGTCGGTACCCGGCCGGACGCGTAGCCACTGATCGGCCTTGGCCGCGGGCCCCGCGCGCCGCGGATCCACCACGATGAGGGCGGCCCCGCGCCCGGTCGCCTCCGCCACCGCGGTGGCCTGGGCCAGATAGGCGGTCGACGGGTTGTGGCCCCACAGGAGCAGGCAGCCGGTGCGATCGAAGTCGGGCGTGCCGATGTCGACCCCGAAGGTGAACGCGGTCCCGTAGTCGCGGTGCCAGGCGCACAGCTCCTCGGCCCAGACCATGTTCGGGCTGCCGAAGGCGCGGATCAGACGATGGATCCAGAGGAACCCGTCGGACACCGCGGTGCCGGAGGGGGTCGTGACCGAGAAGGCCACCGACTCCGGGCCGTGGCGCCGGGCGAGCGCGCGCATGCGCTCGGCCGTCCAGTCGAGCGCCTCGTCCCAGCCGATCCGCACCCAGCCGGCGTCGGGATCGGATTTCGGCCGGGTGCGCCGCATCGGGTAGAGCAGCCGGGCGGGATCGTAGACGAGCTCGGGCGCCGCGCGGCCTTTCACGCAGAGGTTCTTGCCGGTCGGGTGCGACGGATCGGGCTCGACGGCCACGAGCCGGCCGTCCTCCACCACCGAGACGCATCCGCAGCGCGAGCGGCAGAGCGCGCAGAATCCCGGGATGCGCTCGGTCGTCATCCGCGGCTAGGGCAGCAGGTCGGAGATCGCGATGCGCGCGAGCGGCGCCGACAGCGGGAAGACGACGTCGACGCCGGTGAGGGTGCGCGCGCTCGCGTAACGCCAGCCGTAGGGGGCCCGCGCGTCGGCCACCGGCTCCCGGTAGACCTCCAGCACCCGCGAGACCAGGTTGACGATCCAGTAGTCCTCCACCCGTGCCCGGGCGTAGAGGCTCGCCTTCTCGCGCCGATCGAAGGTCAGGCTCGACTCGGCGACCTCGACGATCAGCTCCGGCCGCGACGGGAGCGTGCGATCGGCCTGGGCGAGACTGCCGCGGACCACCGAGACGTCGGGCTCCGGCTCGGAGTCGTCGTCGAGAGCCACCGGAAGCTGGGCGCGCACACGATAACCGCCTCCGAAGGCCTTCTGTAGCGCCGCGGCGGCCAGCTCGGCCCCGAAGGCATGCGTGGCGCGCTGGGGGTCGCGGACGACGAGGAGCCCGCCGATCAGCTCCAGGCGCTCGTCCGGCTTGAAGATGCCCCGCTCGATGAGCTGCTCGTACTCCACGCGGCTGAAGCGTCGGGTGCGGACGTCCGTCTCGCTCATGGCGGAAGCCTAGCTGGCCGTCGCGCGCTCGTCAATGCTTGACAACGTGTGCGGCCGCCCGTACACCTTTCCCCATGAGCGCGCTCTCGGCCGAAGCGGTGGCGCGGTACCGTCGGGACGGCTTCTATTTCCCCATCCGCGCGCTCTCTCCGGAGGAGGCGCGCGGCCATCGCGCGAGGCTCGAGGCCGTCGAGCGCGCGCGCGGCGGCCCGCTCGGCGGTCTGCTGCGCCAGAAGAGCCACCTGCTGTTCACCTGGCTGAACGAGCTGATCCGGCACCCGCGCATCCTCGACGCGGTGGAAGCCCTGCTCGGCCCCGACCTCCTGTGCTGGGGCTCGAGCTTCTTCATCAAGGAGGCGGGCGATCCGGCCTTCGTGTCCTCCGTCGAGAGCGGAGCGATGAGGATGGTGCCGGGCACGCACCACGAGCAGGTGGCCCACCGCGACACCTTCGCGCCCGACAACCTGCTCTCGCGCGGCCAGGAGGTCATGGTGGAGGTGGACGAGGCCCGGGGCGTGGACGTCGTGCTGCATCCGGGGGAGATGTCGCTGCATCACGTGCGCATGTTCCACGGCTCTCCACCCAACCGCTCCGCCGACCGCCGCATCGGCTACGCCATCCGCTACATCCCGACGCGGATCAAGCAGGTCGCCGGAGCACGGGACAGCGCCACCCTGGTGCGCGGCGTGGACCCCACCATTTCGAGGCCGAGGAGCCGCCCGCGGGCGACCTCGATCCGGCCGCGCTGGCCCGGCACGCGGCGATCGTGAAGCGACAGGGCGAGATCCTCTACCGGGGGACGACCGCCGAGCGCTTCAGGTAGGCCGGCTTACGGGACGAGGCCGCGGGTCCAGCGCTTGGTCGGCGTTGTCTCCGTCATGACTCGAGGGTAGTCCGCGCTCTGCGACGCGTCAATGTCCAGTGAACGAGACGGCGCCCCTTGACGTCGCGGGGCCGCGGGCGCAGCATGGCCCGACCGGAGGACCCAGCACATGCCCGTCACCCTCGTCACCGGAACCAGCACCGGCATCGGCTTCGCCACCGCGCTCCACTTCGCGCGCCAAGGGCACCGGGTCGTCGCGACCATGCGCAATCTCGCCAAGGCCGGACCGCTCGAGGAGGTGGCGGGCGCGGAGAAGCTGCCGCTCGTGGTGCGGGAGCTGGACGTCACCCGGCCGGAGTCCATCGACCGCGCGGTGGCCACGACGGTGGGGCGGGAAGGCCCGATCGACGTCCTCGTCAACAACGCGGGCATCGGCGGGGCGACGCCGCTCGAGCTGGTGCCGGAAGACGAGCACCGGGCCATGTTCGAGGCGAACTACTGGGGCCCGATCCGGATGATCCAGGCGGTGCTGCCCTCGATGCGCGAGCGGAAGAGCGGGTGCATCGTGAACGTCACGTCGATCGCGGGGCGGGTGGCCACCCCGAACCAGATTCCCTACTCGGCGTCCAAGCACGCGCTGGCCGCCGCGAGCGAGGCGCTCGCCCACGAGGTGGCCGCCTTCGGGATCCGGGTGGCCATCATCGAGCCCGGCGTCATCCAGACCGCCATCTTCGAGAACTCGGCCGGCGCGACCCGTTACGACAAGACTTCGCCCTACCGGCAGATCATGCGCCGGAACGGCAAGCTCTTCGCCGCCGGGTTCCGGAACCCGGGCCGGCCCGAGACCGTCGCGGAGGTCATCTTCGAAGCGGTGACGACGACGCGCCCGCGGCTCCGCTATCCGGTCGGGATCGACGCGGAGGGCCTGGCCGCCGGGCGCGGGCGGATCAGCGACGAGGAGTGGGTGGCCATGGGAGGCGAGCTGAGCGATGCGGAGTACAATGCCCGCTTCAAGCAGCACTTCGGCATCGAGCTCCAGTAGTCGCCGCTCTCACATTCCCAGGTAGGCCCGCCGCACCAGGTCGCTGTCGAGGAGCGCGCGGCTCGCCCCCTCGGCGACGATGCGGCCGGTCTGCAGCACGTAGCCGCGCTCCGCCGCGGCCAGCGCCGCGGGTACGTTCTGCTCCACCAGCAGGACGGTGAGGCCTTCCTGGCGGTGGAGCGTCTGTAGGACGTCGAGGATCGAGTCCACGATGCGCGGCATGATGCCGAGGCTTGGCTCGTCCAGCATGAGGAAGCGCGGCCGCGACATGAGCGCCCGCGCGATCGAGAGCATCTGCCCCTCGCCGCCCGAGAGCGTGCCCGCGCGCTGGGACAGCCGCTGCCGCAGCACCGGGAAGAGCTGGAACACCCGGTCCAGCAACTCCTGGCGGCGCTTCGGATCGCGATCGCGGAAGGTGCCGAGGCGCAGGTTCTCGGCGACGGAGAGCCGGCTGAAGAGTCGCCGGCCCTCGGGCACCAGCGCGATGCCGAGGTCGACGCGGTCCGGCGCCTCCACGTCGTCGATGCGGCGGCCGTCGAACCAGATCTCGCCGCGGAAGGGCGAGAGCAAGCCCGCGATGGTCTTGAGCAGGGTGGTCTTGCCCGCGCCGTTGGCGCCCACGAGCGCCACCGCCTCGCCGGCCCGCACCTCCAGCGACACCCCCTGGAGCGCGACGACGCCGGTCGCGTAGGCGACGTAGGCGTCGCGGACCTCGAGCAGGGAGGCGCCCGCGCTAGGCGCGGCCACGGTAGCGCTCTCCCAGGTACGCGGTGATCACGCGCTCGTCGCGGGAGACATCCGCGGGCGGGCCCTCGGTGAGCTTCTCGCCGTGGTCGAGCACGACCACGCGGTGCGAGAGCGGCATCACCACTTCCATCACGTGCTCCACCACGCAGATGGCCAGGCCGAGCTCGCCGTGGATGCGGCGCACCAGCTCCACCGCGGCGGCGGTCTCGAGCGGGGTGAGCCCGGACATGGCCTCGTCCAATAAGAGCAAGCTAGGACCCGTGGCAAGGGCTCGGGTGATCTCGAGGCGCTTCTTGTCGGCCAGGGTGAGGCTCGCGGCCTCCACGTCCTCCTTGCCCGCGAGCCCGGTGAACGCCAGCAGCTCGAGCGCGCGGGCCCGCGCGGGGCCCACCCGGCTCGTGCGCCGGAGCGCGCCGCAGATGACGTTCTCCAGCACGGTCATGCGCCCGAAGCTCCGCACCACCTGCCAGGTGCGCGCGATGCCGAGACGGCAGACGCGCTCGGGCCGCGCCCGCGAGATGTCGGTGCCGTTGAGCACGATCCGGCCCTCGTCCGGGTGGAGCGCGCCGGTGATGCAGTTGAAGAGCGTGGTCTTGCCCGCACCGTTGGGCCCGATCAGCCCCACGATCTCGCGGGGCTCGATGGCCAGCGAGACGTCGCGGTTGGCCACGAGGCCGCCGAAGCGCTTGGTGCACGACTCGACCTGGAGCAGGGGAGCCACCGCGTCACCCTTGCTGCGGACGCGCGGGGGCGCGGCCGAGGACGCGCGCGGCCCAGCGAGCCCACGGCAGGGAGAGGAGCCCGTTGGGCCGCCCGCCCGCGATCAGCATGATCACCGCGCCGTAGATGATGAGGTCGATGCCGCGGCCGGCCAGCGGGCCCGCGCCGAGCGTGGCGGTCATGAGCTGCGAGATCGGGATGAGGATGACCGCGCCCAGCACCGGCCCCCAGAGCCGCCCGAGGCCGCCCACCACCGCGGCCATCATGGGCAGGATGTTCCAGTTCACCTCGAGGACCTGGTCGGGGAAGACGGCGAGCGCCCAGAAGCCGTAGAGGGTGCCGCCGGCCGCGAAGACCGCGGCCATGAGGCAGCGGGCGATCACCTTGTAGAGCCGGCTGTCGATGCCGATGCCCTCGGCGCCGTCCTGATCGTCGCGCACCGCGCGGAAGTAGAAGCCCCACTTGGAGCGCTCGACCGCCCGGGCGCCCACGAGCGTGAGCACGAAGAGCAGGAGGGCCAGATAGTAGAAGCCGAGGCCTTTGCCGCGCCCGGGGAATTCCATGGTCAGCAGGCCGTGCGCGAAGCTACCGCCGGGGGCCACCGGGATGAAAAGGCCCTGGCTACCATTGATGAACGGCCAGGTGGCGCCGATGGGCTGGGCGATCATCCACATGGCCACGGTGGCGATCGCGAAGTAGTGGCCGCGGAGCCGGGTGACCGGGTAGGTGAGCGCGGCGCAGATGACCACCGAGACGGCCACCGCGCCGAGCAGGCCGAGCCAGGCGTTCCAGCCGAGGTGGATGGACAGGAGCGCCGCGGTATACGCCCCGATCGCGAAGAAGATGCTGGGCCCGAAGTCGAACTGACCCGCCCATCCGCCGATGATGTTCCAGCCGATCCCGAGCATGGCGTTGAGCAGCACGAGGAAGCCCACCGTCTCGTAGTAGATGTAGCCGCTCCGCTCGAAGGGGATCGGGTAGAGGAGGGCCACGAGGGCGGCCGCCCCCCACGCGACCGACGCGGCTCGGCCGGCGCGCGCCGGCGGACTAGAAGCGGCCAAACAGCCCCTGGGGCCGGAAGAGGCCGATCAGGATGTAGGACGCGAAGACGAAGGCGTCCTTGAAGGCGGGCGGCAGGTACGCGGCGGTGACGGACTGGACCACGCCCACCAGGAGGGCGGCGAGGAGCGTGCCCAGGATGGAGCCGAAGCCGCCGAGGGCCACGATGGCGTACGCGAGCACGGTGAACGAGAGCCCCGCCTGCGGATACACCGCGAAGAAGTTGGCCAGGATGACGCCCGCCACCGCCACCAGGGCGGTGCCCAGGCCCCAGGCCACCGCGTACATGCGCTGGGGCCGGATGCCGACCAGCATGGCGGCGTCGCGGTCCTCGGCGGTGGCCTGGAGGGCCAGGCCGAAGTCGGTGCGGTCGATCAGGAGATAGAGGATCAGGAAGAGGGCCAGGGCGATGAGGCCGCCCACCAGCAGCGGCACCCCGACGCGCACGCCGCCGAGCGCGATGTTGACGCCGCTCAGCCCGGTCAGGAGACTCTTGTTGACGAAGCGATAGTCGCTCGTGAAGAGGGCGACCACCCCGTTCTGGAGGAAGAAGAACAGTCCGACGGTGGCGAAGATCTGGGTGAAGACCTCGCCGCGCTGCACGCGCCGCATCAGCAGGCGATAGACGAGGACGCCCGCCCCGTACATGACGACGGCGAGCGGCACCATCGAGACGAGGGGGTCCCAGCCCATCGCCACGCTGAGCCCCCAGGCCCCGAACATCCCCAGCATCATGAACTCGCCGTGGGCGAAGTTGATCATCTCCATCAGGCCCCAGATGATGGTGAGCCCGACCGCGACCAGCGCGTAGAGCAGCCCCATCTGGAGCCCGTCGGCGACCGCCTGGAGGAGAAGCGTCACGAGCTATTTCTTGATCCGGCTCTCGCGCTCCTGCCAGCTCGGGGAGGGAAAGATCGGCTTGAAGCCGGCCTGGGCCGCGAGGTCCCACGGCCAGATGGTGTGCTTCTCGTCGTCCCAGCCGACCTGCGTCACCACGCCGGTGGCCAGCTCGTTCTGGCGGTTCGCGTCGAACTTGATGCCCTTGTAGTCGATGATCATCATCTCGGGCGTCATGTTGGTCTCGTTGGCCGCCTTGGCCAGCGCCGCCGGCTCCACCGACTTCGCGCGGTTGATGGTATCCGCCATCCAGAGGAGGCCGGTGATCTCGCGCATGGCCAGCTCGCCCATGTCCTGGCCGCGACTGTACTTCTTGTAGATCTCGTTCACCTTCTTCCACGACGGCTTCTTGCTGGCCAGGTCGATGGCGGTCGGATCGCGGCCGAGCCAGCCGGCGGCCCCGTTGGTCGCCTTCTGCGCGGTCAGCCAGGTCTGGTCGGAGTAGGCGCCGTTGCTGGTGGCCATCACCTTCGGCATCCAGCCCGCGCGCTTGGCGTCGGCCTGGAACACCGTCGTCTCCGCCGGGTACTGGACGAAGAAGAGCACGTCCGGGTTGGCGGACTGCAGCCGTTGCACCTCCGAGGCCAGCGTGGTCGCGCCGGTCTTGGTGGTGAGATCGGCCACGATCTTGTAGCCGCCCTTCTCGGCCAGATCCGAGGCGATCTTGCGGTTGTCCTGGCAGAAGAGGTTGTCGCAGGTGAAGAGGGCGATGGACTTGAGGTCGGACGGCCCGCCGTGAGACGGCCACTCCTTGAGGAACTGGAAGACGGTGGCCACCATGGTGCGGTCGTTGGGCCCGGTGCGCCAGAACCACTTGAAGCCCTTCTCGGTGAGGGTGGGCGAGGCGCAGGGGTGGCAGGACATCGGGATGCCGTAGCTCTCCACGAGCGGCTGGATGATCGACGTGTTGCCGCTGGTGCCTTCGCCGTTGAGCCAGTGGACCTTGTTGACGGTGATGAGCTGCTCGGCGAGGGTCCGCGCCTGGTCGCCGCGGCTCTGGTCGTCTCGCACGACCAGCGTCATCTTGGCGCCGCCGAGCCCGGGGAAGCCCTTGCCCGGACCGAGGGGGACCTGGAGATCCGGGTAGTCGTTGTTGACGATGTCCTCCACGGTCTGCCCGGCCCAGAGGTACTGCTGACCCAGCGTCGCGAAGTTGCCGGTGAGCGGAAGCAGCTCGCCGATCAGGACCTCGCTCACGGGGCCGGCCGCGCGGGCCCCCGCGCCGAGATGGATCACGAGCAGGGACAGGACGGTTGCCGCCGCGATGACCCGGAGTATCCGCATGTGTGCCTCCTTTTTTCTGGGCGGGTTGCGGCAGAGTCTAGCGCAAGGACCTTGGCCCTGTCACTGCCTACCCGGACCTAGTACCGGGCCATCACCCGGCGCGCGAACTCCTGGCTGAAGCGCCACTTCTCATCGGTGCCGGTGGCCCACATCAGCTCGCGCAGCCCGCCCCGCTCCAGCTCCCGGACGCGCTCGATCAGCTCCTCGGCGGTCCCGACCAGGCAGGTGGCGCGGACCAGCTCGGCGTCGATCAGCTCGGCCTCGCCGGGGTGGACGTAGGTGTAGTGCCCCTCGTGGGTACGGAAATGCCGGTGCTCGCGCGGCGCTTCCTCGACCAGGGCGCAGTAGCGCTTCCAGATCCGCCGCAGGAACGGCGGCGGGTCGATGCCCCGCTCGTGCCAGGCATCGTAGAAGTAGTACACGCTGGCCATCACGTTGGGCCCCATCGTGCGGACGACGCGCTCGGAGTCGGCCGGCTCGCCCGGCTCGAGCAGGACGATGTTGGTGAGCGCGCACATGTGGAACTCATCCCCGAGCGTCCGTCCCGCGCGCGCCGCGCCGACGCGCGCGTGGGCGAGGGCCTCGGCCGGGGCCACCCCGCGGGGCGGGATGGCGAAGACGAGGCCGTCTCCGTGCTCGCCGGCGAGCTCCATGGCGCGCGGCCCGAAAGCGGAGACGTAGAGGGGGATGCGCGGCTCGAGGCTCATGTACTTCTTCTCGCGGATGAGCATCTTCACCGGGCGGGCGGTGCCCTCGTAGGCGTAGTCGACCGCCTCGCCCTGGAGCAGGCCCCGGAGCACCCGCAGGTACGCCCCGTAGTCTGCGATGCGCATGGGCGGCTGCCCCATGCTGCGCGTGGCGGTGTTGCCGGTGCCGATGCCCAGGTGCACGCGGCCGGGGGCGAGTCGGTTCAGCGTGGCCATCGCGGCCACGTGCACGGGTGGGATGCGGGTGCCGCAGATGGCCACGCCGGGGCCCAGGCGGAGGCGACTGGTCTGCCGGGCGGCCAGGGCCAGCACCGCGTAACAGTCCGAGAAGAGCATCTGGCTGTCGGTGACCCACGCGGAGTCGTAGCCAAGGGACTCGACGTGGCTGTAGAACCCGATCTCGTCGACGTCGGCCATCACACAGACACTGAAGCGCATGGCGCAGTCCTTTCGTCGTCTCGGGTCACTTCTTGTCGCGGATCGATTCGAGCATCTTGCGGGCGCGCGGGGCTTCCTTGAGCGTCCAGCGCGGCTTGTCGGTCGGCGCGCGCTCGGCCAGCACGGCCTGGAGCTCCTGGCGCGCCTCCGCGTAGCGGCCCAGATTGATGTAGAGCTGCGCCAGCTCGATCCGCACCCCGGTCAACCGCGGGTCCAGGCGCTGGGCGGTCTTGAAGTGCTCCTCCGCTTCCTCGCGATCGCCGCCGAGGACCACCGGCAGCTCCCGCGCAATGCTGCCCGCCATGATGTGCGCCTCGATGTTCTTCGGGTCGAGCTGGAGCACCGTCTCCACCTCCTTCCGAAGGTCGCGGAGCGCAAGCGTGGAGCGCAACAGGCCCTTGGCCTGCGACCAGCTGCCGAGGGTGATGGCGTACCAGAGATGCGCGTCGGGGTCCTTGGGGGCGATCTCGGTGGTGCGCTTGGCCAGGTCGCGGGCCCGCTCGTAGGCGGCGATCTTCGCCTCGTCGGTCCGGGCGCGCTCCTCGCCGAATAGGAACCACGCGCGGGTCAGGGTCAGGAGGGTCGGCACGTCATTGGCGGCGCCGCCCTTGGCCACGGCGGCTTCCAGCAGATCGCGGGCGCGGTCGATCCGGCCCGGATCCTCCTGGTACTGGCGCAGGAGGCCGCGCGCGGTCTCCACCGGAGTCTGCGCGGTCACGGGGGCGACCGCGCCCGCGACGAGCACGGCGGCGAAGAGGAAAGGGAGAAGGCCTGTGCGCTCAGCCGTCCTGCGTGTCGCGCAGCGTCCACCGGGCTCGCGCCAAGGGGGAGAGGTGTCGGTAGGCCTCGCCGCATAGATACTGGGCTCTGATCTGCTTCGATGCGACGTCACGGACCTGCCGGAGATGCCACTCGGCTGCCATGTGCGCGTGGCCGCACTTCTCGCACTCTCGCTCTTCTTGTTCCATCGCATTGAGCCTCGGGACGGGAGCCTCTTAAATGCGGCAGAGAAGGCCTGTGAGCCGGGTTCTGTCTGACCGCCGCGGTTGCCCGCGACGGCGAGATGATCATTTCTCTAGGACGCCGGTTGCCCGGCGCCTCAAGCGGCCATACCCGAGAGCCCCACGCGGGCCGCGCTTCACCGGCTCTTGCGAGACGGATCGCTCTCCTATTTGGCCTTGCTCCGAGTGGGGTTTACCGAGCCAGCCCGGTCACCCGGGCTGCTGGTGAGCTCTTACCTCACCGTTTCACCCTTACCGCCCGTGAGGGCGGCGGTCTGTTCTCTGTGGCACTGGTCCGTGGGGTCGCCCCCCCTGGCCGTTAGCCAGCACCCTGCCCTGCGGAGCCCGGACTTTCCTCCCGCGCAGGAGAACCCGCGCCGGCGATCATCCAGCCTTCTCTGACGCAATCAAAGAGCGTGTGTCGCTGCCGGCAAGTATAGCCTACACCGCGGCCCGCTGCCGGGTGGGGACCGACGTGAGCCCGAAGATCTCCACGTCCACGCCCGGCGAGTGGTGACAGAGCGGGGAACCGGCGGGCTCCGGCAGGCCGGCGGCGGCGGGCAGCGACGTGGCGATCCGCTCGACGGTTGCCGCGCACAGGGGATAGGGTGCGTGCCGGACGCGGCCGCGGTAGAGCCCGCGCCGCCGCGCGACGTAGAGGCTGTACCGCTCGATCAGGAAGTGATCCCGGGTGCCCGGCGCTGCCGCGCCGGTGGGGTCGCCGACCGTCCAGGTCACCTGGAGCTCGGCGCGCCGGCGGCCGCGACGGCGCGAGGCGTAGGCGATGCGGCCGCCGTCGACGTGGCGGGACATGTCGGCGAAGAAGTAGGGCAGGCCGTAGACGAGGCGCGCCGCCGCGACGGCCAGGAGCGACTCGGCCTCGAGGGAGAAGAAGTAGATGCCGGCGTCGCCATCCGGGCCGCGCACGTAGGTGCGCAGGTTGGTCTCGAGGAACGCGCTCGCCAGCAGGCGCGGCAGCGCGGCCGGGCGGGACTCCGCGATCAGGAACGGAATCAGCGTGATCCAGGCGCGGCCGTCGTGGCAATCCAGGTCGAGGGCCGACGGCACCAGCGGCCGCACCGCCTCGACCGGCATCGGCCAGTGGACGAAGAGCAGATCGCGCCAGCGCTGTCTGATCACCCGGCGATCAGGGCTCGCGCCGCTTGACCGCCTTCCGGTCCGCCCGGCGCTCGAAGTCCCAGTACCGCCGATCGCGGTCCTCCAGGATCTCGCCCGAGCTTCTGAGCGGCGCCTGCATCGGCTGCTCCACGCCGAGCGCGTGCCCGATCTCATCGACCACGTCCTGGTCCGGCGTGGGCACGCTGCCGCCCACCGTCTCCTCCCCCGAGCTCTGCGCCCGCTGCCAGTCCGCGTCCACGTCGCCGGCGCTGACCGCGGGGCCGGTCTCGTGGTGCTCGACCAGGTCGCGCAGTAGGCCGACGGTGCGCCCTCGCTCCTCGCCCTCCGCCCGGCTGCGCCGGGTAGCCGGGGTCCGCTTCCGTACGCGTGTCTTCACGCGCCGGCGGCCCGTCGCCTTGCGCCCGCTCGCCTTCGGCTTCGGCCTGCTCCGCTTCGCCCCACGTTTTCTCATGGGCAAGCCTCCTCGGATCGAGGGTCAGGTCTGACCCCATGCTCTCACGGATCGGGGCGGTGGGCTTGCTGTCGGGCGTGTTGGTGCTCGGGGCCCTGGCCGCGCCAAGCGACGGGGAGGAGACGCCCGTCGCGATCCGCCCCGTTTGACGAGCCCGGAGACCTCTGCTACGGTTGCGGCGCGAATTTCCTCTCGGGTTCTCTCGAACGACGTCGTCTCAGGGAGGTGGCAATGGCGCAAGAAGCGTACGATCCGGAATCTGGCCACTCGATGTCCCGCCGCGCGATGATCCGTAGCGTGGGCGCGGCGGTCGGCGCCGCGGTGCTCGCGCCGCGTCTCGTGTCCGCACAGACACCGCCCGTCGGGCCGCCCACGACCATCACGCAGCCGCCCCGGGACTTCAGCCCACGGGGGGCGCCCACCACGTACTTCACCGATCCCGACGTGCTGACCGTGCAGCCCGCCTTCGACGGCCTCCGCCAGCCCAACGCCCCGATCCAGCGGTTGTGGACGGGCTCGCTCTGGGCGGAAGGTCCGGCGTGGAACGCGCAGGGCCGGTATCTCGTGTGGAGCGACATCCCGAACAACCGGCAGCTCCGGTGGATCGAGGACAACGGCCACGTCAGTGTCTTTCGCACGCCGTCCAACAACAGCAACGGCAACACCTTCGACTTCCAGGGCCGGCAGCTCTCCTGCGAGCACGTCACCCGCCGCGTGGTGCGCTACGAGCTGGACGGCTCGGTGAGTCTCATCGCGGGGATGTTCAACGGCAAGCGGCTCAACTCGCCGAACGACGTGGTGCCGCACCCGGACGGCAGCTACTGGTTCACCGACCCGCCCTACGGGGCCCAGCTCTACGAGGGCACGGTGGACGCGCCGGGCGGTCCCGCCAATCAGGCGGGCCGGCTCAACCCGAAGCTCGGCCAGCCCCTCGAATTGGGCTCGTACAAGCGCGAGCTGCCGACCGCGGTGTATCGCGTGGACAAGAGCGGCACGCTGACCCAGGTGGTGGGCGAGAACGAGGTGCCGGATCCCAACGGGCTCTGCTTCTCGCCGGACTACAAGAAGCTCTACGTGATCAGCACCGGCAAGGGCCCGGGCGACACCGGCCCCGGCGGCAAGGGCGACATGACCGTCTTCGACGTGGGCTCGGACAACAAGCTCAGCAACCGGAAGCTCTTCAGCGACTTCATGGTCGACGGCGTGAAGTGCGGGCCGGACGGCGTGCGCGCCGACGTGGACGGCAACCTGTGGTGCTCCAGCAACGCCGGCCGCAGCGTGGGCTACAGCGGGGTGACGGTGTGGACACCGCAGGGCCAGCTCATCGGGCGTATCCGGCTGCCCGAGATCTGCGGCAACGTGTGCTTCGGCGGCCCCAAGCGCAATCGCCTGTTCATGGCCGCGAGCCAGTCGCTGTACGCAGTCTACACCGCGACGCAGGGCGCCGCGCCCGGTTAACCCCCTGGCGGGGTCAGGTCTTGAATTCCTACATTTTCACCGTGACGCTGAGATATCGGGGCTCGCGGGAATGTAGGAATTCAAGACCTGACCCCAATCTATGAAGCTTGGGATCTATCTGAACGCGCAGCATCCGGCGAGCGATGATCCGGCGCGCCGGTTCGCGGAGACGCTCGAGCAGGCGCGGCTGATCCGCTCGCTGGGCTTCGACTCGATCTGGGGCGGCGAGCACCACGTCACGCCCGGCTTCCACTACTTCCCGCTGCTGCCCATGCTGCAGCGCCTGGTCGCTGAGGCGCCCGGCCTCGAGATCGGTACGAATCTCGTCCTGCTTCCCCTGCACAACCCGGTGGAGATCGCCGAGACCGGCGCGTTCCTCGACGTGATCACCGGCGGCCGGTTCATGCTGGGTGTCGGACTGGGCTACCGCCCCGAGGAGTTCGCGATCTTCGGCGTGCCGATGGCGGAGCGGGCGAGCCGGCTCACCGAGGGTGTGGAGATCATCCGGCGGCTCTGGACCGAAGACAAGGTCACGCACCGCGGCCGGCACTGGACGCTCGAGGACGTCACGATCCGCCCGCGGCCGATCCAAGAGCCGCGCCCGCCGATCCTCGTCGGCTCGCAGGTGGAGGCCGGGATCGCCCGCGCCGGGCGCATCGCCGACGGCTGGCTCGTGGTGCCGCTGCCGCGGGTGGACGAGTTCGCTGCCCAGGTCCGAGCCTTCAAGGCCGCGCGCGTGGCCGCGGGCCATCCGGCCGACGCGCCGATCTGCCGCATCCTGGAGGTCGCCTGTGCCCCCGACGAGGACACCGCGATCCGTCGCGCGGCCCCCCACCTGCTCGCGAAGTACGCCGCCTACTTCTCGTGGGGCCTCGAGGGCGTCGCGCTCGACCCGGGGGCCAAGCCCGAGGATCAGCTGCGCCGCCTGGCCGCGAACCGTTTCGCGATCGGCTCGCCGGACCAGGTCACCGAGGCGCTGCTCGCTCAACACCGGGCCGGCGTCACCCACGCCACCATGCGCGTGAGCTGGCCCGGCATGCCGCAGAAGGACGTGCTGGCCGGCATCGAGCTGCTCGGACGCGAGGTCCTCCCCGAAGTGCGCCGCCGCGTAGCCGCCGCCCGGTGATCGGGCCTCGCCGCCCATGCTCCACAAAGTCTCCTGGGTCTGGGTGGCCCCGCCGCTCGCCACCAGCCTCGTCATCCTCGCCCACCCGATCATCGATCCCTGGCACGACGGCGTGGCCGGCCTCGCACCGCTCGTGGCCCGCAACGACGTCTGGCTCGCCGTCCACCTGGCGCTGCTCGTGCTGTTTCCCTTGTCGGCGCTCGCTCTGGTCCAGGCCGTCTCGGGCATCGAGGCGGGCGGTGCCCGCCTCGCGCGCCTGATGCTGTCCATCTTCGCCGTCCTGTATGCGGGCTTCGACACCTTCGCCGGGCTGGCCACCGGGACCATCGTCCGGTCGGCACGCGAGCTCGGAGCGGCCGAGCAGTCGGGCGTCCTCCTCGCGGTCGAGGGCCTCTTCAACAGCCCGATCACCGGCGTCCTCTTCGTGTTCGGAACGGCGGCCTGGACCCTGGGCGCCGGCGCGGTCGCCTTCACTCTGTGGATGGCGAGCGCACCGCTGGCCCCGGTCGGGCTGATCGCCATCGCGGCCCCGCTTCTCTTCCTCGATCATCCCGCTCCCTTCGGTCCCGTCACGTTCGCCGCGGTGGCGGCGGCCCTGGCGTGGCTTGCCTGGAGAGGCCCTTCAAAGGACTGACCATGCGCGTACCGGCAAGCCGGATCCAGCAGCAGCTCGTCTCCGTATTCACCGCGTGGGGGATGTCGGCGGCCCACGCGGCCACCACCGCCGAGATGATGGTCGAGACCGATCTCCGCGGGGTGGACTCGCACGGCATCTCGATGCTGCCGACCTATGACAAGGAGTTCCACGCCGGGCGGCTCAACATGCGTCCGGTCTGGAAGACGGTGCGCGACCTGCCGTCGATCGCGCGCATCGACGCGGATCGCTCGCTCGGCCATCCGATATCCGTGCACGCCATGAACCTGGCGGTCGACAAGTGTCTGACCACCGGGGTCGCGGTGGTCGCGGTGTTCAACTCGAACCACTTCGGCGCCGCCGGCTGTTACGCCAAGATCGCGGCGGACCGCGGGGTGATCGGCATGGTCACCTCGGCCACCCGCGGTGTCACGCTCGTGCCGACCTTCGCGGCGGAGCCCGTGATGGGCACGAACCCGCTCGCCTTCGCGGCGCCCGCCAGGAAGAACGCGTCGTTCCAGCTCGACATGGCTACCACCACCGTCGCGGCCGGCAAGGTGAAGGTCTACAAGCTCAACCACAAGCCGGTGCCGTCAGGCTGGGTGGTGGACGGTGACGGCCGCCCGGTGACCGACGAGGCGAAGGCCTTCCAGCACGTCTTCGAGCGCCCGGACGGCGGCATCACCCCGCTCGGGGGCGGCCGCGAGCTGGGAGGCCACAAGGGCTACGGCCTCGCGGTACTGGTGCACATCCTCGGCGGTACGCTCGCGGGCGCGTCCTTCTCGCCGCTGCGCAACCGGACCCAGCGCGGCTCGGACCCGCACAATATCGGTCACTTCTTCATGGCGATCGATCCGCGCGCCTTCCGCGACGAGGGCGACTTCGAGCGCGACCTCGACGACGTGATCGACGTGCTGCACGGGGCCAAGCGAGTGGACCCGAATCAGCCGGTGATGGTGGCGGGCGATCCGGAACGGCTCACGCGGGCCGAGCGGCTCGAGCAGGGAGTGCCCGTCCCCGATGACCTGATCGAGCAGCTCCGGGCGGTGGCCGCCTCCGCCAACGTGCCCTTCGTCCTCGGTGGCTAGGCCAAGCTAGCGCAGGTCGATCCCGAGCCGTCCGAGCTCGCGGCGGAGATCCGCCGCCCCCGTGAAGACGATCCCCGCGAGGCCGTGCGCGCGGGCGCCCTCGGCGTTCCCCGGCAGGTCGTCGATCAGCAGCGCCCGCTCGGGTCCGACGCCGGCGCGGGCGAGGGCGCGCGCGAAGCACGCGGCCGTCGGCTTCACCGCGCCCAGCTCGGACGAGAAGCAGAGCGGGTCGAAGCGCGGCGCGAGCTCGGGCAGGTAGCGGGGCAGGGCCGCGAGCAGCAGCGGACCGTTGTCGGAGAGCAGCGCGGTGCGGCGCTCGCGGCGAAGCGCGTCGACCACCGCCAGCACCTCGTGATCGGGCTCCGAGGCCAGGGCCCACGCGGCGAGCAGCGTCTCACGCGGGATCGCGCAGCCCAGCGCGTCGGCGACCGCCCGGCAGGCTTCCTCGAAGGTGTAGCGGCCTCCGTCCATGTCGGCGTCCAGTCCCGAACCCCAGATGCGCTCGTGGATGTCCGGCTCGGCGAGGCCCGTCGCGGCGGCGAGGGCGGCCAGCCGACGCGCGGGATGGAAGCGGCAGACCACGCTGCCCAGATCGAAGAAGATGAGGTCCGGCCCGGGCATGAAAGCTCGAACCGGGCCCGGCGGGCTCTAGCCCAGGGCCTTGCGGAGCGCGCCCGTCACCTCACCCAGGGCCGCGCGGGCCTGATCGAGGATGCGCGTCATGCGCAGGAAGCCGTGGAACATCCCGGGGTACTGGGTCAGCGTCACCGGCACCCCCGCGTCGCGCAGCCGCACCGCGTAGGCCTCACCTTCATCGCGGAGCGGGTCGCAGCCGGCGGTGATCACGAGCACGGGCGGCAGGTCGGCGAGGCTCGCGGCCCGGAACGGCGACGCGCTCGGCTCCCCGCCCTGCTCCTCGCGGGTCAGGTAGTGGCGCCAGAACCAGCGCATGTCCTCGGTGGTCAGCATGTAGCCGGTGGCGTTCTCGCGATAGGAGGGGGTGCCGAAATCGTGGTTGGTGACCGGATAGACCAGCACCTGCAGCAGGAGCCGGGGCCCGTGACGGTCGCGCGCGAGCAGCGCCATGACCGCGGCGAGGTTGCCTCCCGCGCTGTCGCCGCCCACCGCCACGCGCGCAGGATCGAGCCCGAGGCGGACCGCGTTGGCCACGACCCACTTCAAGGCCGCGTAGGAGTCCTCCACCGCCACCGGGTACTTGAACTCCGGCGCGAGCCGGTAGTCCACCGACGCCACCGCGCAGCCCGCCGCGTTCACGATGGAGCGGCAGATGCCGTCGTGGGTGTAGAGATCGCCGATGACCCAGCCGCCGCCGTGGTAGAAGACCAGCACCGGATGCGGACCGCGACCGGCGGGCGCGTAGACGCGCACCGTGATCTCGCCGCCCGCCACCGGCACGCGATGGTCGGCCACCGCGGGCACGTCCTCGACCGGCCCGAGCCCGGCCGTGCGCGTGCGCATGGACTCGCGGGCCTCGGCGGGGGTGGAGTCCTTGATCGGCTTCAGGTTGAGCGCAGCGATGGTGTCGATGACTTTCTGGGCCTGCGGGTCGAGTGGCATGGCGTCTCCTCCCGGGGAACCGCTTCGGTGATGCCGCGACAGTAGGGTCAGGGTGGGGTGCGAGTCAAGCGGCCCGGCGCAGGCGGGACGCGCCGATCAGCAGGATCGCGGCCGCGAGCCAGGCGAGGGCGCCGTCCAGGAGGAAGGCCCCGGCCAGGCTCAACGCGGCCAGCCCGCCGCTCGCCAGCGGGCTCGACGCGGTGCCCACCTGCACGCCGAGCGCGAGCCAGCCGAAGGCGGCGCCGCGGCGCTCGCTCGACACGAGCGCCCCGCCGAGCGAGTAGGCCAGGGTCAGCGCCCCGCCGAGACAGAGCCCGGTGAGGCAGCGCAACAGCATCAGGCTCGGCGATCCGCCCGCGTAGGCCATGAGCGCGCAGGGCAGCCCGCCCGCGAGGAGGCCGATCAGGAGCAGCCGCTCCGCCGGCCAGCGCTGGGCGAGCCGGCCGACGAGGGTAGCGGAGACCGTCGCGCACACCGCGCCCAGCGAGATGATCTCGCCGGAGGTGGCCGCGATGTGAGGCACGTCCGGCAGGGTCGCGACCTTGAGGGGCACCAGGAGGCCGAGTCCGCGGTCGATGAACTGCGCGATGAAGAGCAGGCCGAGCGCCAGCGGGAAGCCGCGCAGGGCGAAGACCTCGCGCAGC
>Ga0207646_10002727_pt1 | contig 20667 bp, 17 predicted proteins | sample KBSK5502metaG_FD_184343 | JGI IMG/M metagenome (GOLD analysis project Ga0207646, IMG submission 184343) | Corn, switchgrass and miscanthus rhizosphere microbial communities from Kellogg Biological Station, Michigan, USA - KBS K5-50-2 metaG... | ecosystem: Host-associated > Plants > Roots >...
TGGCAGCCGTACTTGCACGATCTTGGCGAGTGTGAGGTGAAGCACGGGCTGAGGCTGCACCTGGTTAATCTCTACAAAGACAATCTCGGCAATCCACATCTTCCGGACAAACTCAAGCGAGGAAGAAGATGGAAGCGGACGTCCGCTGTTAGCGTCCGTCCGGTCATTACGCTCCGTTGGCCCAGGTATGTGCTTGCAGCTGTTTTGCTCCTTTCAGCTGTGGCGTTGGCGATCAGCTTTTCAGTCTTTTACCGACGAGGCTCGCCGGTGGTTGCACGCTCCTCTTCGGGGAAAGCCGCCGATGTAGGACTTCCTATTGCGGAAAAGAGTATCGCGGTGCTTCCATTCGAAAACCGGAGTGAAGAAAAAGCCAACGCTTACTTTGCCAACGGCATTCAGGACGAGATTCTGACACGCTTATCCAAGATCGCCGATCTGAAGGTCACTTCGCGCACATCCACGCAACATTACAAGAGCGCCCCTGGCAACCTGCGCGAGATCGCCAGGCAGCTTGGCGTCGCCCACATTCTGGAAGGAAGTGTGCAGAAGAGCGGCGACGCCGTGCGCGTGAACGTGCAGCTCATTAAAGCAGCCAACGATTCCCATCTTTGGGGCGATACCTTCGATCGCAAACTGACCGACATCTTTTCGGTCGAGAGTGAGGTGGCCAAAGCTATCGCCGACCAATTACGCGCGAAACTCACCGGCCGGGAAGAGCAAGAGATCGCCGCCAAGCCGACGAACAATCCTGAGGCTTACGACGCCTACTTGCGTGGTCTCGCTTACACACTGAAAACTCTCCCCACAAGCGCCAACGCCCTTGGCGCACAGAAATATCTCAGAGAAGCGGTGCGGTTGGATCCCAAGTTCGCTCTTGCCTGGGCACTGCTTTCATTCGTTAATTCACGCGCCTACGGCACACAGAGTCTTCAACCAACCGTCGCGCTGCGTGAAGAGGCGCGGCAGACAGCCGAAACCGCACTCACTCTTCAGCCCAATCTTGGCGAGGCCCTCCTGGCGACGGGATCTTACTATTACGCTTGTCTGAAGGATTACGACACCGCAGTGCGTTACTTTGAGCAAGCACGTCCGCTCCTACCGAATAGCAGCCGGATTCCAGAATCGCTGGCTTATGTTGCACGGAGACGAGGCCAGTGGGACCGCAGCGAGTCGTACTTCAACGAAGCCGAGCAGCTCGACCCTCGCAACGTCTACCTAATCACCCAGCGCGCGACTAACTATATCTGTCTTCGTCGTTTCCCAGAAGCGCTGCGAAAGCTTGATCAGGTTCTCAACATTACACCGGGCGACCTGGATACCCTTGTATTAAAGGCGGGTATCGCACAAGCCGAGGGCGATCTGCCGCGGGCCTCGGCGCTCCTAGCTCCGCTCCATCCAGCGGCCGACGACTCCAGCGCGTTGCAAACACAAGTTTACCAAGCCATCTTGGAGCGCCGCGCTGCACAAATGATCTCTCGGCTAAGGGAGATATTGGCCAGGCCTGATCCAGCGTTGGGTTACTTCAATGGCGACCTGCGCTTTTGGTTAGGTTGGGCGCAGGAAGTCGCGGGCGACCATGTCGCCGCCAACGAAAGTTGGCGACAGGCGCGCAGCGAACTTGAATCTCTTCTTAAAGAACAGCCGGAAAACGAGTTTCTCATTGAAGATCTTGCTCTAATCAATATGGGTCTCGGTGACAAGGTCGCTGCGTTGGCTCTGTCGGAACGGGCGATAGCCGCGAATCCGGTTGAGAAAGACGCCTTAACTGGTCCCATTCCGCTCGAGATCCTCGCACGGGTGGCGGCGCGCACAGGAGAGCCCGACCGCGCCATCGCAGCTTTGCAGAAACTACTCTTGATACCGTATGCGGGCGTGGCTGGAAACATACCGCTCACTCCTGCGCTGCTCCGGCTCGATCCGATGTTCGATCCGCTTCGGAATGATCCGCGCTTCCAAAAACTCGCATCGAGCGCGCCGAAACCGGCGGACAAATAACGTGAGGCAGTCAATTCAAAGAAATTTTTTCGCCGAGTTGGTTCCGTCATTTCCGTCTAGGCTTATGGCGCAACGAAATTTTCGGACAAATTCGGACAGTAGAGCTGCGTAAATCTGCGCGAATCTGCCAAAGGGCTAATTTCGTGCTCTATATTATAATACGCAGTTCCCACATATTTGCGGCAGAATTGCGCAAATACGCGAATGCTTTCAAGCGGGTTCGAATCCCGTTAGGGTCGCCAATTCAAAGATGGAAAACGATCGCACGCTCATTGTTGTTCCGACCTATAATGAGCGCGAGAATGTCGGTGCCCTGGTCGCTCAGTTACTTCAAGTCGCGCCCGACGCGGACGTGATGCTGGTCGATGACAACTCGCCCGACGGGACTGTCGCCGCGGCGGAGCAGTTGTTCGGCACGAACCCCCGCTTTTCAACTTTGAGTCGAACTGGCCCCCGCGGTATTGGGTGCAGCCTTTTAGACGGTTACCGCGTCGCTCTCGAACGCGGTTATTCGCGCGTCGCTCAACTCGACGCCGATTTTTCGCACGACCCAAACATGCTTCCGGCGATGATCAATGCGACACGTGATGCAGACGTGGTTATTGGATCGCGCTACTGCCGGGGCGGTCGCGTTGTGAATTGGCCATGGCACCGGCGGCTGCTGAGTCGCTTCGCGAACAAGTACGTTGCTCGCATTGCCGGTGTCACCGTGCGCGACAGCACGAGCGGCTTTCGTTGTTACACACGCCGCGCGTTGCAGCGTCTTCTCGAGATTGGCGTCACGTCCGAAGGGTACGCTTTTCAGGTCGAGACAGTGTTCCGCGCGCAGCACGAAGGCCTTCGTATCGTAGAGATTCCAATCACGTTCACGGATCGGCGGGCCGGGCAATCGAAAATGTCGGGCAAGGTTATTTTTGAGTCGATCCTGAAGCCGTGGTTGCTCCGCTTCAGAAAGTAAATGGCTAAAGTTGTGGCGGGGGCGGAACAATCGCGTTGCTGATCTTTTTGTTGCGGAACAGCAGATAAGATCCTCTTTGCCACCAAAGTTCGAAATTTTCTCGCAACACCTGATTCGGCTCGTCCGAACCAAACTGGGTAGAACGATTAACCTCGTTCAAGAAGTCCCATCGCCGGTTCAGGATAACCCAGTCTGCGCTTGCAACATCGGATGCCAGCTGCGAGTGAGGCGCGTTAGCTGAGCCGGGATTCATCTCCAGAAAGTAGGTAGCGGGGCGCAGTTGCGGTTCCAGGTGGTAGATGTAAGTGTCGCAATAATTTGTCAGTCGAAGATCCCCTGGTCCCACAAAGAGGCGTTGCCCAGGCAGAGAAACTCTCTCCAACTCGGTTAGCAGCTTGTCCGCATCCTCGGCGGCGTACGGAAATCCGAAGGCAAATGGCCGCCCGTTGTGGGCAATGAAGATTGCCTTGTCACCCGGCTCCAGTTCTTCGCCGGTTTTCACGGCTTGACGCGCCGGCACCATCCCAAGAGTAACGCGAAGGCCCCGATAAAAGTATCGTGTGAACGTAGGAGTCAGAAAATGGATGAGAGCAATAGTCATTAGAATTGCGGCTGTTGACGTTAACCACCGTGGAATCGTTTTTGCGATGGCCGACGACAGAACGAAGATCGACAACGGCAGGAAGCTTAGGGAAATAAGAGCCGAGTTGAGCGCATGGCCGGAATCAAAGCGTTGCATTGCATAGTGAATCAAACCGAGCCCGAGCAGCCCAACCGCCAAAAGAAGACGACCATGCTGCCGAGTGGAGGAGTCGCGGGATTCGACGATGCCCGCGGTAATGTTTACGATATTCGCGCTGATCTGAAGAACAAGAAGGCAAATCATCTCCCACGACCCGGATGAGATGGCCAGGTGACGGCCAGGATTCAATTTGAAAACCGGGAAGATGAATAAGCTATGAACGATCTGTGCCGGTCCGACAACGATCGTCAACCACGCTAACGGAAACAGCGCGAGAACACCGCCGGCGATAAATTTCAATTTTACCCTCCGCTCCATCGCCAGGAAGAGGGGCAGCGAAGAGACAATCACTGCCGGGCCGAAATCGCAGCGGATTAACAGAGAAACGCCGGCGAGCAATCCGGCTGTGAAACAGCGCCAAGGCGAGGCAGTATTTGCCATTGCCCAGAGGGAACAGAGCGCGAACGACAAACCGGAGTACCAAGTGTTTGCCCAGAGATCGGTGCCGGCGAGGAGCACGGCGGCCAGATAGGCGCAACCAATCGCGATGAATATCCCCCAACGTTGGGAGATCCCGAAAATGGCTAGCAAAATGAGCAGCCGGTAAATTAATCCAACGGCGCGCTCGACGAAAATGTTCGTTCCAAAGGTCTCGTAGGCGACCGCCAAGACCATCGGATTTCCCGGACCAGTGACGGACTCAAAGTCCCGATACGGCAGATCTCCCTTCAAGAGCATCTCGGGGTAAACGAGCACCATGCCTTCGTCCATCGGAATGGCAGGCGAGTGAAACGCTGGCCAAAGCGCCAAAACGAGTAAGACAGCAACGATAACGAAGACAATCGCCTTCAGATACGCCGCTGGACTTACAGGGTCTTGATCGGTTTTTGATTCAACGCGGCACGGTATTGGTTTGGGGTGCATCGGAACGTTGATCTTAACTTCCCTAGAGGTTAATTTGAAGCGGTATGGGGGAGCGTTCCTACATGTCTCTGAAGAACGAGAGCGCGCGCATGTTCAAAAGCGATTTGGTCGAACGTTTCTCGCGCGTGCATCCGGCGACACCGCTGTTGCTGTATTTGCCGTTGATCGTCGCCAGCGTCTACTTCGCGCTCGCCCGCGTCCAATTGTCGATCCTCTCCATAGCGGAACTGTTCGTGCTCGGGCTGATGATTTGGACTCTGCTTGAGTACATCATTCATCGCTATGCCTTTCACTACGAGCCGAAGACTCGAATCGGAAAACAGTTTCATTTTGTCGTCCACGGCGTTCACCACGATTATCCGAATGACGCCAAAAGGCTGGTCATGCCGCCGGCGGTAAGTATCCCGCTTGCGATCGTCTTTTACGGCTTGTTCTTCTTACTGTTCGGTCGCGCCGCACCGGCAATCTGGGCCGGTTTCGCCGGTGGCTACGTTTGCTACGATTCCATTCATTACGCGATTCACCATTTCCCGATGAAAACCGGCATTTGGAATCGGCTAAAGCAGCACCATTTGCGTCACCATTATCAAGACGATCACGCGGGTTACGGCGTTAGCTCGCCGTTCTGGGACCACATTTTCCGGACCAATCGCAGGTAGGGCGCCGTCGCGCGGTCGCACTTAACCCTTGTCGCGGGCGTTACCCGAAGTAAAGTAGCTGCCCCGATATGGAACGTCGCCCCGGCGACCGATTTGCCATAAGGAATGAACCAAGACCCTGCAAAATTTAGTTTGAGCAATTTCCTCGCTGGCGAAAGCCGCGACCCGTTGCAAGCCCCGCCAAGTTTCACCGCCTGGATGCAGGCCGGCGCGTGGGCGGTCGAATTGTATGAGCCGGAAATGCTCGCCAGTGCGGACGCCCGCACCAGCATCAGATATGACGGCAAATCGCAGAACGTCATTAATCTTTGCTCCTACAATTACCTCGGCCTCGCCAATCATCCCAATGTCGTCGCCGCGGCACATGAGGCGCTGAATACGCATGGTCTGGGCGCATGCGGTTCGCCCATGCTCTCGGGCATGACCGATCTTCATCGCGAATTGGAATCGCGGATCGCGAGATTTCTCGGCCGCGAAGATGCGATGCTTTTCAACAGCGGATTCGGCGGCGCTCTTGGCACGATCTCCGGGCTGCTTCGCAAGAGCGACGTCGCGATTCTCGATAATCGATCGCACCTGAGCTTGCGTGACGGCGCTGTGCTATCCCGTTGTCGGACGGAAAAGTTTGAACATAACGATCCGGCGTCGCTTGACGCCGCGTTAAGTCGGCAAGGTGGACGCCGCCAGCTCGTGATCATTGAAGGGATTTATTCAATGGACGGCGATTTCGGAAAACTGGCTGAGCTCACTGATGTCGCGGAATTGCATGGCGCTAGCGTTTTCATTGACGAAGCGCACTCAGTCCTCGGCTGTGGCAAATACGGTCGCGGCGCGGCTGAACAATTTGGAGTCGAAGACCGCGTCCCGCTAATCTATGGCACATTTTCGAAGGCTTTCGGAGCGCTCGGTGGATTTGTCGCCGGATCGAAGGAGACCCTGCAATATCTGCGATTTTATGCGCACCCTTACGTTTATTCGTGCGCGCTGCCGCCGGTCGTCATCGCCGGTCTCCTCAAAGCGCTGGAGATTGCCATTCGCGATGGAGCTGCATTGAGGAAGATTCTTTGGGAAAACGCCCACTACTTCCACGAAAAACTGCGCGAGCTCGGCGTCGACACCGGAACCTCGACAACCTACGTCATGCCGATCGTCATCGGCGATCGGGAGCGAATGTATCGACTCTGTCACGAATTGCGGCGACGTGGACTTTGGGTCGCGCCGGTTGATTATCCAGCCGTTCCACAAAATCGAATTTGCTTCCGCGCCTGCGTTACCGCCAAACATACGCGGGCAGACCTCGACGAAGCTTTAAATATTCTTCAAGACACGCTCGTCCCCGCGGCGCTGCAGAACGCCTGACGTGGGAAGCGATCTCAGCACAATCTCGGACCCTCGTTCGCAACCTTCACCGGAGATCGACGCGACCTACAAATCGCGCGAGCTCGAAGGAATTGTCGATCTTTTCTTTTATCGGCGGATCGGTTTCGGTCTGGCAAAATTCTTTGCGCGCCTGAATTTCACGCCGACGGCGGTCACCCTCATCGGCGGAATGTTCGGGATCGTCGCCGGGCATCTTTATTTCTATCAGGCTATTGCCATCAATCTGACCGGGATGCTTTTCCACGTCGTGGCCAATATTTTCGATAACGCGGATGGTCAGCTGGCGCGCCTGACGAATCAACGAAGCCGGACCGGACGGATTCTCGATCCGATTGTCGATCATGTTATTTGGTTCAGCATTTACGTTCATCTCGCGTTGCGTCTGCAGATCGGAGGTTTTTCCGGCGCGATTTGGATACTCGGTCTCGCCGCGGGTCTTAGCCACGGATTACAGGCCGGCGCCGCCGACTATTGCCGGAACGCGTATCTTTATTTCGGAAAAGGCCGGAGCGAGTTCGATTCTGCGTCGAGACTCGAGCACGAATATCGTCAGTACGCCTGGGGAACAGACGCGTGGCCGAAACTTCTTTTGCGCTTGTATCTCAATGCGACGCGCGAGCAGGAACTGCTTCTGCCTGGCGTGAAGCGCTTACGCGAGATAACGGAGAGCAATTTCGCCGATGCCGGCCCGGCCTGGTTTCAATCGCGTTACCGGACTCTTGTTCTTCCGACGTTTAAATGGTGGAGCTTGTTAATGACCAATACGCGAATGCTCCTTTTGTTCGTTTTATTTTTGGTCCATCAACCGATCTGGTATTTTTGGTTGGAGATCACTGCCGGCAATCTCTTGCTCGTCTATCTTATTTTCCGGCAGGAGAGAATATCGCGCTCCCTTATTCAGTTTCTCACGACGCAAAAAGACAGCGCGTGACCGCTCATCCCATATCAGTTGTTGAGGTTCGTTCCCGCGCCGAGCGGGACCAATTCATCAAATTTTCGTGGCGGATTTACAAAGACGATCCAGCCTGGGTGCCGCCGCTCATCATCGAACGAAGAGCTTTTCTCGACCGCAAACGGCACCCGTTTTACCAGCACGGCGACGCTGCGTTGTTTCTGGCCAAACGAAACGGCGAGATCGTTGGCCGCATCATGGCGAGCGACGATCCAAACTATAATGCGCTCCATCGATCGAACGTCGGCTGTTTTGGTTTGTTTGAATCGATCGACGATGTCGATGTTGCCAAGGCGCTGTTCAATGCCGCGGCGGATTGGTTACGCCGCCGAGGTCGCAGCGAAATCATGGGGCCGATCGATTATTCAACCAACTATGTCTGCGGATTACTGATTGATGGGTTTCAACATCCGCCCACGCTGCTGACAGCGCACAATCCGCCTAATTACGCGCGACTGATCGAAGCATGCCGTTTCGAAAAGGAAAAAGATTGGTACGCCTGGTGGCTTGTGCCGACCACTGCGCCGCTGGAACGTTTGCGCCCGATCGCGAAAGCGCGCGCCCGAAAACATTCGGCCAAGATTCGCCCGATTGATCTTCGCCATTTAACTGACGAAAGTCGTCGCCTCTCAGCCGTGTTTAACGAAGCTTGGAAAAACAACTGGGGCTTCGTGCCGTTCACCGAGGCCGAGGCGGAACACATGGGCAGAGAGATGCGCCCGATCATCGATCCACGGATGACATTGATCGCCGAGGTCGACAACGCGCCGGTCGCATTCGTTATCTGTGTGCCTGACATCAATGTGGCGTTGCGCCACGTGAACGGGCAGCTGACGCGTTTTGGACTTCCGATCGGATTCCTTCAACTGCTTTACTACCGTTCCAAAATTCGCACGGTCCGTTTTGTTGCCTTGGGCGTTTTGGAGAAATATCGGCGTCTCGGCATTGCCGAGATGCTTGTGCTGCAAGTAATGGAAGAGGGAGCAAGACGCGGTCTTTGTGGCGAATTAAGTATGACGCTCGAAGATAATGTGCTGGTGAATCGCTTCATTGAAGGGTTGGGCGCGTCGAGATACAAAACTTACCGCATTTACCGCCGCCCGATTAGCTCATGAGTTCGAGTGTCGATCGTCTCATCATTCTCGCGGACGAGTCGGCTAATTGGAAAATTGCCGGCTTGCGTCAACTGGATCGGCTCGTTCTCGCCCTGAACGAATTTGCAAAATCGGCAATCGGCTCGTCAAAGATCGACATCATCGTTCTCTGGAGACCAGACATTCCAGGGGAGCAACGGTGGCAACCACAACACCCGAGATTGACGCACTGTAGATTTGTGGAGCGCTTTGATGCTTCAGCTGGCGACGAGCGCCTTCTCAACACGCGATTGCTGGTGAAGCGGAGCGGTCTGAGGCAATTCGTTCATAATTCTGTTCCGCTCGATCTCGACCAGCGATTTGTTAATGAATCGACGCTTTGGCAGGAACTTTGGAGAACCTTTGAAGGAGACTGCCGGCGCGCTCCGCCGCAAAGACGCACCTGGCGCTACGTTTCTGAACGCGGCGACATTCCTCGCTGCGAACGCTGGCTGCTGCTCGGCAGCGGCAAATCTCGCGACGGATTTGTATCGCGCTATTTGAATCGCCCCATCTCGCGCGCTGTCAGTCGGTTTCTTTTGAAGACGCCGATGACTCCAAATATCTGGACCTTGCTGATCACGCTGTTTCCGATGATCGGTTTACTTTTTCTGATTCGCGGTGATTACACCGGGTTCGTCGTCGGCGCTGCGCTGTATCAGGTCCACAGCATTCTCGATGGATGCGACGGCGAAATCGCGCGCGCGAAATATTTGAACTCCGGGCAAGGTCCAGGTCTCGACGCGTTTGGAGATTTAATCGCACTATTGCTTTTCTCGCTTGGACTCGGCCTTGGTCTTTTCCGCGCAACTGTTGGACTTGGGCTCGGGGCCTGGATTTATCTCGGCGAAGGCGTTGTTTCATTCTTATTAATCGCGAGCCGTCTCGGACCGCATGCTGTCGATCTTCTCCGTCGCGGACCGGCCGCCGTTGCTTCGTCAGAGCATGACGAGTCGCTTCGACACTCTGGCGGCCGCGTATTTGGCACGCGACTTACTTCTCTGGCATTCGAATTAACGAAACGGGATGTCGTCTTCCTAAGTTTTCTAGTCTTGGCCGCGCTTGGTTTGGCGCAATGGATCCTGCATCTGCTTTTTGTTTACGCGGTTGCGACGACGATCCTTTTACGACACGGCCGTGCCGCGCGTCCCAATCGTGGGCCGACCTTCGTTTAGGTGGGCAAAACCCTTTCGGCTTGTGCCAGCATTTCCGGCGTATCGATGTCCTGCCACCAGGTCTCGCCGATATCGATCGTGCGCACTTTTCCATCGGCGGCCATCGCGCGAACGCCGTCAGTCAGACTGCAATCGCCATCGCGTTTGGCTTGCTCGAGGTACGCAAAAATTTCCGGCGAACAGACAAACAGGCCGGTATCGATCGCGTCGTAGTCTTGGAGATTTTTGGCAATCGCAACGACCTGGTCACCTTTGGTTTTCACTTTCATCGCATCATCGAGATCGAAGATGGCGTTGAGCTTGCGGTCCACCGCAACATTCAACGACTTCAAGTCCGCCTGTTGAATTACAAGATCGACAATTGACGGCTCGAAAAGATGATCGCCCATTGTGAGAAGAAACGGCGACTGGACGTGAGCCGCCGCTGCCAGCACAGAGATCCCGTTCTGCTTTTGCCAATCTGGATTGTGGATCGCGTGCAGGTTTATTCCGGCCGACATTAACGGTCTTAAGCCCGCCAAAAGCGCATCGCAATTCGAACCGGTGACGACGTGCACAGTTTCGATGCCCGCTTTTTTCAGGGACTCGATCGTGTAAGAAAAAACAGGCCGTCCGGCGATTTGAATCAAGGGCTTGGGCACGGTGTTTCCGATGGCTCGCAAGCGGGAGCCGGATCCGGCCATCAGAATCACGGCATCACTGATCGATGTTCTGGATTTCGCTCCTGGCTGCGTCATCTCGGTAATACGATTTGTTCGCGAATCGCTCCATGATAGGATGTCGCTCTTGTTTTGGCGAACCTGATGAGCTGGCTGATTTACGGATTTTCATCTTTAGGCGCGCTGACCATCGTCAGTTACGTTGCTCTCAGACAGCGGCGTCAAAGACGATTTATCCGGCAGATGCTGGCTCAGAATCCGCCTCGATCTCACGCCCGCGTCATCGCTTCGCTTACGACATTACCCGATCGCATTCGAAACCTTGAGCCGACTATCCGCTCTCTGCTGAATCAAACCCGGCCGCCGGATGAAATTGTTCTGGCGATTCCAGAATTTTCCGTTCGTCAAAAGCGATCGTACCCATTTCCAAAATATCTGTCGGAATTTGCAACGCTCCGAATTTTGCGCTGCCAAACCGACTGGGGGCCGGCCACAAAGTTCATTCCTCTGGTTCAGGAAGAGTTAGCGGCGGGACGCGCTGATACTCTCATTATGGTGGTGGATGACGATCGAATCTATCCGCGCGACGCGCTGGAGACGTTTCTCCACTATCACGAACAATTTCCGAATGCGGCGCTTTGTTTCCGCGGCGGCCCGATGCCGAGAAATTTCTATTGGTTTCTGCCAAAACTCTTTCTCGGCAGTCGGCTGCGTGAACCAAGACGTGTGGCCGTTATCACCGGTTGCGGTAGTTATCTCATTCAGCCGCGTTTTTTTGATTCAGCGCTCTGGAATTATTCAGGCGCGCCGGCGAGCGCCTTTTACGTGGACGATATCTGGATTAGCGGAAATCTGGATCGGCGCGGCGTTGAGAAATATGCAGTGCCGGCCTCAGCGATGATGCGAACCGTGCGTCAACAAACGGGAACGATGTCATTGCATCGCGTGCCGCGAGGTCGCACTTATCACAACAACGAAGTCGTCGAATATTTTCGCGATACCTGGAATGTGTTTTCGTCGCGCTGGACGATGTGGCTATCAATCTTTCCAAAATTAATTCACGTCGTTCGACCGAATCCGGAAACTAAATCCCGTAATATCTCTTCAACCCCCAAACGCGAACGCGCTGCGGCAGAAATCGGAAAATAAACGGCGCGATCTTGGATTGAAAGATGTCGCCCACCGTAACGCGCGGCGGCGGATTTGTTGCGTCGATCAATTGGAGAACATGCTTGGCAACGAGTTCAGGTCTTGGCGCATTCTTCATGTTCCGATCCACGGCGTCCCATGTTTTTGTGACCCGCATTCCGTAGCGCGGATCGTGTTCCGTGGTTGTCGCAATCACGTCGTTGAATTGCGTGGAAATATCCGCCGGCTGAAGATCGACAATGCGAATGTTGGCGTCCGGCAATTCGAGTTGAATCGACATCGTGAAAGCCGCCATGGCTGCCTTCGCCGAGTTATAGGCGGCCATGAACGGCACCGGCAATCGCGATGCCAGTGATGTTACGTTAATGATCAACCCTTGGCCGCGCGGGCGCATTGCTGCCAACGCCAACCGCATCAACTGAAGGTGACCAAAGAGCAGGATCTGAAATTGTTTTTCGATTTCTCGCTCGGAAAGATGCTCGGCGGGGCCAAAGTGGCCGCTGCCGGCATTATTAATGACAACATCGAAATGACCCGCTTCAGAAAGCGCGCATTTGAACGCTTCGTCGATTGAGCGCGGGTTGCTCAAGTCCAGCCGGACCGGACGTAATCGCTGCAATTGTTCGAGATGAATTAAATTGCGCGAAGTTCCCCAAACTTCGTCCCCACGCTCGGTGAGTGAATTCGCGATTGCCAGGCCGATCCCGGAGCTCGCTCCCGTTAAAAAAACCTTTTTCATAACACGGCGCGCCACTTCACTTGGAGGTTACGTAATTGCGGATCAAAAGACGCTCGAAAGCCTTTTTAGACGCCCTGGATACTCGTAGACAAAGATGTTGCGGCCTGGAAATTGTTTCAGAAGAGCATCTCGCTTGGGTTGGTCGCACCAACTGAAATACAAGCTGTTGGCCGACGACAGCACTGGCGGGTTTCGAGTGAGATCGCCGATCGCTGTCTTGTAAGTCCCCGTCTTGAGTAGGACGATATTCTTCCCATCTTTGATTTGTCGGACCGTCCGTTCGAGATCTCGCCGCCAGTACATTGTATAGCCCCCTTTGGCAGCGAACACTAAATTGCACACGATCAGGCTAACAACAGCGAAATTCCACAGGCGCCGGGCACCGGGTGGAGAATCGTGACAGATCCATCGATAAAGGTCCACCACGGCCAGCACCAAGAATGGGAAGTATGCCAGGAAGTAGCGTGGACCTGGGCCACCGATAGACGCCGGATAGAAAAAGTAAATCGCGACGTTCATTGAGAATAACGCGAGGTACATCTTGACCTTGGAAGATGGCTGGTAACGCCTCCAGAGGGCGACCAGCAGGAGCAGAGGCGGAAAGACCCAGAGAAGATTTGCCAGGCGGACCAACGTCACCACAAATCCATTCCATGAAATGATGAGATGGTCATTAATGCTGTCTGACGAGCGGTGAAGCGCTGCAGGAACCTGGAATGGATCGCTCGAGAGCAGCGCGTTGTATAAAAGGTTACCGCTCGCTAGCAGCCCGAACCCGATTCCGAATAGCATCAGATCCGCGAGCCTCTTGCGCCACAGCAGGCTGACACCGATCCAAGCGGCCAGGGGAACCCAATCCACATAACGGATCATCGTCGAATAGCCAAGAAGAGCTCCCGCAATGAATAGCCAAAGCTTGGAAGGCTCTGCACGCCTCTCGGCGGCATCGTAGACCAGGAAGGCAGCGAACACGAACACCGCAGTGGCGATGTGAGGTCGGAAAGAGCCTGCATAATAACAGAGAAAGAAACAGAGCATTAGCGAAAGACCGGCGCCTCTAACCGCCTCCTTGCCCATCCGTTCGCCGGTGTACTTGAGCATAAGAAAAACCAACAAAGCCCCAAGTAGCGGGTCGACAAGCCAGGGCACTCGGAGCTTAACGCCTACGGCGAGAAGAACCGGCCAGCCTGGCGGATACTTGGAAAACCTGTGTCCTTGATCGTCCCGAAGACAATATGTTTCTATGCAGTCGTAAATGGGCAAGTCTGCGTTGTAGAGAGGATCTTCGGCGTAAAGCTTGCCGGACGCGAACAGCTTTGCTTGGTACATGTATGAGTAGTCATCTCCGGAGATCGGGTACCGCTCGGTCAGGACGAAGTAAACAAACAAGGCTTCGAGCAGGAAGATCCCCGGAACCAGCAATTCTCGCGTTACAGGCATGAATTCCTCTTCCTCCGCTCTGAAAAAACTTCGTCGCCAAGCGCGGTCAGCGCTTCCAGGATGGCGAGGCCGATGTCGGAACTCGCTCCCGTTACAAACCCCTTTTCCATTACGCAGTCGGCTTGTTTGTATTCGGAGGTTAAAGTCGTACGCGGCACTTGCACGAATTGTTTTCGCGTGAATGGATGTCGATCTTGTTATGGCAGTTGACGTTCTTCCCGTCGCGTCGCTTGAGACGTTTAGTCAAAATCTCTATCGGCAGCGCCGGCGCGCGGTCGGCGTTGCTGCTTTTATTGTATTTGCCTTTACCGGTTGGCTTGCCTTGGAGATACCAAAGGGAATTCTCGCCCAGACCGACGAGTTGCTTACTGCGGAACGGACACGCGAAATGCTTCTGACGAACCCATGGGTCGTTCATTATAATTTCGAGCGATCATTCGAAAAACCGCCGTTACAGTATTGGTTGAGCATGTTGACACTACCCCGGTTCGAAAACCGGGCGGTAGCTGTTCGCATTTGGCCTCTCGTATATGCCAGTCTTACTGCAATTGTGCTCGGATGGTTAGCCTTCCTGGTCGAGCCGACGCGACCGTGGCTCATTCCGCTTAGCGTCGCCATATTGGTTTCGTGTCCGCTTTTTCCAACGGAGGCGACCCGCGCCATGCTGGACATCGGGCTAACGTTCTTTACCACGCTGACGATTGCTTTCTCCGAATTCGCGCGCAAACGGCCGGCGTGGTGGTTAGCCGTCGCAGTGGCATGCTGGCTTGCCAGTTTGCAAAAGGTTCCGCTGCCTTTTTTAGTTTGGGTCCTCATCGTGCTCGTGCGGCTGACAAGTCGCGACGAGCGCGCTACTCTGCGAAGTGGAAAAAGCTGGCTTATTGGCAGCGTGCTTCTCGCGCTGGCCGCGATATCGATTTGGCCGCTGCTTCAACTCATCAACTATGAGATGCCTGTTGGCATTACCTTTCACCAGGAAGTCGTAGTCTGGCTTGGCCCGGAGGGATTGGGCAGGCGACCCTACTTTGAGGTTCTGCTTGGCCTTTGCTTGGCCGGCGGTGTCGGCGGCTTGCTCCTGTTGCTTGCGCCGTTCGTAAATTTATTTTCCAAAAAAGAAAAACTGTCGCCAGCGGTGCGGGAAATTGCGATCGTTAGTTTGGCGGTGATCGTTCTGACCATCGTCTCCAATTTTCGAGGCGTTCGCTACATCTTGCCGATTCTGCCCTGCCTTTGTTTTCTGCTGGCGCTGGTTTTTTGCAGATTCTTAGGGCAGGGATCAGTGGTTCGCCGTCGAACCATCAAAGCTCTTGTGGTGCTGTTATCAGCCGGCCTGGTGCAGGCCGAGTTAAAGATAATTCTGCGGCAGAAGGATGTGGCCAACGAAAAAGTGGTCGCTGAAAAACTTGGCGCACTACAACAAGCGGGAACAAAAACAGTGTTGGTTGAAGCCATAAATTTCGGCGGCGATTTGATGTGGGATTCCTTCTATCTCTTTCATGGGAACTTCCGATTTCCGCTGGAGAGATACACCTTGGATGAAATCCGCCGCGATCCGCCTAAGCCTCCTGTGATCGGCGCGTGCGTCGCCCGAGATTTTTCTGCCGTGCGAGAAGTCTATCCGACCCTACAAGTACAATTCACCCGTGCCCAGTTCATCTGCTGGCAAGTACCTGGCCAATAATGCGGGAAGGAAACTGCCATCCAGCTAGTTTCGCCGGACTCGCCGACAAACGGAGAGGATCCATCGCCAGAAAAATAGAAACGCAATTCCAAAAGACATTTTCGATCGGCCCCGAGTACGATCCCGAAATATAATCGGAATTTCGACTACCCTTAGAGCTGGTCGACCGCGAACAATTATTTAAAAGGCGATCTTAAAGCCGATCGCTGGCCCGACGACGTCGAGCAGAGGCGAACGCTCAATAGCAAAGAATCTGCACATGCAATCGTGCACGCCCGTGAGTGGATAAGCTAATCCTGAGCCGGCGCGCGACAGCATTCGACGCCAGATAGGCCATCCTGGCGTCGAGCCGCCCCAATCACCAGATCTGCTGCGCCTGTCCGCAATGGATCGAGTAGATCGTTGATTCGTTCCGGTAGATGGCTCAAATCCGCATCTATGACGACTAACAAGTTGCCCTTTGCCGCGGCCGCGCCGGCGGTGATCGCAGCGGCCAAACCCGGCGCGACAGCATTTTGTTCAATCAAGCGAATTGGGTGAATTGCCGCGAGCGACCAAATGATATCGAGTGTGCCATCGGTCGAATTAGCATCGATAAAGAGCAATCTCATGAAGCGGCACCGCTGCGGTGACAATTTGCGACACGAGCGGAGCAATATTCTCCACTTCGTTGCGAGTTGGGATAATGATCGAGATGGACGGATCGGGCGCAGACATTTTAAAGGATGTTCCCCGTGATGGCGAACAAGGTTTTAACATCTGTATCGCGCAGGCGAGGTTTTGTTATCAATTTTCTGGTTGCTCGGAAATGCTCTGCTAATTTGCCTCAGTTCGGCTGGTTCGGGAAAAGATGGCCGCTAACGTGGCGCGGCTGAACATTAATGGAATGACGCCGTCCGAGTTACCAGAGACGCAACTAAAAGTGGGGCCGACAGATGCGAACCAGACAACGCCAATCGTCCTAGCTTCACTGCGGCGATGCTTTCCTCAATGGTTAATGCGGGACATACTTGCTCCGCTTGTTGTCAGTCGGGCGGTCTTGATTATCATCGCTTGGCTCGGTCTTCATCTCCTGCAAGTACATTTAGATGGGACTAAATGGGAAGTGGCGAATGATGGCTACGGGCATGGTGTGGCGGAACATCTTTCGCCAACTTCTTATCCGTTCATAAATATGTGGGCTCGATGGGATGGCGGATGGTATCTCGGCATCGCGCAGCACGGCTACTCCTTTGTCCCAGCAAAACAGTCCAACGTAGCTTTTTTCCCACTTTATCCCGACCTGATTGGAGTCGTGCATCACGTCATTCCGCTACCCCGCGATGCGGGATGGCTCTTAGTCGGAATCATTGTGTCAAACGCCGCTTTGCTTGTGGCGCTGATTTATCTCTACCAGCTTGTACGTTTGGACTACGACCGACGCACGGCCGCTCGGGTAGTTCTTTATCTCTGTGTCTTTCCCACAACACTGTTTTTGTCGGCAGTTTACTCAGAGTCTTTGTTCCTCGCTTTGGTTGTAAGCGCTTTCTACTATGCGCGTGCCGACCGATGGCTTCTCGTTGGCGCCTTATCCGCAGCCACTGCATTGTGCAGACCGCCTGGTGTTCTGCTTATTGTTCCTCTGGCGTTTGAATATTTGTCCCAGAAAGAATTTCAATGGCAGCGGATAAAGCCCGATTGCCTCGCGTTACTGCTTGCCCCAATGGCCCTCGCAGGTCACCTCACTTTTTTGCGATGGCGATTCGGAGATTGGAATGTTCTGTCAAAAGTGGAAACCAGGGAAGGCTGGAGCCGGCACTTAACGCTGCCTTGGAACACGCTTCTACACTCTTTCCCAGGCATGAATTCGTTCAATGGATTCCATGGCGCGTTTGAGTTTTTCTTCACATTGGCGCTGCTTGGCCTGGCGATTTTCGGCTGTTTTCGACTGCGACCGGGTTACTCGATTTATGCGGCCGTCTCGCTGGTGTTTATCACCTCGTGGGGAGGACTGCGTTCCGCGCCCCGATTTGGACTCGTAATCTTCCCGGTCATAATCGCGCTTGCTTTACTAGGTCACAATAACGCGTTCAATCGCGCATATCTCGTTTTCTCAACCATTCTGGCCTTCGTCTCGATGGTGGTATTTTCGCAATGGGGATGGGTCGCTTGATCCCGTTCGCTGGCAAGAAGCCTTTAGAACTGAGAAGGTTTCTACGAAAGTGTCACTGCGCTGAATGAATCTTTTCATTGACGTAACCAACTCATGCCGGTCCGCCCGCAACACTGGTATGCAACGGATGACGCGCCGGCTCTTCGCCGAGCTGGAGCAGCGCGTCTCGGTCACGCCGCTCTGCTGGAATCGCCTCGGTCATTTTTATCATCGGCTCGGTGATCGTGAATCAACTTATCTTCGAAAACCTTTCCAAGGCTACAAACGCGCGGTCGCGTTGCCGGAAATGCGCGGCGAAAAATTTCCCGGCGAATTGCGACGTCTCCTCCTCGGCCGACCTGTCGATCTTGCCGCCGAGATTCATGACGGCGACGTTTTTTTGGCGCCGGATTTTTTTGGTGATGCGCGCCGGCAAAAATTGCCCGTGCTCATTCGGAAAACTGGAATGCCCTTCGTCGCTATCTTTCACGATGCCGCAATGGAACGGCTTGGTCTTCACGCGCAACGCAGCACGCGGAAATTCCGGGAATACGTGGAAGCGCTGTCGTGTTTCGATCGCGTCATCTGCATCTCGCAACAATCGAGAAATGATCTGCTTACCTTTTGGAATGAATGCGGAATTCGCGATCTGCCGGAAACTTTCGTTGAGAGTTGGCCGCTGGAATTCGACGAACGCGAGCGCGGCTCAATAGACATACCCAACAAATCTAAGAGCGTGCTTTGTGTCAGCACATTTGTCCCACGCAAGAACCATCTGGCGCTTTTGAGTGCGGCTGAGGATGTGTGGTCGAACGGTCTCGATTTCGAATTGAAGTTGGTTGGCGCTTGGGCCGGGAACTGGCCGGTGCTATTCAAAATTCGCGCACTGCGAGCGAAAGGGCGACCGCTCGACTGGCTCAAACACGTGGATGATCGCACTCTCCACACGCTTTATCGCGAATGCGCGTTCACCGTTTATCCATCGTTCATGGAAGGCTTCGGGCTTCCGATTGCAGAAAGTCTTTGGCACGGCAAACCGTGTGTTTGCGGCGGCAACGGCGCCCTGGGCGAGGTCGCAGATGGCGGCGGCTGCCTGATTGTCGATCAAACGAGCACCGCTGCGCTCGCGGAAGGAATCAAAACGTTATTGTTGGATCGACAATTGTATGCGCGTCTGTGCGACGAAGCGCGCGCGAGAAAATTTCGTTCCTGGTCTGATTACGTCGGTAAATTTTTGACTCACCTGAAACCAGCGCGCGATACGAACGCGGCCACACGTCGATGTCACACTGAGATTCGCTGGCCGTGGGGATGACTGACGATGATACGGCCATCTTTCATTTCGTGGACCCAATCGCAGGCATCGGCGATGAAGCGGTTGTGGGTCACCAGCAGCAGCGCTTTCTCGCGCTCGCGCACCAGAGTGGCCAGTAATTCGAAAGCGCGCTGGGAATTGTTTGTATCGAGATTTCCAGTCGGCTCGTCGGCAAGGATAACGTGAGGATCATTCGCCAGGGCCCGCGCAATGGCCACGCGCTGTTGTTCGCCGCCGGAGAGATGACGGCTCTGGCGTCGTAGCTTGTCGCCAAGATCGACAGCTTCCAGCAGCGCAGCGGCGCGTTCGCGCATTTCGGTTTCGTTCATTCGGCCGAGCCGGCGCATCGGGATCATGACGTTTTCCTGCGCGCTGAAGTCCTCCATCAAAAAATGGAATTGGAAAATGAAACCGATCAGCTCGTTGCGACGGCGCGCGAGTTCTTCATCGCTGGGATGCGAGATGGGCGTGGCGCCGATCCCGACCGATCCGGCATCGGGTTCATCGAGCAAGCCGAGAATGTAGAGCAGCGTGCTCTTGCCGCAACCGGACGGGCCGACGACGGCGTGAATGCTTCCGGATTCAACATCGAGCGAAACGCCACGCAGCACGTGCACCCGCGATTCCTCTTCGCCGAGATAACGCTCGATGTCGCGGCAACTGAGAGAAAGCTCGCCTTTCATAAACTCGAACCGCGTAAGGTGTCGACCGGCTGAAGCTGCGCCGCGCGGTGCGCAGGAACGTAGCTGGCAATGAAAACGGCGACGATCGCGAGCAGCGTTGCCCAAAGATAATGTCGCCAATCCCAAACCACCAAAAAGTGGTTGGTGTAAAGCAAACCGCGAATGTGTATCGGCACTTTTGAAATACCCCAGGTCAGCAACGCGCCGAGAATGCAGCCGACGAGCGAGCCGACCCCGGCAATGAGCGCACCCTGCCACAGAAAAATCGCCGAGATGTCGATCCTCCGGTAACCCATCGATCGCAAAATCGCGATCTCTCTGATTTTCGAAAGTACTGACATCGTGAGCACATTAAATATTCCAAAACCGGCGAGGAGGATAATGAGCGAGACGGTGATCGCGGCGGAGATGCGCAAGGTGGAAAAAATTTGCAGATTTCCTTCTTCGCGTTCCTGCCAGCTTTGGGCGGTGTGCTGAAAAAGATTTTCGAAGTGACTCGCCAGCGCCGGCGCGCGGTCCGGGTCGCGCAATTTGTAAATGATCATTGATGCTTGGTACGGTTTTTTGAGAAGACGTTGGGCGACACGCGCATGGGCGTAAACGCGGCTGAAATCAATCGTGCTCACGCCACTGCGCGCGATGGCCGCCACGTTGAAGCGCCAATATTCACCGCCGGGCGAGAGCAATTGAATCGTGTCGCCAGAACTGACTTCGAGCAGATCGGCGAGTCGAGATCCAACAATGACGCTGGTCGTGTTGTTGCGAAAATCATCGAACCGACCTTCGACGATTTGTTTGGCGAGATCGGTCGTGCGGAGATGCGATGTCGGATCGATTCCGAAGAGATCGGCCGCAGTTGTTTCGAATCCGGCGCGGGCGCTGATTGTCCCGCGGAGTATGGGTGAGCAGGCGACGACATTTGAAAATTGCCGGCTGACCCGCATGATCTCGC
>Ga0207646_10002734_pt1 | contig 20624 bp, 26 predicted proteins | sample KBSK5502metaG_FD_184343 | JGI IMG/M metagenome (GOLD analysis project Ga0207646, IMG submission 184343) | Corn, switchgrass and miscanthus rhizosphere microbial communities from Kellogg Biological Station, Michigan, USA - KBS K5-50-2 metaG... | ecosystem: Host-associated > Plants > Roots >...
GGACGAAGGGAACGCGCTCGCCTTCGTCGACCGAGAACTCGGAGATCGTGCTCATGTCCTCGCCGCGCGTGTCCGCCGGCGTGCGGAAGCAGAGTGCGTCCGGCCCGGCGAGCGCGACGCGCGTGTCTTCCTCGTGCGAGCGCTTGCGCACCCACGGGACGATGCGCCCGTAGTCGAAGCGGATCGTCAACTCCGAGCGGAAGTGGACACGTCCCTTGACGCCTTCGACGATACGCACGATGTCGGGTGCGTTGCCTCGCGGCGGCATGAAGTCGAGCACCCGCGCGACCGAGCCGTCCTCCGTCCGCCAGGTTGTCTCGAGAACAAGCGTGTCGTGGAGGTAGCGGCGCGTGCTCGTCGCCGGCGCGGACGGCGCGAGCAGCCAGCGGCCACAGTCGGGACCGCCGAGGAGCGAGGCGAAGCAGGCGCCGGAGTCGAACCGCGGGACGCACAGCCAGTCGATCGAGCCGCCACGCTCGACGAGCGCCGCCGTCTGCAGGTCGCCCAGGAGCGCGTAGTCCTCGATCCGGGCCATCAGCGGTTCTCGATCTCCAGGCCGAGCTCGGGCCAGCGCTTGCGGACGGCGCGGTTGAACGATTCCTCGTACGTCTCCGCGGCATCCTCATCGAGCGTGCGTGCGAAGCGGTCGCGCATGTCCGCGAGCGCCTCGGTCGCCGCCTCGACGACGTCGACCCAGTCGCCGTACGCCTCTTCCCGGTCCTCGCGATCGGCGCTCTGGTACTGCCGGTACTTCTCGCGACACTCGGCGAGCAGATCCGCCTCGTCCTCGACGAAGAGGTCGAGCTGACGCGCGATCACGTCACGAAATGGGTCGCGCCGGAGCCTCACGCGATCTCCTCGTAGAGCGCGAGATGCGCCTCGGCGGCCGCGTCCCAGGTCAGCTCGTCGCGCGCCCGCCGCGCGCCCTCGCGGGCCTGGTCGAGCGCCTCGTCGTCGGAGAGGAGCTCACGGAGGGCGTCCGCGAGGCCGGCGACGTCGCCTGCGGCCACGACGCGCCCGGCCCCGAACCGGCGCACGGGCTCGGCAATGCCTCCGACGTCGTAGGCGACGACCGGAACTCCTGCGCCGAGCGCGCGCAGCAGAGCGCCGCTCTGATCGAGCTCGGGCCGGTATGGGAACAACGCGACGGTGGCATCGCCGAAGGCGCGGTCGATCTCGGGCTGCGGGAGATAGCCGAGCCGCCACTCGACCTCGAGTCCGTTCGCGGCGGCGCGATAGGGCTCGACGGGCTCCAGCGCGTCGCCCGCCACGAGCAGCCGTGCGTTCCCGGCGCGGCGCACTGCCTCGATCGCGTCGCCGAGTCCCTTGTACGCGCGGATGATCCCGAAGGCGAGCACGGTCCGGCCGTCGTCCTGCCGCTCGGGCTCACTCGCGAACACGGGGTGTGGGATGACCCTGAGCCGTTCGGGATCGACGCCGAGCTCGGCGAGCGTCTCCCGGCCGTTCTCGCTGTGCACGACGATCCGGTCGAAGCGCGCAAAGAGCCTGCGCCACAGGTCGGTGCGGTGCGCGGTGCGGCGGGGCAGCAGGTCGTGGGCGGTGAAGACCGACGGCAGATGGGGTCGGAAGAGGAGCGCGTCGAGTTCTGGAGCAGGCAGCCACTGGAGGTGCAGAACATCCGCTTGCAGCCGGCGGAGCGAGGCGAGTCCGAACGGATGCTCCGCAACCTTGACTGGTACGCGCAGCCGCGAACGACCGAAGACCCGAGACGAAAGGGGATAGAAGAGCTCGCGGCGGCGATATCCCTCCGGTTCCGCCACCGCGCCGAAGCGAAAGCGAGAGGTCACGAGCTCGACCTCCGCACCCGCGCGGGCCAGCGCCGCAGCGAGCTCGTGGTCGTACGGCGGCGTGAAGGCCGGCGGATCGGCGAGCAGGACGCGCACGGCCTCGTACGCTACGCCGTGGCCATGCTCGCGCGGACCTGGAACCTCTTTCACGGGAACGCCTGTCCGCCGGAGCGCCGCGCCTTCCTCCGCGAGATGATCGAGCTCGTGACTCGAGACCGCCCCGACATCGTCTGCCTCCAGGAGCTGCCGGTGTGGGCGCTCGATCACCTCGAGCGCTGGAGCGGGATGCATGCGACCGGCGCGGTCGCGCGGCAGCCTTTGCTCCCGTTCGGCGCGCGGCAGGTCACGGCGCTGCACCACGGCCTGCTGCGCTCGGCGGTGACCGGTGAGGCCGACGCGATCCTGACGCGCGATCCCGTGCACGATGTAGCTGTGCACGTCGTGGGGGAGGACAAGCTGCGACGGATCGCACAGGCCGCCGACGTCGAGGGCGTGACGGTCGTCAACTTCCACATCGACGGCGATCGGAGGCAATTCGATCGTGTCGTGGCACTTGCGCGCGAGCGGTCGATCCTGGCCGGCGACGCCAATCTCGTGGCGCCCCGCGCGGACGGGTTCTCGCCGCCGCTCGCCGGGAGCATCGACCAGATCCTCGTCTGCGGGCTCGAACTGCGCGACGGGCCGTCCGCCTGGCCTCTGGAGCGCCGGATCGTCGATGGTCGCCTGTTGTCGGATCACGCGCCCGTGGAAGCTGTCGTGGAATGAACCCCCAGGAGGCACGCGCCCAGTTCCCGGTCCTCGAACGCCACGCGTACCTCAACGCGGGCTCGGCCGGCCCGGTCCCTCAGGCGGCCGTCGACGCCATCCGAGCGCAGCTCGAGCGAGACCTGACCACGGGTCGGAGCGGCAAGGCGTACATCGAGGGGATCTTCGAGCTCCGGGAGCGCGTCCGCGCGGGTGTCGCATCCGTTCTCGGAACCTCCGCCGAGCTCGTCGCGCTCGTCGAGTCGACGACGCGCGGCTGTCAGGTCGTCCTCACCGGGCTAAATCTTGGTCCGGCCGACGAGATCGTGACGACGGACGAGGAGCATTTCGGCCTGCTGGGGCCGCTCCACGCCGGCCCCGCCCGTGTTGTCGTGGCGAACGCCGATGAGGACGCCTTGCTCGGTGCCGTAACGCCGCGCACGCGGCTGATCGCCGTCTCGCACGTCCTCTGGACAACAGGGCGCCGGCTGGATCTCACGCGGCTGCGACACCCGGACGGGCAACCGTTACTCGTCGACGGCGCCCAGTCGGCGGGCGCGATCCCGGTCGACCTCGAGGGCGCCGACTTCTACACGGTCTCGGCGCAGAAGTGGTTGTGCGGCCCCGACTCGTCGGGCGCGCTCTACGTCCGCGATCCAGAGCGCCTGCGAGTCGCGCTCCCGAGCGCGTTCTCGCCGCAGACCTACGAAGTCGACGGCTCGTTCGTCCCCAAGGACGGCGCGCGGAGGTTCGACTCCGGCTGGATCGGGGCAGCGCCGCTCGCAGGCCTCGAAGCAGCACTTGGCGTGCATCCCGACTGGCGGTACGTGGCCGCGGCCGCCTCGGCTGCGCGGTGTCGTGAACTGCTTGCGCCGCTCGTTGAGGTGGTGACGCCCGTCGGGGACTCGACTCTCGTTTCCTTCCACCCGTCGGGAGACCCCACCGAACTCGTTGCGGCGCTGGGTGAGCGCGGCGTCATCGTCCGGGAGCTGCCGGGCCGCAACCTCGTCCGCGCCTCGTGCGGCTGGTGGACGAACGACGACGATCTCCGCCGCCTCGCCGACGGCGTGGCCTCAGCAGCCTAGGACGGGAGCCCGAGCTCAGCGGCGATCGGCTGCAGCGCAGCGACCACGGTGCGGATGTGGTCGTCGAGGTCTACGCCGAGCTCCTCCGCGCCCTTGTAGACGTCCTCGCGATGGACGCCCGACGCGAACGACGGCTGCTTGAGCTTCTTCTTGACCGACTTCGGCTCCATGCCTTCGAGCCCGGTCGGGCGCACGAGCGCGCACGCGTGGACGAAGCCGCTCAGCTCGTCGCACGCGAAGAGCGCTTTCTTCAGCGGGGTGTCGCGCGGCAGGGAGAGATGCTCGGCATGGGAGAGCACGGTGTCGATGACCTCGTCCGGATAGCCCTCCTCGCGGAGGATCGGCGCTCCGTCCTGGGGGTGCTTGTCGAGGGTCGGGTGCATCTCGTAGTCGAAGTCGTGGAGGAGCGCCGCCACCCGCCAGAGCTCCTCGTCCTCGCCAAACTTCCGCGCGTATGCCGCCGTTGAGGCCTCAACGGCCAGAGCGTGCCGCAGCAGCGACTCGCTCTTCGTATAGCGGGTCAGCGTCTCCCAGGCACGTTCGCGAGTCGCCTCCAAGGCCCGGCTATCCTAGCCCGGCATGTCCGTCGTGACGGCCCCGCAGGCCCTTGTCATCGAGGGCGGAAATCCGCTCAACGGCCGCATCCGCGCCTCCGGGAACAAGAACGGTGCCCTGCCGATCCTCGCTGCGTGCCTGCTCGCCGACGAGCCTGTAACGCTCGCGAACGTCCCGCGGATCCGCGACGTCGAGGCGATGCTCGAGCTCGTGTCCGGCACCGGCGCGAACGCTGAGTGGACCGGGCCGAACGAGGTTCGAGTCGACCCGCGAGGGCTCTCTTCCTACGAGGTCGACGCGGTGCTCGCCGAACGGATCAGGGCCTCGTTCCTACTAGCTGGCCCCCTGCTTTCACGCCTCGGGCGGGCGAGCGTGCCGCCCCCGGGTGGCGACGTGATCGGGCGGCGCCGCCTCGATCCGCACATCCATGCCCTCGAGCGGCTCGGCACGCGGATCGAGATCGAGAGCCGCTACGACATGAGGACCGACGGGCTGCGCGGAGCCGAGATCTTCCTCGACGAGGCGAGCGTGATGGCGACCGAGAACACGGTCATGGCAGCCGTCCTCACGCCCGGCGAGACCACGATCGGCAACGCCGCCTGCGAGCCGCACGTGCAGGATCTCTGCCGCTTTCTCGTCTCGCTCGGCGCCCAGATCGAGGGCATCGAATCGAACGTCCTCAGGATCCAGGGAGTCGAGCGGCTGAACGGCGGGGAGTGGGCCATAGCCTCCGAGCACATCGAGGTCGGAAGCTTCATCGGCCTTGCAGCCGTGACGAACAGCGACCTCACCATCGAGGGCGTCATCCCGCACGACATGGTCTCGATCCTCACCGCGTTCAGCAAGCTCGGCGTCGAGGTGGAGCTCGGGGACGACTGGGTCCGCGTGCCCCCGCACCAGGAGCTCGTGATCCAGAACGACCTCGGCGACCAGGTGCCGAAGATCGAAGACGGTCCCTGGCCGGCGTTCCCGGCTGACCTGACATCCATCGCGGTTGCCGTGGCGACGCAGGCGTGGGGGACGATCCTCGTGTTCGAGAAGATGTTCGAGAACCGCTTGTTCTTCGTCGACAAGCTGGTCTCGATGGGTGCGCGGATCATCGTGTGCGACCCGCACCGAGTCGTCGTCAGCGGCCCGTCGCGCCTCTACGGCCAGCGGCTGACGAGCCCCGACATCCGCGCCGGAATGGCGATGCTCATCGCCGCCCTCTGCGCGAACGGCCGCTCGGTGATCGGCAACGTCGGCGAGATCGACCGCGGCTACGAGCGGATCGACGACCGCCTCCGCGCCCTCGGGGCGCAGATCGAGCGCGTCGAGGCATAGGGGGTCCTCCGGAGCTACGCTCAGCGGGGATGAGCGAGCAGGCTGCGGCAGGCGTCCGCGTCAACGTCTACGGGCACGGCGAGGCGACGGTGGAGACGGGGCTTCCCGTCCTGAACCGGCTGCTTGTGCGCCTGGCGGAGACCGCGCGGTTCGACCTCGTCCTCGACATCGAGCCCGGAGATACGCAGGCGGAGGTCGAGGCCGCAGCCGCCGCGCTCGGCCACGCGCTCGCGGGGCCGCTGCGAACCGACAGTGCGCGTGGTCACGGCGTCGGTGCGATGACATCCGCGGAGGCACTCGCCTACGTCGTCCTCGAGACGAGCGACGAACCGCTTTTCGTCACGAACGTCGACCTGACGCAGGCTCGCATCGGCGGGCTCGGCACCGACGTCACGCGGCGGTTCCTCGAGGTGCTGGCCGAGAACGCAGGGCTCGTCCTCCACGTGCGGCTTCTGAACGGAACCGACAGCGGCCACGTGCTCGAGGCGATCTTCAAGGGACTCGGCGCTGCGCTGGCCGAGGCATGCGAGAGACAGGAGACCCGTCCATGAGCGAGAAGCGCGTCGTACGCACCGAGGCCGCGCCCGCGCCCTTCCAGGGAGCCCCGTACTCCCAGGCGATCGCGGCCGGCGGGTTCGTCTTCGTCTCCGGGCAGCTCGGCCTGAAGCCGGGAGACACCGCGATCTCCGGCAGTATCGGAGAGCAGACCGAGCAGACCGTCGCGAATCTGAAGGCCATCCTCGCGGAAGCAGGCACCAGCCTCGACCGGCTCGTGAAGACGACGGTCTTTCTCCAGCACCTCGACGACTTCCAGGCGATGAACGAGGTCTACGCCCGGCACGTCGGCGAGCAGCCGCCGGCGCGGGCGACCGTCGAGGTGGCGAAGCTCCCGTCCGGTGCGCTGGTCGAGATCGAGGCGGTCGCGCTGCTCTAGGCGGGCTTGACCGCCCGCAGGTGCAGAAAGAGCGGGATCCTGCGCCAGCGCCGGCTGTGCTCGCTGTTGAACGGGCCATCGGGCTGCTTCGGCTCGCGCAGCAGCTCGATCAGCAGCCCGTTCGCTGCGAGCTCGTACGCATAGCGCTCGAGTGGCCGGTGTCGGCTGACAAACCGCATGGCCAGCCCGTCGCGCTCGAATGTCTCATCGGTAATCGACTCGTCGAGGTAAGAGCCGTCGATAACGAATGGACTGGCGGCAGTGCGCTGTGCGAAGGATCCGGCGGAGTTCACCGGATGGACGATTGCCAGACAGAGCCGCCCGCCGGGCACGAGCACCCGTGCCGACTCCCGCACGGCGCCCGTGAGGTCGTCGACGTCCTGAAACGACATGAATGCGACGACCAGGTCGAACGATGCGTCGGAGAATGGGAGATCGGCCGCGTCCGCGATGCGCAACTCCATCTCGGGTGCTGCCTCACGGGCTGCGGCGAGCATGGTCGGCGAGGCGTCGACGCCAACCACGTCGTATCCCTGTGCGGCAAGGTCGCGCGCCAGGCGACCCTCTCCGCAGCCGAGATCGAGGGTACGGCCCGACGACGGCGGGACGACCTCGAGGAAGAGATTCCGGTGGAAGCGCCAGTAGCTGTCGTGACCCGGGGCCCGCGCCCACGCGACCCACGCGGCTGCGTTCGCTTCCCACGCTTGCCTCAGCTCGGCCACGGCCTCGACTCTAGACCGGCCAGAATGGCGCAGTGCTCGGGGAGATAGAGAAATACGTCCGCTCGCTCGGGCTCGATGCCTACCTCGTCGGCGGTGCGGTGCGCGACGAGCTGCTCGGGCTGGACTCGAAGGACGCGGACTTCCTCGTGCCCGGGCTCGACACCGAAGGACTGCGGGCAGCGCTCGCATCGCACGGACGCGTCGAGGACCTCGTGGTTGCCGACAGGCTCGTCGGCATGCGGCTCCACCCTCGCGACGGCAGGATCCGGAAGCTGACCCCGGCCGGGATCGAGTTCGCGCCTCCGCGTAAGGAGGTCTCGACCGGGCCCGGGCGGCACGACTTCGAGATCGTCACCGACCCCGAGCTCTCGGTCGAGGACGACATGCGCAGGCGCGACTTCACCGTCAACGCGATGGCCCGCCGGCTCGAGACGGGCGAGCTCGTAGACCCGCTGGGGGGCCGTGCCGACCTCGAGGCACGCCGGCTGCGCACGGTCTCACCACAGAGCTTCCGCGAGGATCCGCTGCGGCTCGTCCGTGCCCTGCGCTTCGTCTCGCAACTCGGCTTCGAGCCCGACGAGGAGCTGCTCGCGCAGATGCGCGAGGAGGCTCCCGCGGTGAAGCTCGTCTCGGGCGAGCGGATCGGCGGCGGCCTGGCGGCCGACGGGATGGGAGAGCTCTCGAGGCTGCTGCTCGGTGCCGAACCGGCCCGCGCGCTGCGGCTCGCTCGCGACACGGGGGTTCTCGTCGAGCTCCTGCCTGAGTTCGGTCCCGCGATCGGGTTCGATCAGGAGAGCCGTTACCACGACCTCACCGTCGACGAGCACACGTTCGCTGTTGTCCAGGCCGCTGCCGACCAGAACTTCTCGCTGGCCGTGCGGCTCGCGGCGCTCTTCCACGACCTCGGCAAGCCGATCGTCGGCTGGCGCGGGCAGGACGGGCGTCTCCACTACTACGCGAAGCCGGGTTTCGCCGCGCACGGACACGACCAGGTCGGCGCGGAGCTCGCGGCCGGAGCGATGCTGCGCCTGCGTTACCCGAATGCGCTCCGGAAGCACGTCGTACGCATCGTGCGCCGCCACATGTTCCGGCCGGGCAAGGGCGACGCTCTCCGGGCGAGGCGCTTCCTGCGTCGCAACGGCGACGAGCTCGCGTTCGATCTCATCGACCACAAACAGGCCGACCTGCTCGGCAAGCGCGGGAGTGACGGAGAGCCGCCGCCGCTCGATGAGATCGCGGCTCTTGTCGACTTCCGCGAAATGGTGGAGCAGGAGCTGTCGAGTCCGCACCGGCTTCGCGACCTCGCCGTCGACGGCAACGATCTGATCGAACTCGGCTTCCGTCCCGGGCCTCAGCTTGGACGCATCCTCCACGACCTGCTCGATTCCGTCGTGGACGAGCCCGTGCTGAACACACGCGAGCAGCTGCTCGCCCGGGCGAAGGGGCAACTGTGATCCGGTGGGAGCTGGACGGTTACGTGATCGCCTTCACGACCCGAGTCGGCGGCGTGAGCGAGGGGCTGTACGCCTCGCTCAACCTCGGCCGCAAGAGCGGGGACGAGGTCGAGCGAGTTGACGAGAACCGGCGCATCGCTTGCGAGGCGCTCGGCGCCGACGTGGAGAAGCTCGCACTCAACTACCAGGTGCACTCGAACCGCGTGCTGCGGGCCGTCGCGACGATCCGCGGCGAGCACGCCGATGGTCTCTGGACCGACGAACCCGGCCTGCCGATCCTTGCGATGTCCGCCGACTGCCTGCCGATCGCCGTTGCGCGCGAAGACCCGAGCGCGCCCGGGGTCGCCGTCCTCCACGCCGGTTGGCGAGGACTACTGGCCGGCATCGTCGCTGCGGGCACCGACGCGCTCGGCAACGGTGCGCTCGCGGCAGCGATCGGCCCGGCCATCGGCCCGTGCTGCTACGAGGTGGGGGAGGAGGTCGCAGCGCACTTCCGCGAGCGCTTCGGCGACGACGTCGTACGCGCAGGCCGGCTCGACCTCTGGACGAGCGCCGAGCGCGCGCTCCGCGCCGCCGGAGTCGAGCGCATCGACCGCTTCGATCGCTGCACCGCGTGCGAACCCGAGACGTTCTTTTCGCACCGGCGCGACGCCGGCCGGACCGGTCGCCAGGGAGTGATCGCCTATGTCGCCGACTGAGATTCGCGAGCGCTACGAGCGCATCCGCGCGGAGGTCGGGCCGGAGGTCACTGTCGTGGTCGCGACGAAGTACGTCGCGTTCGATGATCTGGCAGCGCTTGCGGAGGCCGGCGTCGAGGTCGTCGGCGAAAACCGCGCCCAGGATCTCCAGGCGAAACACGAACGCTTCGGCGACGCCTTCCGTTGGCATTTCATCGGCCATCTGCAGAGTCGCAAGGCACCGCTCGTAAGCGAGCTTTGCGAGCTCTGCCACTCGCTCGCCTCGGAATCGGCCGCGAGGAAGCTCACCATTCCGGCACTCGTGGAGGTCAATCTCGCGGGCGAGTCCACGAAGTCGGGCGTGACTCCCGCGGAGCTGCCGACACTCCTCGCCGCCTATCCCTACGTGCGCGGCCTGATGACGATGCCGCCGGCTACCGCGGATCCCGAGGCATCGCGGCCGTACTTCCGCCGCCTCCGTGAGCTTGCGGAGGGCCACGGACTGCGCGAGCTCTCGATGGGGACGAGCCAGGACTACCGGGTCGCCGCCGAGGAGGGAGCGACCTACGTGCGGGTCGGCGCAGTCCTGTGGCAGCGCTAACATCGGCGTCGCCATGGGTCTTTCCGACGTCTGGGCCCGTACTCTCGTCTACTTCGGCATCGCCGAGGAAGAGGACTGGGACGAGGACGGCTATCTCACCGAAGACGAGCTCGCCGACAGGTACGAGCAACCGAACGTGCGGCACCTTCCCGCCCGGCGCTCCTCGAGGCAGGACTACGACGACGACTGGACGGACCCCGAGCCCGATGGGCAGCGGACGAGCATCCTCCGCCCGCGGAGCGAGCCACGCCGCGTGCGCAACCTCCAGCCGGTGCAAGGCCCGGGCGCCTCACGCGTCCACCTGATCCTCCCACGGAGCTTTAACGACGCGCAGCAGGTTGCCGACCGGTTCAAGAACGGCGTCCCCGTGATCCTGAACCTCCAGTCAGCGGATTCCGAGCTGTCGAAGCGGCTGATCGACTTCGCCAGCGGCCTCACCTACGCACTCGACGGCGGCATGCAGCGGATCGCGGACAAGGTCTTCCTCCTCACGCCGAGCGACGTCGAACTGTCCGCCGAGGACAGGGCTCGGATGCTCGAGCGGGGCTTCTTCAACCAGGCATAGGAGAACGTCTCCGGGCCACGAACCAGCCCTGAATGGGCGGGTCGGCCACCTTCGTGCTGCTTGTTGACGCGGTCTCGAGCGTCAAGACGTTCGTCAACGTCTTCATCGGGCTCTACTGGCTCGTGATCTTCGTCTACATCCTCACGAGCTGGTTGCGGCTGCCGTACTCGCCGACCCTCAACCGGATCCAGCGATTCCTCTACGACGTCTGCGAGCCGTATCTCCGCGTCTTCCGTCGGATTCTCCCGGCGACCGGAGCGATCGACCTGTCGCCGATGCTGGCCCTGATCTTCCTGATCGTGATCGATCGCTTCCTCATCTGGATCCTCGACCACTTCCACTAAAGGAGAGACCGATGGCACTTACGCCCGTCGAGATCAGGCATTCGACACCACCGCGTACCAGCTTCCGCGGCTACAAGGTCGCGCCGACCGACAGGCTGCTCGAGGACATTGCGGCGAGCTTCGAGGACGTCTGGCGCGAGCGCGCCGACCTGGCGGACAAGGTCGAGCAGCTCGAGTCCGACCTCACCCGCTTCCGCGAGCTCGAGACCCTCCTCCGCACGACTCTCGTCTCCGCCGAGCACGCGTCGGCGCAAACGCGCGATCAGGCACGGCGCGAGGCGGGGCTGATCCTCAGCGAGGCGCACGCCGAAGCGCGAGAGATCCAGCGCCGCGCAGTGGCCGAGAACGAGCGACTGCAGCAGGAGTCGCGCCGCCTGCGGGTGCAGCTGGAGGAGGCACTCGCCGCATTCGGCGAACCCGATGCGGACGAGCAGGATCACGAGCCGGAGGCGACCGACGAGTCCGAGGGCGATCCGGTCGAAGAACGCAGCTGGAACGGCTACCCCAGCGAGTCCGAGCAGCCGGCTGCGGATGCTGCGTGAGGTGGCCCGACGTAGACTGAGTGCGTGACGGCTGAGACGACTCGCCTGCGCTTGCGCGTCAGCCCGGGAGCGGGCCGGACGGCGCTGGTGGGCCGGCACGGCGACGCCTGGAAGGTGCGCGTCACCGAGGCGCCCGAGCGCGGACGAGCCAACGAAGCCGTCCTGCGGCTCCTCGCCGAGACGCTCGCGCTGCCCCGCACGGCGCTCACGCTCGTTTCGGGGCAGAGCGGCCGGGAGAAGATCGTGGAGCTGACGGGCATGGGGCCGGCGCTCATCGAACGGCGCCTCGCCTCGGCGGCGGGAGACAACCGGGGCAGAAAGGAGAGGCGATGACGAGCATCGACATCGAGCACTTTCGTGATGCGCTTCTCGAAGAGCGCCGGCGGGTCGAGCACGCGCTTGCGACCCTCCGCGCCGAGCATCCCGGCTCCCTCGGCGACGAGGTGGAGGAGACGTCGCCGACGAACGACAACAACCTCGCCGAAACTGCCACGGCGACTCTGGGCCGCGAGATCGACTACACGCTTGGCGACAACGCCGAGCAAGTCCTGTCGGAGATCGATACCGCGCTCGTGCGCATCGACGACGGCAGCTACGGCACCTGCGTCAACTGCCGCCAGGAGATCCCGCGCGAGAGGCTGGACGCGAATCCGTGGGCCACTCTCTGCATCGACTGCAAGCGAAGATCCGAGGGAGGATGAACGAGCCTCTCCGGCAATTCGAGGTGCGAGTCGGCTCGGCGACAGACGCCTTGACGCCCGTCTCCCGAGCGACCCGCTCGTTCGCAGCCACGCGAGTGCAGTGGCTCGCGCTCGGCGCCATCGCGCTGGCGGCGATCATCGCCGACCAGGTGACGAAGCACGTCGTCGCCTCGAATCTGCAGCTCGGCGAGGGACTTCACGTCGTCGGGCCTTTCACGATCCGTCACGTGGAGAACTCCGGCATCGCGTTCGGCCTCTTTTCGAACGCGACGGCCGGCGTGATCGTCGTCACGGCGATTGCGATTGCGTGGATGCTCGTCTACTTCGCGCGCTCCGGCGCGCGCCATCCCGTGCTCCCCGTCGCGCTCGGTCTCGTGATCGGCGGCAGCATCTCGAACCTGGCCGACCGCGTCCGGCTCGGCTTCGTCACCGACTTCCTCGACTTCCGGTACTGGCCGGCGTTCAACCTCGCCGACAGCTTCATCGTGATCGGGGTCGGCATCCTGCTGGCGGCGCTCCTCCTCACAGAGCAAGAGCCGCGGGCGTCCAAGCGCTGAAGCAGCTCGTCCCGCCGGAGGCCGCGGGAGAGCGGCTCGACCGCTATCTCGCCGGGCTGCCGGACGTCGGCTCACGGGCCGCCGCGGAGCGGCTGCTCTCGGCCGGAGCCGTGCTCGTGGACGGCGAACTGCGCGGGAAGAGCCACAAACTCACGGGCGGAGAGGAGATCGACATCGAGGCGCCGGAGCCGGCTGCGGAGGATCCTGGCATCGCGTTGCCGGAGCTCACAATCTCCTACGCCGACCAGCACTTCCTCGTCGTGGACAAGCCCGCGGGTGTCGTGGTGCACCCCGCGCCCGGCCACCCCGGCGGCACGCTCGCCCAGGCGCTCGCGGCGGCAGGAGCGAAGGGAGGGGAGGAGGACCGGCCGGGGATCGTCCATCGAATCGACCGCGACACGTCGGGTCTGCTCGTTGTCGCTCGGTCGCATGAGGCCTACGAGCAGCTGCAGCGGCTCGTCCGGCGCCATGCACTGACGCGCGAGTACCTCGCTCTCGTCGTGGGCAAGCCGCGGTCGCGCCGCGGCACGATCGACTCGCCGATCGGTCGCGACCGGCACGACAGGCTGCGCCACTCACTCGACACGAGCACGCCGCGGACGGCCGTGACGCACTTCGAGCTCGAGGAGCTCTTGCCCCGCCATGCGCTGCTCCGCGTACGCCTGGAGACGGGCCGCACGCACCAGATCCGCGTCCATCTCGGGGCGATCGATCTTCCCGTCGCCGGCGACCGGGTATATGGGATCGGAGGCGACCTTGGACTGGAGCGGCAGTTTCTCCACGCCGCGCGGCTCGCGTTTGCCCACCCCGTCACCGGCGCTCCGGTCGATGTCACGTCGGCGCTGCCTCAAGACCTCGCCGCTGCGCTAGCGGAGGCCCGCAGCTAACCTTTTCGCCGTCCTACCCCTACTCCCCGGCGGCCCAGCCGTGGCGCACGTGCCTCCTCTTGCGGGAGGTGCGCCTCGGACTCCCGCCGGCACCGCGCGAAAAACGAATCCGGAAGGAGCTTTTATGGCAGTTTCCACTGGCGCTGGGGCCGTCTCCATGCGCGATCTGCTGGAGGCCGGAGTCCACTTCGGCCACCAAACGCGGCGCTGGAACCCGAAGATGCGCCGCTTCATCTTCGCCGAACGCGGCGGCATCTACATCATCGATCTCACGCAGACCTCGGAGCGGCTCGACGAGGCGCGGCAGTTCCTCCGCAACGTCGCGGAGCGCGGCGGCACCGTCCTCTTCGTCGGCACCAAGAAGCAGGCACAGGACGCGGTCGAGAACGAGGCGAAGCGCATCGACATGCCGTACGTCAACCACCGTTGGCTTGGCGGCCTGCTCACGAACTGGCGCACCATGGCCGACCGCATTGACCGGCTGCACGAGATGCGACGCCTGCGGGACGAGGGCCAGATGGACCTCCTGCCCGCGAAGGAGCGGATCGCGATGGGCGGCGAGCTCGAGAAGCTCGAGGCGAACCTCGGCGGCGTCGCCGACATGCGCCGCCAGCCGGACGCGGTCGTGATAGTCGACCTGAAGAAAGAGGCACTCGCCGTGCGCGAAGCGCGGCGGCTCGGAATCCCGGTCGTCGCGCTTGTGGACACGAACTGCGACCCGGACGAGGCCGACTATGTCATCCCGGGCAACGACGACGCCATCCGCTCCTGCAACCTCGTGGTCCACTCGCTGGCAGAGGCTGTCTTCGACGGGAAGCAGAAGGTGTCGGCGCAGGAGCTCCAGCAGCAGGCGGCGCAGGCTGCGGCCGCACCGGTCGAGAGCGTCCCCGAAGGCGACGTCGAGGAGGTCCAGGCTGGTGAAGAGATCCAGCCTGTGACCGAGGGCGAGAGCGTCCCGGTACCGACCGGCGAGGACCCGGCCAAGGAAGGCGCGGAGGAGACCAAGCGGTCGGAAGCCGCGCTCGGAGACCCAACGCGCGGCGAGAAGGAGGAGGTGTAGGTGGCAGCGGAGATCTCAGCTCAGCTCGTCCGCGAGCTCCGCGAGCAAACCGGTGCGGGGATGATGGATTGCAAGCGCGCACTGCAAGACACGAACGGCGACATCGAGGCTGCTGTCCTCCTGCTGCGCGAGAAGGGGATGGCGAACGCCGCGAAGCGCGCGGACCGCGCCACGACCGAGGGCAAGGTCGGGTACCGGCTCGCCGACGACGGTTCCAAGGGAACCATGGTCGCGGTCGGATGCGAGACCGAGCCGGTCTCCAACAACGACGAGTTCCTCGCGTATGCGAAGAATGTGCTCGACCTCGTGGAGGCGAACGGGCTCGGTGCCGAGAGTGAACTCGAAGACAAGCGCGTCGAATTGACTGCAAAGCTCGGCGAGAACATCGTGGTCGTCGGCGGTGCACGATTCGAGGCGGTCGACGGTGGGACGATCTCCGCGTACGCCCACCCGCCTGCGAACAAGCTCGGCGTGCTCGTGCAGACGCGCGGGGGCGACGCCGACCTCGCCCGCCAGCTCGCGATGCACATTTCGTGGTCCGACCCACGCTGGGTCGGCCGTGAGGACGTTCCCGAGGATCTCGTGGCGGCCGAGCGCGAGATCTACCTCAACTCCGACGAGGTGCAGTCGAAGCCCGAGCAGGCGCGTGAGAAGATCGTCACCGGGATGCTCGACAAGCGCTTCTTTGCGGAGCGGGGCGGGGTGCTCGCCGACCAGCCGTGGATCCACGACGGCTCGCAGACCGTCGGCAAGGTGCTCGCCGAGGCCGGGGCTGAAGTACTCGAGTTCGAGCGCTTCTCCCTCGCCGGATGACAGCGCAGGCGGAGACCGAGCCAGGTTCGCGGCCGGGCGTGCCCGCCTTCCGCCGCATCCTGCTCAAGCTGTCGGGCGAGGCGCTCATGGGCGAGCGCGAGTACGGGATCGACCCCGGCGTCACCCGGGCGCTCGCGAAGGAGGTCGCCGGCATCCGCGGCGAGGGCGTCGACGTCGCGGTGGTGGTCGGCGGCGGCAACTTCTACCGCGGACTCGCTGCGGCAGCCGAGAGCGGGATGGACCGCGCGACCGCCGACTACGCGGGGATGCTCGCCACGCTGCTCAATGCGCTGGCACTGCAGGACGCGCTCGAGCGAGAGGGAGCCGACACGCGCGTGATGTCCGCGCTCGAGGTCTCGGAGGTCGCGGAGCCGTACATCCGGCGCCGTGCGATCCGCCACCTCGAAAAGGGCCGCGTCGTGATCTTCGCGGCCGGCACCGGCAACCCGTTCTTCACCACGGACACAGCCGCGGCACTGCGAGCGCTCGAGATGGGCGCCGATGCGATTCTGATGGCAAAGCACGGGGTCAGGGGCGTGTACGACGGCGACCCGCGGCATGTCTCCGACGCCGAGTTCCTGCCGCGGATCACGCATCTGGAAGCGATCGAGCGCGGGCTCAAGGTGATGGACACGACGGCGCTGTCCCTCTGCATGGACAACCGTCTCACGATCCACGTCTTCGAGCTCGCCGAGGGCAACGTCGCACGTGTCGTGGACGGCGAGGAGGTCGGGACGATCATCGCGACAGACGAGAAGGAGGGCTGAGGCATGGCGACTGCAGAAGAGATGATCAAAGGCGCCCAGGACCGGATGGTCAAGTCGGTCGAGCACGCACGATCGGAGTTCTCGACCGTCCGTACCGGCCGTGCGTCGGCGTCGTTGCTCGACCGGATCGAGGTCGACTACTACGGGACGCAGACACCGCTGCGCCAGCTCTCGACGATCAACGTCCCCGAGCCGCGCATGCTCACCGTCCAGCCGTTCGACCCGAGCTCGATTAAGGCGATCGAGAAGGCGGTCATGGAGTCGGATCTCGGCCTCACACCGTCCAACGACGGCAAGCTGATCCGTCTCCCGATCCCACAGCTGACGGAGGAGCGGCGCAAGGAACTCGTCAAGGTCGTGCGCAACATGGCCGAGGAGCACCGGGTCGCCGTCCGCGAGATCCGGCGCGACGCGATGCGTCACCTCAAGGAGCTGGTCGACAACGGTGAGGTCGGCGCCGACGACGAGCACCGCGCCGAGGGCCGCGTCCAGGAGCTGACCGACGAGCACACGAAGCAGATCGACGAGCTGCTGAAGCACAAAGAAGCCGAGGTGATGGAGGTCTAGTGGTGTCCGTTCCGGGCATGGGCACCGACGTCAGCCCCGAGGAGCACCTGCCCGAGGTCGCGCACGCGGTCGCGATCATCATGGACGGCAACGGTCGCTGGGCGGTGGAACACGGCGTGTCGGTCGCCGACGGCCATCGCGCGGGATCGCGCGCGCTGAGGCCTGTCGTCGAGGGGGCGATCGATCTCGGGATCGAGTCTCTCGTCGTCTACGCGTTCTCGACCGAGAACTGGAGCCGGGACGCCGGCGAGGTGGGCGCTCTGATGGAGATCTTCGGCGAGACGATCGACCGCGAGCTCGAGGAGCTCGCCGCGCAGGGCGTCCGCTGCCGCTTCGTCGGTCGCCGCGACCGGGCACCCGACTGGCTGCAGGCGAAGATGGAGAAGCTCGAGACGGCGACGGCGGACAAGTCGAGGCTTCAGCTCTGGATCGCGTTCGACTACGGCGGCCGCGCCGAGCTCGTCGACGCCGCCCGACGGCTCCTCGAGAGTGGGAGCGATCCCGACGAGGTGGACGAAGCGGCGCTCGCCGCCTGCCTCTACGAGCCCGCGATGCCCGATCCGGACCTCGTGATCCGTACCTCGGGCGAGCGTCGCATCTCGAACTTCCTCCTGTGGCAGTCCGCGTATGCGGAGTACGTCTTCACCGACACGCTCTGGCCGGATTTCGGGCCGGAGGAGCTCCGGACTGCGATCGAGGAGTACGCGCGCCGGCGCCGTAGATTCGGCGGTCGATGACCAACTTTGCCTCCCGTCTGCTGGTCGCGGCGGTCGGCCTGCCACTCGTGCTCGGCATGCTCTGGCTGGGCGGCTGGTGGCTGTTTGCGCTTCTCGCGATCGCAGGCTGCGTCGGCGTGCACGAGTTCGTGACGACGGCGCGGCCCCTGCGTCCTCTCGCACCGGCGGTCTACGGCGGAATGCTCCTCGCACTCTTCGGTGCGGAGAAGGGGGGAGCTGTGTGGATGCTCGGCGGTTTCCTCGCCACCTTCGTCCTTGCTTTCGTCCTCCACGCGGTCTCGAGTACCCGCGCGCCGACGACGGCAGCCGTCGGCTCGACGGTCCTGGGTGCGGCATGGATCGGGCTCGGGCTCAGCTTCGTCCTGCTGTTGCGGGAGATGCACGACCACGGGCGATTGATCGCCTTCGCCACGGTGCTGACGGCTTTCGCGGCGGCCACCTTCGCTTACTTCGGCGGCCGCCTGATCGGCCGCCACAAGCTGGCACCGCGCCTCTCGCCGGGCAAGTCGTGGGAGGGCCTGTTGGTCGGCGCCGCCGCCGGAGTCTTCGTTTCCTTCATCGCGCTCTACGACACGCGGGACAAGTACCTGTGCGTCTGGCAGGCGATCGTCCTCGGCCTGGTGCTCGTCGTCGCCGAGGTGATCGGCGACCTGTTCGAGTCGGCGGTGAAGCGCGACCTCGAGGTGAAGGACACGGGAAAGCTCCTCGGCGGGCACGGGGGCATGCTGGACCGGATCGACGGTCTCCTTTTCGCCGCACCTGCGGCGTATTTCCTCGTCGTCGCATACGGCTTCCACTAGCAAGACTCCCTACACTGAGCCGATGAAGCGGGTCGCACTGCTCGGCGCGACGGGGTCGATCGGTCGCCAGGCGATCGAGATCGTCGAGGCGCATCCGGAGCTCGAGCTCTGCGCCGCGGCCTCCGGCTCGACGCCGCTCGACGACGTCGACGCTCCGCTGAAGGAGGTCGGCGGCGATCTGACCGAGCTGCTCGAACGGGCGGAGCCCGACGTGGTGCTCAACGCCGTCGTCGGCTTCGCGGGCGTCCACGCGACCCTCTGGGCGCTGGAGCACGGCGTGGATCTTGCGCTTGCGAACAAGGAGAGCCTCGTCGCGGCCGGGGAGCTCGCTCTCGCCGCACGTGAGCGCGGTGGAGCTCGGATTCTCCCCGTCGACAGTGAGCACTCGGCGCTCTTCCAGTGCCTCGAGGGACGCGAGCCGGAGCAGGTTGACACACTCGTGCTCACGGGCTCCGGCGGGCCGTTTCGCGGCCGCACGCGGGCCGAGCTCGAGGACGTCACGCCCGAGCAGGCGCTTGCACATCCGACCTGGCGCATGGGCCCGAAGATCACGGTGGACTCGGCAACACTTGCGAACAAGGGGCTCGAGGTGATCGAAGCGCACTTCCTCTTCGGCGTGGACTACGAGCGGATCGAGGTGACGATCCAGCCCACGTCGATCGTGCATTCGCTCGTCCGCTTCCGGGACGGTGCCGCGCTCGCGCATCTCGGCTACCCGGACATGCGGGTGCCCATCTCGTACGCGCTGACGTATCCCGAGCGCGCCGCGACGCCGTTGCCGCCGCTCGACCTCACTTCGCTGACGCTCGAGTTCACGCTGCCCGACACCGACACCTTCCCGATGCTCTCGCTCGCACGTGCCGCCGGCCGGCAAGGTGGAAGTGCACCGTGCGTCTACAACGCGGCGAACGAGGTGGCGGTCGCCGCCTTCCTCTCCGGGCGCGTGCCGTTTCTCGGAATCCCGGAAGTAGTGGGGGAGACGCTCGCGGCGGCCGGGACCGACCCGGTGCGCGATATCGACGACCTGGTGGAGGCCGATCGTGCCGCCCGGGCGCTCGCGGAAGGAGCGCTGGCTGCGGCATGACGTACGTGGTCGTGATCGCCGGCCTGGTCCTGCTCGTGTTCCTGCACGAGCTGGGGCACTTCTGGGTCGCTCGCGCGGTGGGAATGCGCCCGCGGAGCTTCTACATCGGTTTCCCGCCGGCCGTCTACAAGATCCGCCGCAAAGGCATCGAATACGGGATCGGGGTGATCCCGCTCGGCGGCATGGTTCAGCTTCCCGGCATGAACCGGCCGGCCGCGCGCGACCTGCGCCTGTTCTTCGAGCAGGCACTGCGGGAGGAGCCGGGCCTCGTGCCGGGCGTCGGGGCAGTCCGGCGCGCTCTGGAAGCGGAGGACTACGAGGCGGCGCGCAGCGCATGCTTCGAGCTCGAGCGTGAGGTGAGCGCCGCGCAGCTGACTCCCGGGGCGAGACGCTCGGCCCGGCGGGCGCTTCGCGAAGTCGAGGAGGGCACGTCTCCGGAGGCGTACTGGCGCGGTGCGACGTGGAAGCGTGTCGCCGTAATCGCTGCCGGGCCGCTCGCCAACATCGCCGTCGCGTTCCTGATTCTCTTCCCCGTCTTCGCCATCAGCGGCGGCCCGTCAAACCAGATCTCGCGACAGGTCTCTTCGGTCGTGAGCGGGACGCCGGCGGCTGCCGCCGGTCTGCAGCCCGGCGATCGCATCGTTGCCGTCAATCACCGACCCACGCGCACGTTCGGCGCCGTGTCGAACCTGATTGCGTCGAGCCATGGAAGGAAGATCACGCTGACCGTGCTACGGGATGGGAGGCGCGTGCAGGTCGGTCCGCGCAAGACCTACAAGGACCAAGGCGACTGGAGGTTCGGCTTCGTGGTCGAGACGAAGACCGTCTCGTACTCGACCGGCGGTGCCGCCCGCGCGGCGGGCTCGGAGCTCTGGAGGGTGGTGCCCGAAACGGGCCGCGGATTCGCGGGGCTGTTCTCCAGCCACGGGCGCAGCCAGCTCTCCGGTCCGGTCGGGATCGTCGAGGTCTCGCAGCAACAGCTGCAAGCCGGCTGGTCGCACTACCTCGCGGTCCTCGCCTTCGTGAGCATGTCGCTCGCCCTGCTGAACCTGCTGCCTCTGCTGCCGCTCGACGGCGGCCACATCCTCTTCTCGCTCATCGAGAGCGTGCGGCGCCGCGCGCTCGCCCGCGAGGTCTACGAGCGCGTATCGGTCCTCGGGTTCGCCTTGGTCCTGCTCTTGCTGGTGATTGCTTCCTCGAACGACGCCTCCAACCTCCTGCACTGACGCGCCTCAGCGTCCTCTGAGGCCCGGATTCGGGCCGAACCCGCCTAGTTAGACTGATTCGCGGATGGCCA
>Ga0207646_10002736_pt1 | contig 20609 bp, 18 predicted proteins | sample KBSK5502metaG_FD_184343 | JGI IMG/M metagenome (GOLD analysis project Ga0207646, IMG submission 184343) | Corn, switchgrass and miscanthus rhizosphere microbial communities from Kellogg Biological Station, Michigan, USA - KBS K5-50-2 metaG... | ecosystem: Host-associated > Plants > Roots >...
CCGGTCAGTGATGTCGTCGAGCGTCCTGGTGAAAACCCGCACGCGCTCACCGTCACGGTGGATCTGAATCCGGATGCCGTCGATCTTCCATTCCAGTGCGGCGGGTGAGATCCTGGCCAGCGCTGCATCCAGGCTCGGGGCGGCAGCGGCGAGCATTGGCCGCACTGGCTGGCCGACGCGCAGCGTGAATGTGCGCAGGGCGGCAACGACATCTTCCGAACCGCACGGCGCGGCGGCAAGTGCCGCCTTGGCGACCTCGGCCAGCGATCCGCGCAGCTGATGCGCTCGCCGGACCTCCGCGGCCGGGGCGCCTGCTGCACTGGCCACCGCGTCGGTCATGACCCCTTCGAGCGCGCCCTGCCGCAAGTCGCCGCCAACCAGGCGGATGAGGAACTGCCGCTCCTCCTCGGTTGCCCTCCCGACCAGGCTGGCAAGCAGCTCCCGCCGCCTGGCTTGCGATCCGGGGCCAGCCAGCTCCCCGATCTCCTCGAAGGCGGCGTCCGTCTCGGTTAGGGTGAGCGAGGCCTGGCTGGGCGGCGTCGTGTGCGCCTCCTCCGCCGCCACCGCGTCGGCCAGTGTCGCCCCAGCTGAGGCTGCCGCCTCAGCCGATGCAGCCTCGGCCGAACCCGCCGCACCGGTGCCCGCTGCCGCGCCAGCGGATGCTGCCGCGCCAGCGGGCGACGACCCCTCGACAGGCGAGGTATCAGCCCGTGCCGGCGACCAGGACCAGGCCGGCACCGAGTCCGGCAGGCCCATCAGGGCCGCGTACCCGACGCCTATCTGCCGCTGGGTGAGGTCTCCCGACAGGAACGCGACCGCGATCGGAACCTCATCGACCGGGACCCTGGCCAGCAGCTCGGCGATCTGGTCGATCTTCGCTCGTCGGCCCGGCGTGCCTGCGACGCCGGCCGAGGTCGAGACGATGTCAGACAGCAGCACACGCCCGATTCTGCCCGATGCCACCGGCGCCCGAGAACGCCGATGCCCGGCCAACAGGCGGGTGCCGATCCGCAGCGCGCCTACCACCTGGCACGCGGCCTGGCTAATCCCCTCAGCTGGTCCGGGAGAGGCCGTTGACCTCGGCTTCTCTCCTTGCGCGCTCTGCCTCGGCGTTCCGGTTGAGTACGCCAGACTGCGGCTCAGTGGTGCTGCTCGACGCGGTCCCCGAGGGCATCGGCGACGGCGGCATCGAGCGCATCATGCGCGCGTTCTTGCGCATCGCCATGCCGGCTGCGGCGGCCGCCCCGGCGGCGAGCAGTGCCGTTCCGGCCAGAACCTTCGGCCAGCGGCGGGACTGCGGCTTGGGCGGCGCAAGCTTCCTGGCAGCCATCGCCAGCATGGCCGACACCCTGGGAGCGACGGTCTCCTGCATCGAGATGCTGCCGCGGGCTGCCCTAACGGCCATCCACGCGCGCGCCTTGCCGACGTGCGGCCCGGCCCATGTCGCCGCGGAACCAGCGCGCCGTCTGGCCGTCTTTGTCGCGCTCTTCGTCATCGGAGCGGCCCGGTCGGCTAGCTTCGACGCCTGCATAGCGATCTTCCTGGCCCGCCACTGCATGTCGGCCGCTGGCATGATGGCCTGCTTTCTGGACGTATCAGACACTGATCCCTCCCCCGTGAGTAATCTTCACCGTGAACTTCCCCGCTCGTGCACGGTCAATCGCGCGATGCCGCGATCGTGACCCAAGGGCGCGTATATGCCGGCTCTGTCCGCGAGCAGCGGCCAGGGCCGGCGTGCATGCCAGGGCACTGCCCGGAGCGTGGCAGGATTTCGGTATGACCAATGCGCTTACCGCGACGCTGCGGACCAACCGCGGGACGGTCGTCGTCCGGCTTTTTCCTGACTATGCGCCCAAAACGGTGCGGAACTTCGTCGAACTGGCGGAGGGCGGACGAGACTGGACCGACCCGAGAACCCGGACGACGGGCGCTCCGAAGCTCTACGACGGAACCATCTTCCACCGGGTGATCCCCCGCTTCATGATCCAGGGCGGCGATCCGCTCGGCACGGGTACCGGTGGTCCCGGCTACAAGTTCGCCGACGAGATCCACCCTGACCTGAGGTTCGACCGGCCGTACCTGCTGGCGATGGCGAACGCGGGCCCGGGGACGAACGGCTCGCAGTTCTTCATCACTACCGTGCCGACCCCGCACCTCAACGGCCAGCACACGATCTTCGGCGAGGTGATCTCGGGCAGCGAAGTTGTCGAGGTGATAAGCAATGTGCCGACCGGCAGGAACGACCGTCCGGTTGACGACGTCGTCCTTGAGTCCGTGATGATCCAGCGCGACGGCGACGCGGCGGAATACGGCAGCCCCGGGTCTGGCAGCTAGCGCGATGGCCATACCCCCGGGCACCCCAGGCCCGCCGGGCCGCCCTGGCCCGCAGGACCGCAGCTCCGAGTCCGACGTCACGGCGTCAGCCCCGACGTGCTTCAGGCACCCGGGCCGCGAGACCTACGTCTCATGCGTGCGGTGCGGCCGCCCGGCTTGTCCTGACTGCATACGGTCGGCGGCCGTCGGCCAGCAGTGCGTTGAGTGCATCAGGGAGGGCAGCAGGGGGACCAGGCGGGCCACAGCGCTCTTCGGCGGCAGGGTAACCAACCGGCCGGTCGTCACCTGGACGCTCGTGGCCATCAACGTGCTTGCCTACCTGGGCGAGCTGATCAACTCCAACGCCCTGATCAGCAACGGTGCGCTGGTGGGCAAGTTCGACGCGACGATCGGAGTAGCGGACGGTCAGTTTTATCGCCTGCTGACCAGCGCGTTCCTGCACCAGCCGCCGGGCGGCGGCTTCGGCATCTTCCACATCGCGTTCAACATGTGGGCCCTGATCGTCGTTGGACCGGCCCTCGAGGGCATGCTGGGCAGGGCAAGATTCCTGGCTGTGTACCTGGTCAGCGCGCTGGGTGGCTCGGTGTCCTTCTACCTGATTGCCCAGCCGACGGCCGTTGGGCTCGGTGCGTCAGGTGCCATCTTCGGGCTGTTCGGAGCCTGGTTCGTGCTGTCCAGGCGGCTGCATTTGGACGCCAGGATGGTAGTCGGCCTGATCGCCGTCAACCTGCTGATCAGCTTCACCGTCTCCGGCATCGCGTGGCAGGCACACGTGGGCGGGCTCATCGCGGGGAGCGCGCTCACCGCGGCCTATGCGTACGCCCCGAGGAATAACCGGACTCTCACGCAGATCGCCGCTACGGTGGCGATGCTCGCGCTGCTAGTGATCGGAGTCGTGGTCAGGGACCACCAGCTCGCGCACGCGGTCGCCCTCGGCCTGCCCTAGACCAGTACCGCGCTAGCGCCACCTGGTAGCGAGCATGACGCCGGAGACGATGAGCGCGAACCCGATGACCAGGTTCCACTGCTGGATCGCCTCGACCGGCAGTTTCTGGCCGCTGACATAGAAGGTCGCGATCCATGCCAGGCCGACGATCAGGCAGCCGAGCATGGTCGGTACCAGCCAGGGCGGGCTCACCCGGGCCTTCGTCGAACGCGGCGGCGGGGTATAGACCGCCTTCTTCCTGACACGGGACTTAGGCACGGTGGTCTCCTGGTCGAATCGTGCTGCGCGGAAAGCGCGCGACCTTGATCGTAAGCGTAGTCGGTTCCGTCATCGTGTCTTGGCCCGCGCAGCCGCTAGGGCAGCACACCTCGGTGCATCTGCGACGCTCGCGACGAGCTGGAACTCGGCGAAGGACTCGGGCTGCTCGAGGACGATGGCGGCGGGCTCGGCGAGGTCGTCGATCCAGGTTCCACGTACATGGTCACCGACCCGCCTGGCAGCACCGCCTTGCCGTGACTCGGCGAGGTCTTCCAGACCGTGCCAGGGATCGTGCCAGGTGGCCCGGGCGTGCGGACAACCTGGTAGAACAGACCAGCCTGTTGCAGCCGGGCGGCGGCATCGGCCTCCGCCAGCCCGCCCAGAGTCGGCACCGCTACACCGCCGCCGGAGACATTGAGCACGACCTGGGTGGTCAGCGAGATGGTCGAGCCCGCGCTCGGGTCGGTGCTGATCACCTCGCCCTTTTTGAATTTCAGGCTCGCTACCGGGGACGGGCCGGTGGTGACATCGTTCCAGCCGCGCTTGTTAAGCAGCGCGATGGCATCCTTCGTCTTCATGCCAGATACATCGGGCAGGGTCTGCGGGCCAGGCCTGACGTTGTAGTTGAGTATGACCTGGCTGCCCTTGGCGACCTTGGTGCCTGGGGAAGGCCTCGTGCTGGTCACTGTGTTGTACGGCCCGGTCACCGACTTGTGCGGGACCGGCCTGGACTTGAGCCCGGCGTGCTGCACCGTGCGCTCGGCTGCGGCTAGCTTCATGCCCTGCAGGTTGCTCGGCACGGCGATCGTGCTGCCGGAGCTGCTGATCAGCTGATAAGCGGCAATCGCACCGCCGATGACCGCCAGCGCGAGCACGGCAGTCACCCAGGGCCAGACCGAGCGCTTGCGGCGCTGCCGCACACCGGTCTCCTCCTGGCCGTACTGGTAGGGCGCAAGCGTGCCAGTCTGCCTCTGGACCTGGGTCTGGCCGAGCTGGTCCATCCGCCTGGTGCCGGCTCCCGGCGCGCCGTACGAGGACGTCATTGGCAACGCCGCGGCGACGGGGAAGCCGGACAGCGCGCGCTGGATATCGCTGCGCATCTCGGCCGCGGACTGGTATCGCTCAGCGGGGTCCTTCTCCATGGCCTTGAGCACGATCGCATCGGCCCAGGCGGGCAGGTCGGGATCCACCCGGGTCGGCGGGACAGGGGCCTCCCTGACGTGCTGGTACGCGATCGCGACCGGCGAGTCGCCCGTGAACGGCGGCCGCCCGGTCAGCAGCTCGTAGAGCAGGCAGCCAACCGAGTACAGGTCGGACCGCGAGTCGACCCGCTCACCCCGCGCCTGCTCCGGCGACAGGTACTGGGCGGTCCCGATCACCTGCGCGGTCTGCGTCATCGTGGCCTGCGTGTCGGCGACGGCGCGGGCGATGCCGAAGTCCATCACCTTGATCTCGCCGTGCCGGTTCAGCATCACGTTGCCCGGCTTGATGTCGCGGTGCACGATGCCCGCCCGGTGGCTGTAATCGAGCGCCCGCAGCACGCCGTCGGTGATCTCGAGCGCCCGCTCGGGCAGCAGCCGCCGGTCGTCGCGCAGCAGGTCCCTGATCGTCCGGCCGTCCACGAATTCCATCACGATAAACGGGACATGGGACATACCCGCGTTGTCTTCGCCTGTGTCGTAGACGGCGACGATCGACGGGTGGTTCAGCGAGGCGGCGGACTGCGCCTCACGCCGGAACCTGGCCTGGAATGTCTGGTCCCTGGCGAGGTCCTCCCGCAGCGTCTTCACCGCGACGACGCGGTCTAGGCGCAGGTCACGGGCTCGGTAGACCTCGGCCATGCCGCCCCGGCCGACGATGCCGTCGAGCTCATAGCGGCCGCCGAGCAGCCTTGGCTGAGTCATGTCTCGCACTTACGTTACCGTCCTGCGTCGTCGTGACCGGCTTGCCCGGCGGCAAGGGTCATTGCGAGCCGTTCTGCAATCTATGCCATCGGATGCCGTGGGGGCGATCCGGTCATCCGGGCACGCAGGCCGGCCCGCGCTCAATGCTGCCCCAGGTACGCCTGGATGATCTTGACCGCGATCGGCGCTGCGGCGTCGGCGCCGAAGCCGCCGCCCTTCACGATGACGCCGACCGCTATCGTCGGGTTGTCCGCTGGCGCGAAACTGGTGAAAACTGCGTCGTCGAGGTGCGAATTGTTCACGCCGTTCTGTGCGGTCCCGGTCTTTGCCGCGATCGGGATATTTGTCGCCAGGGGACCGGCGGTCGCGTAGGCGGTGCCGCTGGGATCGTGTGTGACGCTCTTCATCATCGTCGTGAGGTAGCCGGCCACCGCCGGCGAAATCGGATTCGCGAGTGCGGCCTGCTGCGCGGTCTGGACCGTGGACTGGTCCGGGGCCTTGATCTGCGCGACGAGGTAGGGCCGCATCAGGGTTCCGTGGTTGGCGATCGCCGCCGCGACCATCGCCTCCTGAAGCGGTGTCTCGGTGTCGTTGAACTGGCCAATCGACGACAACGCGATCTGCGCCGGGTCGGTCAGCGCCGGGTAGGCGCTCGCGCTGACCGGGAGCGGGATAGTCAGGCTCGGAGTGTTGAAGCCGTAGGCGTTCGCCATGCTGTGCAGCGCCGAGCCTCCGACAGTTACGCCGAGCTTGGCGAACGCCGTATTGCAGGACACAGTCAGGGCGTACAGGATCTGCGGGTGCCCGTTGCCGCAGGGCGCGCCGGCGTCGTTGGTGAGGGTGCTATGGCTGCCGGGCAGCCTGTAGAACCGCGGCGCGGGGATGGTCGAGTTCTCATTGCTGGCCTTGTGCGTGGCGAACGCCGCCGAGCTTGTGATCAACTTGAACGTTGACCCTGGCGGGAACGTGGCGTTGATGGCCCGGTTCAGCAAGGGCTGGCCCGGGTTGTTGCGGATTCGCTTGTCCACCTTGGCGAGCTTCCCGCTGTCCAGCGTTGCGTAGGCGTTGGGGTTGAAGGAAGGATAGGACGCCATAGCCAGGATGGCGCCGGTTCGCGGATCGATCGCGACCGCCGCAGCCGGCTTACCCATCGCGACCAGCGCATCGTACGCGGCCGCCTGCGCCCTGGGACTAATCGTCAGGTAAACGCTCGCCCCCTGCTTCGGCTTGCCGGTGAACAGGCCCTTGAGGTTGTAGACGGCCAGGCTCGGCGCCGTCCCGGCGAGGAATTTGTTCTCGGCCTTCTCGATCCCGGTCAGCCCGAAGGGGGAGGTCGTGCCGAGGATCGAGTCGTAGCCCGTAACCGGCGCGTACTCGCGACCTACCGGATAGACGCGCTTGTAGAAGCCGCCCTTGACTAGCTTCGATCTCGCGACAATCATGTCCGGGCCGTTGCCCTGGTCGCCAGCCGCGATGATCTCGCCGCGCCAGTTCTTGAGCTGCTGAGAGAAGACCCTCGGGTTGTACGACTCGCTGGCGAGTGAGTCGACGCGGAAGACCTGCAGGTAGTTGACGTTGATCATCAGAAGCACGAACATCGCGAGGCCGGCGATCGAGATTCTGCGGATGGCCCGGTTCATACCGCCCGCACCACCTGGGTCAGGCCCTCGTCCTGAATCGACTGCGGCGCGGGCCGCCTAGCGGTGTCGCTGATCCGCATCAGCAATGCGATCACTATCCAGCTCGCCACAAGGGATGAGCCTCCCTGGGAGAGAAATGGTGTCGTGATGCCGGTCAGCGGGATCAGCTGGGTAACCCCGCCGACGATGATGAAGACCTGCAATGCCAGAACGAACGCCAGCCCGGCGGCGAGCAGCTTGGCGAACGGGTCGCGGACCGCCAGGGCCGCGCGCAGGCCGCGCTGCACCAGCAGCCCGAAGAGCAGCAGCAGCGCCATCAGGCCGGTGAGCCCCAGTTCCTCGCCGAACCCGGTGAAGATGAAGTCGCTCTGCACGAGCGGAGTGCGATACGGCTGGCCCAGGCCGAGGCCGGTGCCGAAGATACCGCCGAAAGCCATCCCCTCCAGGCCCTGGACTAGCTGGTAGGACGAGCCCTGGATGGTGGCCGGCGCGAACGGGTGCCGCCAGATCGTGAACCGCTCAGCGACGTGCGGGATGATGGCGCCGGCCAACAGTGCGCCTGCCACGAAGAGCAGAATTCCGATCAGCAGCCACGACTTCCGCTGCGTCGAGATGTAGAGCATTGAGACGAACAGCCCGAAGAACAGGGCCGCCACGCCGATGTCGGACTCGAAGATCAGGATCAGCATGGCGATGGCCCACAACACCAGGATCGGTCCCATGTCGCGGCCGCGCGGCAGGTCGACTCCCAGGAAGCGGCGCCCGGCCAGGGACAGCACGTCCCGCTTGCGCACCAGGTATCCGGCAAAGAAGATGGCGAGCGCGATCCTGGCGAACTCGCCGGGCTGGATGGAGAAGCCGCCGAGGATGATCCAGACCTTAGCCCCGTTGACCGAACTGTGACTCGACGGCAGCAAAGCGGGAATGGCCAGCAGGAACAGGCCGAGACTGCCCAGAGTATAGGTATAGCGCTGTAGCACCCTGGGCTCCCGGATCACGACCAGCACGACGATGAATGCGACGATGCCGACGGCAGTCCACATCAGCTGGTAAAGCGCAGCGTGCGTGGTGAGCGTGCTGATCGACATGCCTGGGTTGCCGCTCCTGCCGGACTCCTGCAGCCGGTAGATCATCACGATGCCCAGGCCGTTCAGCAGCGCCGCGAGCGGGAGCATCAGCGGGTCCGCCCACGGCGTGAACCTCCGCACGGCCAGGTGGCCAATGGCCATCAGGACGGCGAACCCGGCCACGTAGACGACCAGGCCGGACGGAACGTGCCCGTTGAGGCCAAGGCCTGAGGCCGCGTAGGCGAAAGCCATGATGCCGACGGCGAAGCACAGCATGGCGAACTCGGTGCTGCGCCTGCCACGCGGCAGCGGCACGGCCCGGTGCGACGGACCGCTGGGCGTGACGTCAGCCACGCTCGGTGCGGCGGTCATGTGCGCGCCTCCCGCACGGTGCTTGTCTGGCGCGCCTCCGGCACGGTGCTTGTCTGGCGCGCCTCCGGCACGGTGCTTGTCTGGCGCGCCTCCGGCACGGTGCTTGTCTGGCGCGCCTCCCGCACGACGCTCATCCCACGGCTCCCGTCGACGGCGAGCAGAACGGCGGCAGAACCGGCTTGGGCGGATGGGAGACCGGCGCGTTCAGCGGCTGATTGGCGGTGTGTGCAGGTGCCTGACCAGCCCCGGTGTGATTGGTTGCTGGCTTGGGTGCGGCGCTCGCCGCCGGCCGCGCGGCCGGCCTGGCGGCACGGCTGCTCGTGGGCCCAGGCTGCGGCCTGCCGGACAGCCGCTTCGCCGCTGTCCTGCCGAAGCGCGCGGACTGGTTGGTCTTCCCTGCCGTTGTCTTCTTGGCTGTCATCATCGGCTGATGCGCGAACCACTTCCTGATGTCAGCCCGCGCGACCGCGCACCGGTAGTCCTTCCTTATTTGCGACACGATCTTGTATGCGGCGCGCAGGCTCACCGCGGGGATGGTGGCCTGGATCTGTCCAGCCTCGCCGCTGGGTACGGCGGTGAGCGGAATGTCGGTCCGCCGCACCATGCTCGAAAGGCTGAGGCCGGCTACCGCCTCATTCACGCCGCGGTAGACCACGACCTTGCCATCGGCAGCACCGACGTAGTACTCGTCCTGGGTGATGCGCCACCCGTACAGGCTGCCGGCCCCGACCACGGCGAGCAGCACCAGCAGTGTCACCGAGACCACCGGCCAGCGTCGCCGCCCGGGCCTGACGAGCATCGGGTCGTCGTCTTCGTCGTCCGGCTGGGTACCGGGGTCCATCGCAGCGCCCGTGTCATTGGCGGTGATGGCGCCAGCGTCCGCGGCGGCAGCGGCGGCGAGCGTTGCCGCATTCATGCCAGCGGCGAGCAGGTGCGCCCGCGCCGCCGGGCTGTCGCTGCGCACATGCTGAACGGGCTGGTCGGTTCCGCCGGTCAGTGCGCCCACGACGATTACGTCCGTGCTGGGCGTCTGGCCGGCATCTGGATCGATGACGTCGGCGAGTATGCAGGTGATATTGTCCGGCCCGCCGCTGCGGATCGCCAGGTCGATCAGATGGCTGACCGCCTCATCGAGGTCAGCAAGCTCCGTGAGCGTCTTGTGCACGGTCTCGTCGCTGACTACGTCGGACAGGCCGTCCGAGCAGAGCAAGTAACGGTCACCGACCCTGGCCTTGAGCATCGCAAGATCGGGCTCGGCCGGCGCGCTGCTCTGCAATGCGCGCATGACGAGCGAGCGCTGCGGGTGCGACGCCGCTGCCTCTGGCGTGAGTTTCCCCTCGTCGACCAGGGACTGGACGAGGGTGTGGTCATGAGTGATCCGGTGGTACTCGCCGTCGCGCAGCAGGTAGGCGCGGGAATCACCGATGTGGCACAGCGCCACCTCGTCGCCGGACCAGAGCAGGGCGGTCAGCGTGGTACCCATGCCCTCCGTTGACGGGTCGGCCTGCGCGATCTGCCGCAACTCGGCGTTGGCTTGTGCGATAGCGTCGGCCAGCGCCTGCAGCATGTCGATGCCGGCCGTGTCGGCATCGAGCGGGGCAAGGGTCGCGATCGCGACGGCGCTTGCTACCTCGCCGGCCGCGTGCCCGCCCATCCCGTCAGCGATGGCGAGCAGGTGCGGCCCGGCGTAAGCGGAGTCCTCGTTGCCCTCCCGGAGCAGGCCCACATCTGACCGGACCGTGTAGCGCAGTGCAATGCTCATTTGCGCAACTCCAGGACGGTCTTGCCGATCCGGACCGGCACGCCGAGCGGAACTGGCGTCGGCTGCGTGACCTTCTGGCGGTCCAGGTAGGTACCGTTCGTGGAGCCGAGGTCCTCCACGATCCACTCACCATTCTGCGGGTACAGCCTGGCGTGCCTGGTCGAAGCGTAGTCGTCGGTAAGCACAAGGGTGGCGTCGGCGGCCCGCCCGATGGTGATCTGCTGATCGCCCAGGGTGATTGCGGTCCCGGACAGGCTGCCTCCGGTAACCAGCAGCGTCTTCGGAGTGCCTCTGCCATGCCTGGCGGGCTTCGGCGGCCGCATCGGGCCAGTCTGCTGCTTGTGCCTGGTCTGCTGTCGCGCGGCCCGGCGCTGGCTGCGCGGCGAAGCCGGCTGGTCAAACAAGTCGGTCCGCACAACTCCCACGGCAGCGATAACGAACAACCAGAGCACAGCGAGGAACGCCAGCTTGATGAGATCGAGGGTGAGCTGGTTCATCGGGTTACGAGTCCTCAGATCGCCGGCAACCCACGCGGGCATCCGCGCGCGCCGCGGCTGCTGGGTAAGTGACTGCTTGCTTCCTGCCGTTCGTCAGTAGGTACCGTCCCTGCGGAATACCAGAGTCGTGCGGCCAAGGGTAACGCGCGTCCCGTCCGTGAGGGATATTCTCCTGATCGGTTGCCCGTCCACGAACGTTCCATTCGTGGAGCCGAGGTCTACCAGGACGACGTCGCCGTCTTCGACCCGGATCTCGGCGTGATGCCGGGAGACTCCCTGGTCCACGAGCCTGAGGTCGCAGTCAGTGCCGCGGCCGAGGATGGTCAGCGGCGAGGTAAGCGGGAACGTGCGCTGCGTTACTCCACCGCGACCAGCATCGGCCGTAGAGACAAGCAGCCGCGGCGAGCCAGGGAAGCCCTCCTGCGGCCTGGGCAGGTCGCTGACGGGTCGGCGGATCTCCCCGTCCTCGACCGTAGTTCCCCTGATCACGCCGGAGCGGATGCGGAAGGTACCGATAGTGAGGTCGGGCACGCCCTGGAACCGGATCCTGACGGGGCCGACGAAGGAGTACCCCTGCTCCCTGGCGTAGTCCCTGGCCAGGGTGGCGAGTTCCAGGCCTAGGTTGTCGGCGTATACCTCGAGCCTGTCGTAGTCAGCCTGAGAAATCTCGGCCACGAAGTCGTTCGGAACCAGGGTCCTACCCTGTGCCACGATCGCCGCCCGATCGTCCATCTCGCGCTGCACGGCCCCCGCTATCTCGGTCGGCTGCAGTTCGGATTTGAAGGCGCGTGCGAAACCACCGTCATACATCTCTTGTAGCCGGTGCTCGAAGCGCTGCAGCACTCCCACCATGCACCTCCTGTCCCGTTCGCCTTCGATGGTATCGGCGACATCGCATAGCTCGGGGCGTGCTAACCTGCCAGTGCCCAGAGGGCGGGTGGCGGAACGGCAGACGCGCACGGTTCAGGTCCGTGTGTCCGAGAGGACGTGAGGGTTCAAATCCCTCCTCGCCCACGAGCGCCCAAGCGGCTGAGCCACTCACTCCGAGTTCCCTGGCAGAATCATTATTGTGCCGGAACTTCCCGAAGTGGAGTCACTTGCGGCGGACTTGCGCGAGCGCGCGCTCGGCCGCGTGATCGATCGTGCTGATATCGCTGAGTTCTCCGTGCTGAAGACGTACGATCCGCCCCTTGCCGCGCTGCACGGGGCAACGCTTACCGACGTAGCCAGGCACGGAAAGTTCCTCGATCTGATCACCACCCAGGCGGGGGGTTCCGGGGGTTCGTCCCCAGCGGCGGGCCAGGCGAGGGGTCCCGGCGAATCGTCCGCCCAGGCCAGCACCGCCAGCGCCAGGCTGCACCTCATCACTCACCTGGCCAGGGGTGGCTGGCTGCGCTGGCGCGAGGAGATGCCCAGCAAGCCTGCCCGGCCGGGCAGGGGCCCGCTCGCCTTCCGGCTCCGGTTCACCGACGGAGCAGGATTCGACCTCACCGAGGCCGGGACCCGCAAGCGGCTCGCGGTCTACCTCGTGACCGATCCCGCCGCCGTGCCCGGCATCGCCTCGCTCGGCCCCGATCCGCTGGGGCCCGAATTCACCGCTGACGTGCTCGGCGGCCTGCTAGCTGGCCGCCGAACCCAGATCAAGGGCGTGCTGCGAGATCAGAAGATCATCGCTGGCATCGGCAACGCCTACTCCGACGAGGTCTTGCACGCTGCCCGGATGTCCCCGTTCCGGCTCGCGTCCAGCCTCAGCACCGACGAGGTAGCCGCCCTGCATGACGTGATCGTCGGGACGCTGCGCTCCGCCGTCGAGCGGTCAGCCGGGCTTGCCGCATCAGAACTAAAGAAAGAGAAGAAGTCCGGCCTCGCCGTGCACGGCAGGACCGGCGAGAAGTGCCCGGTCTGCGGCGACGTGATCCGCGAGGTCTCGTTCGCCGATTCGGCGCTGCAGTACTGCCCGACGTGCCAGACCGGCGGCAAGCCGCTCGCCGACCGCCGCCTGTCCCGCCTGCTGAAGTAGCTCGGGCCGGTTCCCGCCCGCACAACTTCGTGATCGTGGTGGGTCGACCCTGTCATATTGAAGGGCAACCCACCACGATCATGACGTCAGCCCGATCTTGTTCAGGGAGTGGAACAGGGCGATGTCGCAGCCGCCGTCAACGACGAGCCTGTGCACCGTGACGCCGAACCAGGTCCCCGTAACCAGGATCTTCTTGTTGCTGAGCAGCAGCATGGGGCAGTTCATCTCCTTCGCGATCGGCGCGAAGGGGTTCTTCTTCAGCTTGAGCAGGACCGAGCAGGCGGATGCCGCGGCGGGCTGACTGCCGCCAGCCGGGTCGCAGGTGAGTGTCTTGGGCTTGCCATGACCGGTGGCGTCGCCTTTCATCTGGAATTTCAGCGCCACCTTCGCCGATCCACCGCCGTGAGCGTGCGGCGGCCCGGTGCCGGAACTACAGCCTGCCACGGCGAGCGCTCCGACGACGATCCCCGCGAGCAAGAACCGCCCGGCCTTCGCACCCGCGACTGATATCACAACCATTGGACGCCGCGCTCCCCAGACAGGTTCCGTGGCCGGCCCGGGCGGCATGTCAGGCTGGGCAGATGCGGAACCTGCTTGCGGACCTACGTGCCATCACCGGTCCCGGGCATTTGCTCGCCGAGCCAGATGTGGTGGCAGGTTACGCGACGGACTGGACCCGCCGCTACGCCGGCGTCGCGACCTGTGTTGTCAGCCCCGGTTCGACCGCGGAGGTGGCCGACGTGGTACGCGCCTGCGCGGCGGCGCGCGCGCGGATCATCCCTCAGGGCGGCAACACCGGACTTGTCGGCGGCTCGATTCCGCCTCCCGCCTCCGACGGACTTGCCGCTGTCATCCTCTCCACCAGGCGGCTGACCAGCCTCGAGCCGGTCGACCGTGCCTCCGGCCAGGTCACCGCCGGCGCCGGGGTGACGATCGCGCGGCTGGCCGCCCACGCCGCGTCGGCCGGGCTCCGCTACGGCGTGGACCTCGCGTCAAGAGACTCGGCCACGGTCGGCGGGACGATCGCCACCAACGCCGGCGGGATTCACACGATCAGGTACGGGCCTACCAGGTCTCAGGTCGCGGGCGTGACGGCGGTGCTCGCCGACGGCAGCATTGTCGGCAGCATGTCCGGGCTGACCACGGGCAGCACCGGCTACGACCTCGCTCAGCTGCTGACCGGCAGCGAAGGGACGCTGGGAGTGATCACCCGGGCGAGGCTGCTGCTGCGCCCGGCTGAACCGGCGGCTGCGGTGCTCCTGTGCGGCATGGCCGGGATCGCCGAGGCTGCGGAGCTGACCGGGCTGATCAGGGCGGCCATCCCCGGGTTGCTGGCCGCCGAGTATGTCGACGCTGCGGGCCTCGCGCTGGTCCGCCAGGCGGCAGGCCTGCCCGCGCCGCTACCCGCCGAACACCGGGGCTACCTGCTCGCGGAGATCGCCGGAGCGGGTGACCCAGACGATAACGACCATGTGCTGGAACAGATCGCGCGCGTTCGGCTGCCTGCCGATACGGTGCTCGCCCAGGACGGGCGCGGCATGGCCGCGCTGTGGGCTTACCGGGACCGGCTGACCGAGGCAATCGCCTCGGCGGGCATCCCGCACAAGATCGACGTGGCGGTTCCGGCTGGGGAGCTTGGCGCGTTCTGCGCGGAACTCGGTGACGTGGTGCGGGACGCGGCCCGCGGGCAGAGGGCCGGCGCCGGAGGCGCCGGCCGAGAATCAGCCCCTGGCAGTTTCCGGCGGCTGATTGTGTTCGGCCACGTCGGCGTTGGCAACCTGCATGTCAACGTGCTCGGACCCGATCCCGACGACACGCAGGCCGACGAGGCGGTCGCCCGGTTGGCAGCGGCGCATGGCGGATCGGTCGCGGCCGAGCACGGCGTCGGCAGGGCCAAGACGGGCTGGCTCGGCTGGACCAGGCCGCTAGCCGAGGTCTCTGCCATGCGGGCCATCAAGGCAGCGCTCGATCCGGCCGCCTTGCTGAACCCTGGCGTCCTGTTGCCGCCCGAAACTGCGACTGAGCCGCCCGAGCGCGCCGCGACGTAGAACAGCAATGGGCCATCGACGTTGAAACAAGACGGTCTATGGCCCATCGCTGTTGTTTGGGCGGGCCGAGGCCAGCTCAGCCGACAGGCACTGAGAGCTGCGCACTGTTGATCTCGGGTGGTCTGTGCCTTTGTGAGCGATCATTCATCGTCACCGGCTGCACATTTGGCGATGCAGATTGCCGATCTGGTGTCACGATAGGGGCGTGTGGCGGAGGCGGGCGGTAGCCGTGAGGCCGGATCAGGCGCGGATTGATGCCACCGCGCACGCGGTAATTGACTGCGCGCCAGGCCCGATCATCGCGCTCGGCAGGGACCGGGCGGTGTGCGTCTGGAACCGCGCGGCGGAGCGGATGTTCGGCTGGACAGCGGCCGAGGTGCTCGGGCTCGAGCCGCCGATCGTCCCGCGGGAACTGCGGGCCGAGCACAACGCGGTACTCGAGCGCGTGACGGCCGGCGGCCAGATCTCGCTCGCTACCCGGCGGATGTCGAAGGCCGGCGAGATGCTCGACCTGCGGATCGACGTCGGCAGCCTTACCGAAGCCTCGGGCGGACGGCTGGGCTGGATCATCCTGTGCCACCCCAGCGACGAGGACAGCGCGGTCCGGCACTACATGGCCGAGCGCGCGCGGGTGGTGCGCAGGCTCGGCGACGTCGTCGCCGACATGAACGCCGAGCTCGACCTGGAGACCGTGCTCGACCGGATCGCGGCCAGCCTGCGCGAGCTCACCAGGGCCGACGCCGGCGGGTTCGTGCTGATCGAGGGCGAGCGGCTGCGGCTGGTGTCGATGGATGGCCTGCCCGCCGAACTCCGCGGCCGGACGGCCGACCTGCCGACCAGCCTGGTCGGCGAGCTGATGCGGTCAGGGAACAGCGTGCTGATGCGGACCGGCGAGTCCGGCCGGTTCGACGACCTGATCTGGTCCGCGCTGCCCGGGCTGCATACGATCACGCTGAGCTTGTCGTACGTGGCAGGCAGGCCGTACGGAGCGCTGTATGCCCTGTACAGCGGGCGGAAGGTCGGTCACGTCGAGCTCGAGCTGCTTGAGCTGCTCGCCGGGCATGCCAGCGTCGCGCTGTCGAACGCCACGGCGTTCGGCGAGGTGGTGCGGCAGCGGGCACACGAGCGGGCCGTCATCGACAGCAGCGCGGACGGCATCGCCGTGCTGGACGGGAACGGCCTGGTCCGGCAGTGGAACCCCGCCGCGCACGCGCTGACGGGCGTCTCGGCGGCGCAGGCGACCGGCAAGCCGCCGCCGTTCCCGCTGCCCGAGCCCGGCGCCACGCTGACCTGCCGGCTGGGCAACGAGCGCTGGATCGACGTGCTCTGCACGGTGCTCGAGGGCCGGGACGAGCAGGTGGTCGACTTTCGCGACATCACGGCGGCCAAGGAACTCGAGGAGGCCAAGGACCTGTTCCTGGCGACGACAAGCCACGAGCTGCGAACCCCGATCACCGTGGTGCAGGGCTTCGCGAGCACGCTGGCGAGCCGGTGGGACAAGCTGCTCGACAGGGACAGGCGGATGGCCGTGCAGACGATCGCCGAGCGCGCCGAATCGCTGGCCAGGCTCGTCGATCAGCTTTTGCTCGGGTCGCGGGCCGGCGCCAACCGGCTCACAGTCAGCAACGAGCAGTTCGACCTGGCCAGGCTGCTGGTCGACGCCGCGAAGGTGTTCCGCCCGCTGTCCGACCGGCACATCTTGATCACCGACATCGCCGACGACCTGCCGCAGGCGCACGGCGACCCCGCTGCGACCGACAGCATCGTGAGCCAGTTGCTGGAGAACGCGTTCAAGTACTCGCCCGATGGCGGGACGGTGACGATCGCCGCGGTGACAATCCCTGAGTCAGGCCAGATCGAGGTCTCGGTGCGAGATGAGGGCATCGGGATCGCCCCTGCCGATGTGGAACGGGTCTTCGAGCGCTTCGTGCAGGGCGAGGCCGGCGACCGTAGGCGGTTTGGCGGGATCGGGCTCGGCCTGTACATCGTGCGCCAGCTGGCAAGGGCGCAAGGCGGGGAGGTGACCGCAGCCGCCGGTCCCGACGGCGGCACGATCATGCGCCTGACGCTGATGCAGGCCCGGGCCGCTGCCGGTCGTGCCGATGCCGGCGCTGGCGCAGATGGCGGTGCTGATGTCGACCATGGGCCGAGCGCCGCCCGCGGCTCTGCAAGTGCGGATGGGGTCGTTAGCGCCGGAAACGGCGCTGGCGGTCGCCGGGCCGATCAGCAGGGAACCGGTTCCCGTGCGGCTGGCGGTAAGGATGCTGGCGGCAAGGACAAGGCGCCGGCCAACGGCCGCAGGGTTCCGCCCATGCTGTCCAGGCCGCTCCTGCCCCGGCCCCGGACACCGAGCGACGACAGCACCCGCCGGCCCGACTGATCCTGGCGGCGCTCTCTGCGTGCGCCTGCATCCGGTCTGCGCGTGCCAGGCTGATCACTCGGGCAGCGATCAGACGTCAGGGTCTGGGGCGCTGATCCGTTTCCTGGTCGCCGGATCCCTGGCGACCTTCTCACCGCCCGAGGCGTCGATGTACCTGTCGATGATGCCGATGACGTCCTCGCCCTGCTCAACGATCTTGCCCCGGTCGAGCCAGATCACCCGGTTGCAGGTGTCCTCGACCTCCTCGAGGTCGTGCGCGACCAGGAAGACGGTGCCCGCCTTCTTGCGGAGTTCGTCGATCCTGGCGTGGCTTTTGACCCGGAACTCGGCATCACCCGTCGCCAGCGCCTCATCGATCAGCAGGATCTCGTAGTCCTTGGCTGCGGCGATGGCGAACCGCAGCCGTGATCCCATGCCCGATGAGTAGGTCTTCATCGGCAGGTTGATGAAATCGCCGACTCCGGAGAAGTCCACGATGTCGGCGTACTTGGTCTTGATCTCGGCCTTGGTCATCCCCATCGCCAGGCAGCCGAGCACCACGTTCCGCTCCCCCGTGAGGTCTTCCATCAGGGCCGCGTTGACGCCGAGCAGCGAGGCGTCACAGATGGTGTAGACCGTGCCGTGCTCGGGCGGAAGCAAACCGGCGATGGCGCGCAGCAGTGTCGACTTGCCCGAGCCGTTCCTGCCGATGATGCCGACCGCGTCGCCCCGGTAGGCCACGAAAGACATCCCCCTGATCGCGTGAACTTCACGAATAGCCGGCCTGGTCTTACGGCCGAGGATCCGGAACAGCGCCGTCGACGCGGTGCCACGGTCACCGCCCGCGCCGTAGACGCGGTAGACGACGTGCAGGCCGTCGACGATCACGGTGGGCTCTCCCGTGCTGCCATCGGGCGTGGCCGGCACAACCATGCTGTCGGTGGCCTGCGCTGACTTAGCCACGGCCGTAGTTCACCTCCTTCCGCCAGAAGTACCAGAAGCCGAGGAGCAGCGCGACGAGCGCCCAGCCGATCGCGAACAGCCACAGGTGGCTGGAGATGAAGGTTGGGTGGCAGTACGCGCTGCCGTACTGGCCGAGCGGATGGTTGATAGGTAGGGATAGGTTCTTGGCCTGCGCGGCGGCCCAGGCTGCCGGGCGGATCCCGGCCGGGCGCGTGTCCGCTCCCTGGAAGGCCCAGGCCGCGCACTTGGCGGCGTTAGGCGGCATCGCGCCGAAGGCGCTCGCGCGCTGCGAAGTCAGCAGCGCGTTGCGGACCAGGGTTATGTAGATCGCGGCCGGGTTGAGCTCCAGCAGCGTGGTCACCCAGCCGTGGTTCTGCGAGTGCTGGGCGACAAACAGCTGGACGCTGTAGATGACGCCGGATATGTAGAGCCACGTTCGCATCAGGAACGGCAGCAGCTGGGCAAAGTCGTTGACCCGTGCGCCGGTCCTGGCGGCGAACATGCCGATCCCGGCGTTGAACATGGTCAGCAGCATCAGGGCGGGGATGACGAGCAGCCAGTACCAGGTCAGCGGCTCGCCCCTGGCGAGCACGAGGACGAACAGCACTGCCATCGACAGCAGCATCTGCTGCAGCTCGATCATCACGTAGGCCAGCGGCAGCGCAGCGCGGGGGAACTTGAGCGCCCTGATCAGGGGCAGGCTGTCGGTGATGACCTTCGAAGTGGAGATAAAGGTCCGCTGGGTGAAGCTGAAGACGAAGACCCCGGTGACCAGGAAGGCCAGATAATCGGGCACGCCGCGGCTGACGCCCTTGATGATCAGGCCGAAGATCAGGAAGTAGACGCCGGCGTTGAGCAGCGGCGCGAGCACCTGCCACAGCTGCCCGAGCTTGGCCTCGGTGTACATCGCCACGTTGCGTGCTGTGGCGAAGCCCATGATGAAGCTCCACCGGCGCGCGAGCTCGCTGAGGTACGTCCCGATCGAGGGCCGCTGCGCGCTTGGCCGCAGGCCGTACTCGGCGGCTAGGGCGGCGAGCGACCCGTCGGGCTGGCCCGCGGATTCGTCGGCCTGGCCCGCTGAGGTGGCAGTCGCGCCTTCGAGCACCTGGCCGGGCGAGCCGGCCTTGGTCGACCTCATGCGTCGGCAACCTGGCATGGCCGGCCACCAGAGCGCGCGATTATCACGGCGCCGACACTACCCGAGGAGCAGCCTTGTCCCTGCTGCGGACTGTGAAGAGCGTGATCACGGTGCTCGTCGAGCGGCAACGGCCAAGGCCCGCACCGGGCGGCCTCCTTACTCCCATTTCTGGACCTCTGGTGCAGGTGTTCGCTGCACTCGGGTCGCGCGACACTCGGCGTCCCGATTCACCCCCGTTTCACCAGTAACTCACCCGCCATGCATGCGTGATCAGATAACGATCCCGTAACGCAAAACGTAGTTCAACTAGTCGTCACGCAGCTGCAATGCCTTGCTGGCTTGGATGTGTGCCGCAACGGCCCGCGTGCGGGCTGAGAACCGCCCGCCGGTTGTGATCAGCGCCTCAGGTTTGACCGGTTTCCGCCAGCGCCAGTCTGGGCATCTGCAATCCGCGGTGCGGAAGGTAGCGCGTCGCGATGCCAGGGCAGGTGGCCAGGGAGGTGAGGGCGTCGGGAGTCGTCCACCTGCCGTGTGCGCCGGCCAGTGTCGCCCTCGCGCGCCGGGCGCTTTCCGACGAACTCCGCGCTGCCGGCGTCTTTGATAATGCCGTCAGCGACGCCGCGCTCGTCATCAGTGAACTCCTGAGCAATGCGATCTTGCACGCTTATCCGCTGCCCGGAGAACGCCTGCAGGTCGCCTGGGCTGTGGACGGCAGTTCGGTCGAGGTCGCGGTGAGTGACGGCGGCAGTGCGACGGTCCCGCACACCGGTCATCCGTCGCCGTCATCAGTCAGCGGGCGGGGTCTGAGCATCGTCGAGCATCTCTGCCTGACCTGGGGCGTGCGGACCGATGAGATCGGGCTCACCGTCTGGGCCGTCCTCGCGGCGCCGAGGCACGATGAAACAGGCAAGCATGTCGAGTCTGCGAGCCCATTCGGGCGATCAGGGAACGGCAACTCCGCAGCATCATGGCGGCAGGCCGACGTCGTCGCTGGCTTCCGCATGACCGGCCCATAGCCAGTCCGATACCTGACACTGACCACGCTCCGGTGCTGCTCATGCGGTGTGCGTAATCCGGCAGGGATTGGTGATACTGCCCTCAAGGGTCACCGGTCGGGGGTTCGGCCACGGAATCTCGGGGGCATCGTGAGCTACGGCATTGGTACTGACAGTGAAATCGGCTGCCTCAGGACCGTGCTCGTTCATCGGCCTGGACCAGAGCTCAGGCGGATCACGCCGAGGACGAAGAGCCGGCTCGGATTCGAGGGCCAGCCGTGGGTCGCTCGCGCGCAGCAGGAGCAC